>ERZ795032.624-NODE-624-length-34693-cov-15.928633_pt1 | contig 34693 bp, 20 predicted proteins | sample MGYA00375124_ERZ795032 | MGnify/ENA primary metagenome ERZ795032 (study PRJEB30167, sample SAMN05720154) | activated sludge metagenome | isolation source: Anaerobic digester | place: China | collected 2015-12-16 ...
ATTTGTTTTCAATAATTTCATCCTCAAAAATAGAATTTGCGTAAAGTCAAATTTTTCATCTGGATTTTATCCCATCGAAATTGATAAGATAAGTGACTATAATTACCTGTATAAATATCAGGTTGAGCATTTCTGGTATGAAAACCTTGTTTATAATCCATTTAAAGAAGAATATTATAGAATAGCAAATCACGGTGTAGAAAGTTACATAAAAGAAGATGGACGGAAAATATCCTCAGCCACTGATGTTCCTTACTCAATTATTGTTATGGATGAAGAGTTTCATATAAAAGGAGAAGTGAAGATGGATCAAACCAAGTTTTCACCTTATAGAATTGCTCCTACGAAAGAAGGGATATTTATTTCTGCAGCGATTGACCCTTCAGAAAAAGTTCTTAAATACTTTTTAATTGATTTCAAGTATGAGTCGGAAGAATAACTTGCTGGTTTTCTTATTGATTTTAGCATATTCATGTAATATGCCATACAACAAGGAAAGCCGGTTTTTGAATGAATATCTACAGGAAAAGAAATCTAACAATATTCCCTGGGAAAAACATTGGTATATAGTCATACCTAAGTATGGCTGCAAGGGTTGTATGGTAAATTATTTGACTCAGATATCTTCAACTCTACCGAGTTTTTCGCAAACAGCTTATACGATTATTACTGCCTATCCTGAATTGTGCAGCGATTCAATCAGGGAAAGATGTAGTATTATTATCGACAACGAAGGCCTAATCGATACATATGATATTGGTATTAATAACCTAACAGTTATTAAAACTTATAAAAATAAGATAATTAGCATTAATTGCTTCTTAATTGATATGGAGTCTGAACTTGACATTTTTCTTGACAAACAACTTGATTTTTGAGTTAGCCTCCCGCCAACTACATCCTGAGCGGCTACTCGGTCGCCGGGAGGCTCTCCTCTGAATGCTGAATGCTGATAGCTGATAACTGCTCGCTGTCAACTGACCGCTGATAACTGGTCGCTGCCATCGGCCCGTCCATTTTACTATTTTTGCACCTTCGAGGCCATGGCCCCTCAGGAGATCACATATGGACTACAACTTCAATGAAATAGAGCCGAAATGGCAACGCTACTGGGCTGAGAATAAGACCTACCGTGCAACTGAATCAAAGGATAAGCCCAAATATTACGTGCTCGACATGTTTCCCTATCCTTCCGGGGCTGGACTCCATGTGGGGCATCCGCTTGGGTACATCGCCTCTGATATCTATGCCCGCTATAAGAAACACCTGGGATTTAATGTGCTGCACCCCATGGGCTTTGATGCATATGGCCTGCCGGCTGAACAGTATGCCATCCAAACCGGTACTCATCCGGCCATCACCACAGAACTGAATATCCGCAGGTACCGTGAGCAGCTCGATAAAATTGGCTTTGCCTTCGATTGGGACCGGGAAGTCAGGACCTGCGACCCCGCCTATTACAAATGGACCCAGTGGACATTCATACAACTTTTCCACTCCTGGTATAACCTTGAGACCAATCAGGCGGAATCCATTGCTGGCCTCATTGCTCATTTTGAACAACATGGTTCAGATGGAATCAGGGCGGCCGGAGAGCCTGTGTCGCGTTTTACTGCTGCCGAATGGTCGCAGATGGGAGAGGTAGCCCGGCAGGAGATCCTGATGGAATACCGTCTTGCCTTTCTCAGCGAGACATGGGTGAACTGGTGCCCGGCCCTGGGTACCGTGCTGGCCAACGACGAGGTCAAAGACGGATATTCGGAAAGAGGTGGACATCCGGTTGAGCGTAAGCTGATGAAACAGTGGTCTTTGCGTATTACCGCCTATGCCCAGCGCCTCCTGGATGGACTGGATACGATAGACTGGCCCGAATCACTCAAGGAAGTGCAGCGTAACTGGATCGGCCGTTCGGAAGGGGCTTCGGTGACCTTTGAAATACACAGCCACCCGGAAACACTGGAGGTGTTCACCACCCGGCCTGATACCCTGTTCGGCGCTACCTATATGGTGCTGGCACCGGAACATCCATTGGTGGATAAGATCGCCAGCCCCGGCCAGAGAGAAGCCGTGCTGGCGTATGTCGATATGGCCAGAAAACGCTCTGAACGGGACCGCGTCGCCGATGTGAAACGCATCACGGGGGTGTTCACCGGAGCATATGGCATCAATCCCTTCAACGGAGAGCTGCTGCCTGTTTGGATCGCTGACTATGTCCTTGCCGGTTATGGAACCGGCGCTATTATGGCGGTGCCGGCACACGACAGCCGTGACTTTGCCTTTGCCCGGCATTTTGAATTGCCCATCAGACAGGTGATCCTGGCCCCTGGCGCAAACCCCTCCGATCCAGCAGTCTGGGAAACCTCCTTTGATGCCAAAGAAGGCAGATGTATCCAGAGTGGGTTCATGAACGGCCTGACTGTCAGGGAGGCCATCAGAGCCGCCATCCAAGAACTCGAAAGTAGGGGAATCGGCTATGGCCAGGTCAACTACCGCCTGCGTGATGCCATATTCAGCCGCCAGCGATATTGGGGAGAACCATTCCCGGTGTATTACAAAGAGGGGATGCCTTATACCCTGGATGAATCGGAACTACCGCTCCAACTGCCTGAAGTCGACAAATACCTACCCACAGAAAGCGGAGAACCCCCGCTGGCCAGGGCCAAAAACTGGGTAAACAAAGAGGGATATCCGCTGGAAACCAATACCATGCCTGGATTTGCCGGTTCTAGTGGCTATTATCTCAGGTATATGGACCCCCATAACGATCAGGCCTATTTTTCCAAAGAAGCGAATGCTTACTGGAAAAATGTTGACCTCTATATCGGCGGAGATGAGCATGCTTCCGGCCACCTGATCTATGCCCGCTTCTGGAATAAATTCCTCTTTGATATAGGTTTATGCTGTGAGGATGAGCCTTTCAGAAAACTCATCAACCAGGGGAAAATTCAGGGAAGATCCAGCTTCGTCTACCGTATTGTCGGAACCCAGGAGTTTGTTTCTTATCATCTTAAAGATCAATATAATACCCAGGAACTGCATGTGGATGTCAACCTTGTCCACAATGATGAGCTTGATGTGGAGGCCTTCAAAAAATGGAGACCGGAGTTTTCAGATGCACGCTTTATCCTGGAGAATGGCAAATATATCTGTGGATGGGAGATTGAGAAGATGTCCAAATCCAAGCATAACGTGCAGAGCCCTGATGACCTGGTAGCGCGTTATGGTGCAGATACCTTGCGGATGTACGAAATGTTCCTGGGGCCTCTTACCGACCATAAACCCTGGGATACCAATGGCATAGAAGGCGTCTTCAGGTTTATGCGCAAGCTTTGGCGGTTGTTTCATGATGAACAGAATATACTTGCCGTCACCGATACGGATCCCTCACAGGAAGAATATAAGGTCCTTCACCGGACTATACGCAAAATCCGGGAGGATATTGAGCGTTTTTCCTTCAATACCGCGGTCAGTGGATTCATGATATGTGTCAATGAACTGACAGATCTCAGGTGCAGGAAGCGGGCCATCCTTGAGCCCCTGACCATCCTGATCTCTCCGTTCGCCCCGCATATGGCCGAAGAGCTCTGGTCGGTGCTGGGCCATCAGGAGAGTGTCACCACACAGCCATATCCTGAATATGACGAAAACCTGCTGCAGGAGAATAGCTATGAATACCCGGTGTCTTTCAACGGCAAGCTCCGTTTCAAAATGGTTCTCCCCCTTGATATGCCGGCAAAAGAGATGGAGACCCAGGTACTATCTGATCCCAATGCAGCCCGTTGGCTGGAGGGTGTCAGCGTAAGAAAGATCGTCATCGTGCCAGGTAAGATCATCAACGTGGTCGTAGGTTAAACGGTGATTTATAGTTTGGAATGCTTTTTGTATTTCTACAGGTAAATACCTGACGAGATGAGAACCTTGTGTCTGTATACCCTGCTCATTATCCTCACTCCCCTGGCTGCCAATGCCAACGGTCCGGACAGGGTGATGGCCTTTAAGATGGGAGAGGAGCTGCATTACCGCGTTTATTACCACGCCTGGATGACAGGGAAAGTAACAGCTGGCTACGCTACCATGCAGATCAAGGATAAGCCCGTGAAGGTAGCCGGTAAGAGCACCTATCATATCAAAGGTGAAGGAAAATCCCGGCGTGCGTTCAATTGGTTCTTCAAGGTCCATGACCGCTTTGAGACCTGGCTGGATCCGGTGGAGCAAATACCCCTGAAGTACCTGCGGCGTACCCGCGAAGGCAACTATTCCAAAGACGAGGATTATTATTTCGACCACCCTAAAGGGATTGTGAAAAGTACCCGTAAAGTGACGGAAATCCCACCCAATACGCAGGATATCATGTCTGCTATTTATCAGGCCCGTAACCTGGACCTGTCAAAGGCAAAGTCAGGAGATGTCTTCCCTGTTAACTTTGTGTTTGATGATGAGGTATATACATCGAAAATCCTGTTTCTGGGCCGGGAGAATGTCAAGGTAGGACTGGGCACATTCTCCTGCCTAAAATTTAAACCTATGGTACTGACGGGCAGTGTTTTTGAGGAAGAATATCCTATGACATTATATGTCACGGATGACAAAAACCGGATTCCTATCATGGCTGAGTCTCAAATACTTGTAGGATCTGTCAAGGTGGAACTCATTGGATACCGAAACCTGGCACACCCCTTGTCTTCCAATCTCGTCAGCGGGAAAGCCCCCGTTACCAGCATATCCTTTAACGATTGATATTTTATTGACAGCCTCTGGCGGGCTGAAGCGAATGACGGATTACAGCGTACCTTCGTGGTGATTGATATGACTGCACAGGCACATCATTATGTTTGATGCTGTCATTATCAATAGAATAATGGATTGAAAACAAAAGAATCATTAATAGCACACATCCCATCACCCCTGCATGGGCGGAGAGAAGTCCCGGGTTTTCTTGGTGCTTCCAATCAACGCATATCCATCTATGACGCAATTCCTCATGTTTTTACGGTATCTGCAGACAGTCGGTCTGCTATGTCTCATTTGGATGATGACTGATAACCCTGTTTACGGTCAGAATGATTATTCACAGGAATGGAAGGAGGTGGACCGTCTGTCATCGTCCGGCCTGCCGCGTCAGGCGTTGGCATTGACCGACAGTATCCATACCCTTGCTGTGAAGGAAGACAATGGTTCACAGCGTGTTAAGGCTGTTCTTCAGCGAGCCCGTCTTCTTGCTTCTCTGGAAGAAGACCATTATGAAAAATCAATCGCGTTCCTTGAGAAAGAGATATCTGCCAGCAGCCTGCCCCTGAAGCAGGTATTTCTGTCGCTGCAGGCAGAACTCTACTGGCGGTATTTCCAGGAACAGATGTTCCGCATCATGAATAGAACAGCCCTTGAAGATCCGGGTACCGTTATGCGTTACTGGGATGCTCGCACCTTTGGCCGGGCAATCCGTGAAAGATACCTGCAATCCCTGGAACCGGCAGAAGCCCTGACCGGTATTTCGGTGCGTAACTGGCAGGCCATCCTGGATACGGCAGCAGGATCATCACTGGTACGCCCCACCCTTTATGACCTCCTGCTTCACCGGGCGTTGGACTATCTCAGTTCGGAAGTGGCAACCCATGGACTTCCTGTGCTCCCGCCCTACCCGGTAAGCGATGATTTATTTTTACCGGCAGCATCATTTGTCAAAATAGCGTTTCACAACACGAACCGTCCGGAAACGCAGATCCTTCAGCTCTTTCAGAAGGCCATGAAGCTGCACGCCCTTGATGCCGGGCCGGAGAGCCGGGTCGCTTTGGACCTGGCCCGCCTGGATTATGTGAACAGACTGGCCGGAGATGATGCAATCAGTGGCAGGTACCGGCAGGCCATGCATCAACTTCTTCAGTCTCATAGGGATCATGCCGTGTCAGCCGGCATTGCTCTTCAACTGGCGCGGGATTATATGAGAACATCGGCCAGCTTTAATCCGCCTGATCAGATGGCAGGGAAATGGGACAGGAAGAAAGCCTATGAGTTATGTGAACAGGCAGCCTCCAGTTTCCCGAAGGCATTCTACGCTTCCCATTGCAGGCAACTGATGAATGAAATCAGCCAGGCGGGTTTGTGGCTAAGTGTATCCAAAGGGGTGCCATTGCATCAGTCTTCACTTGTGCTGTTGAAATATCAGAATGTTAATGAAGCCTTGGTGCGCCTCATCCGTGTTGATCCGGAAGAGGATCGTCAGTTAAGACAATCCCGTAACCAGGATGAATGGCTGAATGCCTACCTGGGAAGGCCTGTCCATGCGTCATGGCAGGTCAGGCTTACAGGGACGGAGGATTATCAGCAGCATGGCATGGAAATACCTGTCCCTGCCCTGGATGGGGGTTATTATGTTCTGATCATCACACCGGCCGATGAGAAGCCTGGGCCACTTGAAAACACCTTTGCTGCAGCAAGATTTTCTGTCAGTGATATTGCCTATGTCACGCGGCAGAAAGAATGGGGTGGCATAGAGATACTTGTTACCGACCGTAAAAGTGGTGAACCCCTGGAGGCGGCCGTCATCAGCACCCAGTTTCAGCAATATGATTATAGGACCCGCCGCACCAACCTGGTGCCAGGCCCTGTCTTTACAACCGATGAAGACGGATTTGCCGATCTAAGCCTGACACGGTCGAAATTTGAGCATAATCCCGTTGTATTGCATATTAAGCACGGCTTGGATGCCCTGGCACCGGAAGAACAATACTATCTGAATACAGGGGAAAAACCTCAGCCTGTGCTTCAGGAACGTTGTTTTCTATTTACCGACAGGGCTGTATACCGCCCCGGTCATACCATTCATTACAAGGGAATCCTTTTCTCTGACGATCAGGACAAGAAAGCCCTGGTACAGGGAAAAACGGTGAAGGTAAGGCTGATGGATAGCAATGGAAGAACCCTGGCCGAGCAATCCCAAACAACGAACAAGTACGGCTCATTTCATTCACAATTTACGGCCCCAGCGGGGATATTGTTGGGCGACTGCTACCTCCTTACGGATTATGGTCAGGTGAATATCCGGATCGAGGAATACAAACGCCCCCGGTTCGAAGTCACATTTTTGCCCGTGGAGGGTGCTTTCAGGCTGGGCGACACCCTGAGTGTTACTGGCAAAGCCCTCAGTTATACAACAGATGCCCTGGCTGGCGTGCGGGTCAGGTACAGGGTTGAACGCACCGCATGGTTCCCTTATCCCTGGTATGATAACTGGCGGATCTACCCTTCCGGTCCGGCACAGGTGGTGAAAAGCGGTGAGACCACAACCCGGGATGATGGTTCTTTTGAAGTAGTCTTTACTGCACTGGGAAATCAGCAGCATGATATGCGGCAGGCTGTGTACCGCTTCGTTGTTCATGCTGAAGCCACCGATATCACCGGAGAAACGCACGAGGGTAAGACATCCTTGAACATCGGGCAAAAAACCTTGCTGATCAGCCATCAGATTCCACAAAGGATTGACCGTCATACAGGGCATTCCTATGCTGTCAGTGTACGCAATAACCAGGACCAGCCGGTAAGTTCGCTGCTACATCTGACCATCTCCCGTCTGAAGGAGCCTGACCGCTTGCTACGCACCCGTTTATGGCCCCGCCCTGATATGAATTATATGGAATATGAGGACTTTATTCGTCAGTTTCCGTCAGATCCCTGGGGAGATGAAACCACCCCGGATCGCTGGGGAAAGACCGAACCCATACGTTCGCATACCTATAACACCCTCACCGATAGTCTTATCAATCTGAATACCCTAACCACCATGCCTGAGGGAACCTACCTGTTGTCGTGGCATTGTGTCGATAAATACGGAGATACCATCCAAAGACAGGATGTGATTGAGCTTTTTTCAAGGCAGGTAGACAGACCTCTTTTTAATTCTTACCTGTGGACCCAGCTTAGCCGGGACCAGGCGGAAACAGGCGAAACGGTGGATCTTATTCTATCCTCTGCCTTTCCAGGTTCACGCATATGGGTTGAGATCTTTAACAGCAAAGGATTGAGGCAGAAGGGATGGCATGCACTGGGCGCTGCCACAAAGAGTATTCCCATCCCACTTACCGCAGCAGATGCAGGTCTTGTCCATGTCCGTTGTTACGGTATCATGGATAACCGGCTTTGGGAAGAAGAAAATCATATTGCTGTTGAGGATAAGTCAGCTACTGTATTGGTTGAAATAGACCGTTTCAGAAATAAAGTCATCCCTGGGGAAGAGGAAGAATGGACCCTAAAGCTGTCCAACGGCAAGGGTGATCCGCTGGCCGCAGAGGTACTGCTGAGCATGTATGATGCTTCCCTGGATGCCATTGCCCCTCATAACTGGTATTTTTTCACCGGTGGAAATGAAGCGTGGCGGACACCGTGGTTCGGGTATGCTTCGCTTGGTATACAGCAAGGAGAGAACCAACGTGCAGGATTTCGAGTGCAGGAAGAAATACGTCAGCAGGAGTACGATAAGGTGAACTGGTTTGGATGGCATTTCTGGCATGGGAGGCTTTACGCAAGGGGTACGAAGATGAGCATGACGGTGCAGGATGGCATACAAAGCGCAAGAATGGGATCAGGGCGCCCTGAATCACAGGATGATTTGTTGTCATCATATTCCCCGGCTATCCATAAGACGGCCTCTGAAGTGCTGGAGCCCATTCCATCCGGAGCATCTCCTGTTGCACCTGCACCTGCGATCCGGCGCAACCTGGACGAGACAGCCTTCTTTCTCCCGGTTCTAAATACCAATGAAAAGGGAGAGGTATTGGTACGTTTTAAAGCACCCGAAGCCTTAACGCGCTGGAACCTGATGGGATTTGGCCACACCCTGGCCTTGCAGTATGCGTTGTTCCGTCGACAGCTGGTCACTGCCAAAGACCTGATGTTAATACCCAACCTTCCCAGGTTGTTGTATGAAGGAGATGAGATCTATCTGAAAGCCAAAGTGTTGAACCAGGGTAATCAGTTGCTGACAGGCACTGCTGAGCTTGAGATTTTCGATGTGATCCAGGATAAGGACCTGGCCCGCGACCTGTCACTTACCGCGGTGAAAGCGCGGTTTGACCTGTCTCCAGCTTCCACAGATACCCTTATCTGGAAGATCCGTGTTCCTTCCGGTTCTCCTTCCCTATTAAGGGTCAGGATCAAAGCTGCGTCTGCCCAGCTTTCCGACGGGGAGGAACATCTTATACCTGTGCTGAGTTCACGCATTCTGATAACAGAGACTTTGCCCATGTACTTGCCGGGAAAGGGTAACCGTAAATGGCATTTTGAATCCCTGGAACAGGGGCTCAGACAACAAAAAGTTACGCCACACGCCTTGAGCCTGGAATACACCCAGCAGCCGGCATGGAACATCGTTAAGGCCATCCCTTCCCTGCTGGATCAGGGTCGTACATCCTCCCAGCAACTTTTCAACAGGGTTTACGCGCATACCCTTGGATATCATATAGTCTCATCTCAACCTGAGATTGCGAATGTTCTGAGAACCTGGGCGCAATATCAGCCGGATGCCCTTATGTCGGAGCTTTCCAGGAATGAAGACCTGAAGGCCGTTGTGATCGGGGAGACGCCCTGGGTGCGCGATGCGGCGGATGAGACCGCCAGCCGGAAACAGTTGTCCGGTTACCTGGATATCAATACCTTGAGCAATTCGCTCGAAACAGATGCGCGTGAACTATGTGCCCTGCAACAAGCCTCGGGGGCTTGGCCCTGGTTTCCCGGTATGCCGGTAAGCCGACATATGACACAACAGATTCTGGAAGGCATCGGTGAACTCCAGGCATTGCCTGGTTCCCGGGCAATGTTGCCGCAATGTCTGACAGAAGCCGCTGAAAAAGCCATCCCATGGGTTTTGGGGACCCTGGTGGCTGACCTGGAGGATATCAGGCGGACCCGTGGCGCGAAATGGCAGGACTACACCCCTGCACCATCACAGGTACAAGCCCTCTATGCGTTGAGCTTCTTTATGAATGGGAGTGGTCTGAAAGGCAAGGAAGCCGAAGCATGGCAGTTCATGATGGAGCGGGCAACGGCAACATGGACAGGCTTCTCTCTCCATTTACAGGCGATGTTCGGGTTGACGGCGCTGCGGAGCGGACAGCAGGAAACTGTGCGCCGGATACTGGCATCTCTGCGTGACCGGGCTTTGAGAGATCAGGATCTCGGAATGTACTGGAAATCCTCACAGCAGGCATACTATTGGCATGAAGCACCGGTTGAAACCCAGGCTTTGGTTCTGACATTCTTCACGGAAGCTGCTTCACCACCGGCCGAAACGGATGCCATGAAGATCTGGCTCTTGCGCCACAAGCAGTTGAACCGTTGGGAGACCCCGACCGCAACAGCTGAAGCATGTTATGCCATCTTGCGCAGCAGTCCTACCTGGCTAAAGAAATCCTCCGGCCTGCGGATTACGCTGGGTAGTACGAAAATCGAACCGGACAGGATGCCGGAACTTAAGCAGGAAGCAGGAAGCGGATACTTCCGGAAGAACTTCAAGCCATCCGAGATAAAAACCGATATGAGCCATGTGCAGGTGCATACCACCGGGAACAGCCCTTCCTGGGGAGCCCTTTACTGGCAGTATTTTCAAGAGATGTCAGAAGTAAAGGCTCAGCAAGGTGGCCTGGTGCTGCGGAAAACCATCAGTCGCCTGGTTGAAACGGCGGAGGGGCAGGTGATGGTACCTTATCAGCAGGAAAACCTCCTGCAAACTGGTGACAGGGTTCGCATTCGTCTGGAGCTGGAGATTCCCCTGGATATGGAATACGTCCACCTGAAAGATTACCGCCCCGCCGCTATGGAGCCTGTCCGCCAGGTTTCCGCTTACTACTATCAGGGTGGACTGGGCTGGTATCAGCAGGTACGTGATGCCGGCACAGACTTTTTCTTTGAGTTCCTCCCCAAGGGGCACCATATTCTCGAATATGATGCGTTTGTGAGCCAGGAAGGGGTCTTCTCATCCGGACCGGCGTCTTTGCAATCACTGTATGCACCTTCCTTCAATGCACATACGGAGGGCTTGAAACTGAGCATCAAAAACGAATAATCCGTTATAACTCCTTTCATGATGAAACCCACTCACCACGGAAGCAGACTCATTGTTATCGGTGCCGGTATTACCGGTTTAAGTACCGCCCTCGCCTGGAAGCGCAGCTTTCCGGATGCCGGCCACAGTGTTATCGTTCTGGAAAAGAACAATATACCTGGAGGTTGTGTGACCACTTTTGCCAGAGAAGGATATCGCTTTGATACAACCCAGATCATACCGGATGTGTCGGATCTGCTTGAATATTTTGGGGTGGATATACCATTGCACCGCTTTGATCATCATTATGCCCGCTTGTTTTTGGCTGATACTGCAAGCCGTTCCACAACCATGATCCCGGTTCCATCGTCACACCTGGCATTTGAGCAATCCCTTGTGCAGCGTTATCCTGACGAGGCCGGTAACATCGCGGCGTTCTTTTCATATTGCAGACAGATGCACAAGGAGCTGAATTTTCTCAAGACTGAACCAAGGTGGCATCAGCTCCCGTCCATCCTCTATCATTGCCGGAAGATCCTGGCCAATTCCAACAAGACCTATGCTGCCTTTTTGGACAGGTTCCGGTTTCGCAATGAGGAAATCAGGGAGGTACTGGATATTTTCTCCTCTTTCAGCGGCCTGTCGGCAGATCGTTGTGCTGCCCTGTTGACAGCCTGCGCCATGATCACCACCTTAAACGGCAGCTACCGTCCGGGCAAGGGCTTCATACAATTCCCGCTTGCCCTGAAGAAGCGTTTGCTTGACCTGGGGGGTGAACTTAAAACCCAATGTGAGGTCACACAAATCCTGACATCCAGCGGAAAAGTCAGGGGTGTTGCTCTTTCCGATGGACAGGTGCTGGAAGCGGATTATGTCGTGTCGACGGTGGATACCAAATGGTGCTATGATGTCCTGCTGCGTGATGAGCATGACACCTGGCAGAATCATGCCTATTTCAGGAAGCTGAGAAATGTTAGGATGTCTCCTTCCGGCTTTGCGATCCAGCTTGGATTGGATGAGGGTGTTGACCTCGCGAAGTATGGTCTGGACTGTGGGTATTGTGTTCTGACAACCGGCAGGCATGCCCATGCCCGCATGTTTGATGCATGGGAGAAAGATACCTTACTGAGATCGGAGACCTGTTTTCATATGGGTATCGTTAGCCCTTCCACCATCACCGGGGGAAAACCTAACCTGATCATCCATGTGGTCCCTGTTCCTTCAGCCTACTGGATTCAGCTCAGGCAGCAGGATTATCAGCGGTATCTCAGGGAGAAGCGTGAGGTTGCAGATTTTTACATCCGGAAAGCGGATGAATATCTTATTCCCGGACTCTCATCTCACATTCGACTTGTTGAAATATCAACACCGGCAACCTACAAGAGATACATCGGATCGCCGGGGGGCTCACAATATGATATGATGCCTGTTCCCTCGAATTTTGGAAAAAACAGGCTGCCATCAAGGACGCCCATCGAAGGCTTATTCATTCCAAAATTCAGCCATGGCATCTGGCCCGCCATGCAGGGCGGTCTGCAGGTCGTGGACATGATTACCGGAGGCAAGGTGATGGGAGGCAACGCTTCTTTAAGTCATGCCTGAGTTCGGACATCAAATCTACACCCGAGCTCATGATTCCGGGTTTTTACGCTCCGGTTCCTGTTTTTCATCAATATCTCTTAACTTCGTTGAATGCTGATCACATCTACCCATAATCCAAAGATCAAGGCTCTTTTACAATTGGCGAAGCCGTCGGCCAGGAGAGAGACGGGTTTGTTTCTGGTGGAGGGAGTAAGGGAGACAGAGCGTGCTTTGAAAGCAGGTTATGTTTTATCGGAAATCTACCGTGAACCGGAGCTGTTTCCAGAGGCTCAATGGCTGGAATGGCAAAGGGTATATCCGGTCAGTTCCAATGTGTTTCAGGTCAGCCGCAGCGTGTTTAACCGCTTGGCGTACAGGGAGGATATGGGGGGTGTTCTGGCTGTTTTTCAACAAGGTGTCCATGGTTTGGACCGCCTGAGATCCGTTGAGAACGGGCTCTTTCTGGTGTTGGAAAGCGTAGAGAAGCCGGGTAACCTCGGGGCTTTGCTGAGAACAGCGGATGCAGCAGGACTGGATGGTGTCATCCTCTGTGATATCCGCACCGATCTGTATAATCCCAATGTGATCCGTTCCTCCCTGGGCTGTGTTTTTCATGTACCTGTGGCTATTGCCGGAACAGAGGAAGTGATACAGTTTCTGAAGGCCCGTCAGGTCCGCATCATGACAACCAGTCTCCAGGCAGCCCTGCTTTACGACCAGGTCGATTATCGCCGGTCGACGGCCATCGTTATGGGGACAGAAGACCAGGGCGTGTCCCGGTCCTGGATGGATGCATCGGATCAGCCCATTATCATCCCCATGCGTGGGATCGCCGATTCCCTGAATGTTTCTGTTTCAGCAGCCATCGTGGTATATGAAGCCTGCCGGCAGCGTGGATTTCGCTGAAGTAATTAAACGGTGATATCCTCCTCCAGAAAGGCAGGAATGCGTTTCTTCTTTATATTTTCCTGATCTTCCTTTTTGTCTGTTAACGCAACAGACACTACTTCTGCCAGGTCTTTGACCAGAACCCCGTTTCGCCCGCCGAAGGTTTTCTTGCACAAGGGGCAGGATGTAACAAGAATATCCGGCTGAGGCTTCAGCAGGTGTTCCAGCGTATAATCGGCGATCTTGCGCCTTTCATCTGACTGTATTACGGTATTGGCCAGGCTGCCACCACAGCAGAGGCTGTCTGCACGTTCCTTGTCGGTGGGTAACAAACTGCCTACCCGCCGCAGCACGGCCCGGGGAGCGTGGTAAATGCCCGACCCCCTGCCTAATTCACAAGGGTCATGATAAGTGAAGCTGAGGGTGCTCTTTTCCACCGTCAGACGCTGGGCATGCAGCAGCTCGTGGATATATTGGCTATGATGCAATACCCGCATGGGGAGAACATATTGCTCGCGGAAGATCTTATAACATATAGGGCAGGAAGTGACCAGGGTATGTGCCTTGCTGGAGATGAAACGCTGGCGGTTGAAGTCGATCAGCTTTGCAGCCGCTTCATTTTGGCCGCTCAACAGAATCGGACGCCCGCAGCAGGCATCTCCATCCTTATCATAGAACCACACCTTGTCTCCGGCCGCCTCAAACAGCGTCGTCATGGCACGGATGATACCCGGGGTCAGGTGGGTCATGCATCCAGCATAATAGATGATGTCCGTTTGCGCTTCCTGCTGTGTTGCCGGTAGACCCGATAATCCGGGCAGCAGATCCCGTCCCCATGCTTTCCTGACGGCCAGCCTGAGGCGGTTGACATCAATATCCACCGGGCAGGCTTCGGCACAACTTCCACAAAGCAGGCAATGCTCCGATGTGCGCAGGCTGAGTTTGTTTTCCCGGATCTCACGCATGAGGTAGACGGCCTGTACGCCTGTGATCCCGGCAGCTTCCTGCATTGGACAGGCATCCAGGCATATACCGCATCTGGAACAGGCAAAGACTTCAAATTCTGAAGGGCTGCCCAGTTCAGAATGCGTCCGAACACCCCATTTGCGAAGGAAGATCAGCAGCACTTCCGTAAAGATATGCATGTACCGTGAGTAGGGGAGGGCCACAAAGAAAGCTCCCAGTGCCAGGCTATAGGCCCACCAGGCCGGATAGGCTAACCATGTAACAGGCAGGAAGGAGGCCAGGAAGGATCCCAGGGTTCCTGTCAGGAAACCACCGGAATGAAATACCCCCGAGGTCAGGCTTTCGGCCAGCAGGCGAAGCGGGAAGATCAGCCAAAGCACGGATAGCGCCACCCTGTCGCCCCGGCTGTGGCGAGTGGCATGCTTCATCCCCAGCCAACGCGACTTCCAACGCTTGAGCAAAGCCAGGGCAACACCGCTCAGAATAAAGAGCAGCAAAGCATCCATCAGGTGCTCATAACCCAGGTCAAACCCGAAGGTGGCCTTGAGTGTTTCAGGATAAAAGAAGCGGAAGAAGATGGCCAACCAGGGCCTGTCGGGCCCTTCCAGGGGAAAGATGCGGGTCTGGATGAACCCTGCCACGATCAGCAGGAACCAACCGAAGGCCAGGCTCATGTGCATATAGCCCAGGCGGATGTCCTTTTTGAAGATGCGGCGGTGTAGCAGGCATTCAGAAAACACCTCGCTTGTCGCTTCCAGGCTGGCCCGACTGAAAAAGCGCCGCCAGATACGCCAACGATCCTGGGGTGAAAGCCTCCTGAGCCAGCGGGTATATATCACCGTGAGTGCCACCAACAGAAAAAGTGCACCCGCTGAAAAAGGAAGGACGAAAGGGTCAAACGAGCGCATGACTGACAACAGCTTTACGTATGGCCATGATGACATTCCGGGTGTTGACACCCCTTGGGCATACCAGGGTGCATTTCCCGCAGAGCATACAACGCGAGATCTCCTGCTCAAGCACCTGGGTCTCTCCCCTGTGCATCAATAGATGTACTCTCCTGAAATTGAAACCATTGAGATTACCGGCAGTACAGGTTGCCGTGCACCCTCCACATCCGATGCAACGCAACAGCGAGGGCTCCTGTTTGATGATATGACGAACCAGGCTCAGATCCGCCTTGTCCATATCGATCACCCTGGGCCGGGATATGTTAAATCCCCAGTTCGTCATCGTTGCATTCCGTTAGAATTCTGACAATACTGCATGATTTCCAGTGCTGCCGACCGGCCGTCACTGATCGCTTCAGGAATGGAACGCGGTCCTGTGCAGGTTCCTGCCAGAAACAAGCCCGGCATAGGGCTGCGGTTCATTCCGGTGAATCCGTTTATTCCCTCCAGGAAGCCATCAGGTGAGGATGGTATTCCACCATCAATCTTCATATCCTTCACCATGCGTGCGGGAACCATACCAACAAGCAACACCAGCAGATCCACAGTCATCTTCAGGGGTCGCCCGCTCAGGGTATCCTCGGCTTTGATGACAATACGGCCTTCCTGGTTTTCAGAGGCTTCAGAAACCCTGCCACGGATGAAGGTGACATTGTGTTTTTCCTGTGCATCCCGGTACAACTCTTCATACCCGGTGCCGAACATCCGCATATCCATGTAGAAATTGTACACCTCACAAGCGGGCAGTTTCTCACGGACTTCAATCGCCTGTTTGACACCTGTAACGCAACAGGCACGGGAGCAATGATGGTTGCCGACTTTTTCATCCCTTGAACCGACGCAGTGAACAAAGGCCACGCGCCTGGGGATGTTCCCTTCTTTCGTAAGCAGTTGAGGTTGGGCAAACAAGGTTTCCAGTTCAACGGAGGTGATGACGTTCCGGTAAATTCCATAGCCGTATTCTTCCTTCAACCTGGCGTCGAAAACATCAAATCCTCCGGCGATCAGCACAGCCCTGGCTTGCCATACCGACACAGCAGAATGAAGCTCCCATTCCGTTCCGTTCCGCTGCACCGTATGAATCTTTTCCCCTGTAAAAATGCCAACACCGGCTTCCTTTAAACCGGACAGCAGCTCATTTTTCAGTGTGCCGGCTTCCATTCGGTTCGGGAACAGGTGATGCCACTGATTCAGCTTACCACCGGGTTCATCACCGGCTTCCAGCAGGCAGACCTGCAGCCCTGATTGCTGCATGCTGATGGATGCCGCAATCCCTGCCGGGCCGGCCCCGATAACGACCACATCTGCGTTTTTCGTCATAGCACACAGTTAACAGGATCCAGGGGAGCACCGATCTGTTTGCCGTTCACCCCCTCATATTTGCGATCCGGATCATAGGGAACTCCTAGCTTGTCCAGCAGTTGTTCAACCTGAACCTGGTGCATTTGCATGCCCAGTTCCCAGGGATCATAACCCATTACCAGTCCGGCCATTTCCTCATAGGTGAGTACCGGAATACCCAGTCCATATGAGCCAAAGGTCTTACCTTCCATCTCACTGATGGTATATTGCCAGCGATCCAGGAACATGGCACAGCCAGGACAGTTGGCAACGATAAAGTCAGGTTGGTAAGGCTCCATAGAATCGAATTTCTTGCGGGCATTGGCAACCGAGTAGCCCCGGTTGGCCATGACCAGGTAATGCCGGAATCCAAAACCGCAACAGTGGCGGCGCTCCGGGTAATCCACCAATTCACCGCCCCAGGCTTCGATCATGCCAGGCAGGACCTGTGGAAACTCTGCGCCACCAACGCCTTTGGACGGAAATATCTTGGCATAATGACAGCCAGTATGCTCGACAATGCGCAGTGGCTGACCTGTCTCGTGGTTGACAAGCCGCCTTACACCCCTGGCGGCAATCTCATGCCTGAACTTAAAAATGATGTCGGAAGCGTGAACCAGGTTTTCCGGCACCTTGAACTCCCGTCGCGTTGCTTTCCAAAGGTGTTCACGGATACGTTCGAGGATTTCCGGCTTGTGCTCCCACATATCCAGCACCTCACAATATAGCCCGAAAGAGGTCACACAGGAAGGTACAAAATGGCTGTATCCGCCTTCCGTCATCAGAGCAAAATGACGCGCTATCACCGTCATGATGGTATCCAGAGGAACGATATCAGCATGGTATCCGATACCGGTGCAGGTTGTATGCCTGGGATCATCCATGACATCTTTCCCCAGCTCCTCTTTCAGGATACGGAGAAAAGCCGCTTCGGAACCCGGAAAGAAATTCTGACGGATACAACTGCGGGCATAGTAATAATGATCGTCGGCGATCTCTTTCTGATAGTCCATCCACCTGTGCTGAACACCTGCTTCTTTCATAAGCTGCTACCGTTATGGCCATCGCCATGGAGGCCATTGTTTTCTGTATAAGTCAGATAGAAATACTCATCCAGCCCTTTTCCCCTGAAGGGAATGCCCATTTCTTCAGCTTGCCGGGCCGAATGGGCTTCAATCATATCAAACCAATCCAGGCCTCCTGTCTGATGGAAGATGGCCCGGAGCTCGTCCATGCTTTCTTCATCGATGGTTCGCAAGGCACCGGGTCCTTCTTGCCCGTAATTACCCCCCAGGCGATTAAATACCTCCATGGCATGCTGACGGGCCCAGTCCCAGACAGGGCCCTGCTCGGGGTGCAAATCAGGGCGGACACTGCGGGGATGGACGCAGTAGCCATATTTCAGCATATTCTCACCTACGGTGCGTTTGATAGCCAGCTGCTGCCGCCCTTTCTCAGAACCTGTAAACCACCCCAGCTCCTGAGACAATGAGCGCAAAGCCTGTATGATATAACCGGGCGTATTGGAACGCGGGCACCGGGTCTTGCAGGACATGCATTGTCCGCAATACCATATGGTTTCACTTTTAAGCAGGCTCTCAATGGCTGCTTCATCCTGACTTTGAACCGTATCGGCGATTTGCCTGGGATCATAATCAAAAAACTCGGCAGCCGGGCAGATGGCCGTACAAACACCGCAGTTCATGCAGGCGTTCAGGCCTTCCTCGAACCGGACATCTTCAAGCAGACGATCGTAAAGTTTTCCCATTCCAGGCAACCCGGAGGGACAGCATCGGACACCCTCCCAGGTCTATCAAAGCTGCACCCTTCCATCCAATCATACCAGAGAGGAAAGACGTAATTGGACCTACGTTAAAAGACGTATGTCTTTGGGTAGAATGTAATCCCTATATTATGCCTGTGGACCAGGAAGATATCTATCAAAAGCGTAAACAGGAGATATATTATAACTCCACCAGTTTATTGCGGATGGCGTACATCACGAGGTTGGCCGTATTCCGGCACTGGGTTTTGGATAATAGATGTTCGCGGTGTTTGTCTACGGTGCGCCGGCTCAGGCAAAGGTGATCTGCGATTTCCTGGTTGGAAAGGCCCTGGCAGATGAGGATCAACACCTCCAGTTCCCGCTCTGTCAGCTCTTCCTGGGGCTCTGCTCTGGATGGTGGATCTATGCTGCCGACGACGTTCATCAACAATTCATGCGAGAAATAGCTGGCCCCTGCCATGACCTGCTCCAGTGCTGTTCTTACCTCTCTGACATCTGTGTTTTTCAGAAGAAACCCCTTGACCCCGGCATCCACCATGCGATGGTAGTATTCCTCTTCTCCATACATAGAAAGGGCGATGATTTTGAGGCCAGGGTATTTTTGCATGGCCAGGGCAGCAGCTTCGATCCCGTTCATGACGGGCATCTCAATATCCAGCAAAACCACATCGGCCGGTGTTTTTTCAAGCAGATCCATCAGTTCCCTGCCGTTGGACGCCTCCCCCACAACCTGAAACTCCTTCATGCTGCATAGCAGGTTCCGCAGTCCTTTCCGGAACAAAGTGTGGTCGTCGACCAGCAATATCCGGTAACGTTCATCGCTCATATGGGAATACGGATTTGTACATGGGTTCCATGGCCTTGTTCGCTGCTTAGATCTACTTTACCCTGCAGGGAATTGATTCTGGAAAAGACGTTGGAGAATCCCATGCCATGTCCCGGATCTTCTTTGATTCTGGCCACGTCAAACCCACTGCCATTGTCGGTATAGCTGATCATCATCTCCCTGTTGCGATGCTGCAGGTCAATGTCTGCCCGGCTGGCATTGGCGTGTTTGATGGTATTGTTGATCAGTTCACAAACTACCCGGTAGATCACTACCTCGGTGTTCGGATCAAAGCGTTCATCCAGGATGTTGGTCGTAAAGGAGATGCGGATGGTCCGGGTAGTATTGATTTTATTGATAAACCCTTTGAGCGCCCGGGCGAGGCCAAAGTCGATCAGTACGTGCGGACTCAGGTTGTTGGAGATTTCTCTCAGGCTGCGGATGGCTTCATCCAGCAACATCTCCGTATTTTGCATATTTTCCTGCTCCTCCGGGTTACGTGCCTGCTGGTTCAGCGAGCTAAGCGATATTTTGACCGTCGACAACAAAGGACCCAATCCATCGTGGAGTTCTTTAGCCAGGTTTCTTCTTTCCCGTTCCTCTGCCTGTATGATGGCGTTGAGAAAGCGCTTCTCGGCATCACGTGTCTCTGCCTCCACTTTGCGTATATAGGTAAATACTTTTTGTATGAGGAATACGCCGGTTGCCAGGAAAAGGGAGGTAAACACGCCCATCCAGACAAAGAAGAGCCGGAAGTCCTGGGGTTTGAAATCGCTGATATAGGGGAGAAACTCAGCAAGTCGGCGGATCACCAGCAACAGCAGGGCCAGGGTGAGGAGGATCCAGGCCATGTTGTACTTGGTCACCTTGGTCAACCTCAAGGCTACCACGGCTGCAAAACATTGCAGCACAATCGTTATGACCAGCAATACCTTTAGTACCATGGTCCGGGTTTCATGGGATGAAGATAGTTAAAATACCGGGATATTTAAACCTTGAGGGTTTCTCCTTCACTTCGTGCGATGATGGCCGCACCGCAGGTATCACTCCAAACGTTGACGGCCGTACGAAACATGTCCAGGATGCGGTCCACGGCAAGGATGAGTCCAACGCCTTCCAGGGGCAGACCAACAGCGGTGAGGATCACCGAGATCATGACCAGGCCTGCCATGGGGATCCCTGCAGCACCAATGGATGCAAGCAGGGCGGTGATGACCACAATCAGTTGCTGCACAGCACTTAGTTCAATCCCATAAGCCTGAGCGATGAACATCGCCGCAACACATTCATATAAAGCCGTTCCGTCCATGTTAATCGTCGCACCCAACGGAAGGGTAAAGCTGGTGATCTTATTGGAGACACCGGATTCCTGCTCTACCGCCTGCATGGTCAGCGGCAGGGTTGCGCTGGATGACGAAGTGGAAAAGGCGGTAATCAGGGGGGTGGCAACGGCCCGCATATGTTTGAAAGGCCTTATCCTTCCCACGAAACGCAGAACCAATGGCAGAGAAATGAAGGCATGAATGGCCAATCCACCGGCCACTACCCCCATGTATTTGCCCATTCCGGCCACCAGACCGGGAAGGTTGTCCTGAGACGCAACCACACCGGCAACGATACCCAATACCCCAAGGGGCGTGAAGCGGATGATAAACATGGTCATCTGCATCATGACGGCAAAGACCGCATTGAAGAATTCCTGGATGGTATCGCTGTGACGGGGGATGACCTTCATCGAGAAATAACCAAAAAGAATGGCAAAGAAAATGATGGCCAACATATCGTTGCTGACGAATGCCTGGAAGATGTTTTCCGGGATCACTTCCATCAATGTCCTGGATAAAGGTTTATTCGTCAACAGGTTCTCTACCGATTGTGCCAGGCCCAGGTCTGCGCCGGACCCCGGCTTGAAAAGGTTGACCAGCACCAGGCCTGTCAGGATGGCCAGTGTACTGGTTGATACATAGTAAAGTATCGTTTTCCAACCCAGCCGGCCCAGGTTTCCGGCGCTGCCCATACTGGCTACTCCGGAGACGAGAGAGCTGAATATCAGTGGTATAATTATCATTCGCAGGGCCCGGATGAATAGTTCTCCCATCCAGCTTACATAAGAAGCGTATGGACCTGCCCATACACCCCAGGCGATGCCCAATGCCAGTGCGATCAGAATTTGCCAGTGAAGTTGCAGTTTTCGCATGATACAGGGTTAAAAGATGGTGGGACTGTAGCCCTTGAGTTGCCTGTCCAGTTCCCGGTTGCGGGGGCATATCCTGTCGAGCAGGGCATGAAAATGAGGTCCATGGTTGGCGTGTACGGTATGCGCCAGTTCATGCAGGATGATGAGGTCGATCAGTGTATCGGGTAAGCGCATCAGGTGGGCATTCAGGGTGATGCGGTGATCCGGGGCACAGCTTCCCCAGCGGCTTTTCATGTCTTTTACCTTGATTTCCTTCACTTTTAAACCATGCTGGCCTGCCAGTTCTATCGTCCTTTGGGGTAGATAGACCATTCCTTCCCGGCATAAGGCACGGCCGATGACTTTCCGAATGAATGCCTGCGGACCCTCCGCCTCCAGTGCGATATCGGGAGAAGCCAGGATGCGTATGATGCCCGTCCGCAGCTCAGCCCGTAGTCCAGGTCTGTCGGTTTGCTGAAAAACGAGGCTGTGAAAACGGGTTTTGAATTCATTCCCGGGCAGAAACAAGGTGCGCCTGGCCTCGGTATGGCTGTGCTTTTCCTGGTGTTTTTGGATCCAGTCGAGACGTTGCCGCAGAATGCTTTCTGCTTTTTCAAGGGAAAATCCCAGCGGTATGGTGACCTTGACAGGCCGGAAAGGGGCCACAGAGATACGCACGGAAGAAGTACGCAGGGAGGCATGGTATTCTACCCGCCCGATGGCCGGGTAATCACGTATATCCACTAGTTTTCCCTTCGATGTACGGCCTGGCATTTTAATCGCTTTAATGCAAATGTACAAGAATAGGGGAATCTTCACCTTCGGTGCGCCATCCAGTTCAGGATGCTGATTAGGCAATTCAGACGCAGGTTTTTGCAGTTCGGGCATTTATTGAAAGCCAGAGGTTGAAGGCAGCTTAAATTCGTCATGAAACATCTTGTTAATCCAATGAATTCGAATCATGGCATATCTTAGATACCCCTTATCATTGCTGCTTGTCATTTTGTTGGTGGCATGTAACAGTAAAAGGACAGACCCGGAACCGATCCTGAGGCGCGTCAAGATAGAAACACTGCAGATGGCGGATACTTTGACTGTCAGGTCTTATCCGGGTATCCTTAAGGAGGCGGGAGAGATAAAGCTTGCATTCAGGGTCGGCGGTTCCATTGCTGAGATTGCCGTCAGGGAAGGGGATTATGTCAGGGCTGGTCAACTCATCGCACGAATAGATCCAAGGGATTATGAGGTGCAGCTGGAGGTGGCACAGGCGCAGTATGATCAGGTCGTGGCCGAAGCCGGCCGTGTGAAGGAGTTGCACAGCCGCCAGAGCATTGCAGGAAACGATTATGATAAGGCTGTATCCGGGGAAAGAATGGTGGCTGCCAGACTAAAGAATGCCCGGGACCAGCTTCAGGATACCCGACTCCTGGCCCCGGTTTCAGGATATATCCAGGAGGTGAATTTCACCACCACAGAGCTTATAGATGCCGGGATGCCCGTCGCCAGCCTGCTTGATGTTTCACGTTACCTTGTCGAGGTAGAAGTGCCGGTCTCACTTTTCATACAGCGTCAGGATATACAGAAGGTTACCGGCCGGCAAACATCAGTCAGCAAGGATTCTTATCCACTCATCCTCCTGGAATTCAGCAAAAAAGCCAGTTTTAACCAGTTGTACAAGCTACATCTGGCCCTTGATCCTGCCATCCAGCCCGGCTTATCGCCTGGCATGGATATGCAGGTATATATCTCACTCAGATCTCAGGAAAAAAAGGAAGTCTGTGTACCCCTTAGTGCCCTTTTCAACAAGGAAGGTAAAAGCATGGTCTGGGTGTATGAACATGATGATCAGGTAGTTAGGGAAAGAGAGGTAGAAATCGGTGACCTGACTGGGGAAGGGAGGATAGGGATCAGCAAGGGACTGCAAGCCGGAGAGGCAGTCGTTGTTGCCGGTGTTAACATGCTTAGTGACGGTCAGAAGGTTCAGGTTCTCGAGCCCGCAACGTTCACCAATGTGGGAGGAATGCTCTGATGCATCTCACGGAACTGAGTTTCAGGCGGCAGGCCTTCGTCTATTTCCTACTGGTTTGTATGATCGCCGGCGGAATATTGGCCTACCGCTCGATCAGCAAGCTGGAGGATCCTGAGCTGGTGGTGATGCAAAGTCAGATTGTCACCATCTGGCCGGGGGCGACTGCCCATGAAGTGGAATGGCAGGTGACACAGGTTATCGAGGACGCCCTGAATACGCTTGCCAATGTTGAGTCGGTGCGTTCCCGTTCCATGGCTGGCCTGTCGGTTGTGGCAGTTACCCTGGAACTAACTGTACCCCAGGATGAGATTGAGCAGTACTGGGACTACCTCAGGCGGCGCATAGGAGAGGCAGAAGCCAAACTACCCGCAGGGGCCATGGCCCCCGTGATCTATGATGACTTTGGTGATGTCTATGGCATGTTTTATGGTATGACAGCGGAAGGATATAACTACCGGGAAATGAGCAAAATGGCTCGGTATGTGCAACGGGAATTACTGGCTGTCGAAGGCATCGCACGGGTTGAGCTGTTTGGTGAACAGGACCCTGTCACCAGTATCATTTTTACGCCCTCGAAAATGGGAGAATTGGGCGTATTCCCTTTACAGGTCATTTCAGCCATCAACGGGCAGAACAGCATGGTTTACCCGGGCATGCTCAATACGGGAAACCAGCAGCTGGCCATGGTCGTCGACGGCAGGATTCATTCGGCTGAAGACCTGGGTGAAGTCATGGTGAAGAATATGAGCGGCCGGACTTTCAAATTAGGGGATATCGCGGATATCAGGGAAGAATATGGTGATCCTCCCCGCCGCACTTTCCAAGTGAACAACCAGAGCGCCATAGGCATTTCCCTGTCGATGGAATCCGGCGAGAACATCATCCGTGTGGGAAACCGGGTTGAGAAAAGGCTGGCTGAATTGCAGGCCTATATGCCCCTGGGTTATCAGTTTGAGAAGGTTTTCTTTCAGCCCGATCTTGTCAGCCAGTCCATTGATGGGTTCATGTTCAACCTGATTGCTTCGGTCCTCATTGTTATTCTGGTCCTCATGATTTTCATGGGGTTGAGAAGTGGACTCATCATCGGCTCAGGATTGGTACTAACCATCATGGCCACCTTTCCCATCCTGCTGGCAGCAGGCGGCACCCTCCAACGTATCTCCCTGGGTGCCTTCATAGTCGCCATGGGGATGCTGGTCGACAATGCCATTGTGGTCATTGATGGTATTCTGGTGGATATTAAGAAGGGCATCAACCGTAAGCAGGCTCTGGTAGATCCAGCCCGCCGCACTGCCTGGCCTTTGCTGGGCGCCACTTTCATTGCTGTAGCTGCTTTTTTGCCGGTATATCTTTCCCAGGATGCAGCCGGGACCTATGCCCGGGATCTCTTCATTGTATTGTGCATCTCTCTCTTGATTAGCTGGGTTCTGGCCATGACACAGGTGCCCCTTTTCGCTGCAAGCCTGCTGAAAAATCGCCATATGCAGCAGAGCAGTGAACAGTTCACAGGGTGGGGCTACCGAAAGCTGCGGCAATGGCTGAACCTGCTCCTGCACTATAAGACTGCCACGCTTGTGACAGGCGGGATAATGCTGATGTTGGCAGCCTTGAATTTCGGGAATATCAAGAAGACCTTTTTCCCGGATTTCAATTACAACCAGGTATATGTCGAATACCGTTTACCTGCCGGAACCGGGCCACAGCGGGTGAACGATGATCTCCGGCAGATCACGGCTTACCTTCAGTCGCTGAAAGAAGTCGGGTTGGTTGTTTCCAGCCATGGTCAGACGCCAAGCCGCTACTGCCTGGTCCGCCCCATGGGCGAGGCCGCTGATCACTATGGAGAGCTTATCATCAATTTCAGCGATTACAAGACCATGAGGCGCATGAAGCCCTTGATTTCAGCGTATCTGCACGAATATTACCCGGATGCCCGCATCCGTATCCGGAAATATAACCTGTCGATCAAGGCTTCACATACCATCGAAGCGGAGTTCAGTGGTCCCGACCCTGCGGTACTGAATCAGCTAAGCCAGCAGGCCATAGCAGTGTTTCGCAGCAACCCCTATACCGATCCTTATACCATCGAAGACGACTGGGAGCCCATGGGCAAGATGCTCAGAGCACAATATACCAGGCAGGCAGCCGCAAGGGCCGGCATCTCACGGCAGGATGTCAGCAATGCCCTCCTTACCGCTACCGATGGACTCCCCATCGGGTTTTATTATGATGGACAGACAAGGGTTGGCCTTCAGTTGAAGCTGAGAGATTCCGGTGGCAGCCGTATCGGAGACCCCCGGGAAATTCCCGTATGGCCAATGCTGCCCGATCTCTCAGGCCTGGATGAAGGGAAACTGCGCGGCTTGCTGATGGGGATAGGATCGCTGGACGACCTGATTCATGAGGTTGTCAGCCCGGTCCCTTTAAGCGCTGTGACCCATGGCCTGACGCTGGACTGGGAGGAACAGGTCGTCAGACGGACCAATGGGCGGCGGGCCATACAGGTGCAGTGTGAGCCCCTTGATGGGTACAGTCCTGCGCTTGTGCGTAACACCAGCAAAGCTGCCATTGAGGGCATTCCCCTGCCACCCGGATATGAATTGAAATGGGTTGGAGAATATGAATTGCAGGGCGAAGCCCTTCGCAACATCTTTCGCTACCTGCCCATCTCCATCATGCTCATCATCCTCACCCTGATCCTGCTTTTCAATGATATCCGAAAACCATTGATTGTACTGATATGCATCCCTATGGCTTTCATCGGCATTGTTCCCGGGATGATCATTACCGGTCAGCCCTTTACCTTTATGGCCATCATCGGATCCTTTGGCCTCATGGGCATGATCGTGAAGAATGCCATCGTCCTGCTTGATGAAGCAGAAAGACTGATCTCATCAGGAGCGGAGAAGCACCTGGCGCTCATACAGGCCACCATTTCACGTGCCCGTCCCGTGCTACTGGCCTCTTTTACCACCATCCTGGGCATGCTGCCACTGGTCACTGACCCCATGTATGGTAGTATGGCAACGGCCATCATCAGTGGACTACTGATCGGAACGCTCATCACACTCCTCTTCGTTCCCATACTCTATGCGGCCTTTTTCCGTGTGAAACCACAATCTGTAATCGCCAATATGCTTTAACAACATGAGTAAGATTTTGATAATCATAATGTTAATATTATCGTGCGTTTCACCTTTATCAGGCCAGGAGATCCTGAGCTTGGACCGATGCAGGGATCTGGTCCTGAAGCACAATGAAGCGTTGCAGCAGGCTGCCAATCAGGTGGAGCTGGCCCGGCAACAGCAGGCTATCGCCCGCACCTTCCGCTTACCGTCCTTTTCGGCCACTGCAACGGGTATCTGGCAGGACAAGGATTTAGAAATGGAACTCATCCTGCCTACGATGAAGCCCAATCCCATTACCGGTGAACTGGAGCCAAACCTGATGATCAATCCGGCTACAGGGCTTCCCCTTACAGGAGCCGATGGGAATCCGGTGTTCAACATGTATGCATGGATGCCTTTGGAAGTGAGCCTTAGTGGTGCTTATATGGCTGGTTTTCAGATGGAACAACCCATATATGCCGGAGGTAAAGTTGCGGCAGGTAATAAGATGGCTGATATCGGGCTAGAGATGGCCGGAGATAACATGGCCCTGCAGCGGATGAACTACCTTCTGGCTGCCGACCAGGCCTATTGGACTTATGTCTCCCTAATCCAGAAAGTGACATTGGCCCAACAGTCCGTGGAACTGCTGGAGGAAGTTATGGCCCTGGCCGGTAACAGCCAGGAAGTGGGCATGAGCAGTCGTAACGATCTTCTCAAAGCCCAGGTAGCCTTCAACGAGGCCAAACTTGCGCTAAAGAAAGCCGGTAACGGACTAACGCTAAGCCGGCTGGAGCTCTGTCGCCTCACCGGATTGCCCTGGCATTCGGATATTCTTCCATCAGATACCCATATCGTACTTCTGCCTGTAAATGATGATGATATAACGACCAAAGGACCGGATCGTCGACCCGATTACCGCCTGCTCGAAAAGAAGGTCAGCATGGAAGACCAGCAGATCCGACTAACAAGGGCTGATTTTCTTCCCCAGGCCGGATTTCAGGCTGGATATCAGCATCTGGGCGGTATCAAATTCAGTGGCACATCGTTTGACAATACGAGCCTCAACTTGTTGGTATCCGTGAAAATCCCCATCTTTCACTGGGGAGAAGGATTCAGAAAGGTGACGATGGCAAAAATTGAGAAGGAAAATAGTTTACTTGAGCTGGCCAGGTACCGCCAACTCATGCATTTGGAAGCCGAACAGGCCAGAATGAATCTCGAACTGGCAAGGGAGCGGATTCTTCTAAATGAAGCGGCGCTGTTGCAGGCCGAAGAAAACCTGCGCGTCAGCCGCGACAATTACGAAGTCCGTATAGAAACAATGACAGCCTTGTTAGCGGCGCAAACACAGTGGCAACAGGCCTATACCGAACTCATTGAGGCCAGGACTGATTACCGCATCAGAGAGAGTCAGTGGCGCAAGGCAAACGGCATTCTGGGGCAATGATACTCAGCAAGTATGCCAAGTTTTATCACAGGATAGCGTACATTTGACAGATAAGCATGCAGGCAGTGAAAAACCAGGAACTTCATTTCATCAGCCGGCTTTCGGACTATACCCTGCGAAGTTTCCTCATCAGGCTGGGCCTGGTCAGTGCCACCGCCTGGCTTTTTTTGTTTCTGGCTGTCACCATTGTAGGCGATGGAAGTATCCAGGTTACGTTCATCGAGTATATACGCACAATATTAATATTCAATGTAATAAGTGAAGGGAATGTTCTCTTTGATCATCTTGCGGAACGTTTTCTGCCCATTCCGGAAAAGTTCAGTCTTCGCCTTTCCTTACACATGGTCATCAGCCTGGTATTGGGTGGTTGCACCCTGATCCTGCTCAGGCTGACGGGATATGATGCTTTATTCTTTGCCCATCCCATCATGCAACTGATGATCCTCTTCGGACTGATTTTCATCTTTATCCTGATCGTGGTCTCGGTAACCCTGCGCATCACCGAGAAATGGATCTTCAGCATACGACAGCTCGAGGAGCTGAAGAACCTCAAGCTGGCCGGAGATTATCACTCCCTGCAGGCTCAGCTCAATCCCCATTTTCTATTCAACAACCTCAGTGTGCTCAAGTCCATGATTACATATGAGCCAGCTGCTGCAGTGCAGTTCACACAGAATTTCACCGATGTGTATCGCTATGTTTTGCAAAGCAAGGACAAGACCACCGTAAGCTTGGCGGAAGAGCTGGTTTTTCTGCAGGCCTATATAGCCCTGCACCAGGAGCGGATGGGACAAGCCCTCAGGGTAGTGACAGATACCGATGACGAAGCCCTGAACAGGGAGATACCGCCGTTGGCGTTGCAGCTCCTGGTTGAGAACGCCATTAAGCACAACATCGCACTGAGCACCACCCCCCTCGTGATACAAATTGTGGCGAGGGGTGACCGGGTTATGATCACCAATACCCTTACTCCAAAAGAATCCAGCTTTTCAGAGAAGACTGGCCTTGCCAACCTGATGCAGCGTTACGCGATCCTGACCGGCAGAGAGGTTCGCATTGAGGCGGGAGACCGTCATTTCACCGTGGAAATTCCTTTGTTATGAACCCACTAACCAGGATTGTTTTGGTAGAGGATGAAGCCTATAACCTGCGTTTATTGCAGGGAATGATCCAGAAGTTGCGCCCAGCCTGGGAGGTTGTCGCCACTTTTGAGAGCGTCCGTGATACCGTTGAATGGTTGCGGCATCATGTCCATCCCGATTTGCTCCTACTTGATATTCAATTGGCTGATGGTTTGTGCTTTGGTATTTTTGACCAGATAGAGGTACAAAGCATGATGATCTTCACCACCGCCTATGACAATTATGCCATACAAGCCTTTAAGGTCAACAGCGTCGATTACCTCCTGAAACCATTCAGGGAGAGCGAGTTGGAGCAGGCTTTTCAGAAGTTTGAGCGTTTGCGGGGGTTGGTTTTACCAGGGCTCACGGACTATGTTGAGGTGGTTGAAGCAATACGCAAGGGAGAAAAGAAGTTTCGAAGGCGCTTCCTGGTGAGCAGGGGGGATGCATATATTCGTCTGGAGGTGGAGGACATTGCGTGTTTTTCCAGTGAGAACCGCATAACCACGGCCATCACCTTTCGGGGCGAGCATCATAACCTTGATTTTTCACTGGATACCCTTGAGGAACAGTTGGATCCTGATGTATTTTACAGGGCCAACCGACAATGGGTAGTCAACATTCGGGCTGTTATAAGAATTGAAAACCATTTTGGCGGCAGGCTCAAAATCCACCTACAGCCCCATTATGAAGGCGATATCATGGTCAGCCGTCTCAAGTCCATGGACTTCAAGCGCTGGGCCGGGCGATGAGGCCACGCTTGCTGCTCATCCTCGCTATCCTAAGCCCAGCCAAATTAACGTTTAAGGGCTCGAAAACGATCCATTAACATCGCCTGTACACAGCACCTTAATGTTTTGTGTAATGGTAGTTCCTTCAATGGGCATCATTACAACTGGCGCCTCTGAAACCCATTCTCCGACAGGAAAACCAAGGATAATTTGTGCAAATCGTTTGGCAACCAGTAAAGCATCAGAAGCATTTACAAAACCTGAACCATTGACATCGGCAGCTGTTTCTTTCAGTCCGATGAGCGGAGGGTCGTTAACGAAATGCTTCATGATGAGCAATGCATCATTTGAATTGTATCCGCCTGAAGTCTTGTTGACCATGGCCTTTATTGTGAATGTCCCGCCAGGAACGCTCGTGAATGCAAAGGACCCAGTATTGTCAGTTAATACACTGTCTAACAAGATACTACCCTGACATAGAAGAACTTTGGCAGAGGTAATAGCACTTGCAGCGGTATTCAGATATTGAACGATTCCTTCAATGCGGCCTGTACCTGCTGTAATAAGGTTTATGGAAAGCTGATCAGATGCGGTGCACCCTGTTTGAAGGTCAGTTACCGCTATGGAGTAGCTTGTATTTGCCACAGGAATCACTGTTAGAGACCCCGTTACATTGCCAGAAGGCTGCCAGAGATATCCATATTGCCCTGAGCCACCAGTTATAATCGGCGTCAGTGTGACAGAATTCCCGCTTAGGAGCATGATATCAGGTCCGAGTGAAACATTGGGTGCTAAGTTGACTTGTACGGTGACAGAAGCTGTATTTGTACAACCCTGATTATCTGTTCCGGTTACCTGATAAGTGGTAGATTCGATGGGAGATACGGTTTTCGATGATCCTGATCCCATCGAATGACTCCAAGCGTATGATAAAGCTCCCTGGACATTGAGCACGGCTGAACTGCCTTGACATAATGCGGTAGGAGTACTCGTCACATTTAATGCCGGTGGGCTATGTACTACCAGACTGGCAGAATTGGATTCAACATTGCCTGAAGAACTGGATATCAAACAGGTATATTGACCCTGATTATTCACTGTCGCAGCCGGAATGGTATAGACGGAGGTGTTACCTCCTGTGCCTGTGGTCACATTACTTCCATTCTTTTTCCATTGATAGGCAAGTGTGGTTGTTCCTGTGGCAGTAACAGAAAAACTGATCATATCCCCTTCACATGCATCGATACTTGCAGGATGCTGGGTAATGGTTGGCGGCAGGAGAAGCGGATAGATTATTCCATCTGAATATGTACATAAGACAATGTCGTTATCGTTGTTAATAAACAGTCTATTGGCAGGATTATCACTCCAGTTGACCATGGCATTGCCACCGTTATACAAAAAGATCAATTTGAAAAAGAGCCCATTGGAAATCGTTACCGGACTTCCATCATAAAAGAAAGTGATAGTACCAGAAGATGAATTGGTTATAACAGTTAAATCAGACATATTAACAGCACTGTTCCACCAGGATGTGTTCAAATGCGTAAGCTTGGTTTCATCAAAATCGATGCTGAACTGAAACAGGGAAACATTAGTTAGATTTGATGCAAAAACATGGATTTCTGTGATGCTGCCTGGTATCGCTGAGTCGCTTTGAAGGGAAAGCATGGCATGTTGAGAAGGAACCACGTTAATTAGGAAAGACGAAGAAACGGCTCCGCTACCACAATTATTAACCCCTTGTACGAATAAGCTTCCTGAGGTGGCATTTTGACTGAAGTTGATGGTCACGGAACTGCTCCCATTTCCATTGATCGTAGCGCCGGTTCCGGAATAGGTCCACAGATAATAAGTTGCATTTGGAATTTGAGGGTGTTGGTATACCATGTTCGAGGAACCCTGAAAAACCTGTGCATTTCCTGTTATTATTCCCCCAGATCCCGGAAGGGGATTTACCGAAATTGGCAATGAAGCTGGGCTCCCTTCACCGCATGTATTCATGGCCTTTACACTTATTATGCCTGAACTTGCATTTGGGCCATAGCTGACAGTAATGCTATTCGTTGTGCTTGTCCCGGAGACTCCTGGAGGCAAAGACCATACATAGGAAGATGCATCTGCTACAGGAGCAACGGTATAGGTTTCTCCTGATTGACCCTGACAGACCAGCTGATTCCCATTAATGGCACCAACAGCTGCCGGAAGGGAATGGACCGTAATCGTTTTTGTAATAGACTGTCCTTCACCACATGCATTTACCCCCTTAACGGAGATGTTGCCGGAGCTGGAATTTGGTCCATATCCGACAACGATCATATTGGTGGTGCTGTTCCCACTGGCCCCTGGTGGAAGTGACCATAAATAAGAGGTTGCACCAGAGATGGCGGGTACTATATAGGTTTCGTTAGCCTGACCTTGACAAACCTCAGTAGCACCGTTGATGATAGTACCTGTAGCGGGTATCGCATTAATGGTGATGGCCTTCGAAAGAGGCAAGCCTTCACCGCAGGCATTGACCCCTTTCACACTGATATTGCCGGAGCTGGCATTGGGGCCATAGCTAACAACAATCACATTGGTTGTGCTGGTTCCGATTGCACCTGGGGGCAAGGACCATACATATGAAGTAGCATCTGGAATGACAGGAATGCTGTAGATGATGTTGTTTTGACCTGGGCAAATATGACCGTTACCACTGATGGCAGAAGGAGTAGCAGGCAGGTTGCTGACGGTGATGGCCTTCGTAACAGGCAAGCCTTCGCCGCATGCGTTCACACCTTTAACGCTGATATTCCCGGAGATGGCATTGGGGCCGAAATGCACTGTAATCGTGTTTGTTGTGCTCGTTCCGGTTGCACCAGCAGGCAAGGACCAAATGTAAGATGAAACGTTTATCGCAGGATCGATAGAATAGCCAACATCTGATTCACCTGAACATACGATATCAGCACCAAAAATAGTGTCGATGGCTGAGATTGCTCCGGACAAGCCCGGATTACTTTGGTAGAGGTGTAATACTTCCTTATCAGTTAAGCAGCGGTTATAAATCTGTATATCATCAATGACCCCATTAAATGGATATGACCAGGTATCTGTGTAACTAGGAGGGCTTATCGTGAGATGGCGGCCAATAGCCATGGGATGTGTGTTATTGCCATTGAAAGGTCCCGCGTTAACTTCATGGGCCAGTTGGCCATCATGATAAAACCTTAACTGACCATTCGCTGAATCCAGAACACCTGTAATCATATGCCATTGATCAAGGCTCAACGCAATTGGATTGATAGCATTTGTGCCACAAAACCCATCGATGGAGACACTGGCTGTGCCCAGTAGCCATGAACCGCATTGAATATCCCGTCCCTTCCCCAGAACGTAATCATATGGCCCGTTATCTTTATATACCCAGGCAGATATAGTGAAGTTTCGTCCCAGATTGAGTTGAGGAGTATGGGCAACTTCTATCCAATCAAAAGTTGTTCCTCCAAATTGGTAAGCACTGCTTGATCTGCCAAAACGGTCCTCTGTCAGTGTCGTATTGCCATGAACAATTCCATGGTTCCCGTTGCCTGAATAATCACTTGCATTACCCTGAAAAGGATAAAAAGCAATAAGACCATTTTCCGAATATCCCATTGCCAGTAAAGTCAAGGCATTTACCTCTTTTCCATTAAGTGCCCGGTTGTATACTCTTACTTCATCAATCTTCCCACCGAAACGACTGCTTTGGCCGGAAGTGCCCCAGGTGTGATGATTAATATAGAGCGGATATGAATTTGCAGCAATTCCTGGTATGATATTTTGCCTGTTTACAAGAATTCCGTTTATATAAATGGAGATTAAGTTAGAATCACAAACACCACATACCGTATACCAATTGTCTTTCGGATAAAACCCTGTTTCTACGATATAAGATTTGAACCTGAACTCAAATTTAACACTGTCAAAGCTTGCGGCATTCCCATAGATTCCATCTGAATTACGTGTAATCATGATCGCATATCCATCTGTCACATTATCGTATCCCTTGCCTACCAGCATTTCGCTATTGGCCCATGCTCCAAGGTCAAAACTTTCCGGATAAACTTTAGCAGAAAGACTCAGACTTCCAAGGTTGTTCAAGCTTGTGTTATCAGAAATGGTTATATAGTCGCCAACAACGGGATCCATCGAGGCGCATCCATCACTTACCTGGACCGTTCCACTTGCTAGTCCGTGATTGTTGTTTCCGCTGGCATCATTGTACCCACATGTAAATGGTAAAAAGGCGATAAGTCCGTTGGAGATTTCAACTGCTTGATTAATGAGAGAAAAGTGTCCAACCAAGGATTGCGACTGAGTTACATTAAAAGTATAGGTTGGATTATTTGACACAAGAATTCCGTTTGCATCGACCCAGTAATCAAAAATATATCCTGCATTAGCAGTGGCAACCAGGGAGCAAAGGCTGCCGATGGCATAGCTGCCTGCACCGCTGATTGTGCCGCCATTAGCAGGAGAAGATGATGTCGAAACAGTATACTGGACAGGAGAGAAGTTGGCTACCAGAAAACGGCTTCCTGAGACCGTGAAAGTGTAACTTGGGGTTACAGAAATGATGTTGCCGTATTCGGTCCAATTCGTGAAGGAATACCCATTGCTTGGACTCGCTGTGACAGTGCAGGAACTGCCGCTGGCAAAGCTGCCGCCACCGCTGGTAGTGCCCC
>ERZ795032.627-NODE-627-length-34606-cov-193.824868_pt1 | contig 34606 bp, 25 predicted proteins | sample MGYA00375124_ERZ795032 | MGnify/ENA primary metagenome ERZ795032 (study PRJEB30167, sample SAMN05720154) | activated sludge metagenome | isolation source: Anaerobic digester | place: China | collected 2015-12-16 ...
GGCCCCCGCCGGTGCGCGGGAATTTCTTGCGGCGCCGGAAAAGACGATGGTTTTTCTTCAGCATATTGAATGCGGGGGGGCGGTACTGACCACACCGTCCCCCTTGTGGTTTCCAGTCTGCGTCCGAACGATGTGTCGCAAACATTTAGCCGAAAGAAATCACTTTTTCCGCCACCTGCATGGCGGTCACGATATCCAGCATGTTTGCGGCGGCACCCACCCGCCTTTTCTCCACCAGGCCGAAAGTCTCCAGGCATTTGCCGCAAACGAGAATGCCGAGACCATCCCGGGCCAGTTCCTGGAGGGGGGCCAGTGCCTCAGAGCCTTCCGCCGCCAGTTTGACTCCACCATTCAACAGCACGAGACGCCACAATTCGTCCTTCATCTCTTTCATCGTCTTGACAAAACTGATGACTATGCCCCGTCCCAGTTCGTCGTTTCCCCTTCCGACGCAATCGGTCGCCAGGATGACCAGGGTCTTCATGGACTTATTGTCATCCTGCTTGACTTCCGTGCTAGGGGCGCCATGGGCCTGCCTTTTCTGCTCACCTTGATTCTCTTCGACCATCTTCTCCTCCTTGCGATGCTTTACGGAATCGATTCGCCGCACTCCGGGCTGCCTTCGCTTTTCTTGTCCTTGCCTGCGCGCGACCGGCCCCGACCTCGATCCGGCAGACCGCCGGAGCAGGCCGGCCCGGTACATCAAAGCTCAAGCAGAAGGCTTCGAAATCTCGTAAACAAATCCGCCGGAGCGGCGTCCATCAGAGTGGTCTCCACCTCACTTTGCTGAAGTCGGATCCGGATCGTGGGTTGAGAATATTGAATTCCACATATCGGGTCCAACGAATTGTTTCGAACATATCAATCGATTTTTTTGATAAGAAAGAATATGAAATGGAGCTTCGGCAACTCAAGCGGCTCAAAACGGCGGCAAATCCGTTGAGTTTCAATAAATCGGCGGGGCGGCTTCATCACGTTCAATCCGGCATTTCGGTTCAGCCGGACAACCTTGAGGAAGACGTGCAGTCATTCGACCGTCCGGGGAAGCGGGTCCGATCGACGGAGACCGGGACGCGGCTGCTTCTGCATGCAGGCAGGATCCCGGATCCGGGCACGTCGCTCCGTCAAAACTACTTGACAATGTCAATGACATAAACAATTATATTTGGCGGGGAGGATACGCCAGTGACAACCGGAGATTTCGACTTGCACCACGCCGGGGATGAGCCGCATCTGATTCGTGAGATCATTCGCACGCACCAGGCGGTGCTGAACGTGTTCAGCCGCCGGGTGGGAATGCCGGCAGCGCGGCTGGCGCTGATGCGACTCCTTGGAACTTGCCGCTCGGAGGCCGTCGGGGTCATGTGGATCGCCCGGCAACTGGGCATCGATGCGGCGGCGGTCACTCGCCAGGTGCAAGCCATGGAAAGGGAGGGGCTGGTCGAGCGCTGCAAAGATGCCAGGGATGGTCGACGCAGCCACGTCAAATTGACGGCTGACGGGCTGAGGGCTTTCCTCCAGGTGCACGAGCGGGCGCACGCTTTCGAGCGGGCACTCGGCGCCGACGTATCCGCGGAAGACATGGCCGCAGCGGCACGTGTCCTGGTTCGCCTGCGTGCCGCTCTCGAAGCGTTGCCCTGAAAGGAGCAAACCGAATGAAAAAAACCGGCACGAAGTGGTTCAACCTGCGGGGCTTCGTCATGCTCACAGCGGCCGTTTCCGGTCTCGGGCTGCCGATCACCGGTCTGGCCAACCACCTGCACCAGATGGAATCCATGCTGTCCGTCTCGCGGCACGCCTGGATGTCGGCACACAACGTTCCGGGCGTCCTCTTCATCGTATCGAGTGTCTCGCACGCGCTTCTCAATCGTCGCACATTCCTCAACCACGTCCGAGGTCGTGCCGTCCGTCCGGGCATAAGCAAAGAAGCCATCGGGGCCGTCATCCTCGTCGCGGTGATGCTGTCCATTGCGGTGGGCCACGCGATTCACCAGGAGCTCCTCGACTGAGCCTCATCGAGGGAGATCACTCGAACACGGGGAGGATTCATGCGGATCGACAATGAAGTATACCAGACGTACGGCCATGAATGGTGGTCCGAGAATGCCGGCTTCAATGTGTTCAGCCTCAGATATTGCATGAATCCCGTGAGGTACGGGTATTTCAAACGCAGGCTGCGGGAGCTGCGCCTTCCGGGCGGGACGGTCTTGGACGTCGGCTGTGGAGGCGGTCTTCTGGCGGAGGAATTCGCGCGGGACGGTTTTGCCGTAACGGGTATCGATCCGGCGACTCGTTCCCTCGAAGCGGCGCGCGAGCATGCGGCCGACACCAACCTGAAGATCGATTATCGCGAGGGAAAGGGGGAAGCCTTACCGTTTCCCGACGGTTCCTTCGATATCGTTGCCTGCTGCGATGTGCTCGAGCACGTGGACGACCTCGGCCTGGTGATCGTAGAAGTCGCGCGCACGTTGAGGGCAGGGGGAGTATTCTGCTACGACACGGTCAATCGGACCTGGTTCAGCAAGCTCGCTTTGATCAAGATCAGCCAGGACTGGGGCTTCACCAGCTGGAGCAAACCCAATGTCCATGTTTGGGAGAAATTCATCAAACCGGCCGAGCTTATAGCGGTCATGAACCGCTGCGGGCTCGCGAACCAGGAGCTGAGAGGCATTTCCGCGAGAAGGAATCCCCTGGCACTGATCGCCGGTCTTCATGCCCTGAAAAAAGGAAGGCTGAGCAACCGGGAGATGGCGGCCGTCTTCGCGTTACGTGAAAGCGAAGACCTGAGAGCGTCCTACATGGGGTATGCCGTCAAAAGTCGCTGAGTGCGACTCCGACCACGGTTGACAATCCCATTGCCTGAGCAATAATGTCGCCATGACCGCGCGCCGTTGCGACCGGGGCACTCGAACCCCGCCCGCCCCCGTCGGCACGCGGAGCATGTGATTGAGACCGCTCGTAATACGAGCCGAACCCGGAAGGAAGTGCGCGGGGACAAGCGGCTGAATCAACCGACGGGGCTTTGGGCGATCAGCCTTGAGACAACCCTTGACACCCTCTGCCCCCACTTCCGTGAGGCAACAAACCCGATGCGCCGCAACGGCTTCTTTCCCGGTGGACCGGCCTGCGGCGGTCCGGACCTGTCGACAGCCGCGTTCGGCAGGTGCCGCGGGAAGGACTGACTGTGACGGCATCGGGATCGACGCGCAAATGCTCAGGGGTCTGCCGGACTGCATCAGGGCCGACCGGCAGACGCGATGAGACCGGCCTTTCCCCGGGGACAGGTCCGGTGGATGCCCATTCGCCGCCGGTCGGGTTTGGCTGCCGTCCACCGAAGAGGAACATCTCGATATGAGCGACGCACAGGTGAACGCAGAGCGAACCCCCGCCCCGGAACTGCGCAAAAACTGGCGGTTTTATGCGGGGATGACGTGTTTCGTGCTGGCCTGGATTCTCCCGGCCTTCAGTCCTCTGGTGATCTGGCTGCAGCTTCCGAAAGCTGTCACGGCCTTCGTCATCGGCGCCCTCCTGGTCGGAGGACCGGAAGTCTTCATGATCCTGGCGGTCCTTTTCTGGGGGCGGGAAACCCTCAACCATTACATGGCGAAGATCCGTTCCCTCATGAAGATCAGGATTCCTTCACGGCCCGTATCCAGGTTTCGCTACTACCTCGGGCTGACCATGATGATTGGAAGCGTTCTCCCGCTCTACCTCTACGGTTATTTCCCCGGACTGATGCCGACGCAGGACACGGTGAAGATCAAGATCCTCGCGGGGGCCGACGTCCTGTTCATCGTGAGTTTCTTTGTCGCGGGGAGTGAATTCTGGGAGAAGTTCAAACGCCTGTTCGTCTATGAAGGGCGATACGCGGGGGATGAGGATCCTTCCAAATAAGGCGGAGGAAGGCGCCTCCCGCCGGTCTTCCGCTTGAGGCCCGGGAGCCCCCGCAGGCGGGCCGGGTCGGTTCCGGCGGAATCATCGCCGCCCCGACCGCCCCGATTCGGCGCGCATCGTCATCGCGGGAAGTCCCGCAAAAGGTCCGCGGCACCCCTTCCCGTTCTGCTTGCCAGGATCGGTCCTGAGCGAGACGATATGGTGTCATGATATTAGGACATCAAGCTTTAATGTGGCTCAGAGCGAGTTAAAGGATGGCGTCGATCCCTTTGGTGCGGATCACATTGAGAAGAGCCAAAACCGCGCCCGCTGGGCGTTTAAGGCCGCGTTCCAACTGCGATACATAGCCAACCGTCAAGTTGAGAACATGAGCAAAGACGGCCTGGCTCATATGCGCTTTCTCACGCAGTGCCCGGATATCATCACCGCTTAGCGGCTCCAATTTGGCCCTTTCCTTTACGCCAAGGTGCCGCATGGTGATCTTTTCGTAGGCTTCTTTGTCCAAAAGCCCTGCCTGCCGCATATCTTTGGCCGTCTCCAGCATGGCTTTGGCCAGCCTGCTAGGAGTCTTGTTTTTCTTCGTCATAACCCACCTCCTGTAAGAATCCTCCCTCAAGGGCGCGCATAAGGCCTTGATCGTTTGCGGTGAGCCAGCCCGTCGCGATCTCCCTTAGCGTTGCCAGCTCGTCGTCCTCGACGCCACGCCCCATTCTGACCGCCCCGGTTCGGCGCGCATCGTCATCGCGGGAATTCGCGCAAAAGATCCGCGGCACCGACCACCCTGGCGTACACGGAGCCGAGCGCCGACAGGAACGCCTTGTGCACGTGTTCGGCGGGAATGAGCTCACCTCCGAAAGGGAGCGCCCTGGCGGCGCAGGCGTCGTGCACCACGGTGCAGCCGAACCCGTGGTCGAACGCCGCGCGGGTGGTGGCATCCACGCACATGTGCGTCATCATTCCGACGACGACCACATGGTCGATTTCAAGACCTTTCAGGTGTTCCAGGAGGGGCGTGTTCCGAAAGGCGTTGGGGAGATTCTTGGGGAAGACCGTCTCGCCGGCCAGCGGTTCCACGGTTTCGTGGATTTCGACGCCCTTCGTTTCCGGGAGAAAGAAGCTTGCCCCGGGTCGAACGGAGAAGTGCTGGATGTGCACGAGCGGCAGCCGCCTGCGCCGGAAGAGGGAAAGAACGTCTCGTGCCGCAAGACCCGCCTCGACGCTTCCTACCACCTCCATTTTCCCGCCGGGGAAGTAATCGTTCTGAATGTCGATGAGTATGAGTGCCGGATTCATCGTTCGTGGTCCTTTCCCGTTCGTTGTTGGGCCCCCGGCGGCGGTCAAAGCCTGCGATAGACAAAGCCCGGAAGCAGCCTCAGCAGCCACGCGACGAGGCGCCAGCGCCGGGTGACGTAAACGCGGGCGGCCTTGCGCCGGATGGCCGCGACGATCTGTTCCGCGGCCTTGCGCGGCGGTGCCACCCAGAAGAGTCCTTCGCCCCGGGCCATATCGGTATCGACGAATCCGGGTTGAATATCGGTCACCACGATGGGCAGGCCGGCTCTGGCGGCCTTGATCCTGAGCCCTTCGAGGTAATTGGCGGCAAATGCCTTGGATGCATTGTAGGCCGGGGCATCCCACCCGCCGCGAAGGGCGGCGATGGAGGTTATCCCCACCAGGTGCCCGCGGCCGATCCGTTTGAAATGTTGGAAGGCGACGTTCGCCATGGCGGCGAACCCGGAAACGTTCACATCGATGGTCGCTTTTTCCTCGCCCCAGCCGAGGTCGGGGTTGATGAACCCGGTGCCGGCGCTGACGACCATCAGGTCGAGTCCTCCCATTGCTTCGATGAGCCGCTCCAGAAGACCCATCGAAGCCGGGATGTCGGACACGTCGATGGCTTGGACGAACACCGGCCCCCGCAGCTCGTTTTTGAGGTCTTCGAGAAGATGCAGCCGCCTGGCGGCGAGGCCCACCGCATAGCCTTCGCGGGAGAGGATTGCAGCCAATTCCCGCCCGATTCCGGAGGATGCCCCGACAATGATGGCTTTTTTCATCGCTTCCTCACCTCGTCCGATGCCGTTCGCGCCGGCGGCTATCCGGACCCCGCGCGGGAGGGACCCGTTCGCGGGGAATCCTCTTCGACGGGCATGCGGCACCTTTGAACCCGCACAGCCCGGGCTGCGATTCGGCCTCTTCGCACACGCGGATGCGAAAATGGCGCGCCGCTATCCTCGCGGTCTCACGCCTCTTAGGCGGCGGCTCCATTTCACCCGGCACATGTATTGCCTCGCTCTTATACCAGAAGATACCCCGGAGCGGTCTCGAAAAATCACCCGGCGGCGAACGGGGCAACGGAACCGGGAACGATTCGGGATCGGGCGCGGCAAGCGTTGCCGGGAGCCGCATTTCGGATCGCGACGGGGTTGGTGTTGACAGTGTCGGATTTCTGCCATAGAAGTGCGTGTGCATGCTCCGGGACGCAAACGGACACCCGTTGCACGGAGTCGATTCTGCCTTTTGAGGCACGGGATCGGGCAGATGCCTGCCGGCGAAGCCTCGAGCGTGCCGACGCGCAAGGCTCAATTCCAACCGGGATGGCGCCATGGACAACACGAAGAAAGCACTGCTGTCGGTTTTCTGCATCGTTTTGCTCTGGTCCGGCATTGCGCCGCACGATTATTTCACGTGGTTTCTTGAGGTTCTGCCGGCGCTTCTGGCGCTCCTGGCCCTTGCCGTCACCTGGAACCGGTTCAGATTCAGCAACTTCATCTACGTCGTCGTCTGCATCCATGCGGTCATTCTCATGATCGGGGGCCATTACACCTATGCCGAAGTCCCGGTGGGGTACTGGATCAAGGACCTCTTCGACTTCGAGCGCAATCACTTCGATCGCCTTGGACATTTCGCCCAGGGATTCACTCCCGCGCTGATCATGCGGGAAGTCGCGATCAAGCGGGAAATCATCCGAGGCCGCGGCTGGCGGTTCTTTTTCATCGCGTCCGCGGTGCTCGGGCTCAGCGCCTTCTATGAGTTCTTCGAATGGTGGACGGCGCTCGCCACCGGCGAAGCCGCCGCCGCTTTTCTCGGCACGCAGGGCGATGTCTGGGACACGCAATGGGACATGTTCATGTGCACGTTGGGGGCCCTGACCGCGCTCGTCCTGTTCCGGGGGCTCCATGACAGGTATTTGAACGCCCGGCCCGAAATCGCCGGTTCGAACGTCACGCGCGGGCGGACGGTGTGATGTTCCACCAGCCGGTCCGTCGTGTTCCCATTCCCGAAACCGGGCGCCGGGGGGGTGGCTGCGCGCCGCGGCTCCGATCCGGACCCGTCAGGACGCGTTCCCGCCGCGGCAAAATGGAATTCGGCACGCGACGGAATTCGCGATTGAGGTTGTGATATCCTCCGCCTTTGCGGTAGAGTGAGCACTACACGCTCGCTTTGCACGACGTTGCTCTCCGGACTCACTGAATCCCCGGGACATGAAAGGGCCATCCGAAATGGGAAAGCTGCTGCCCGATCAACTCAAAGAGTTGTGGCGCTGCGTCGATCGCGGACAGTTGACGCGGGAGGAGTTCGCCCGGGAGCAGGAACGGCTTCTGGGCGGCTACCGGGAGCGGTGGGAGGCGGCGCTCCTCACCGGCGGCCACACCGACCTGGAATCGAGCCTGATCGGCGAGTTGGCCCTCTACTTCGGACACGATGAATCGGAACACACCCGGCTGCAGTGTTCGGACGCCCTGGCCAACGTCAAAGGCGAATGGCACAAGGCCGTCGACCCCGGGGATCGGCGCTCCGTCGAACGGTTCTATGACGAGAGCCGGGCCATGATCTATGAGCTCGTGTGGTGGCACACCCTCTGCGAGGATACCTCTCCGCTGGCCTATGTGACGGCCCTGCATTTCGCCGAATTGCACGGCTGCCGAACGACGCTCGATTTCGGGGCGGGGGTGGGCTCGGGCGGCATCGTCTTCACTCGTAACGGGTTGAAGGTTACCCTGGCCGACATCAGTACATCCATGCTGGATTTCAGCCGGTGGCGCTTCAACCTCAGGGGTCTCGAAGGGGAATTCACGGACCTGAAGACGGATACGCTTCCACCCGGGGCCTATGACCTGGTGGTGGCGATGGACGTCTTCGAGCATTTGGTGGACCCGGTGCGGACGGTGGACGATCTGTGGCGGGCCATGAAACCGGGAGGTTACCTGTTCGGCCGGTTTCACGCGGAACTGGACGAAGACCGCCCCCATCACATCGTCCGGGATTTTGCGCCGACTCTCGATCGGCTGCGGGCGCTGGGTTTTGAGGAATGCTGGCGTGACGAATGGTTGTGGGGGCACCAGGCGTTCCGGAAAACGTGATTTCCACCTCGCCCGACGGTCGCGGCAGCCCCGGGGAGGGGATTCCCCCTGGCGGCAGCCGGGACATGCCGATTTGTCCCCGCTCCGCGCGCTACGGCTTCCGTGCGCCGCGAGTTCCTTTGCCTTGCCTGTATCGATTATACTTTTTCTCCCCATTTCCGATGATATCGAGTTCTTCCCGGCCTTTCCCTCCGGAGCGTCTCCGGCGGAATAATATTAATTAATATTAATCGGTTATATTATCATTGAAGTGGACTCCGCCTCCGACACCCGGACGAACGTCTCGCCGGCGCGTTCGAAAGTGCCCGGATTCCCGGCGCGAACCCCGAGATTTCCTTATCCCTCGCCGGTTTCTTGACGATTTAATGTGCAGAGCCCGACCGTGAAGTGAATTTCGATGATCGAAACAGAATTTCCCAAAAGGTGTTGCGCAACGGTTCGCAGTCGATCCTGCCGAATCCGGGCCTTGTAGTCGCTCCGGTCCGCCGGTTCGTCTTTGCCTGTGTAACGCCGATCGCCAATGGCGCATTGAGGTGAATGAGCATGATGGTTGTCGAGGCTTCGGGACTTACCGATAAAGGTAAGGAGCGCGCGAACAACGAGGACGCTTTGCTGGTGGATGACCAACTGCAGTTGTACGTCGTGGCGGACGGCATGGGCGGGCATCGGGCGGGCGAAGTGGCAAGCGAGGTGGTGGTGCGATCCATGTCCGAGTTCTTTCGGAACAGCGGGCGAGCTGCCCGGAGCCGCGAGCAGGAGGAGGACGAGGAAGACGCGCCTCCCGACCCGACACTCTCCGCGGAAGCCGGTCATCTGCTTGCCGGCATCCGGCGGGCCAATCGAGCCGTTTACGTGCAGGCCCTGAGCAACGATGAATGGCGGGGCATGGGTTCCACCGTGGCCGCGGTGCGGTTCACCGACCGCGGAATGATCGCCGCCAACGTGGGGGACAGCCCCATCTGGCTGGTGCATGACGACCGCATAGAGGCGCTGTCCGTTGCGCACACCGTCCTCTCCGAGGGGCTGGTTTCGGAACGAGGGGAAGCCGGCCGGCGGTTCGGCCGGATACTCACCAGGGCCATAGGCGTGGGGGAGACCGTCCGGGCCGATGTCTGCGAGGCCCAGTGTTTTACGGGCGACGTCGTGGTCATCGGCTCCGACGGCCTGAGCAACCACGTGCATCCCGATGAAATCAGGGACGTGGTGCGCAGCGAAAGTTCCGCCTCGGCGTGCAGGATGCTTGTGGACCTGGCCAACCGGAGGGCGGGGGACGACAACATCACGGTGATCGTGATCAAGGTGAAAGACGTCGGCCGCCGTGCCGGTTTTGTGTCGAGATTTGCGACGGCGATAACGGCCGGCTTGCGCAGGTTGTTTTCGAAAGCGTAGAGCGATGGGCTTTCGCTCAAAGGAGTGTCTGACATGCCTATGGTGAAGATGAAATTCGAGGGTGAGCCGGTGCGGGAATTCTGGATCGGGAGAGGAGGGTTCCTGAGCATCGGCAGGGAAAAGAGCAACGACGTCGTCATCGACAACCTGGGGGTCTCGCGCTTCCACGCCAAGATTGATTCCGTGGACGATCGCTTCCTGCTCACGGATCTGGACAGCAAGAACGGCACCTACGTCAATGAAGCGCCCGTCACTTCGCACTGGCTGAGCCACGGGGAAGTCATCACCATCGGCAAATATACCCTGGCGTTCACATGCGATGACGCTCCGGTTCGACCCGGGGCCGATGACGAGTCTCCCCTCGAGCAGACCATGATGCTGAGCTCCGAGAAACGCCAGGAACTGGTTGCGCGAAGTGCTCCAAAAATTTCCGGCGTCGAGGTCGAAAAGGAGGAAGTGGGCGTCCTGTCTTTTCTTGCGGGCGGAAGCGGTGAAATGACGCTGCAGAAAAAACTGACCAAAATCGGCAAGGATGCGCTCAGCGACATCGTCGTGAGCGGCCTGCTGGTGGGCAGGACCGCGGCCGCCGTCAGCAACCGGCCCACGGGATATTACCTCAGCTACGTCGGCGGGCTTGCCAAACCGAAGGTCAACGGCGAAACCGTGCGGGAGTCCGTCAAGCTCAAGGAGTTCGACGTGATCGAGGTCGGTTCGGCAAAGATGCAGTTCCTTCACAAGTTCGTGAGCAAGGAACAGGCCGGCGCGTGAGCGCCCGGCGAGTGCATTCGCCTTGTCACGGGCTTATTTGTCGAAGGCGATCACCGCGGCATGGACGCCCTGCACCACCATGCCCATCCGTTTGTAGTCGAGGGTATCGGCCGTATCCCTGGCGGTACGGTAGTTCGGGTTTCGCAGAGCGGCCGTATCCGTAATCGCGACCGCGCGGTAATCGGCCTGCCAGTAGTTGCGGTGGTCCGAAAAGTCGATCCCCGAGAAGAGAAGGGGCGCATTGACGGAAAACACAGGCAGGGGCGAAGCGCCCGTCATGGCCGTCTTGACCCGGCGCACCTCATCTATCTGGCTCAGGTTCCCGACCACGACGATGAAATTCCCTTTGGACGAATAGAGCCACTCCAACTGCTGCACGGGATATTTCTGACTCCCCTCCTTGTCGCTGAAGCAACCGATCATGTCCAGGCAGATCATGACCCGCACCGCACGGTTCTGCGTTCTCAGCGAGAAAGCATGAACGGCGCTGCCCATTCTCGGCGTGCCCCAGTAGGGGGGCTGCGCGAGCGCGTAGGCCACCAGTTCCACCTGGGTCTTCAACCCGGTCTTGCCGAGCAGACCGGCCAGCTCGATCAACCCCGCGACCCCGCCGGCGTTGGAATCCGCTCCCGGGGAATCCCCGAACGCGTCGTAGTGGGCCCCCACAACGATCCGCTCATCCGTTTCCGGCCCGAAATGGGCGCTCACGTTCCGATACACCGTTCCCTCATCGTCGAACGCCTGTTCGACAACCCGTCCTGCCGCATTCTGGAATTCCTGCCGGATGTATGCCGCCGCGCGATTCATGTTCTCCCGGTTGCCCCCGTTTCTCGGGTGAAGGGTTTGTGAGAGGGTTCGCACATGCCCTTCCAATCGCGCCGTATCGACGGCGGCGGGAGCCGCTTTGGTCGGCGCGGACGACGGCATGGTCACTATCGGCTGGGTGACCACGAACCACACCGATGCCGGAATGAGCCCAACGACCACAACCAGCAGGACAAGCTTGAGTATGAATTTCATAAGCCTCTTCTTTGCACCTTCTCTCCAAAGGATTGATCCGTGTTGACTCAACTGCCCGTACGAATAATGGATCGGCGGATTGAAGCACCTTCTACAGCGGCACAGGTTAAAATCTGCGACCGGAGAAGCGGGAAACCGGTCGATCCTCTGCAATGACGCCCGGTGCGTCCGTCTCGAACGGGGTCGCGCATCGGCTCCGGCAAAATGGGTTCCCGGGCGGCCGGGGATCGTGCGGGCCCCCTCCCTCCCGTCGTCGGCCGATGGAGTATACCACGAAACCGGGACGGTGGGCGTCGGCGATCGTCAAACCGTCCGGTGAGGCCGGGTTTCGGACGCCGCCCCGCGGTCCGATTCCCCCGAGGTCATTGACTGCTTCTCATTCGGATTTAGCTTATGCTTCGAGTTGCCGACCCAATCGGTGGTTCCCGAATGCTTTCCCAGTCATTCAAATCAGATGCGACTTCCTGCCCGGTATCGGACATTGCCGATTCAGAGGCATGTGGTGAGGGGAAAGGGTTTGCGGCGTCCGATGTCTCCGGGTCGAGAGAAAAAGCCCGGGTGCATCGGACGAAGACGGAATGAAGAACGGTTTGGCATGTCCGCCGGCGGCCACGAAGAGTCTGAACCGCATGGCGGCCGCGGATGGGAGAAAGCGCGTCGAGGCGCCGGGACTTCCCGTCCCCCCCTCGGGTGACCGGTCACCGGACTTTCCGTTCGGCGAATACAACTGTGGAAAGGATGAACCATGGAAACGAAAACGAAGTTCTCCCTTTGGTACGTGGTGATCGCCATCTGGGGAATACTCGCGCTGCAGAATTACATCGCCTCGCAATACGCACCGAGAATCGTGCCCTACAGTGAATTCCTGAACGCCCTCAAAGACGATCGGGTCGTCGAGGTCGTCATCACCCAGGGGCGCATCGCCGGAACGATGAAAGTCACGGAAGAGGGGCAAGGCAAGGAGATCCCGTTCACCACTTTCAGGGTGGACTCCGATCTTTCCGAGGAGCTCTCGAAACACAATATCAGGTTTCGCGGGCAGCCCGAGAGCACCTTTCTGCGGGATCTCCTCTCGTGGGTCCTGCCCGCCTTCATTTTCTTCGGCCTTTGGTTTTTCCTGATGAAGCGCTTGAATCCCGGTGCCGGCATGATGTCCTTCGGGAAAAACAAGGCCAAGGTCTACGCGGAAAAGGAAATCGACACCCGATTCGAGGACGTGGCCGGCGCGGATGAGGCCAAGGCCGAGCTGGTGGAAATCGTGGACTATCTCAAGGAACCCGGGCGTTATCAGCACCTTGGGGGGAGGATGCCCAAGGGGGTTCTGCTCGTCGGCCCGCCGGGCACGGGCAAGACGCTGCTGGCCCGGGCCGTCGCCGGAGAGGCGAGCGTCCCCTTCTTCACCATCAGCGGGTCGGAATTTGTCGAGATGTTTGTCGGGGTGGGCGCGGCAAGGGTGCGCGAGCTTTTCCACCAAGCCCGGGAAAAGGCCCCCTGCATCATCTTCATCGACGAGCTGGACGCCATCGGCAAGGCCCGGGGGGCGCTCACCATCGGCGGGCACGATGAACGGGAGCAGACGCTGAACCAGCTTCTCGTGGAAATGGACGGGTTCGACCCGAGGGTGGGCGTGGTCATCCTGGCGGCCACCAACCGCCCGGAAACCCTCGACCCGGCCCTGCTCAGGGCGGGAAGGTTCGACCGGCAGGTCCTGGTGGATCGGCCGGATGTCATCGGGCGGGAGGCCATCCTCAAGATCCATGTAAAGAAAGTGAAGCTCGGCGAGCAAGTCGATCTCAAGGTCATTGCCCAGAAGACCCCGGGGTTTTCCGGGGCCGATCTGGCGAACGTGATCAATGAGGCGGCGCTGCTGGCCGCAAGAAAAAACAAGGCCGCCATCGACATGCAGGACCTGGACGAGGCGGTCGACCGGATCATCGCGGGCCTTGAGAAGAAGAACCGCCTGATCAACCCGAAGGAAAAGAAGATCGTGGCGTATCACGAGACCGGGCACGCCATGGTCGCCGCCTTCACCTCCGGAGCGGACAAGGTTCACAAGATTTCCATCATCCCGAGAGGCATCGCCGCTCTCGGGTACACCCAGCAACTGCCGACCGAGGACCGCTATCTCATGACGCGCGGGGAGCTTCTGGGCAAGATCGACGTGCTCCTGGGAGGAAGGATGGCCGAGGACATCATCTTCGGGGAGGTTTCCACGGGGGCTCACAACGATTTGCAGCGTGCGACGGACATCGCCCGCGCGATGGTCTCCGAGTACGGGATGGGAACGACCCTCGGGCTGACCACGTACCCGCGTCAGAACCGGCCGATGTTCCTGAGCCCGGAACAAATGCCGATGGCCGGAAAGGAATACAGCGAAGCGACCGCCGCCAGGCTCGACGAAGAGGTCAAAGAGATCGTCACCGAAAGGGCCGCGGGCGTGCGCGAACTGCTGTCGCAATACAGGGCGCTTCTTGAGGAAACCGCGGCGGAGCTTCTGAAAAAAGAAGTGCTGGACAGCGAGGAATTCTACCGGATGGTGGAAGCGCACCGTACCGGCGGCAAACCGTAGTACAGCATAGCAACGGTGTTCCTTGTCAACTCTTGAGTCGCGTACAAGGGTGGGCTGAGCGCAGCGCAGCCCACGATCATATTGCTGGCATGCGTGGGACGAGCAGGCTTGGTTCCTTCAACCGGGACAGGAGGGGGGCGATGGAACTCGGAACGCGTTTACGGACGGGGTACAAGGCGGGGATGCGCGCGTTGTCATGCGCGTTGTTGCTGACGGTTGTCGTGCTGTGGACGACGGTCGTCACCGCCGGTGTGAATGACGATTTGATCAAAGCGGCGGGTCGCGGCGATCTGCCCGAGGTCGAACGGCTCCTCGCCGGGGGGGCCGAAATCAACGCCGGGGACAAGGACGGCAGGACCGCCCTGGTTTGGGCGGCCATGCAGGGACACCGCGACGTCGTGCGGGCGCTGCTGGCCAAAGGGGCCGACGTCAACGCCAGGACGACGAAGGAATCCGGAACGGCGCTGATGTTCGCTTCCGGCAGCGGCCGCCACGAGGTGGCGCAGGTGCTCCTGGCGGGCGGCGCCGACATCGACGCCCGGGACGCGGCCGGGAAAACCGCCTTGATGATCGCCTGCGGACTGCTTCCCAAGCACCTGGTCGCCACGGAGAACCGTGAGGTCGTGCAGGTGCTTCTTGCCCGCGGGCCGGACGTCAATGCCCGGGACCGGTTCGGCAACGCGGCGTTGATGTATGCGTCCATGACCGGACGAAGCGGGATCGTCGCGTTGCTGCTCGACAAGGGGGCCGAAGTCGATGCCGTGGACAGGGAAGGATACACGGCGCTGATGCTTGCGTTCATGAATCTGCGCCGCGCCGAGGTGGTGCCGGTGCTCATCGCCAGGGGGGCCAGAATCGACGTCAGGGGAAATGACGGCCGGACCGCGTTGATGCAGGCTTCCGCGAACGGATGCCACGAGGTCCTGCAACTCCTGTTCGACAAGGGGGCCGAAGTCAACGCGCGGGACAAGAACGGCCGGACCGCCTTGATGCTCGCCGCCGAGAACGGCCGCCTCGATGTCGCGCGGGCCCTGCTCGCAAAGGGTGCCGAGATCAACGCAGCGGACGGGAACGGGAAGACCTCCTTGGCGATTGCATCCGGAATGGGCGACTCCGAGATGAAGGACCTGCTCGTCAAGGCGGGGGCCAAATAGCCTCGATCAGACCGCGCAATCGTGATCGTTCGCATGCACAGGACCCGCTTGTCAAGGCGGGGACAATACAGCTCCGGGCAGACCGTAGAATCGCGATCGTCCGTAAGCACAAGAAGGGTGTGTGAAGAATAACTCCGGACAGGGGAAACCGGGCCAGAGGAAGACAGGCTCGCCGCGGTGGTCTTTCGCATGAAGCTGGGTTTGGCTGTAAAGAAGGGCGGCGGCCGATCGTCCCGATGCGTCTTGCCCTCGAAGACCTGAGGCCTAATCGTCAGATAATCGTCAGGTGATGGCAAGTAATCGTCAGACGATCCCCATAAGCAAGTGCGCATCAAAAACGCGCTGGAGGACCGCCGGGACAAATGCCCACCTGGAACGACACCTCCATCGCCCGACGGCCCTTAGACCGACTGATAGATTTTTACCTGGAGAATAGATTCCCGGGTGAGTCTGTTTTCATGCTTCGCGGGTCAAGCGCAGCCTCATGGGTAATTGCGTTCAAGAGCTGAGTGCATCGGGCGGGAGGGCATAAAGCCCTCCCCCTGCATGTTGGCTACGACGGCAGGGGCAAGGGTATCGGGACAGTGGGCTGCGCTGCCGCGGATCCCACCCTTGTCACGTGCGACGTGCATATCGGACCGTACAAGGGGGGGTTATCACCGCCCGCGGTGAATCGTTTAATTCGAGCCCGTGCGTGGAATCACTCAACTCGCCTCCTATCCAATTCACCAGGGAATGCCTTGTTCCGCAACGGCGTGGTGAATCTATGCTTCAAGGGCGACAATTCCGCCTTCATTTGTTCCTCGGACGAACGGCATCCGTCCGGAATTCTCTCGGCCTTGTTCAAGTCTCAACGCGGGGATATGTCTGCATGTCTTCCCGAGCAAAGCAATAACACGCACTCACAGTCAAGCATTGTCTTAAAGGTATGGACATTCACCGAAGAACATGTTTAATTGGCGGTAATTGCTGCCTTTTGCGAAATTGTGAAGGGGGTGGAAGGCCTTTTCAGTTGGAGCCCGGCGTTTCTCAATTCTCCGAAGGACGAATGCATGGTGGGGAACCCGCATCAATAAGCTGATGGGTCGAAGGTGCCCCGACATGGCCGATGCAACGGGTATTCAACAACATGTCGGATTGTGAACCGATGCATGAACCTGATCTCCGATGGGTGAGCACAGCCGTGACGCTGCTCATTCCTGGGGCATGAACCGCCTGGTCCGGCAACTCGAACGACCGCTGTCGCCCGGGGAGACGCATGATTCGACTCGAAGACTTACAGGTGAATGCCGCGGTGCGGGGCCTCCTCCCGGATTGCCTTGTCACTGTCGTGAGCGTTAAGTGGTTTGGATCGGAGGCCCTTGAGCTCACCTACAAGACGCCCGGCGGCAAGGTGGCCAACGAACTGCTCTACAGAAGCGACGAGCCACGCCTCGAAATCGTGGAACAGGGGAGGCCGTGGAGTTTCGATGGTGATGGGGCTCTTTTCCGCCTGGTGTCGGAAGCGCACCGCATCCGCCTTGCTCACCTCTTCGACCCGGTGCTAGCCGTTCACACCTCTCTCGTCGACCCGCTGCCGCACCAGATCACGGCGGTCTATGAGGCCATGCTGCCGCGGCAGCCGCTGCGTTTCCTGCTCGCCGACGACCCGGGCGCGGGCAAGACCATCATGGCAGGTCTGCTCATCAAAGAGCTGATCGCCCGTGGCGACTTGCAGCGCTGTCTCATCGTCTGTCCGGGCAGCCTCGCCGAACAGTGGCAGGACGAGCTGTATCATCGCTTTCATCTGCCGTTCGACATTCTCACCAACGATAAGCTCGAGGCAGCCCGCACAGGCAACTGGTTCCTTGAGACTGACCTGGTTATTGCCCGCCTTGACAAGCTCTCACGCGACGAGGAAGTGCAGCGGAAGCTCCAGGCACCGGATTGTCGGTGGGATGTCGTGGTCTGCGACGAGGCGCACAAAATGTCGGCCACGATCTTCGGCACCGAGATGAAGTACACCAAGCGCTACCGGCTCGGACAACTTCTCTCGACTCTCACACGCCACTTCCTGCTGATGACCGCGACGCCGCACAACGGCAAGGAAGCGGACTTCCAGCTCTTCATGGCGCTGCTTGACGGCGACCGTTTCGAAGGCCGTTTCCGGGACGGCATCCACGTGGTGGACGTCTCGGACCTGATGCGCCGGATGGTGAAGGAGAGCTTGCTCAAGTTCGACGGCACACCGCTTTTTCCCGAACGCATCGCCTACACGGTGCCTTACAGGCTTTCGGACGCCGAAGCCCGGCTCTACAGAGCGGTCACCGACTACGTGCGCGAGGAGTTCAATCGCGCCGACGCGCTTGAGAACGATAAGCGGGCTGGAACCGTCGGCTTTGCGCTAACCATCCTTCAGCGACGCTTGGCTTCCTCGCCCGAGGCGATCTACCAGTCGCTGCGTCGCCGTCGCGAGCGGCTGGAAAGCCGGTTGCGCGAATTGGAAGTGCTCCAGCGGGGTGGCCAAGTCTTGCCAAGTCTCGTGACCGCCGTTCGGGCACTTGACGCAGAGGACGTCGAAGACCTCGAAGACGCGCCTGACAGCGAGGTCGAGGCCGCCGAGGACGAAATCCTCGATCAGGCGACTGCGGCCCGTTCCATCGTAGAGTTGAAGGCCGAGATCGAGACCCTGAAAGACCTGGAATCGCTCGCACTCGGAGTCCGTCGCAGCGGCGCGGACACCAAGTGGCGCGAGTTGGCGAGCCTCCTGTGCGAGGTCTTTACCACCGCAGCCATCGCCGGCTGCGTGGCCGAACCGGTCAAGCCGTATGGCGCAGGCAAAATTCCCCGTCCCACGCCTTCGCCGCATCAGAAGCTCGTCATCTTCACCGAGCACCGCGACACGCTGAACTACCTTGAGACCCGCATCGCCACCCTGCTCGGGCGCAAGCAAGCGGTGGTCGTGATCCATGGCGGCATGGGCCGCGAAGATCGCATGAAGGCCCAGGAAGCGTTCAAGCATGACCCGGAGGTCCAGGTGCTGCTTGCAACGGATGCCGCGGGCGAGGGTATAAATCTTCAGCGTGCTCACCTGATGGTCAACTATGATCTCCCATGGAACCCCAACCGCCTGGAGCAGCGGTTCGGCCGTATCCATCGAATCGGCCAGACGGAGGTCTGCCACCTTTGGAACCTGGTGGCTGAAGAGACCCGGGAAGGCGACGTCTATCGCAAGCTCCTGGACAAGCTCGAGCAGGCCCGTCAATCCCTTGGCGGCCAGGTGTTCGACGTTCTCGGCAAGCTCCAGTTCGAGGGGAAGCCGCTGCGCGATCTTCTGATCCAGGCGATTCGGTACGGCGATCAACCCGAGGTGCGTGCCCGCCTCACGACGGTGCTGGAACACGCGCTCGACCGGGGCCGGCTCCAGGACCTGCTGGAAGAACGTGCACTCGCGCACGACGCCATGGACGCGAGCCGGGTCCGGCGCATCCGCGAGGACATGGAACGTGCCGAAGCCCGCCGCCTGCAGCCGCATTACATCGAGTCCTTCTTCCTCGAGGCCTTCCGTCGCCAGGGCGGATCGGCCAGGCAGCGCGAGCCTCGCCGGTATGAGATCACCCACGTTCCGGCCCCGGTGCGCAATCGCGATCGCCTGATCGGTATCGGCGAACCGGTCTTGCAGCGCTACGAGCGCATCGCCTTCGAGAAAACGCTGGTGGCGCCGCAGGGACAGCCGTTGGCCGCCTTCGTCTGCCCGGGGCATCCGCTGCTGGACTCGGTCATCGACCTCACCCTCGAGCGTCACCGCGATCTCTTGAAACGGGGGGCCGTGCTGGTCGACGAACGCGATACCGATAACATGCCGCGCGTGCTGTTCTATCTCGAACACGCGATACAGGACGCCGGCCTCACGCGCTCGGGTGAGCGCCGCGTGATTTCCAGGCGGATGCTCTATGTCGAGCTCCAGGCCGACGGCTCCGCACGGCACGTGCACTACGCGCCCTATCTCGACTACCGACCCCTGGCTGATGGCGAACCGGACGTGGAGACGATCCTCGATCGGCCCGAGTGCGCATGGATCTCCCGTGAGTTGGAGCAAAAGGCCCAGGGCCACGCAGTGGCTAATGTCGTGCCGGAGCATCTGGCGGAGGTTCGAAAAGGCAAGCTTGACCTCATCGCAAAGACGGAGGCGGCGGTAAAGGACCGTCTCACCAAGGAGATCACCTACTGGGATCACCGTGCCGAGGAACTGAAACTCCAGGAGCAGGCAGGCAAGCCCAATGCCCGACTCAATTCCGGCGAGGCACGCAAGCGGGCCGATGCACTGCAGGCACGCCTGGAAAAACGTCTGGACGAATTGAAGCTCGAGGCGATGCTCTCGCCCTTGCCGCCGGTCGTTCTCGGCGGACTGCTGGTGGTGCCGATGGGGCTCATCGAGGCGATGAGAGGCGTTCAGGTGTCGGCTCCTGCTTCGTCAACCGATACCCAGGCTGCTGCCGCAAAGGCCCGCGCCATCGTGATGGAGATCGAGCGCAGCCTCGGGTTCGGTCCGGTCGATCGCGAGATGGACAAGCTCGGTTACGATATCGAAAGCCGCATCCCCGGTACGGGCAGGCTGCGTTTCATCGAAGTGAAAGGGCGCGTCACGGGTGCGTCGACAATCACGGTGACCCGCAACGAGATACTCTACTCGCTCAATAAGCCCGACGACTTTATCCTCGCGATCGTGGAATTCCTCGATGGCGACTCACATCGTGTTCACTACGTTCGCCAGCCCTTCCACCGTGAGCCGGATTTTGGAGTGACGAGCGTGAACTACGATTTCGCCGAATTGCTGGCTCGAGCGGAGGCGCCGCGATGACCGCGACGCTCCGCATATTCGTAAGTTCGGTGCAAAAGGAACTCGAGGACGAGCGTCTCATCGTGCAGAACCTGGTCGGCACCGACCCGTTTCTGTCTGCGCATTGCGTCTCGGTACTCTACGAGTTCGAGCCCGCATCTCCGGTGAAGGCTCTGGATGGCTGCATCGAAGCCCTCGACCGCTGCAACGCGTATCTGCTCATCGTGGGGGTCCAGTACGGCGCGTTGGTGGGCGATCTGTCCATCACCCACGCCGAGTATCGCCGGGCGAAGGAAGCAGGTCTCCCCGTTCTCGCCTTCATCAAGGGCGACCGGCAGGTGCAGCGGGAAGACGGTACGGTCGCACTGCTCGCGGAACTCGATGCGGACGACTTCAAGTACAAACGCTTTGGCAACGTTATCGAATTGCAGAAGGAAGTCCGCGCGGCGCTGGCGAAGCTGCTTCAGGATCGCTTCGGCATCACGCCGACGACCGACGAGGACCAGATCGCCGAGCAGACGATTGAGGCCACCTCCCTTTTCGAGTCGCGAACTTTTGACCGGGTTCGCTGGTGCGATCTCGACTTGAATGTAGCGCACAACCTGATCTCCGCTGCTGAGAAGCGTAAGCCCGATGAAGTTTCCGAAGACTATCTGCTTGCCGGCTCTGTTTTGCGGGGTTTGGTATGGCACGATCCGGGCTCTGGTGAATACTACGCCACTGCCGCCGGCATAGTGCTTCTGGCAAGTGACCCTTCGGCGGTCTTTCCCCAGTGCCGAATCCTTGCCGACGCCTACCGGGGCTCCGAGCCCGACGGTGATCCACGGGACCACGAAGACATCCGCGGCCCGATGCCGCTCGCAATCGAGCGGGCCATAGCCTTCATCGACCGGAATACGCGTCACCCGATGCGCATCGTCGGTCTCAACCGAGTGCGCCTCGACGAATATCCCGTCGACGGCCTGCGCGAAGCGCTAGTGAACGCGGTGGCGCACCGCCAGTACGAGGACGCAGAACGCAAGATCCTTCTGGAGGTCTTCGCCGACCGCGTGGTGATCTCCAGCCCGGGTCTCCCGCCCAGGCCGATCACGCTCGCCGCCCTGCGCAAGGGGAAATACCGCCCCTGCTCGCGCAATCCGGTCCTGGCCCAGTGTCTTTCCTATTTCCACCGCATCGAGGAGCGCGGCAGCGGCTTCCGCCGAATGCGCGACCAGATGCTCAACCACGGGCTCGATCAACCGCTACTCGGTACCGACATGGGCTACTTCCAAGTCACCTTCCCCGGGCCGGGCGAGAATATTGAGCGTCTACGGGTGCCCGAGAGACGCCTGCTGGTGACTCCGGCAGTGGAGGCGCAGTTAAACGACAGGCAACGGAAGGCTTTGGCGGAGGTCCTGCAATCGGGTTTCGTCTCAAGTGGCTGGCTGGTCAAGGAATTGGGCGTTACCTATGACACGGCCAACCGCGATCTCAAGGGCCTGTCCGGACTAAACCTGCTCGTGCGCCAAGGACGTGGACGTGCTGCGCGATATGTCCTGCGGGAGCCTGGGGCCGCAAAATGAATCTTCCGACAATCTTACGGTTTCCTGTGGGAATTTTCCGATCCGACGAGGGGCGAGCCTTGCCGAAATCTTCCGATAATCTTCCGATGTCCTGCCGTAATCTTCCGATTTTCTCGGAAGGAGGGAGATTGCCGGCAGAGCCGTCCGGTTCGCGCAAGTGGGAACCGGTCGCTGCAGACTATGCCCCGCCAACTGTGTCTGAGCAATACGTGTCATTCTCTGGCGGTAACCTGACAGGAGAGCGACTTTGAATCCAATCGACCCGGAGGCGCCGTTTGTTTGGCCCGAGCCGCTCGTGCTCGAAGAGTATTGCACCTACACACAGCAGCCGCCCTTTGGCCGGCTGGCGCAGGAGGCGCACACCCTGTTCGGTCTCGTGTCCGGCCTGACGGGAAGGGGCGTCGATGTTCTCGATGCCTGGTCGGACAGCAACCCCGATCTCAAGGCTCGTCTGATCGTAATGGTCTACCCCGCCTGCTCCACGCGGCGTGCCGACCTCGAACGGCTTCTTCATCTTGTCGAGCGCAACTCCGCCCGCCTGTCGGTTCATATCCGTCCGCTCGAGAGCGTCTCCGACCGCGGAACGAACGCACTCTGTTTCGTGAAGTCGAAGACCAAGACGGTGCACCTGGTCACGGGGCCGAGTGAGGACCTCGGTTTCGAGACCCTCCCGGACGGGCACGTCAACTTCGTCTTCCGCGCACCCCCCGTGCTGGTGGAAGCCTTCAGGCGTTTCTTCGACCTGCAGTGGGCCAACTCGAGAGATCTCGCCGCCGCGGGGGCAGCAGAGATCCCTCACCTTGTTCTTGGCGAAGGCACTGAAGAGGGCGCCCGGATGTGGCGCAATTATGTGAAAGGTTGCACCGATGAGGAAACGGAGCAACCGATCGCACATGTCGATCCCGCAACCGGTGACGTCACGATCCTGTCTGAGGACGGTCATCCAGTTCCCGGTCTCATCGAGGACCTCGGCGTCCCGAAGCTCGACGCGCTGGCCGGGCGGATGGCGCGCCTCTATGAAAAAGGCGTACTGGTCAGCATTGATAAACTGAGCCGGATTCCGCCTCTCGATGCGCCGCTGGACCCGAACGTGTTCGGTGATCCCGCGGAGCTTCAGAGAGGCAATGTGACTCGCAAGGTCAGCGTGCGTGTATCGATCATCGACCAACACATGCTCAAAGAGATCGAGAAACGCCGCCAGGGTCTGCGCCCACTGCTCGCCAAGTTCACCTTCGGGCTCGCCGACAACACGAGATGGATGCCCGCCACGGCACACGGGTTGTTCGAATCGGAGTTGACTCGTGCCGGTGAGGAAGGCCGGAAACTCATCGAGGACCTGCTCAAGGGAGACGTCGATGCGTTCATCGTCGGCAAGCTGCCTGTGCTTGTCGCCAGCATCAACGCCATGTACACGGAACTTCGCATACCGGGACAGGCAACCCGGGATGTAATCGACCGGGTCGTCGAAAGTCTGAAGGATCGTTTGAGCAAAGCAGAGTCATCTAATTTCATGCCCAAGCTCACCTACTCCCGGGTAAGCTTCGAGGGGGAGGACAGCCACTTCGTTTCTCCATGGGGACAGGCCTACTCACTGCTTGCGGACATTGCCGCTTTCCCGCGCAAGGCCCTGACGGACCGCTTTTTCTTCAGCGGGCTGAAGGTTTCCGAGGACGACCTCATCAAAGCCATGAACGTGGCGGATGATACCCTGTGCAAGGACTTGAGGACACGTGGTATCATCCATCGATCCAAAGCGGAGCTCGAACTGCTCTCCAGAATCGAAAAGACACCCATGGATTCCAGAGACCGTTGCGAGTTGGTATTGCGGATTCTGGATGGTGACTCGATTGATGGGGTCGATGATGCGTTAAGGCAAAAGGAAGCATCATGAAGAAGAAACTCATAGAAGTCGCCCTGCCGCTGGACGCCATCAACAAGGCCAGCGCGAGGGAGAAGTCGATCCGACACGGGCACCCGAGCACGCTGCACCTGTGGTGGGCAAGGAGGCCGCTGGCTGCGGCGAGGGCTGTGATCTTCTCCCAGATGGTGGACGACCCGTCGGCTCATCCCGACATATTCCCGACTGCGAAGGCACAGGAAAAGGAACGCCGGCGGCTGTTCCGCATCATCGAAGACCTGGTGCTGTGGGAGAACACCACCAACGAGACGGTGCTGGAGCGGGCGCGGGACGCAATTCGGCAGAGCTGGCGCTACACCTGCGCGGAGAACGCCGACCATCCGCGCGCAAAGGAGCTTTTCGACCGTTACAAACTGCCCGCCTTCCACGACCCTTTTGCCGGTGGCGGAGCGCTCCCGCTGGAAGCGCAGCGTTTGGGACTCGAGGCGTACGCCGGTGATTTGAACCCGGTGGCGGTGCTGATCAACAAGGCCATGATCGAGATTCCGCCCAAGTTCGCCGGCAAGCCGCCGGTGAACCCCGAGTACCGTAAGACCCTTCACAGTGACCGGGAACAGTCCCGGGAGGAACCGCCACGGCAGCAGGACCTGTTCACCCGGCAGTGGCGCGGCGCCCGAGGCCTGGCTGAAGACGTGCGCTACTACGGAAAGTGGATGCGCGACGAGGCTGAAAAACGCATCGGGCACCTCTACCCCAAGGTGGAGGTCACGGCCGAAATGGCGAAGGAACGGCCGGATCTGGAGAAATACGCGGGCCGGGAACTCACCGTCATCGCCTGGCTTTGGGCGCGCACCGTGAAGAGCCCTAACCCGGCATTCGCACAGGTGGACGTGCCGTTGGCATCCACCTTTATGCTTTCCACCAGGGCGGGCAAGGAAGCCTACGTCGAGCCGGTGATCGAGGGCGACGGCTACCGCTTTACGGTGAAGGTGGGCAAGCCCGGGAACGCGGAGGCGGCGAAGCGCGGAACCAAGCTCGCGCGGGCAAACTTTCAGTGTGTGATGTCCGGTGCGCCGATCATTGGAGAATACATCAAGTCCGAGGGCAAGGCCGGGCGCATGGGCGCGCGACTGATGGCCATCGTGGCCGAGGGAGAGCGGGGGCGGGTCTATCTGCCGCCGACGGAGAAGATGGAGTCCGTCGCACGCCAGGCGAAGCCGGAGTGGAAGCCGGATGTCGAGTTCTTTCAGCAGGCATTGGGCTTTCGCGTCGGCAACTACGGTATGAGGAAGTGGAGCGACCTCTTCACGCCCCGCCAGCTCGTGGCGCTGACAACCTTCTCCGATCTGGTCCATGCGGCGCGTGAAAAGGTGAAGTGCGACGCGCTAACTGCGGGTCTCATCGATGATAACACCGGTGCCACAGCCTACAGCGATGCGGTTGGGGTGTATCTGGCATTCGCGCTGAGCAAGCAAGCTGACCTGGGAAACAGTCTCTGCAGATGGGAGCCTGTTGCGCAGTGCCCGCGGCAGCTATTCGGCCGGCAAGCCATTCCTATGATCTGGGACTTTGCGGAGGGCAATCCGCTCGGAGACAGTTCAGGTGCGTGGGTTGTTTTCATCGAGGGCATTGCAAAAGCATTCGCAAAGACCTTCGAGCTTGTCTCGGCGAAGGCCTTCGGTTACGCGCATCAGTCAGATGCTGGTCGACAAGAAATGTCGAGCGCAAAGGCGGTTTCCACCGATCCGCCCTATTACGACAACGTCGGTTACGCTGACCTGTCGGACTTCTTCTACGTTTGGCTGCGCCGTTCATTGAAACCCGTCTTCCCAGACCTCTTCGCCACAGTAACCGTGCCCAAGGCCGAGGAGCTGGTGGCTACACCCGCCCGGCATGGATGCAAGGAGAAAGCGGAGGCGTTCTTCTTGGACGGGATGACACAAGCGATGCACCGCTTGGCCGAGCAGGCGCACCCAGCCTTTCCTGTCACCATCTACTACGCGTTTAAACAGTCCGAGAGTGATGGTGATGGCGCCGACGGTACCGCAAGCACCGGCTGGGAAACCTTCCTCGACGCGGTAATCCGCGCCGGTTTCGCCATTAGTGGCACTTGGCCGATGCGGACGGAGAACAACAGCCGCTTAAGAGGACAAACATCGAATGCCCTCGCCTCCAGTATTGTTCTCGCCTGCCGCCCGTGCGCGTCCGATGCGCCCACCGCCACGCGCCGCGAGTTCGTCACCTCGCTCAAGTCGGAGCTGCCTGCGGCACTCGCCCACCTGCGGCGCGGCAACATCGCCCCGGTAGACTTTGCGCAGGCGGCCATCGGCCCGGGCATGGCGGTATTCACCCGTTACGGGAAAATACTCGACGCTGAAGGGAAACCTCTTTCGGTGCGCGAGGCTCTCGCGCTCATCAATCAGACCCTCGACGAGGCACTGGCCGAGCAGGAAGGAGACTTCGACTCGGACAGCCGGTTTGCGCTGGCTTGGTTTGAACAGTCGGGCTTTCTGGAGGGGGAATACGGCATGGCCGAGGTCCTTTCCAAGGCCAAGAACACCAGCATCGAAGGCATGGTCGGAACGGGAATCCTGGTGTCGAGGGGCGGCAAAGTGCGATTGCTCCGGCCCGAAGAACTGCCCGCCGACTGGGACCCTGCCAGTGACAAACGCCTGACGGCATGGGAGATGTTGCACCAGGTCATACGCGCGCTGGAATCAGGGGGAGAAACGGCAGCCGCGGCGCTCGTCGCCAAACTCGGATCGAAAGCCGAGACCGCCCGTGAGCTCTGCTACCGGCTCTACACGCTGTGCGAGCGAAAGAAGCGTGCTGTGGAGGCGCTTTCATACAACGCTCTCGTGCAAAGCTGGCCGGAGATCATGCGCCTCGAACGCGGCGTCCCCAAGCCGCCCAGACAAACATTCACACATCCGGGTCGCGAGGAATAGACCATGGCCATCACCAACCACGAACGCGTCGGCAAGGCACTGGAACTGCTGAAGAACGGGCTCGGCCCATACGTCGAGCGTGAGTTCGCGAACGTCTACAAAGACCGCGCCGAGGCCGAAGTGGGCCGGTTCATCGGCGATGACCGACTGAACGCGAAGAAACCGATCCCGGAATGGGACACGGGCGTGCTGCTGAGACTCATGTGGGAATCGTGGAACGACGTTTTCCGCCTGACCCTCGGTCGTGCCGAACGGGGCATGGTCAGCGAGCTCCGCGAACACCGGAACAAGTGGGCGCACCAGGAGCCGTTTTCCGGCGACGATACCTATCGTGTTCTCGACTCGGCGGGACGGCTCCTGACCGCCGTTTCCGCGCCCCAGGCCGACGAGATCGAGAAGATGAAGACGGAGCTTCTGCGCCTGCGCTTCGACGAACAGGTGCGAAACGAGAAGCGCAAGAGCGCCGGAACTCCCATCGAGAGCGCTGCGGGGGGCAATCTCAAGCCGTGGCGCGAGGTGGTGACGCCGCACAAAGACGTGGCCAGCGGCCGGTACCAGCAGGCCGAGTTCGCGGCCGACCTGTGGCAGGTTCACCTGGGCGAGGGAACGGACGAGTACCGGGACCCGGTAGAGTTCTTTCGCCGCACGTATCTCACCGAGAGCCTTAAACGTATGCTGATCGGTTCGGTGCAGCGCCTTGCAGGTCAGGGCGGCGATCCGGTGGTGCAGCTCCAAACGAACTTCGGCGGCGGCAAGACGCATTCGATGCTTGCACTCTATCATCTGTTCTCAGGCATTGCCCCCACAGAATTGGCAGGCATCGGGGCGGTCATGCAGGAAGCCGGAGTATCGAGACTGCCGACCGTACGGCGCGTCGTGCTGGTGGGCAACAAGATCTCGCCCGGCAACCCAGTCTCCAAATCCGACGGCACTGTGGTCCGCACACTCTGGGGCGAGATGGCCTGGCAACTCGGCGGCAGGCAGGCCTTCACTCGCATCCGGGCCGACGATGAGAATGCGACCAGCCCCGGCGACAAGTTGCGTGAGCTCTTCGTGGAGTACGGCCCCTGCATGATCCTGATCGACGAATGGGTGGCCTATGCGCGCCAGCTCCACGATCAGAGCGACCTGCCGGCGGGCGGGTTCGAAACGCAGTTTACCTTCGCCCAGGTACTGACGGAGTCGGCGAAGGCGGCCAACAACTGCCTCCTGGTTGTCAGTCTGCCGGCATCGGACACGGCGGGTTCGCCCCACACCCAGGCGGATGACGTGGAAGTGGGCGGCCAGCGCGGGCGCGAGGCGCTGGGCCGCCTTCGAAACGTCGTGGGGAGGCTGGAGTCGTCATGGCGTCCGGCAAGCGCCGAGGAAGGCTTCGAAATCGTGCGGCGGCGACTTTTCGAGCCGATGACCGAGCCGGCCCAGTTCAAGAATCGCGACTTGGTGGCAAGGACCTTCGCGGACTTTTATCGTAGGCAGCAGGCGGAATTCCCGCCCGAGTGCCGCGACGCCGAGTACGAGAAACGCATCAAGGCGGCCTACCCGATCCACCCCGAGGTCTTCGACCGGCTCTACAACGACTGGTCCACGCTGGTGAAGTTCCAGCGCACCCGCGGCGTTCTCAGGCTGATGGCCGCGGTGATCCACAGCCTGTGGGAAAAGGGCGACAAGAACCCTCTCATTTTGCCGGCCAATATTTCAATCGACGACCCCCGCGTGCAGTTCGAGCTGACCCGCTACCTGTCGGACAACTGGGTGCCGGTGATCGAAAAAGACGTGGACGGCCCGAGTTCGCTGCCGTTGCGGCTGGATGGCGAGATCCCCAACCTCGGCAAATTTGCGGCGTGCCGGCGCGTGGCGCGCGCCATCTACATGGGTTCGGCGCCTCTCACGAAGACTGCTCACCGAGGGCTCGAGGACCGGCAGGTCAAGCTCGGCTGTGTCATGCCTGGGGAGTCGCCGACGGTGTTCGGCGACGCGCTGCGGCGACTGGCGGGGGCGGCTACTTTCTTGTACCAGGACGGCCCGCGCTACTGGTATTCGACGCAGCCCACCGTCACCAAGCTGGCTGAAGACCGTGCCGAGCAGTTGAAGCGCGACCCCGACAAAGTTGTTCAGGAATTGAATCTGCGGCTGCGCAGGGACCTGGAGCGCAAAGGAGACTTTGGACGTATTCACCCCATGCCCCAATCGGGGCAGGATGTGCCGGATGACCTGGACGCCAGGCTCGTGGTGCTGGGGGTAGAGCACCCCTACAGCAAGGAGCCGGGAAGCGCGGCTGAGGCTGCAGCAAAAGCCGTTTTCACTTCGCGCGGCAACGCTCCGCGGCTGTATCAGAACACGCTCGTATTTCTCGCTGCGGACAGGAATCGCCTGCAGGATCTCGACGAGGCAGCCCGCAAGTACCTGGCCTGGGAGTCGATCCTGGAAGAGAAGGGGGAGAAGGGGCTGAATCTTGATCCGCAACAGGTAAAGCAAGCCGAGACTCAAAAGGTGGCCGCAGATGGGGCCGTGACGGCGCGGCTGCCGGAAACCTACCAGTGGTTGCTGGTCCCCGTCCAGGAAACGCCCCGGTCTGCGATCGGGTGGCAGGCCCTGCGACTCTCGGGGCAGGATGTACTGGCCGTCCGGGCGAGCAAGCGGCTCAGGAGCGACGAGTCTCTCATCACCAGTTTTGCAGCCACGCGTTTGCGGATGGAACTGGACCGCGTCCCGCTCTGGCGGGGGGACCATGTCGCCATCCAGCAGCTTGTCGAAGACTTTGCACGCTATCCCTACCTGCCGCGGCTCAAGAATTCTTCCGTGCTGCTCGGCGCGATCCGCGAGGGACTGTCGTTGCTCACCTGGATGCGTGACTCCTTTGGGTTTGCGGACAGCTTCGATGAAAGCGAGGGGCGTTACCGGGGACTTCGCGCCGGACAGGTCGTCGCGCTGACGGATGCGGATGCACCGGGGTTGCTTGTCAGGCCGGAAATCGCACGCAGGCAGGTGGAGGCCGAAAGACCGCAGATTCCCCCTGGGCCGCCCCCCGGGCCGCCGGGAGGAGGCGAGCAACCCGGCCCGGGGCTCGGGCCTGTTTCGCCGGAGCACCCAACGCCCACGCCGATGCAGCCGAGGCGCTTTCATGGCACGGTCACGCTCGACCCGGCGCGCGTGGGGCGGGATGCCGGCCGCGTCGCCGAGGAGGTGATCGCGCATCTTTCGGGGTTGGTCGGCGCGAAAGTGACGGTTACGCTCGAAGTGGAGGCCGAGATACCCGACGGGGCCCCGGAGCACGTTGTCCGTACCGTCACCGAGAACAGCCGGACCCTTAAGTTCACGAGCCAGGGGTTCGAAAAGGAGTAAAGGGACTGGAGGACGCCTCGATTTGAGAGGCGCTTCCTTGGTGGGCGTTCTCGGGAGCGCATTGGAAAGCCGCCGGGACAAATGCCCGCCTGGAACGACGGCTCCATCGCTCGGCGGACCTGAGACCGACTGAGCGGGTCCTCTCGAAAAACAAGAGCCGCCCGGCGGAGCCGTAATCCCCGACCGGGCGGCTTTCGGAACTGAAGGTGATTGGGTGATTGCCTTCAATTATTGTGTTTTACTTGGCATCCCCTACCGGCTTCGGACCGGTGTCGCCGGGGTGAAGGGCCTTTCGGCGGCCGTTCCACCCCTGATGAACCCGGCATGACACGTTCCGGCGGATTGGACCGGGACGGGACCTCTTGAAAGATGGCGCAAGGCCGGGGGTTCCCGCACGCTGTTCCCTAAGAGAGGTCACGGGGTTCCTGCACGCCGTTCCGTAAAAGAGCTCACGGGTTACGCGTCCCTTTCCAGGCGAGGTTCACACTCCGGCCTGTCGGCAATACACCCTTCCGAAAAAAACCCGAACGATGAAAGAGGGGATGCAAAACCCCGTGCTCACGTTGACGAAGGCGGCGCCCACGAGCGACCAGCCGACAATGGAGCCGAGAGCAAGCAGCCCCGCCTGGAACGCCCATGCGGCCGTCGCGAGCATGATCGTCGCCAGGGCACAGGCGAAGCGGCGGCGGGCCCCGTAGCAGGGCAACGCCGGAGCACCGGACAAATGACGCAGCCCGTGATTGTAGAAAACGTCGAAAGGGTGCCCGCGCAGAATCGTGCCCAGAGCTGCGAAGGGCACCAGAGCCCACAGAATCGCCGGCGAGGCGAGCGCCGTTCCAACTGCCGCCCAGACCATGCAGATTGCCGGCGACAATCGCAGAGGATAATCGATCCGGGCGCAGACCTCATCCTCCAAACCGCAGAACCCTTGAGCCTGGATGTTCTTGCAGGCTGTTCCGGGAGTTGAAGACATATTGCACCTCCTATAACTCCACACCGCTGATTCCTCACTCAGCGGCAGGTTCCGGACGTTGAACCGGGCGGGGAAACCTCGCTCGGAATCTCCCGCGAAGCTCCGAGCCGCCACCACCGATTACCTGGACTATAAGTCCTGCGGAAGGGGCCTACAAGCTTTCCCGGTACGGGAAGAAGGTCTTTCTAGTCGGGGCGGTCAAGGGCGGATGCGGTCGATGAGCCCCGGACAGGCGAGGCAAGGAAGCCGCCATGCCGCCGTTCCTTGAGTTCGACGGCGGCTCGCTTCCTCCGATGGCGGCCGGTCATTTGAGAACGCCCCATCAATTGAAGGAATACCATATCCTTGCCTGCCGGATCTCTGTACCGCGGCGGCTTTCGTTTTTTCGACCCATCTTGTTACATCGTGGTCTTTTCCACAATCGACAGTTGCCGCCTGGATTCCTCCGGGTTGAGGTAATCAGGAAGCACGCACGCCGAAAAAAGGATTTCGGGTACCGCGCACCCGGCAATGGACAGTTTGGGGGTGAGGCGGGAACTGGCTTGTAGTGAGGTCAAAAAAGAAGCGGAGTACCCTAAAAGTACCCCGCTCGATTTTTGAGTTGGCGTCCCCAACCGGATTTGAACCGGTGTTGCCGGCGTGAAAGGCAGTTGATAGACCTCTCGGAAACCGTGAACCGGCTTGAATCAACAACTTTCTCGTGCAACATGTGCGAGTTTTTGCGACTCTTGGGCTGTTTTGAGGGGTGCGGTACCACGGGGAAGTACCACGGGGAAACCGGCAAGAAATCATGAAATATGACCGCGTGCCATCATGGCCGCAGCCGATTACAAATCAACTGCTCTGCCGTTGAGCTACGCCAGCCCGATGGTTGGAAATGCTTGTACCACAAGGATCGGCGGAAATCAAGGGATGGGCAAAGGTGAGCACAGGTGGGAACAATGGAGCGCCCAAAACGCTCCATGAAACCGGGAATTCCGCTCCATTTCCGCTCCATTGTCTTCTCTATCCCGGAAAATGATTCAAACCTCCGATACAACCCCTAGATTGGCTCCAGGCAAAGATTGTTTAGCACTTGCACCAATCTTTCACTGCCATCGGAAGGAGAAACTATAAAGAAACAAAAGATGACAAACAACGATTAATTCTGGAATGTTTTTGACTTTGCTTCATCTATTGCAAGTAGTTCCTTCAAATCTCTGCCGGTTTTGGCTTTGATGTGAGTTCCACAATCTGTGTCTATGTGCAATTTCACAAATTTCCGAACAAACCGTCTCATAAAGAAAGGAACTTTATTTATTTCACACAATCCGAAAACAATTTTTTCATAAAAATCTTCAAGATCAATTGTAAGCATAAGAGAAATGGCCGTTCGAGGCTCTAATTTCAAAGAGCCTTCCCTTCGAAAGTCTGTACTTGGATTTTGTTGAGCCACTGTTTTTCTAAATGGAAATGGCAATTTCCAGTAAAATGAAAAATAAGAAATATATACTGTCACTCGCCCAACATTCCGGATCATTACGCCAATACCATCTTTGCATTTGCTCCAATCAATCATGTCGGTTTGCTGAGCTTCTGAAGGAATCATCACTTTTTTATCGACACTTATATATATTTCTGGTTGAGTATTAATTCTTGAGAGCCAAAGAGCAACAATTACAGCTGCACATGTTCCGAAGGCTGAAATGAATTGAATCGTGTACTGATGGTCTTTAAAAAATAATTCAAATTGATCCATCTAAAAATGCCTTCGATATCCTAATGATTTTTCACGATAAGACAAAATGCGCAATTTTGCCATGTTATATACCAAACAATTCTTGAAATACGGGCCGAACCTTGTCCCATGCCGCTGACAGAGTTGAGATATCTCCAAATATGCCAGATAATCCAGACAGCAAAGCCCGCACAACCCCTAGTTTTCTGCTTTCTTTAGGAACAATAGCCTCACTAGAGAGAGAATATAGCAGTTCGAGAGCTTCATTTTTTTGCTTGTTTGAGAGTTCATTCGATTTGATTATCGCCTCAGATAATACTGTGACAGCAGAAGCAAGCATATTGTTGCCTTCGGTCTTAAGGACAGTAACGGTGCTATCGACATTTGCGATGGTTCCAGTGTTCAAAACACCGATCTCACTATTTGATACATTAATATTATTCAAAGTGACACCCCCAGTGTGAATTATTGCCTGTTTTTCTGGAAATCTTGGTGTCATACCATAGAGACCAGTTACAGCGTCCATGGCATCCGCAGCAAAATTTATTTCTCTTTGATACATTTCCAATTGTTTTACGACGATATTCTGATAACGAATCCAGCAGTCAAGACACAAAGGTGCTCGTTGACCTTTCTCACCAATCATGAACATTGCGTTTTTACTACAATTATAGCACTTCACGTTCTACTCCTTACAAATTGATCGTACCTCTTTTGAAGACTGAAAAGGTCACATCCGGCAAATTTACACCATTTTGGCCAGTTAGTGAATTCCCATTTGCTGTCGCCATTCGCGCTCTGGTGCCGAAGGCCAAACTCTATGCCATGTAGAGATTCCAATCACTTACAACGGCGCCTGCCAATCCGATGCACCAGAGTAGCACCAGGAAGCACTGTAGGCCACCCCATGAGGGTCAGGAAGCGAATGAACCGCACGAAGGCTGGAGTTGAACTCGCCGCCCATGGCTTCCAGCATGGGTTTGTGGTGGAGGCTCACTAAAGGGGCACTGTTATTTCCCGACTCGTGAACGTTAATAGCGGCCGGACTTCAGGCTGAAAAGGATTCGAACCCTGAGACAGTCTGTAGATTGGCTCTGGTTCTTTACAAGACAATGAGTTCAGCGATCCGTTGAAGGCCGCCAATCTCGACATCGACATTTACCAGTTTCTTGATCGGTTGTAGGGGCAGCCAGCAAAAGCGATATTCCTCTTGATACGAGTACCCGAAGTATTTTGCCAAGGGAACAAAAATCTCCGTCGTGTGTGGCAGCAACGGGTCAACATACGTCACTGGGCCTTCTCTCATCGTGGTGCCGGGTAACGCTTCGGATGCCGCCAGAAGGAGCATTTGCCGAAATGAATCCTTGTCCCGAACAATCACGCAAGCATCGGCTTCAAAGTCAACGAACAGGCGAGGTTCCACGAAACTCGTACCGCAGTATAGCCAGTAATCTGTGGGCGAGTGAAGGTGAACATCCACTCGCTGCTCAGGGGCATTATGCGGTACGTCTTGTGGATTCGCCACAAATCTGAGAACCTCATCCCGAGAAAGCACAAAGGAGAGGGGCAGGATTAGTTCATCGTCTTTGATCGCGCCGTTGTGGTCCCTTCCAGCGAAAAAACTGGCCGGCTGAACACGAAGAATTCCTGATTCATAAAGAGGTTCCATATGCTCACGCTTGCCAAACTTGATGAACACGTCTCTATCACGAAGCCCGAGAGAAGACAGCCTTTGGGCCGCCTGTTTGGCCAAATCCGATGCGAAGTCGGGAAAAGCTTCGGAATGCAGAACGTCACGATCGAACCCGGAGGGATAGGGTCCGTATCTCAACTGCATTTCTTCCAGGACATGCGTCCATTTTTCCATCCACACCGCAGATTTTTCGTCAACCGGACGAAGACCGACCATCGCGTCAGGAGTGACGTGCAACAGATTTAGCAAAACATCGCGTATTCTCTTGTTCAATTCAGTCCGAGACAGGTGTCTCGCGTATCTTCCCTCACGATATTGCCGTCGCCATACCACCTGACGGGGAACGAGTTCTTCGCTCATCTTATCGCCTTCTCCAGCAATATTGTCTCAATTCACTTAGGAAGCCCTGGATTTACCTACCCATTATTCTGGGACATGCCACGGCGTCCTCCAGCCACTGGGTCTAAATCATCTCCTGAGTCCTCCGGAATGTGTCAACGATATTGAGACACCCTCGGGGCGAAATTAAAGTACCTCCT
>ERZ795032.629-NODE-629-length-34550-cov-6.216466_pt1 | contig 34550 bp, 31 predicted proteins | sample MGYA00375124_ERZ795032 | MGnify/ENA primary metagenome ERZ795032 (study PRJEB30167, sample SAMN05720154) | activated sludge metagenome | isolation source: Anaerobic digester | place: China | collected 2015-12-16 ...
TGCCGTCAGCCGATTCACCATCGAAAGCTCCGCGCGGCGCGAAATTGCCGGTGGTTTTTTCGCTGGTTGCCCTCTGGAGCAGCAGTGGCAGGTCTTCGATGTCATTCGGGCCGAAAACCAGGTCGACAAGCGGCAGGGCTTCGAGCAGTTCGCCCTGCATGTTCTGCGCCATACAGCCGGCAACGCCGATTATCAGGTCTGAATTTCGCTTTTTGGTGTTGATCAGCGACTGAATGCGGCCGATCAACCGCTGTTCGGCATGCTGGCGAACGCAGCAGGTGTTGAAAAGAATCAGGTCGGCTTCGGATTCTTCTTCGGTTTCATTGTAGCCAAGAAGGGTAAGTAGGCCGCGAATGCGCTGGGCATCGGCCTGATTCATCTGGCAGCCAAAAGTTGTGAGCATGAATTTGCGCTGTGTATTGATCATAGACAATCATTCTACCACAGCAGCAGGGTCGCTGCCCACACCGTAGCGAAAATTCAGGGGTAATTATTCGTAACGCTGCCAGTCGGGTTTGTCTTCGTAAACATCGATGTAATAATCGTGCCGCTGCAGTTTACTGGCAGCTTCTTCGTCGAGAATGATGATGGCGTTCTGATGAAACTGCAGCACCGATGCCGGGCACGAAGCCGAAACCGGCCCTTCTACGGTAGCAGCAACCGCATCGGCCTTGTCTTTGCCAAAGGCGAGCATCATGCAGGTTCTTGCTTCCATGATGGTGCCGAGACCCATGGTCATGACATGCTTCGGAACCCGCTCTTCGCTGCCAAAAAATCTGGCATTGGCCTTGATCGTCACTTTTGAAAGTGTCTTGATACGGGTTCTTGAGCTGAGCGAAGAGCCCGGTTCATTGAAGGCGAGATGCCCGTCATGCCCGATGCCGAGAACCTGCAGATCGATGCCGCCGGCACGCTTGATCGCCGCTTCATAGGCTTCGCAGCTGGCAACGATGTCTTTGGCCCGGCCGTCAGGGATCTGCGCAGCGCCTTCTGCCAGATCGATTCTTTTCAGCAGGTTGGTGTGCATTTCATTGTAAAACGAGCAGGGGTCGGCCGGGTCGAGCCCGATGTATTCATCGAGATTGAAGGTTTTTACGTGCCTGAAAGAGAGACTTTCTTCTTTATGCATGCGTACGAGTTCGTTATAGAGGCCAAGAGGTGTCGAGCCTGTCGCCAGGCCAAGAACCGCCGCCGGGTTGCGATTGATAAGACCGGCGATAATTTTGGCCGCGAGCCTGCCAGCAGATTCTCTGTCTTTTTTGATGATTACTTCCATAAAGAACCTTTCTGCGTTTCGTAATTTTTCAGCATGCTACCACGCCCGCCCGCCCTGTTCAAATTTTCCCGCAGTTACACAGCAATTGTGAAAATGCTGTTATCTCCGGGACAAATTCTCATACGCTTCTTTTAGCTGCAGTTGATGCCTGCGGTTAGTGTCTGGTTTGCCCGAACCAGCGCATCAGGAGCATGTAGGCTTCGCCTCTGGTCAGATACCTGTCTTTAGCCGCAATTGTATTGGCTCTGCTCGTTATAATGGCGCTTTCGCCAGTTTTGCCCTCAGTTCCCACCTTGGCGTGCGCGACCTGATCTGCTGCATTAGTCGATTGCATGAATTCCTTTTCGACAATCGCAAGTATTTCATCTGCTCTGGCTGAGCTTATGGTCTCGGCGTTATCGAAAAGCTTATAAATTCTGGCGCGCTCATCATTTTTCAGGTCGGGCAGAATTGCAACCAGGCGATTGGCAAAGGCCTTGCTGCTGATCTTTTCATCGAGTTCATAGTTGTTGCGATAACCGCCCGAGGCCAGACCTCGCCGCCGCATGAAACAAAGCCCTTCATAAGCGGGATGTTTGGTTATCTCGGGTCTTTTTGCAGGATTTGGCCCGATCAGAACGCCCTGCTGAATCAGACGCTGCTGAATCTGAGAGATGACATTTTTGTCTGTGGCGGCTCTTTCGACAGTCAGGCCTGATTCTATACATTGTGCCGCAGTAACACCGGCAGCCTGGCCGGCGGCAATTCCGACCGGAACCGTTCTGGCACTGCTCTGGGCTTGAGAGTCGAAACCGGCGCTGCGACCCACGACCAGCAGATTGGTGAATCCTTCTGGAACTAAACAGCGCAGAGGCAGGGCATATTGTTCGGGTCTGCCAACGACGTCGCCGTGATGATCGTGGCTCTGTGCCTGAATATCGAGCGGATATGAACCGAAGCCGATTCGATCGTGAAAGTCGCGATTTTCGAGAATGTCATCTACAGTCACTGTGTAAAGAGTTTTGATCTGTCTTGAGGTGCGAATATACATTTCTGGTGCCGTTTCTGAGATGCTGATGCTCTGCATGCCCGGAGTATGTGCACGCAAAAATCTTTCGAGTTCGGGGAGCTCTTTCAGCGCCAGTTGCCGTGCCTCTTTACGGGATTTCTGATCGGTGCCGTCAGTTGCAAACACCAGCAGAGCATTAACCAGAACGCTGCCGTCGTTCTGCCGCCCGAGATTCAGGCCTCTGACTCTTATTCTGGCAGTAGTTGGTGCATATCTGCGCATTATGTCGCCGTAACCCCAGATACTGCGTTTTTTGCCGCCGAGAAGGTCGCCCGAAGCCTTGCTGCTAAGACCGGCGCACATATTTCGCCAGTCGATGTCAGAGATGCCCTTGATACGAAAAACAAGGGTGGCGGCCATGTTTCGCGGTTTTCCCCAGGTGTCTACGCCGTATTCGATGCTGCCGGCCCCCGCTGCAGCAGCAAGATCCGCATCCTGAGTTGCGTCGATGAGCATTTTTCCCGAAACATGCAGTTTGAGACCGCGGTCGGTATGAATCTCTATCCCTTCAATGGTCCCAGGAAGGTTTGATGAGGCCAGAGCCGGGCTGATCGTGGCGAGGCATCCCTCGGGCATGGTAATTGTATCGGGGTGCAAGGTCTGGCCTGGCCTGAAAAGCGGCAGAATGCGCGAGCCTGTCATCGGAAAAACTGTTCTGGCGTTTCTTATATAAGTCAGCCTTTTTTCTCTGCTGATCAGCTCCTCAAGAATCCTGATCATGCCCGCAACATCGAACGACTGGTCGTCAAGCTTCTGATAGATTTCGGCAAATATGCCTCCGTTCAGTGGGCGGCCGTCGATACCCATGTTCATGTCGATTGTGTTCAGCCAGCCGCGCGTAAAAAGACCGCCTGGTACTGGCCTGGTATCGACAAGCAGCGTTTTGCAGCCTTCTCTGGCGGCGGCAATGGCGGCTGCAATGCCTTCGGGGTCGCCACCGACAACGATTACATCGAACTGCTCAGTCCCCCGCACGACAGGCGAACTCTGGCTGTGGTAACCGACAGGCGCGGTAGAAACTATCAGTGAAATCAGCATTACGAGAAACTTATAGATGGCAGTCTGCAAGATAGGCTCCGGTTGTGTGTATTGCGGCCTAGACAACAGTGTCGCAATGCCGCTTATTGCTGCGTTAACTTCGTTATACTGATTGTATCAGAACCCGGTACTTTTTTCTTGAGCTGTTCATAAACTGCCGTTTTTGTGCTAATGTGAACCGGGTCGGTCAATTGCAGCCCGCTTTGATGAATGCCCGGATAAATTTGTCTTATCGATGCTATCTGTGTTTATCGTGTTCATCCGTGGCTCGAAACGACCGCAACAGACCGGCATCGGTTTTGTATCGATCAGCAGCGAGGTTGAACATTGCCCGGAAAACAGATAATCGACGGTTATATTTGCGGCATTGGCTGGGAAGAAGCCCTTTGCAATGAACTGAAGCCTGCCGGCTCGGCTGAAGCTTTTTCTTCGCCGGCTCCGGGGCTGGTTGTTGGCACTCGCCACCCTTCACATCTCAAAAATGAACCGGTTTTTGCCCGCAACTGGCTACCTGACTGCTGCGAAATTCGCGGTGAATCGATCGCCGATCTGGTTCAAGCGCTGGGCCTCGTTGTCGACGCTTTTCTCGACCAGAGCCAGCTGCCATGGACCTTCGTCGCCTTTTCTCCCGATCTGTTCACCGAAGAATCGACAAAATATGAATTTATCGCCGGCCGGCCGGCACTGCTGCAGGAAAAATTTTTCGAACGCATGGCAAAGTATCGCCGCCGTGCCTTTGAGCGCTTCGTCGATTAGCTGAACATTGACGACCGCCGCCCATGTCTTATCGTGCAGGTGGTGATGACTGGCAATGATCGCGCCTGGGTAAGTGTCTGCGAGCGCTTCAGGGCTGGAAAGGGCCGCTATCTGCCGGTAATCTGGCGCAACTCGCCCGGCCTGGTCGAGCATGATCATCTGGCGCCCTGCCGCTCATACTACAAACTTGAAGAAGCCTGGAACCAGACCGGAATTTTTCCGCGCAAAGGCGATGTCTGCGTCGATCTTGGTGCCGCCCCCGGCGGCTGGACCTGGGCCGCCCTGAAACGAGGCGCCCGCGTGACTGCCGTCGATTTTGCCGATCTTAAGCCACATGTCGAAAAACACCCCCGTTGTGAGCATTCAATCGACAATGGCTACGCTTATATGCCGCAGAAAACCGTCGACTGGATGTTCTGCGACATGATTGTCAAGCCGATGTCAACTCTCGGTCTTCTCGACCGCTGGCTCGAGGCCAAAGCCTGTCGCCGCTTCGTCGTCAACGTTAAGTTTCGCGGCAAACAGCCTGAAACGATTCTTCAGGCCATCGATGAACTGGCAAAAAAGCACGGTCTGAGCAAACTCGTGATTCGCCACCTTTACTACGACCGCAACGAAATCACTCTGATCGGTCAGGCCTAGTATTTTTATTTCGGGGTCGGACCAGCAGAAATGCCGATGAACAGACCAAAAAGTTCTAAAAAAAGCGTTTTTTTTGCCCTTAGAAGGCTGTTTTTTGCCACAAAAAACAGCCTTCTAAGAAAATTTTTCTGAACAAATAGCTGGATGCTGTCGTCAAAAATGCCGATAAACTGAAATAGATAGGGATAATTGTCAAAATTCAGGTCATGGAAGACGCCAGGGAGTTCAGCAATGTATTCATTTGGTGTTACCGGTCGCCTCTCTTCTTCTATCGCCCCCGCCAGCCGTCAGGTGCTTCTCGAAGACACGCCCCGTTCATTCGAGGCTGAACTGACTGCGGCTCTCCAGTCAGAGTCTGCAGAACCCGATGCCGCAGCTGAACAGGAATCTGAAAGCCCGTTGAGAAAGCTGACAGCCGTTGATAAAGCGGTGCAGCGTGATATCCAGGAAGCCTTCGGGATCGAGCCTCATAAGCCCGGTGAACCGCTGCGGCCGCTGCTTGGCTCAATATGGACACTCAGAGATAACGATAAAAACGGTGCGATCAGCACCGACGAAATGGAAGCCAACGCCGCTGTCGCTTCCGATATTTTCAAAAAGCACCTGACAAAATTCATGTTCAATGAAAATGTTTCAAGCCAGCCTCCGATCGAACTCAGCATTGGCGGCAACGGCATGGTGCGGGTTCAGGAAGGGCACCCCGACAAGGAAAAAATCGAAAACTTCATTAACGGCAACTCAGAACTGCGCAATCTCTACGCCGGTATCAGCAGCACCCATGATTTTGTTGCTCTGGCCGAAGAATCGCTGCGCTTTCAGAAGCGTTACGCCGTTGACCCGAAAGCCGCCGTCGCCGAATTCTCACATCTTTTCAGCGGTCATTACGGTTACACCACCCGCCTGACCATCGACGGCGAAAACTGGAACTACCAGACCACCTCAACCTTTTCCGTCTGAAAAAACAACTCGCAGCGAATATTTTGGGGAAAAATGTTGTTTTGGCGACCCCAAACTGTGTACATATCTGTTAAAATTAACGAATACAGTCAAAATTCGCCTGTGAGGTAAAGAATGATGGAACGCACGCAGTATTTCTGGCGCTCTGTTTGCCTGTTTCTTGCAATTATGATGATTGGGGCGGCTGTTTCTGTCGTTGCCGCTGAAAAACAGATAAAGATCAAAGTTGCCCAGTATGCAAAAGATCTCGAATTCAACTGCCCTCAGGGAGCAGCCTGGGAACTCGGCGGTCAGAACGGCCGTATCCAGCCGGGCGAAAAATGCGTGCTGACTGGCACCATGACCGCCAAAGCCATCAGACGCTTCCGGGTCATGGTTTCTTCAACTTCTCTCGCAGAAACAGAAACTATCAGAGCTGACGAAGAAAAGTGGCGCCAGCTCGGTTTCCCGGTGCGCATCATGGTCGTCGGGCAGGAATTCTTCGCTGAAGATGGCAAAACCCTGCTGTATGACAATCGTCTGGCAATGGTCGAAGTAGGGGTTTTCAACGATAAAGCCTCTGCTCAGGCCATGGTCGATAAGCTCTCGGCCCAGGGGCAGTCGAGCTGGATCTACGAAGAAATCGTGCAGCTGGCGCAGGGCACTCTGAGTTTCAGCATCAACGGCACATTTAAAGCCACCGGCAAAGAATTCGCTCTTCTGCCGCAGCAGACCATTCACATGAAAAAAGTCGAGTATGGCGCTGGTTATTCGTGGCATGGCTATGCTGACCGCGACTATTCAGGCTCTCTGCTGGTGCGCTACGGCGCCAACGATGCGATCGACTGTATTCTCACCACCGCCTTTGAAAACGTTCTCGCCGGTGTCGTTCCGTCAGAAATTTCGGCCAAGGCCGAAATCGGTGCGCTGCAGGCCCAGGCCGTCGCTGCCCGTGGCGAAATCATGGCCAAAATCGGCGTCAGACATGCCAGCGAAGGCTTTGATACCTGTTCTGAACAGCACTGTCAGGTGTTCAACGGCGATACTACCTATTCAATCGATGTCGGCAGAAAAATCGCTCCGACTGCCGGTTATGTTCTTATGGGCCAGAATGGACATATTCTCGACGCAGTTTATTCTGCAAACTGCGGTGGACACAGCGAATCAAGCCACTATGTCTGGACCACTCAACCAAATCCGGCCCTCACCGGAAAATGGGACAATTCAGGAACCCCGGCGCTCGACCTTAGTGAAGAAGAACAGGTCGGCGTTTTTATCCGCAATCCTCCCGCCGGCTGCCATTGCAATAACCCGACTGTAGAGGGCGGCAACCGCTTTCGCTGGAATAAATCCATGACCACTGCCGACTGGAAAAAGGTCGAAGAAACTCTGGCAATTGGCCGGGTTAAAATGGTCAAAGACATTGCCCGCGGCGTTTCTGGCCGCATTTACCGCCTCACCTTCGTCGGTGAACGCGGCGAAAAGACCGTCATGAAAGAACTGAATATCCGCCGCCTGTTTGGTGGTCTTGCCAGCGCCTGTTTCGTTTCAGACTGGAAGCGCGATGCCGCCGGCTACATTGTCAGTGCCGAACTTCTCGGTGCCGGCTTTGGTCACGGGGTTGGCATGTGTCAGACCGGTGCTCAGAGCCTGGCCAAACAGGGCTGGAACTACCAGCGCATTCTCAGTCACTATTTCACTGGCAGCCAGCTGAAAAAGATGTATTGATCGTCTTAAAAAGACACGCCGGTTCGCATACTCAGATGACGAACCGGCGCGTTTTTTTAGTTCGCTCGAAATAACTGAAAGCTCGAAGCTGAAAAAAATGACAACTCGCTTTAACCTTTTTTCCGTGCTTAAATAAACCGACTGAATTGGAAAAGTATCCGGGTGAAAATTGTTGGAGCATTGATCTGATGACTGAACCCGTCTGGCGGCAGATTTTTCGGAACTCTTCATGTCTGGCGATGTTGCCTGGCGTTGCCGGTATCGTCGGCATTCTGCTTGCAATCACCTTAGGGTCTGAACTCTTTCGGGGACTGTTTCTCCTGTTGTGCCTGGTTTTGTTTCTGGTCCTGGCTTTTTGCTGGGGGTGCGATTTCTTTGCCGGCTGTTGAAGAAAAACAGAGCGGACAAGAATGATTAAGCTGCTGAAATAAAACCGTGGGCTGTCTCGAAAGACAACCCACGAATTTAAGAACTGTAAGTAAGAGTTACTGGCCGATGTTTTTCAGGATCTTTTCGCGGTATTCGGGCAGTTTCTTGTAAAGCATTGTGCCCGGGCATGACTTCGGGGCGAAGTCGCAGTGGCCGTAAAGGTTGGTTTTCGGGTCGATTTTGTAGGTCGAGGCCAGCCATGACAGCACGTTAAGAAGAGATTCTTCAATTTTCGGGTTAAGCTGGTCTTTGTTATCGTCATAGTCGCCGATGACACAGACACCTACTGAATTGGTGTTGGGTGAGCAGTGAGCGCCAACCACGCCTTCGGGGCGACCCTGATAAATAACGCCATCGGGACCGATCAGGAAATGATAGCCAATGTCGGCCCAGCTGGTTTTCGGGTCATCCATGTGATAGTTCTGAATGCCACGAATTGTTGCGGCACCTTTGTATGAGGCCTGGTTGGGCAGATAGCTGTGGTGAACGATCAGGCGCTGCGGGGTGTGAGGAGTATACGAAGATTTCGGTGCTCTGGCGCCCCAGGTGGCGCGGGCGACGACTGCGGGTTTGGCCCAGGCAGCCTTCACATCGAACGGAGCAGGTTTCTGCATGAAATATTCCATTTTCTTTGCTTCAAGATAATTACCCTGAACGGAAAAATGTCTTACGGCAGTTTTGCCTCTTTCGGGGTCTCTGACGACGAACATCAGCTGACAGGCTGAAACTGAATCGATAGCAGAAAAATGATATTCACCATCGAAAGCCAGGTAGCTTGTCCAGCGGCCGGTTTCGGCATATCTGAATCTGGCATAGCATCTGACGAGGGCTTTTTCAGCCTTTTCCATGTCAACACCGACGATCAGGTTGTTGACGGCTTTATCCATTTCCATCACTTCGGTTTCATGCTGGCCATAGGTTGAACCGGATACGATAAAATCAGGGTTGCCGGTAATAATAACGTCAGGGGTGTCGACGTCGGCGCTGACCAGGCAGGGGAGCATAAAAGCGAAAAACAGGGCGACAACAGCAATCATTCTCATATACTTCATACTTCACCTCTAGTAACAACTTTGTCTGATCATTATACATGAAAATAAATTGTCACGCAAATAAACATCCCGCCCGGTATTTCTGGTGTACCGGGCGGGATGCTCAACCGCTGATCAGGAAATGTCAGTTGTTTCTGACTTCGTTAAAAAGGTCAGAAAGCTGGTCGAGAGCCGCAAAAGTCTCTTTGATCAGCTTCTGCATGCGGTCTTCGCTGTTCTGAAAGTTTGATTTACTGCGTGATTCTAGCTTTGACATCGCTTTGAGATCCGGGTTGTTTATTTCGGGAAGTCGTCGAGGTTACCTGGTCCGATGGTGTTATGGCTGACTTTGGCGTCAGAAGTGGTATCATCAGACCCGCAACCGGTGATTGCGATCGGGGAAAGCATTATTGCTGCTGCGACCAGCATCCACAAGTATTTTTTCACCTGCTGTTTCTCCTTTGCACTGAACTTGCAGTGCCTATCGGCAGGTGTCAGAGAATTTTTTAGTAAAGTTTGACCAGTATTGCTCCCGGAAAATAATGCAGCAGAATGTCGGCAAAAGCCCGCCCTACCAGAGCCATGCTCTGTGCGCCGGTCTGGCACATGCCGACGCCGTGCCCCCAGCCGGCCCCTTCAAAATCGGCGGCATTGATGAATCCCTGTTTGTCGCGTTTCCAGTCGGCCTTGAAAAACGAACTTCGCAGTCCGCCAAAAAGCTGTCTGATCGGCAGTTCCTTGAGAACTGTTTTTTCACCGTTCTCACCGGTCAGCTTGATGCTGACGATGCGGCCCGAAATTTCTCTGACGCTGCCGTTGATCTCTTTGATTCTGCCAATGGCGGCCTTGCTTTCGACCGCCTGCCATTCCTTCGGGCTCAGGCTTTTTTTCCATCTGAACTTGTCGGCGCCTTCAACCCCGGGAGTCGCACACCAGCAGTCGGGCGGGGCGCTGATAAAGCTGCGCGCCTGCTCTTCATTCGTCAGATCAACTCTGATTCCGGTCTTTATGTCAGAAACGCCCTGCAGATGCGGGTCGGCGTTCGAGGTCCAGATATTCTGATTCGCAGAAGAATGCCCGCCGCAGTTGGCCCCGTAGACGGCATCGAGTATGCCACCCTTGTGGTTTTCAAGCACAAGCCCGCGGGTAGGGGAGATGCTGGCGGAAATGTTCTGATCGGTGGCCTGCAGGCCTTTATAAACCTGGCAATGCTGCTCTGAACAGAAGTCGAAGCCCTCATTCAGATGCCGAACACCCTTTTTGGAAAGCATCTCGCCTCTCGCTGCCACTGCCTGGGCCTGCATGGCGGCCATCGGCGCCTTTGACGATATTTCTGAGGGCACAATCCCGACAAGCAGTTTTTCGAGATCGGTGACTTCGATGCAGTCGAGTGAATTCTCGACGCCGAACTGAATCAGCATGTCACCAGCGAATTTGCGATCTTCAAAACCGTGCCATGAATAACCTTTTGCAAATTCGGCCTTGCGTAGAATGGTCTGCTCTTTGCTGTCGAGCTTGAGGCCGGTCAGGCTCTCGGCGATGGTTTGTTTGCCGAGCTTGAGCTGCAGTTTTCCGGCTGCCGGCCTGATATTTTCGATAAACACCCAGCTGGAAATCCCATCAGCAGCAAGTTTGTCCTGCAGTTTGCGGGCTTCGGGCTCGTCGGCAAAAATTCCGACGCCGATAAAGACGACGCGATTGTCGGGGTAACCAGGTGCCGGGGCATTGCCGGCGAGAAAGCGATGCGTCTTGAAAGCCCTGAATTTAAGCTCTGTTTCGCGCAGCTGATTCTCGTCGGCAGCGCTGCCCGAGCCGACCATCAGATGATAGCGGCGCACCGCCTTTGTCTGAAGCTGCCCGGTAATGACGTAGGCGCGATCGGGTATGATTTTTCCGCTTTTTTTGTCGGCCTGCCAGGTGCCGCCGGCTGGCATGACGATCTCAACTCTGTTTGCATACTGGGCGACGCGAATCTTTACTTCGGGCGCCTTTGCCGCCATAGCCACGCCTGCAGCCAGGTTGATGATCAATACCGTCAGAAGCGACTTCAATAGCTTATTCATGATCGATGTCTCCGATGGCTTTGTAAAGAACGCCTTCAGCCTGCTTCAGCTTGAGTTTCGCCTGTTCGACAGTGAAATCGGTGCGGGCGAGCAGAATCGCGAGTTTGACGTCGCCGTCCGCTTCCTGCAGCTTGGCTTCGGCCAGATAATTCGGCACCTGACCACCTTCCATGACAATGCGCAGGGCGCGGCGGCGCAGCTTGGCATTGGTGGCTTTCATATCGATCATCAGATTTTCAAAAACCTTGCCGATCCTGATCATGCTGATGCTCGAAAGCATGTTGAGAACCATTTTGCAGGCCGTGCCGCTTTTCAGGCGGGTCGAGCCGGTGATCACTTCTGGACCGACAGCCGGGTTGATCAGAATATCAGTTCTGGGCAGGTCACCATAAGGGTTGCAGGTCAGCAATACGGTGTGGGCTCCTATCGAGCGAGCATAGTCGATGCCGCCGACGACGTAGGGGGTGGTGCCCGATGCGGTAATGCCGACCAGAACGTCGTCTTTGCAGAAGTTGACCTCGATGAGGTCGGCCCGCCCTGCCGAGACTATGTCTTCTGCCCCCTCGGCAGCGTTATTGAGCGCCTGATAACCGCCGGCAATGATGCCCATGACCATATCCGGCTCAACCCCGAATGTCGGGGGACATTCAGAGGCGTCGAGAACGCCAAGCCGGCCTGAAGTTCCGGCGCCGAGATAAATAAGCCTGCCGCCCTTTTTAAAAGCGCTGACGATAAGCTCGACGGCCTGAGCAATCGGTTCAGAACATGCCTCAACCGCTTTATAAATCGCCTGATCTTCGCTGATGAAAAGCTTGACTGCATCACGGGTGCTGACCCGGTCAATATAAATGGTGCGTGGGTTGCGGGTTTCGGTAAGAGCCTGAGTGGTTTCGGTCTTGCCGGTTCTGCCCTGAAGCTTGCTTTCGGTCATTGTTTAACTCCGGTGATTAAAAGTTTTTTCAGATCGGCTGAAGCATAGTCGGTTTTTGCGTGCAGAATCAATGGCCCCATAAAGAGCTCACAGGCACGCTTTTTCCAGATAATGTCGAGTTTGTGCTGGCGGCAGGCGCCGGTTACCATCTCCTGGAAAGGGGCCCAGCCGGCCCACAGCCCCCCAGAACCAGACGCTTCTGCCTGGTTCATAGCCAGCTGCTGCATCAGATGCGTCAAAGAACGTGCCAGAAGGTTTATCGAGTCGATAACCATGCGTGAGGCAGCCTTGTTTTCGGCGTCAAAGGCATCGGTAAGAACCGGTGCAAAAGTGCCGAGACGATTCTGAATACCGGTGCTGCGGTAAAGTTCGTCGATTATATGGCGCCGGTCTGGTTTGTCAAAGCGCCGCTCCCAGGCCTGGGCAAAAGCAGCGTAGCCGGGCTCACCTTCGAGATGCCGCAGAACCCCCTCGATTGCCCTTTTTCCGAACAGGCTGCCCGAAGGAGTTTCGTCGAGCAGATAACCCCAACCGCCGATTCTGGCCTTTTTATCACCATTGACACCATAGAGAACCGAACCGGTGCCGTTGATGCTGAGAATGCCGTCGCCGCCGGCAAGGCAGGCCGCATGATTGCAGGCATAGTCAGAGAAAATTTCGACGCCTTCAGATTGATCGTCGCAGCTGCCGAGAGTTTCTTTCAGCCTTGTCGCAGCCTGCAGGTCGTCGGCTCCGGCGGCACCGATCAGCCACAGATGACTACGGCCCGGCAGAGCTGCCGCCATGTCGCGCAGTTTGAGACAGATGGCATTACAGCCGGCCGCGTCGACAGCACGCAGATTCCCTGACGGAAACCTGAAATCGCGAACCAGACCGGATTCATTGAAACAGGCGCCCTTGAGTTCGGTGCCGCCCCAGTCGATACTGATGGTCAGTCTGCTCATTGAATGGCTCCTTTGCGCATGCCTTCGAGCATATAGCGCGAGAAGAACATGAACACCGCTACCATAGGCACTGCCGCCAGGGTGGCGCCGGCCATCAGCAGACCGAAATCCATCATCTGCTGGTCCTGAAGTGTCGACAGACCGACGGTCAGAGTGTAATAGCGCTCGCTGTTGAGCGTGATGAGCGGCCACAGAAAAGCGTTCCACTGGGTGATGAATGTAAAAATGCCCGAAGTTGCAAGAATCGGCATCGACAGCGGAAAATAGATGTGCCGGAAAACCTGATAATGGCTGGCGCCATCGATTTGAGCTGCCTCTGACATCTGAATCGGTATCGAATCCATATACTGCCTGACCATGTAGACACCGAAGGGGGAGGCAATTGCCGGCAGAATGACCGACCAGAGACTGTCGATCATACCCCATTTGGCCATGAACAGAAACAGTGGCAGCATGACGATCTGCCCCGGAACCATCATCGCGGCCAGCAGAACCAGAAAAATCGCTTCGCGGCCCTTGAAGCGGCCGGCGGCAAAGCCAAAGGCCGCGAGGGCGTTGAAAATGGTCTGGGCAATGGTGACCGCAGCTGAAACGACAAATGAGTTGATGCTCCAGCGGGCAATGTTGCCGGCGGCGAGTAGAACTTTGAAGTTTTCGAGCGACCATTCGCCGTAGCGGGGTGGGGTGGCGGCCAGCGCATCTGGTGACGTGAACGCGGTGATGAGCATCCAGACAAGAGGGCCGCCGGTAAGAATCAGCCCGACTGCCAGAAAAAACAGAGAAATCTGATTGGCAATGTGTCTGTTCATGCTAAATACTCCACATCCTGCTTCGCCAGATATTTCTGGGCGATTGTGATCACCATGATGGCAATGAAAAGTATCAGCGCCATGGCCGATGACAGCCCGAAGTCGAAATCGCGGAAAGCCGAAGTGTAGACGCGATAAACGACTACCTGCGTCGAAATACCAGGGCCACCGTCGGTCAGCATGAGAACCTGGGCAAAAACCTGCAGGGCTGCGATGGCGCCGGTGATCATCAGAAAGGTGGTGGTGCCGCTCAGAAGCGGAACCGTGATGTGCCACCATTTGCGCAGCGGCCCGGCCCCTTCGATATCTGCCGATTCATACAGCGACTGCGGAATATTGGCCATTGAAGCCAGGTAGATCAGCATCGAGCCGCCCGGTGACTTGAGAATGCCCGAAATGATGACCGACCAGAAGGCAATGTCAGGGTCGGTAAGCCAGCCAATCGGTGCCATGCCGAGCCAACGCAGTGTTGTGTTGCACAAACCGACTTCGGTGTTGAAAATCCAGCGCCAGACCATCGTGAGAACGACGACTGAAGCGACACCCGGTAGATAGTAGGCGGCTCTGAAAAAGTTCTTCAGCCAGCCTTTCATACCATAGATCAGGCTTGCAACCACCAGCGCGGTAAAAACATTGGCCGGAACCACGACCAGACTGTAAATAAGGGTGTTCCAGCCGGCTTTGACAAATTTGGGGTCATTGATGGCTCTGACAAAGTTCTCGATCGTATAACCACCGACCTCACCGATGCGATAGTCGCGGAAAGCCAGCAGCAGCGCGTCAGCCAGCGGGTAGAACAAAAACAGGCCGGTGATGCTGACCGCCGGAATCACCATGATCAGATGTGCCTGGCGTGAAATCAGAGCAAAAATCAGTGCCAGAACCGATATGGCGGCGACGATTTTTGCGAACAGGCTACTCTGGTTGATGTCGTCTTTCATTGAGCCGCTTTCGACAGAAAGAATGCGGTTGGCCCTTTCTGCGACCGCCTGCATGGCCTTGTCGGCCGGCAGTTTTTCGAGCAGCGCCTGCTGCAGCGAAGACTGCAATTCTTCGTCGACCTGCGGCCAGCGACTGTCGGCATAGGTCGATTGCCCTTCCTGAAGAATTTTCCAGGCGGCGGTCATATGCGGGTCGTTAGCGTAGATATTTCCAGCGCTCGAGCGGGTCGGAAACTGGGTGTAATGCAGCAGATCTTTCTGGTTGTCGCCGCTGGTCAGAAATTTTGCCAGTTTCATGGCCATCTTTACTCTCTCGCGGTCGGGGTGCTTGAATACATAAAGCCCGGAAGTGCCGAGAAATGCGCCGTTTTTGCCGTTGGTGCCGGTCGGAAAATGCACCACCGAAAAATTCATCGGAAATTTCTTTTTCAGCGCGTCAATGCCCCAGAGACCGAACGCGCCAACCGCCACCCGGCGTTCGCGGCCGAAGGCTGTCCAGATGTCGTTGGCTGTGCGTCCGCCGCTGTCAGTCGGAATCAGTTGCTGCTTTTTCAGCTCGTTGATCCAGCCCAGGCCGCGCAGAAAATCTTCAGAATCGGCGCAGAACCGGCCTTCGTCATTTACCAGCCGCCCGCCAAAAGCCATCAAGAAGGGCAGGTTGGCAGTTTCATCTTTCTGAAAGTAAACGCCGAGCGGGTAATATCCATGCTGCCCGTTCTGGTATTTTTTGATCTGCTGCAGTGTGCTGACAAATTCTTCGGTGGTCCAGCGGCCTTCGGCCGGCAATGCCACACCGGCCGAAGCAAAAATTTCGTTGTTGACATAAAGCAGCTGACCGCCCATATACCAGGGCCAGCCGTAGGTTTTACCCTTGACCTTGAAGGCGTTGATGGCACCCGGAAAATAATCGTTGCGATCTTCGGGTGTCAGATACTCATCTACCGGCTCGATCAGGTTCTCTCTGATGTATAGCAACGGAACGGTGCCGGGCGCCACATCAGGGTTATTGCCGCTGATTGCGGCGATTTTAAGTTTCTCGTGCCCGCGCTGCCAGGTGAGCTTGGTCAGTTCAACGCGAACGCCGGGGTTTTGTTTTTCAAATTCAGCAATTTTTCTGTTCATCCAGGTGAAGCGGTCGGTTTTTTCGCCAGGCTCGAGCCAGCGCGGAAAATCCCATATCTTCAGCACCATTTCAGCTGAGGCAGTTTGACTGAAAACGACCAGCAGCAGTATCGGCAGCAGCAGGCGCCAGGTTGTTCTTTGTTTCCTCTGCATTTTGCGAACCTCGTTAAAAAAGCTCATAATTGGAGTTACACCTTGCACAAGAAAATTGTTTGGTTTAGAATAACTGCTGTGGCGATTTCTGCACAAGTAAAATCATAGCGGCCTGCAGAAAATTCAGCTAAGCTCATCCCGCACGGGAAATCATAAAACACGTCTGGAATAATTCATGGACAAAACAATTGAACAACTCCTGGAAAAGGTGAAGGCCGACCCGAATAACCCCGAGCTGCTCAAAGAACTCGGGAACCTGTATTTCAGAAACGATCAGTATGATCTGGCTATCGAGCAGTACGAAGCTGCGTTGCATGCTAACCCCGAGTATTACAAGGCTCTCTATAACCTTGGCAATACCTATTATAAAATGGAGCAGCACGAAAAAGCCGTTCATTACTGGCATGAAGCTATCAAAATCCGCCCTGATTTTGATCATGCTTATTTTAATATTGGCTATCATCATTATCAGAAGGGCTTCATGCGTGAGGCGATAAAAGCGCTCCAGGAAGCCTCCAGAATTAATCCTGATGCGGCTGATACCCACAACTATCTTGGTCTCTCATACCATCAGACGAACCAGTTTGAAGAAGCAATTGCCGAATTCAGGGCTGCGCTCGATCTTGAACCCGATGATCCCGATTATCACTACAACCTGGCCAATTCAAGCTATGACAGCGGTGATTACCAGGTTGCGGCAATCGAGTGGGCCGAAACTCTGAAGCACAGACCGAATGACTCGAAGGCCCGCAACAACTATTGCGATGCCCTTCTGCAGCTCGGTCGTTACGAAGAGGCCATGGCCGAAATCGAAAAGGTTCTTGAAGCTGAACCCAACTACCCGCCGGCTCTCTGCACCAAGGGCGAATTGCTCGAAAAGCTTGGCCGCGATGACGAAGCGCTCGAATATTTCAACCGTGTCCAGGACCTTATCAAAGGCAACGAAACCTGGGAGCTCCTCTACAAATACGTGGTTAACAAACTCGAAAAACGCTGATTTTTTCTAGCGTTTAAAAGCTCTGGCCGCCGGTTTATGCCGGCGGCCAGAGCTTTTCAGAAGACTTTTAATGCTTGTTCAGGCAGACTTTTTCTTTTTGTTATTTTTGGCAGCGGTGAATCCGGAGGGGTTGGTAAGGTAGTCGAACAGGGCGTCTTCGGCCCGGTAGTTCTTGCCGGCGTCCTGGCCGTCGATCATCACTTTGCCATTGGTAAAGATTTCTATCAGCATATTGTCTCCTTGTGGGCTTATAATCTCATAATTTATGGGCAGAAAATTTTATTAAAGATGATTGGCTGTTCAGTCTTCTTCTTCGGGCTGCTGGAGTTCCTCCTCTGTTGGTTCGAGAGGCGACAGGTCACGTTTCGGAACTGTCGGGTCATCAACTTCGTCTGAGTCTGCCGGTTCTGTTCCGCTGGCAACGGTCTGTGAGTCAGAATCTGAAACGAAATTCTGCATGCGTAGTACTTCGAGTTTGGCGTTGAGTTGCCTTCTGGCCACTTCGCTTTTTGTTTTGTCGGCGAGACGTTTGAGAATTTCTTCTTCGGCTTTTGCAGCCTGTCCCGATAGATTCATACAGTCTGCCCACAGCAGAAATGCCCGCATCAGGTCAGGTTTCTCAAGCAGAACCCCTTCAAGAATTTTGGCGCCTACTGCCGGGTCGGCCGAAAGGTAGATTTCAGCCAGTTTGATATGCAGATTATGGTTCTCAGGCAGCTGATTTCTCGCGCTTTCAAGCAGATCGACGGCCAGCTCGGGCTTACTGAAAATCAACAGTTCGTCGCAGGTTTTTATTAAAAGCGCCGAAAGTTCGAAATTGTAAGGAATTCGCAGAGCCTCCGGCTTGATCAGTTTAATATGTTCGCTGTTGTCTATCATTACTGCCAGGCGCAGAAGATTGATCAGAAGCTCAGGATTTGAGGTGACCAGTTTGTCTGGCTTCAGACGGGCCAGAATCTCGTCTGCCATTTCGATAAAGTTTTTCCCACCGTCATCTTCGCCATCCGGTGGCTGCTGGGTTTTTTCAACATAAGCCATCCAGGCCTCAAGCCAGGACTGATAGGTTCGCAGATCTGTAGGGGCGGCAGAAATGAGATGTCTGGCATTGCTCATCGCCTTTTTTTCCTGCCCGGTAAGAGCAAGAATTTTGATATAGAGCAGATTGTCGTCGATCGAATCGATGGGACGACGGTTTACGTGCTCCATGGCCTTTTCATATTGCTTGTTTTCGATCAGAAAACTTATGAATTCGCGCTCAAGAGCCCCGGTGTCGGCGCCTGGAACCTGTTTTTCTCTTTTGATGAAGGCCTCGAATTTTTCGGCCGCCCTCGTCTTGACGATGAGGTCTTTGATCCTTTTTCTGACCGGCGGCGTCAAAAGATCGCGACTGGTAACAGTCAGCAGTTGATCAAGCACTGTTTCCGGGTCGTAGCCATCGCCAAACCAGGCGCTGACAAAAGCCTGAAGCTCGGCATAGGCTGCGCCGGTTCCGGCGGCTTTCCCGTAGCTTTCAAGAAAACGCTCTGCCTGTTCCTGCCGGCCCAGCATGCACGAAATATAAGTGACCTTGTAAAGTATTTCTTTATTGTCAGGCATTGCTTCAAGCGCTTCCTCACACAGCTGAAAAGCCTGTGAAAAAGATTCACCTGCCAGATAAACTTCGAGAGTTTCCTTGAACTTGCCCCTGAAGCTGTTCAGACGAATTTCGGCAAGTATGCGGCTTGCCTTGGCACCGTATGTGGTATGGTTTACGACGCGGTTGAGAAATTTGGCCGCATTATCAAAGTTGCCCGCTTCAAAAGAGTACTGGCCGGCAAAAAAAATCGCGCCGGCATGCCTGGGATTTAGCCTGAGAACCCTTTGAATGTCTTCTTTGGCATCACTCAGCTGTCCCTTCTGTGCAGCAATTTCAATGTTTTTGAAAAGCCGCTCTTCAACACCATCGTTACTTGCCGAGGTGTTGAGACTGCTTATAGAAAGCCCTGCAAGGCATACAGACAAAGTTAAAAAGCCTTTTTTGATAAACTTTTTATTGATCATCGTGAGGTCAGGTCCCTCACTTTGCTTGAAATCCCTCTTGGTCTGACATCCTGATGAAACAGGGCACTAAGTTCCTGAGATGCCTTACGGCCGATTACGCCTGAATCCTTGATCAGAAGAATATGTTCGAGATGGCGCCTGGCTTCTTCGAAACGCCCATGCCGGCGATGTAGAATCGCCAGATTGAAACGCGCGGGGAGATGGTCGGCAAGCTCGACGGCAGCGATATACTCTCTTGCGGCCAGCTGGTCCCAGTCGGTCTGGTCACCCGGAAGGCCCTCAAGCCCGCGTTTTTCGTAAGCACAGCCCAGAAGAAATCTTGCTTCTTCAGCGGCCGGTCGTAATTCTATCGCTTTTCTGAAGGCCCAGATTGCCTGTTCGTATTCACGGCGGTTGAAATAGTTTCTGCCGTCACGAACCCAGGATTGATATTCGCGGCCGGAATTGTTCAGCAGCGAATAAAAGTTGACCTCACCTTTGCGACCATCGACGGGAGCCATTGCGCCGTGCATAATGGTTCCGTTTCTGCCGCTGGCGAGAAACGCCTTGGTGCCGGGCAGAAACAGTGCCAGAATCGCAACTGCAGTTAACAGGAATCTTCTTTTCATTGTTTGCCTTCTCTTTAATAGGATTCGGCAGATTCCTGTTAATTCCTGAAATAAATCTTTGCGTCATCTCGATTGATTTAATTTCGCACGCGCAAACAGGCTGAAAAAGCCGTGGCGAACCTCTAGTCTTCGGATGAGGGCAGGCGGCCGGTTTTTTCCATCAGCAGCGCAGCGTGCTGCGATTTATCAATCAGCCATTCCGGGACCAGTCGTTTCAGACTCTCTATTTCTTTTATGGCCTGTGCGTTGCCGTTGATTGCTGCCAGTTTGAAACAGCCGCAGGCAAGCATTGGTGCGCGAAGAAAACCTTCAGCTCCACTTTTAAAAAGTATCCCGAGTTCATACCATTTTTCCGGCCGGTTTTCGGTCAATCTGCTTCGGAACAAGCTCTGCAGTTGCGACCACTTTACGAGTCTCGCATGATGCAGTTCAAGCCATCTTAGTATGTCTTTGAACAGCCGGTGGCATTTCTCGGCTGTGATTCTGGTTTCGAGGTATTCAAGCGGGTTTGGCGCTGCAAGCCTTATGCCGGAAAACTGGGCTATATTGAGCCATTTCCAGGCTTCTTCCGGGTTTTCGGCAATGCCCCGGGCCTGGCGGTTTATCAGGCCCCAGATGAACATCGCAGCAGTATTGCCATAGTCTATCAGACCATTGAATCTGGCAGACAACCAGTCGAATTCTATGTTGATCGGCTTGCCGGAAGCCTTTTCGTTCCAGGCATATTCGATCGCCTGCAGATAATTGCGTGAAATTGCCTTCTTAAGAAGGTTGTCAGCGAGCTCGAAATCAGAAGAAATCGTTCTGCCCTCACGCAATCTTTTTGCGAGTTCATACTGTCCCGGCAGAAAGTCGTCTTCTGCCAGCTTTCTTAAAATATTTTCCGATTCATGGTAGTCGAGAAGAAACTGTTGAAAACCTGTTCCTTCAAGCATCTCTGCGTAACGCAGTTCGCCTTCCATCTGTCCTGAAGTATTTCTCAGGTTGGTCAGGATTTTCTGCCGGCAGTCCCGGCCAGGCCAGCAGTTATGAAGTGTCTGGGCTGACTCCTGTTGGGCCTTGATGATATCTGCCAGCGATAACCTGGCCGCCGTTTTTTCGCGGGCAGTGGGGCAGGCAGTGTCGCCAAAATAAGCCCCAAGATTGAAAAATTTATAGGCATTTTTCAGCTTGTCAGAAGAATTGTCATCAGTCTGAAAAGTTCTTCCCAGAAGATAAAAAGCGCGTGGAACACATTTGTTGACAGCTTTCTGGTAATATTCAACTGCTGCCGGGCGGTCTCTCAGACCTTCAGGGCCTGTTTCAAGAAGTTCTCCGAGATGTATTTCGGCAAGCGAAAAACCACGCTCGGCAAAAGGCCGTAATAGTTCGGCCGACCTGATTGAGAGTTTGGATTCAAAAGCATACTCTCCGTCGAGAAATTCGGTCAGCTCGCTGCCGGTTGGTTCCGGAGTTTTTTCGAGCCCCGATTTATGGCGTTCAGACCACTCCAGCGAAAAGTAACATTTTTTACAGACCGGTTGACCGCTGAAGACCGGAAAACCCTGTTCTCTGGTTCCGTTGCAGAGAATGCACAGATGATGGTCAGCGGTGATTTCATCGAAAAAAGCGTCATAATCCGCTTCTTCTGTGTAGTAATCGATGTTGGCCGATCGCCATGATTTCAGGTAATAGCGGCTGCAGATTCTGCACTGCCAGATCTGATCCTGTGGAACGAATTTCGCTTTTGCCTGATATGGCGCATCTTTGATAAAGCTCAACTGGCCGCGACACCTGCAGACTTCTTTTGGTGTGTCGATAATTTTCATTTTGCCTCTCTCCATGCACCTGATTTTGCTGTTTTTTCAGGCCTCACTTTTCCATTATACTAAATTGCCTGTTTGCAGACAAAATAAAACAGGCTGTCGCATGCGACAGCCTGTCTGATGAGCTTTTAATGCGTCAGAAGATCATGTCTTCCATCGCTTCGTCAAGCATGGCGCTGGCTTCAGAGTCGACGACGTCTTTGGAAAAGACGATTTCTGAGATCAGAAGCTGGCGCGCGGTTTCGAAAAGGGCCTTATCCTTGGTTCCGAGGGGTTTAATCATGCTGCGTCGGCACAGAAGCCGGTAAACACGGGCAACCTGCACCAGATCGCCGCTCTGAATTTTTTCAAGGTAATCGCGATAGCGCTGATGAAAGCTTTTGCTTTCTTCTTCTTCCTCTTCGGTGAAAGTCTCACTCAGAGAAGTGAAAATTTCATCGATGCTGGAATGGTTGTTTATCACGCGCAGCCCGACCTTATCAGCCATATCGATCGGTACCATTACCTGTCCGAGGTCACTGTAAGGGAAATCGATGATATAGTAGCTCAGAAGCCTCCCTCTCACCTGTCGTTTGTCGATCTGTTTGAGAATTCCAGCACCATGAATTGGGTGGACTATGGGAGAACCTATTACGAAACTACTCATCTATTTTGACTCCTGAAAAAAATGTTTGCCGGTATCAGGTCGATATAAAAAAGCCATAACAACCCCCTTGCGGGGGCTATTGTGGCCTGTCTTGTTTAAAACCAGTTCTCTTTAACCAAAATTACTTGGCCTTCTTGGCGGCGGGGGCAGCAGCAGCCGGAGCAGCGGCAGCAGCAGCAGCCGGAGCAGCAGCACCAGCGGCCGGAGCAGCGCCAGGAGCCGCAGCAGCGCCTTCATTTTCGTCTTTGATCTGCGAGATCTGACAAAGAGCAATTTTCGGGCTGGTAACGATCTTGAAATCGCCAGCTTTGATATCTGAAACGTGCAGTGACATGCCGGCATCGAGGTCGTCGATGTTGAGCTTGATCACTTCAGGAATCTTACCAGGCAGACATTCGATCTTAACCTGTTTGCACATGGTGGTGAAGATGCCGCCGCTCTTTTTGCCGATCGGAGTGCCGACGAATTCGAGATCGACATCGACTCTGACCGGTTTATCCATATAAACGGCCTGCAGATCGACGTGTACATAGCTGTGAGTGATCGGGTGTTTCTGGGTGTCTCTGACGATAACGGTGTGTTTGCCACCGTTGGAGAACTGAAGGTCGATCAGAGAATTACGATTGACCTTGCGCAGTTTTTCAATCTGCAGTCTCGGAATCGCGCAATGTACCGGGGCAAAATCCTTGCCATATACAACAGTCGGAATCAAATCTTTGACTCTGAGCTTTTTTGCGTTCTCTTTACCTGTTTTGTTTCTTACTTCAGCGTTAAGAATCAACTCTGCCATAGAAATCTCCTTTGGAAATTAAAATTGATAGAGCGATTATAGCATCAAATCGGCTTCAGGTCAACTTTTAGCCGAACCCTGACTGGGGGCTTGCCGCAGTCGCAAAAAATCGCTATGCTGCCAGATAATCGTAAAAATCTTTTGCAGGGGAAAAATATGCGCGAGTTTGCTGCCGCTCTGATACTGAGCCGGCTTAAGGGGGTCGGCGCCGCAACCTTCCGCCAGCTGCTCGAAGAGCATGGCTTACCCTCGGCAGCCTTGCGCCACTGGCGCCGCTACCTCAAAACCGACCCGACGCTCGCTGCTGTCAGCCTGAAAAAAGCCTCGACCCGCAGCTTGCTTGCGGCTGCAATCAAGCTTGTGCGTTCGGGCGAGCTGTTGGGCTGGTATTTCCTGCAGCCCGGTTACCCGCCACAACTGGCAGATCTCGGCGAACCGCCCCCGGTTATTTTCGCTTCCAGCCTGATCGCGCAGTGCAGATTTGCCGCCGTTGTCGGCGCCCGCAGCATCGAGCCTGAGGCAGTCGCTCTGACAGAATCGGTTTGCAGAAATCTGATCAGGCAGGGATACGCTATTGTCAGCGGTGGCGCTTCTGGCGTCGATACGGTCGCGCATCGAACTGCTCTGGATTTTGGCGCTTATACGCTTGCGGTTCTGGGTACGGGTCTCGACGTGGTTTACCCGGCCGCTAACGCCGGGCTTTTTACCGAAATCCGCAAAAACGGCGCGTTGATGACCGAGTTGATGCCAGGCGCCCGGCCGGCCAGAAGCTTTTTTCCGACCCGCAACCGCATTATTGCAGCCATGGCTGAAACAGTGATTGTCGTTCAGGCGGCTGCCGGCAGTGGCTCGATGATAACGGCCAATTGGGCGGCGCGACTTGGTAGAAATGTCATGACAATTCTGCCGCCGTCCGGCAAAGAAAATGCCGTCGCCTGGGAGGGTAATCGTATTTTGTTGAATTCTGGCGCGCGCCCGGTTTTGCCGGGGTAATCACGTAAAAAATAAAACCCCGGGCAAAAAGCCCGGGGTCGTATGAAACTGGAAAAAGAGATCAGTGACCGCAGCCTGAGCAGCTTGAGCAGCCGCTGCCGCATGATGACTGCGGCATTTCAGAAGCGTCTTTGATGTCGACCAGTTCAAGGTCGAAGTGCAGGTTTTCACCGGCCAGAGGGTGGTTCATGTCGAGCGTGACGCTTTCGTCATTGAAATCTACAATGGTAGCAATGGCCCGCTCGCCGTTTTCAAGCTGCAGTGCCAGCTGCTGGTCGATTTCGGGTTCGAAGTCGTCACCGAAATTCTTGCGGTCGGTGCTGATCACGCGATCTTCTGAATATTCGCCATAGCCCTGAGCGGGAGTCAGATGAATGGTCTTCTTTTCGCCCACCGTCATTCCGACGACTGCCTTTTCAAAGCCTTCGATGATGTCGCCTTCGCCAACGATAAAATACAGAGGGCTGCCATCGGCACTGGTGTCAAAAACTTCGCCGGAATCAAATTTGCCGGTGTAGTGTACAAATACGAGGTCGCCCTTCTTTGCGGTAGTCATTATGGCTCCTTAATCCGGCAGTGCCGGCCAAAAAATCACACAAATTACGATGTGCGTAATCAGACTATATCTTTTTTGCGCTGTTAGTCAAACAAAATTCTTGCGCACCGGCACCGCCACGGTTTATTCTGACTGCACGAAATAGCAGGAGGCCTGAATGGTAGATAAATGCTGGTTGAGTTCCTACGATTCTGTTGTGGCACACGAAATTTCCCCTGAAAAACGCCCTTTGCACGAATTTATAATTGCAGCGGCCAGAAACTTTCCTGAAAAGGTGGCCGTAAAGCAGGGCGGTCAGCAGCTGACTTACAGTGAGTTCAACCGTTTGACCGAAATCGTGGCCGGAAACCTGAGAATTCACGGGCTCGAAAAACAGAACCGGGTGGCAGTTTTTCTTCCGAACTGCAGCGAAACCATCGTTGCGTTCTGGAGCATCACCAGGGCTGGTGCTGTGGGCGTCATGACCAATCCCCTGTATTCTGAAACCGAACTCTTGCACCAGTTCAATGACTCAGGTTCAAGATTCGTCATCACCAATGATCTGCTCCTGCCTAAAGTGGCGGCTGTTCTTGAGCACACCAGTGTCGAAAAGGTTTTTGTCGTTCCGGCTTCTGAAGAGGGCACCTCGATTGTTCCCGAAAGTGCCCGTATTGCGCCATGGGCAAGACTTCTCGAAGACAACCACGGCTATAGCTGCAAAAACATCGATCCATGCGAAGATCTCGCTTTGTTGCAATACACGGGCGGAACCACCGGTATCTCGAAGGGCTGCATGTTGACGCATGCCAACCTCTTCGCAAACGCCATGCAGAGCCAGCAGATATTTCATGTGCTGCAGCCGGGCCAGGAAAAATTCGTCGGTGTTCTTCCGTATTTTCACATTTACGGCTTGACCATCACGATTATTCTGCCTGTCGTTCTCGCTTCAACCATGATCCCGTTGCCGCGTTTTACGCCAAGGGCTCTTCTGACGCTTATTGCCAGCGAAAAAATTACCTGCATGGCTTCGGCTCCCTCAATTTTCAGCGCCTGCCTCAGCCAGAAAGACATCGATTCCTATGACCTTTCGACTTTGAAGCTTATCATCAGCGGGTCTGCCCCTCTACCTGTCAGCCAGATGGAGCTGTTCGAGCAAAAAACCGGTGCCAGAATCACCGAAGGCTACGGTCTCAGCGAAACCTCGCCGGTAACCCATTTCAACCCGATTTTCGGCAATCGCAAGGCCGGGTCTATCGGGCTGCCGATCCCCTCGACCGAAGCCCGTATCGTCGATGTCGAATATGGTGTCAAGGACCTCGCGCCGGGCGAACACGGCGAAATCGTCATTCGCGGGCCACAGGTCATGAAAGGCTATTTTCAACAACCCGGTCAGACCGAAATGGTGTTGCGCGATGGCTGGCTCTATACCGGCGATATCGGCTACCGCGACGAAGAAGGTTATTTCTTTGTCACCGACCGCAAAAAAGACCTGATCATCAGTGGCGGTTACAATATTTATCCGCGCGAGATTGAAGAAGTTCTTTTCAAACATCGATCAGTAAAAGAAGCTGTTGTCGTTGGCGCCAGACATGCAACCCGCGGCGAAGTTCCGCGTGCCTTCGTGGTTCCGGTCGACGGTCAGACTATCGATCGCAACGAGTTGATCGATTTCTGCCGCAAAAATATGGCTAATTACAAAGTGCCGCGCGATATCGAATTCCGCGAAGCCCTCCCGAAATCTGCAATCGGAAAAGTTCTGCGCCGCACTCTGCGCGACGAGATCAACCGCCAGGCGCCGGTCAGCGACTGAATCGAATCGGACGCAAAATAAAACCGGCTGCTCCATTGCGGAACAGCCGGTTTTTTATAAGGGCTTACTCGTCGTCTTCGATGTCAGCGGCAGCGCCCTGAAACATCGGTTCTTCAGGCGGGGCAACATGTGTGCAGTCATACTCAAGACCGAAAGCGTTTTTGCGCTTCAGAAGCTTGACTCTGCCTGTTTTGGCGGTATTTTCCCGGCGCCATTCTTCGAGAATCCATTCATACATGTAGTAGGGCTCGTAGAGAGTCAGAACACGGTGTGGTTCGGATTCTTTCGCCCAGCTGCCGGCTTTGAGAACCTTCCAGGGGGAAACCTTGTTGCCGGTAAGCGGTCCGCCGATCAGAGTGTTCGGAATTCTTACCGAAACCGGCCATTTTTCTCTCCAGACCGGGTGCATCAGGCCTGCCACTTCGACAAATGCGATGCCGAAAGCGCTGCAGCCGGCGCCAAGACCTTCTCTTGGCCGGTTAAGGCCATTGTAGGTGTTGCCGTAACCGCGTTTGCGATAAATTTCGAGATATTTTTTCAGACGGTCGTAATTGGCATCGTTGAGTTTGAATCTGATGTAAGCGATGCGACCCGATTCAAAACGGTCGACGATCTCAGCCTGCAGATCTTCGGTTTTTTCAAGGCGCCCGGCCATACCGTGGAAAAGAATGCCCAGACCGTAGCCCTTCTTGAGCACCAGGTCATTGGAGTTATCTTCGGGAGAAGGAACACTGCCGGTAAGAATCAGTTCTTTGCGACCTTCGTGGCTGAGCTGAATAAAAACGTGCCCGATCGCATGCTTGTGTGAGCGGTGCTGAAAGGTCAGATTGTTGGTAACCGCACTGTTCAAAAGGCTTCTAGGACTTGACCAGTTGATTTTGCGGGGTGAAGGCATCGTGAAGAGAGTCAGTTCCTGGGCCATTGCCGTGCCGGCAACCATCATGCCCAGAAAAACCGCCAGTGCTACAGTGAGCTTTTTCATGCTGCTTACTCCTGTCGAGAATATCCTTAAATTGTAAGAATGTACACCCGATGCGTCAATCTTCTGACGCACTTTTTATTCCGTGTTTTTCAATCCATTTCCAGACGGCGGTTCTGCTGACTCCAAGCAATCTGCCGACTTCGGCTTTGTTCCAGAGGTTTTCTTCAAGCAACCTGGCCAGTTCCTTTTTCGATCTGAGAATTTTTTTGCCACTCAGCCTGTCGATGGTTCTCCTGGGGGGCTCCATACCCTGAATCGGCGCTTGCCCGGCGATGTGCGGCCGACTCAAATTGTTTTCGCCGTTTTCAACAGTATGATGCAGAAAGGCAGAAAGTTCACCCGGCAGATCATCAGCATCGATGGTTCTTTCCTGACAGACAACAAATGCATATTCTATGGCATTTTCCAGCTCTCGAACATTTCCGGGCCAGGGATAAGAAGCCATTCTGCTCATCGCCTCGCGTGAAACTCCAGAGATCAGTTTGCCTGTTCTGGCGCCAAAGCGGCTGACAAAATGACGTGCCAGCAGAGGTATGTCGTCAGGCCTCTGCCGCAAGGGAGGAAGGTTGATTGGAAATACCCGTAGTCTGTAGTATAGATCTTCTCTAAACCGGCCCTCTCTGACTTCATGCATCAGGTCTTTGTTGGTGGCCGCAATGACTCTGACATTCACCTTGATGGTTTTTTCGCCGCCGACCCTTTCAAATTCGCCGGCCTGAAGAACCCGTAACATTTTTACCTGCATTGCTGCGCTGATGTCGCCGATCTCGTCAAGAAAAATAGTTCCGCCGTCGGCAGCCTCGAAACGACCGGTGCGCTGTTTTATGGCGCCGGTAAAAGCGCCTTTTTCGTGCCCGAAAAGCTCAGATTCAAGAAGAGTTTCAGGAATTGCCCCGCAGTTGACCTTTATGAACGGTTTCTGTCGCCGGTTACTCAATTCCTGTATTGCTGAAGCAACCAGCTCCTTGCCTGTGCCGCTTTCGCCAAGAATCATCACCGAGGCTTCGCTTTCAGCCGCCAGTGAAATGAGTCGGAAAACTTTCTGCATCGACAGACTGCGGCCAGTAATGCCGTGAAAGTTCTCTTCCGACTGCATTTTTGAGGCCATCGCCGCAATTTCCTGCCGCAGATTGAAAACCGGGCGAAAATCAGTGATGGTCTGCAGGATGCCCAGGACTTTCTGCTTTTCATCACGAAGAATTCGGGCATTGACCATGACCGGAATATGCTCGCCGTTCTTCGCGATCATGCGGCACTCGCAGCCGGTGACGCAGGTTCCTGCCATTTCAGGCTTGAGCAGAGAAAAAATCTGCTGGGCGCCAACACATTCAGGGGCTTTGAGCCACTCGGTTGTCCGGCCGACCGCCTCTAAGGCAGAATGCCCCGTCATTTCCTGCATTGCCTTGTTCCAGACCATTATTCTGCCATCGGTGTCGACCATCATTACCCCTTCTGCCATGGTTTCAAGAAGCAGTGCGGTGCTGATGCTGCGGAGAAACAGATTGTTTTTCATCCAAACTCACCTTTTTGCGTTGCGATAAGTTACGTTAGCATGTTGCGTAAGGTTGCGCAATGTGCCTGGCGATAGAATTTGCAGGTTACGCTGTCCGGGCTTTCGGGCTCCTTGCAAGCTTGCCAAAGAACGTTTTCGCCAGGCATGGCACGCCGATTGCTGACAATAATAAAAAACGACAGGAGAATTTCTATGACTATTGATAATGCAATACGTGTTATGGCCGGCAGCATGATTCTGTTGAGTCTTTACCTGACCTGGTATGTTAATCAGTTATTTGTCTGGTTGACGGTTTTTGTGGCTCTGAATCTTATTCAATCCGCTTTTACCGGCGTGTGTCCTGCGGTGTTCTTTCTGCGTAAGCTTGGGTTCAAAGATAGCTGCCAGCCTTGCTGCAGTAAATAAAACAGAACGCCCGGCAGTTTAGCCGGGCGTTTATTATTTGTAATATTGTGGTTTTCAGAAAATTTTGCGCCTGATGTGGCAATAGGGTGCCTTGCCGGTTTTGCTGTAGTAGTTCTGGTGGTAATCTTCAGCCGGCCAGAACTTTGCAGTCGGGCGCAGCGTCGTGGCAACCTGGTGTCCCATGCCTTTGAGCTGGCTGATCAGCTTTTCTGCTGCAGCTTTCTGCGCGTCATCTGCGTAAAAAATCGCTGAAAGATACTGCTCACCAATGTCGGGTCCCTGCCCGTCAGCCTGCGAAAAGTCATGTATCTCAAAAAACAGCTTAGCCAGGGTTTCAAAACTGGTAACTGTTTCGTCAAATTCTACCCTGATTACTTCAAGATGGCCGGTTGTACCTGAACAGACGCTCCGGTAATCCGGATTTTCAAGATGCCCTCCGGCATAGCCGACTTGAGTGGCTTTGACGCCTGGAGCCTGTTTCATAAGATGTTCTACACCCCAGAAACAACCAGCGGCGAAGATTGCCTCGGCATTCTTTTTACTCCCGGCGGGCACAAAAGCAAGAGAAACCGAATTGACGCAGTGGCGAAGATTTTTATCGGTTAAGCCCTCACCGATAAAAACATGGCCAAGATGACCGTCGCAGGCGGCACAGACAATCTCGACCCGATGCCCGTCAGGGTCGGGTTTGCGTTTGACCGCGCCGGCGATTTCGTCGTCAAAGGCGGGCCAGCCACATCCAGAGTCGAACTTATGCTCTGAACGATAAAGTTCGGCACCGCAGCGGCGGCAGGTATAGGTGCCTTTTTCCTTGTGCTTGAGAAACTTGCCGGTAAAAGGCATCTCGGTGCCGCGATGTATGATCACGCGCTCCTCTTCTGCGGTCAAGGGGCGTTTTTCCTGCATAAGGTTACCTCCCGCCGTCTGGGCTTTTTCCTGAAAAAGTAGCGAGATTGCGAGTAGAACCGTTATTATCAGCAGAATTCTCAGCTTCATGGTTCATCTCCTGTTTGTTCTTCTGGCGCTGTGCAAAATGTTTCGAGTCGCCCCATTCACCAAAACCGATGGTTTCGCCAATTGCTTCAATGCGCCGCTGCAGGCAGCCTCGGCACATCGAAGCATTTTCATCGAGGCAGGGTTTGTTTTCGTAGAGCTGGTAGCTCTCACGATATTGCGTGTCGGTCGTATTCGGCATGATAATATTCGCGCCGGCCTTGAGGCCAAGCTCGCGACCGTTATCCTGCAGGGCCTGCAGAGCCGTGGTCGATGCAATATTGACATCGCGCAGTACCAGCCTGGTGACTGCAATCATTTTCAATCCGAGATTGAGCAGCTTGCCGGTCGGAATTTCCCATTCTTCACGGTATCTGGCCAGCGGCGTCTCGTTGTGATAGATGTAAGGCCCCATACCGATCATGTCGACATCCTGTCGCCTGAAGAACAGAACGTCTTCAGCCAGATGTCGTAAGGTCTGCATCGGCAACCCGATCATAACGCCGGTTCCGACCTGAAAGCCAGCCCGACGCAGACGGTCGAGGCAGGCAAGCCTTTCGTCAAAATTGTGATCAGCCGGATGCAGCTGGCTGTAAAGCTCGCGATTACTGGTTTCGATGCGCAGAAGATAGCGATGCGCGCCGGCTTCGAACCAGCGCCGATAAGTTTCCTCTGACTGCTCACCGAGTGAAAGGGTCAGCCCCAGCTCACCGTTGGTGCGCTTCTTGATTTCTTTGATTATCCGCTCCACCATATCGACGAATTGCGGGTCAGAGCGCTCGCCCGACTGCAGCACAGCACTGCCGTATTCGGCTTCCCAGGCCCAGACTGCCGATCTGATTATGTCTTCTTCTGGTATAATGAACCGGCTGGTCTTGCTGTTGCTGCGTCTGATGCCGCAATAATAGCAATCTTTGCTGCAGATGTTACTGAATTCAACGATGCCTCTGAACCAGGCTCTTCTGCCGACGAAACGTTCTTTAACAGCGTAAGCAGCCGCAAACAGCCTGTCGAGATCAGCCTGTTCCGAAAGGCTGAGAAGAAATTCAATTTCATCAACCGAAAGATCGCCGCTTTGTTCAGCTTTCAACAGAATACTATCGAGCCTGGTCATTTGATTGTTTCTCGCTTCGTGAAAAAAATTGCAAACACTAAATATGATACCTTTATCGTGGCAAAAGTCAACCCCAAAATGAATGTCGGGACAAACGCTTTAAAATACCTTAGATTCGCAATTGCGTCAGATTCCCGCCACCCGTTGCCGCGAGTGCAGGCTTTAAGGGGATGACGCAATCCGGCTTCGTCATTCCGGGCATCGACCCGGAATCCATGAATTTAATGCGCTTGCCCTGATGAATGGCACGGGACAAGTGTTATGAAAAATAAAGGGGCCGCTTCTTTTTTTGAAGCAGCCCCGGTTTAAAGCGTGGTAGAGGTCAGATGAGCGGTCTGAGCCACTGCAGTTTCTGCAGCATGTTCAGGCGGTCGATGACTGCCTTGTCAGAATGCGATTCCGGCCCAAAAATAGTTTTGACCGAGCCGTCACGTTCGACCTTGATTTTGTATTCATGTGAATCTTCGATGTCGCGCATGATTTTGCCGGCTACCTGATTGGCGAACGGGCGTGATTTGATTACGGCTACGACTTCTGAATTGATCTGTTCACTGACGTAGTCCATGTTGTAGGTGCCGATTACGGCAATTTTGCGGTCAAAAACGAATACTTTCGAATGCAGCTTTGTCGAAAGCTTGTAACCAAAAATCCGCACATTCGGCATGTCTTTGAGAATGCCTTTCCAGTCGCCGATGAACATCGCCTGGGTCAACAGGCTGTCTGAGCTCATCGGGCTGTTGGTGTGAATGATTACTTTCACGCCGCGGTCACTGGCTCTTTTGATAGCGGCTCTGGCTTCTTCGGTGAGAACCACATAAGGATTCTGAATGATGATTTCTGATTCGGCAGCGTCCATCAGGCCTGAAAGGTTTTTAGTGATGTCATTGCGCGAGCCCTGAATCGAATGTTTGTCGAGTATTCTGGTCGGGTAGGCTCTTTCGCCGTTGAAGAGGCGGAACGAAGCATAATGCTGAATGCGCTCGTAGTTTTTCAGCTCGTCGTTGTATTTCTTGAGCAGTTCATTAGTTTCTTTGCTCAGAGTCGGTGACGGAACCTTGAAGAGCCCGCCTCCGGTGATATAGCGCCGCATGGCGTTGTAGGCAAGTTCAAGATCTTTGCTCATGGTATCGGCATTGCCGAAAATGTCTTTGTAAATCTGGAAAGTGCCACCGTTGCGGAATTCTTCGTCGAAGGCCAGGCCAGCCTGGTTGGCGACTTTGGGGCTCTGAATCAGAATGTCGGTGTCGCGGTAAACGGTTTTGAGGTCGCGGGGGTCGACAAAATAGTTTTTCGAAACGTTGCGGCCGCCGGTGATCAGGTATTCATCATCGACGATAATGATCTTGTCGTGGTTTGAAGCGGTAATTTTGCGCAGGTCGTCAAAAAGTGCCTGCAGTTTGCGGTGAACCGGGTTGAAAACGCGAATCTGCACGTTTTTGAATTTTACCATTTCCTGCAGAACGTCCTGGCCGATGAATTTGCGAGTGAGGCCTTTGGTGCCGCGGGCATCGACCATAAGTCGAATATTGACGCCTTCTCTGGCTTTTTTGTAAAGCATGCCCAGCATGCTCATGCCGAAGATATCCTGCTCAACGATGAAATAGGTAACATCTATCGATTTTTTGGCATTGTCGAGAATGTGCCAGCGTGCGAACCATGAATTGACGTTTTCGGGCAGAAACCTGACTTTGGCAGCCGGGTCGAAAACATTGGTCTGGATACTGTCAAAATACTTTTCGACATCAGCACGGGCCTGGCCGGCAATGCCGATAAAAGCAACCAGAAGAACCATCAGTATCAGAAAACTACCGATTCGCTTCATTTTTTCACCTCAAACATGCAGATTGTACAAAGATTATAATGCCAGAATTTTTAATCGCAAGAGCTTTACAAAAATTAGGGGATGTTTTTTTCTTCACATTGCTAAAAACTGAATTGCTGATTATATTTATATTGCTGTTCTGTGTACAGAAATTGCTGATGCTTGCTGGTTGCCGGGCGACGGATCGATCCCCGGGAGAGGCCGATGAATATGAATGAAGACAGCCCAAGAATAGAAAATGACCATATTCTTCTCGAATATAACCTTTCTGAAAGTGCCGGTAAACTGCTGGTAAAATGCCAGAAAACCACCGATCTGATTCTCGAAATTGTTCTGATGGTCGTGCTCAGCCTGCCGTTCACTCTCGGGGGACTGTACCTTATTGAGCAGGCCCTGTATGGTGTCAGCAATCGTAGCTTGTACGGCGCCGTGGCCGCGGTTTTGTTCGTCGTCGCAGTTGTGTTTCTGGCCCGCGGCCTGGCGTTGATCAGAGACGGTTTTCGCAGAATTGAATTTTCTGTCGAAGAGGGAGAAATAGTCGTCTACGGATGTTACATCTGCAGACTTCTTGGCTCTAAGACAACTCTGAGGTTTTTTGACGCCGCCGGCTTCAGAGTCAACCGCTTTGCCTGTCGCCGCTTCCCGTTGAGTAAACCGGAAACTGCCTACGAGATCGTTCTGGTAAGGCAAAATGGTGACGTGATAAGCGTTTTTCCGTATTTTTCAAACGGAGAAGCCGCCGCCGAAACCCTCAAGCGTCTTACCGTCTACACCAGCATTCCTTCCCTCTGACTGATCGGCTGCATCTGCCGACCTTTATCCCGTGCTGGCTGTTGCCTGCGGAGCTGATTGTGTTATAATCACGCACAGCCCAAGCCGGAGAAAATTCTTCATGTCTGTTTTTAACACCATATTCTGGGACTGGAACGGCACCCTGCTCGACGATGTCGACGAATGTATCGATATTATCAATGTCAGTCTCAAAAAACGCTCTCTGACGACCATTGATCGCGAAGAATACCTTGAGAAATTTACCTTTCCGATAAAAAAGTATTACGAAAACATCGGGTTCGATTTTACCCGCGAATCGTATGAAGCCGCCGGCCAGGAATACATCGACGCCTACGGGACCAGAATGTTTGAATGCCGGTTGCATAACGGAGTCAGAAACACACTTGACCGCTTCAGATCGACGGGAACCAGGCAGTTCGTGCTTTCTGCTCTCTACGATCAGGCGCTGCATCAATGTATCAGTCACTTTCGCCTCAGCGGCTACTTTGACAAGGTGCGCGGACTAAGCGACAGCTATGCTCACAGCAAAGTCGAGCTCGGCTGCAACCTCATCAAAGAATGTGGCTGCGATAAAAACAGCGCAATCATGGTCGGCGACACCCTGCATGACTTCGACACGGCTGTGGCGATGGGCATTCCCTGCGTTCTGATCGCCGCCGGTCACAATTCAAAAAAACGTCTGCAGGCTTCCGGTGCGCCGGTTTTCGACAGTATCGAAGAATTCGCCTGCAGCTTCGACAGACTGCCCGATCTGCTCAAACGCTGATCTCCCGTGGTAATTAAAGCTGCCATTGACCACAGATTAACAGGAGTTTAACGGGTCGGCCTGTTTTGTAGCCTGAAACCATTTCCAGAAGA
>ERZ795032.630-NODE-630-length-34413-cov-434.215117_pt1 | contig 34413 bp, 30 predicted proteins | sample MGYA00375124_ERZ795032 | MGnify/ENA primary metagenome ERZ795032 (study PRJEB30167, sample SAMN05720154) | activated sludge metagenome | isolation source: Anaerobic digester | place: China | collected 2015-12-16 ...
CCGTCGAGGAGATCCGGAAGCAGGTCGAGTTCAGCCGGGACTACCAGGACATGGGCGTCGCGGCGCCCGCCTGGCAGCGGCCGGCCGACCTCATCCGCGAGAGTGCCGCGGAACTCGGCCTCCCGCCGGACGTCCGGGTCGACCTCGGGGACCTTGAGATCTACGCTGACCCGATGGTGAAGAAGGTCTTTTACAACCTCATCGACAACGCGGTCCGGCACGGGGGGAAGGTGACGGAGATCCGGTTCTCCTGCGCGAAGTCCGGGCAGGACCTGACGATCTTCTGCGAGGACGACGGCACCGGCATCCCGGACGGCGAGAAGGAAGCGATCTTCCGGAAGACGTATAAGCGCCGGTACGGCCACGGGCTCTTCCTGGTCTCGGAGATCCTCGGGATCACGGGGATGACGATCCGGGAGACGGGGGTCTTCGGCGAGGGGGCGCGGTTTGAGGTGAGGGTGCCGGGCGGGGGGTGGCGGGAGGAGTAGAGGAGCAGGCGGAGGGCCGATTCCTCTCCCGACGAAAAGAAGGGGGGCTCCAGGCGGTCGGCACAGAAACGATATATGGTAATCTCCCCCTTCTTCTCTCATGCATCTTTCAGCCGGGGGGACCGGAACGGGCATGAAAGCCTTCGCCTGCCTCGCATGCGTCCTCCTTCTTGCCGCGACTTCCCCGGCGGCAGCCGCCGGAGCGGAGGAACCGGGGCGGTACGTCGTCCACTGGTTCAACGGCGACGGTGCCGAGGTCTCCTTCGACGGCGAGTATAAGGGGACGATCGCCGGCACCGAACTTGCCGTGGCGGCGAACCCGCCCGCACGGGAGTATACCGTCCGGAAAGGAGATCGCCCGGTATATACCGGCTTCATCGACAGGACCCCGGCCGCCGGGGAGACGGTTCACCTCTTCCCGCAACGCTACCAGGTCGAGCAGCCCGCCCCGGGTGCGGAGGTGAACGAGACCGGCTGGTACCGGATCTATCGCAATGACGGCGAAGGGATCTACTTCGACGATACGTTCGTGGGCGTCGTCGAGAGCGGCGTACTGCGGGTCGCGGTGGACACCACGCTCCCGCCCCCACAAGAGTTCGTCTGCCGGGGGGAAGACGGCTGGACGATGTCGCGGCACCACCTCCCGCCGCTGCCCCCGCCGGGAGGGACGGTCCACGTCTACACGTCGGTGCAATCGGCACCCCACGCCTCCGTGCAGGTGACGCCGGGCACCTCGTCTCTCCCCACAGAGGCGGCACCCACCCCGTTACCGGGCCCCGGCACGGCAGGGGCGATCGCAGGGCTGCTGATTGCCGCCGGACGGCTCCGGAAGCGGTGAACTGCCTTTCAGTGCTCCCTCAAGAGCAGCCGCCAGTGATACGCCCAGACGACGAGCCCCACCGCGACCTGCGCCACGCTCCCGGGCAACCCCGGGTAATACTCCGGCACCGGGTAGGGCTGGGGTGGTGGGTAGATGAAGACCTCGATTGCGACGGCGATCAGACCTACGCTGCCTGCGATCGCAACGATGAGCGCGACAAACGAGACCGCGTAGAGGTAGGCCCTCCACGCGGTGAGGCCCTCGACCACGATACCTACCTCCTCCGCCTCGCGAGCACCAGGAGCCCGGCGACGGCGAGCGCGGCCCCAAACCCGGGGGACTGCGTCGGCGTCGGCGCGCCGCCGCTCTGGACCCGGAACTGCCCGACCTGTGCGGCTGAGGACGGCGGCGCCGGGGTCGTCGTCGGGACCGGGAGAGCGACCGGCGACGTGCCCTTCGCCGTGTCGAGGACTGTGCCGTCCGCGAGGACCACCTGCGGCGGCGGGGCCAGGGTGATCCGGCCGGTGCTGGTCGCAAACGCCGCCCCGCCCTCGACGAGCCTGATGCTGATCTGGTAGTCGTAGCCGTTCGGGACCGTGACGCTCACCTGCTTCTCGGCCGTCCCGGCGCCGACCGTCCCAAGCGGCCGGGACTCGCGGACGGCCGTGATCCCGGTCTGGAGGTTGACGACCCGGATCTCCATCGCGAGGTTCCCGGAGGAACTGCCGCCGTTCGCGATCGTAGTGATGATGTCGAGCGCGATCGGGTCGGCGTCGAGGTCAGGGGTCATGACGTCGATCCCGGAGACCGAGAGGAGCGAGTAGGCCAGCCGCTGCGCGACTACAGTCCTGTCCGGGAGGAAGACGTTCACCGACCCCGACTCCCGCATACGCCCGTCCTGCCAGACCGTCACCCAGATGTCGTACCGCCTGCCGTTCTCGAGCGTGAGCGTTATCTCCTCTCTTGCGGTCTTCCCCAACGTCAGGTTGCCGATGGGAAGAACCGTCTCCGTGACGACGACATCCGTCCCGGCCTCTTTTACGCTGACCTGAAGGTCGACGCCGCCCACCTCCGCATAGACCGCGTCGAGGTAGGGGACCACCACGACCGTAGTGACGTTTGACGGCGGCTGCCCCTCCGGGATGCTGACGTCAACGTTCCTGACCGTCACGTAGCCCGTCTGGGGCTGGGGCGACGTGCACCCGGCTGCGAGCACCAGGACTGCGAGCACGACGACCGCTGCCGCGCCGAATAACCGTTTCATACTGTATCAGGAGCACTTCGGACCCCCCCACAGAAAAGGCTTTCGGATCGTGGCCCGACAGGCACCAGGGGGCTGGAGAGACGTCGTCACCCGGAACCCGGGGCGCATAGGTCCGAATTTTTTCGTAGTCAACCATCGTTTTATCTCCGGTCCCCGCCCATATTCCGGCGTAGAGCGCCGAACAGGGGTCCGGCAGCTCGTGCCGCGCGGAGGCCGGCATGCCGGCGATCGCCGGATCCACGGCTGGTCTCCGGGCTCTTTGAGGAGGATCGCGGTCTCACAACGGTTGAAATCGTGCCTCCTCCCCGACGTGTAGACGTTTGTCACAGAAAACGTTAATAAGAAGATACCAAAGTTTGCAGTAGGCGCCGCCGGCCCGGCTCCGGCGGGACGTGATGAGATGATACGGACAGAGAACCTCACGAAGGTATACAACGGAAAGAAGGCCGTCGACGGCCTGGACCTCGAGGTCGGGGAAGGCGAGATCTTCGGCTTCCTCGGCCCGAACGGAGCGGGGAAGAGCACGACGATCCTGATGCTCACCGGCATGATCGAGCCCACCGGCGGCCGGTGCCTGGTCGACGGGATCGAGGTCGCAAAGGATCCGCTCGCGGTGAAGAAGATCATCGGCTACCTCCCCGAGGACGTCGGGTTCTACGGGAACATGACCGGCGAGCAGAACCTGGATTACTTCGCCCGGTTCTACGGGATGGACGCGAAAAAGCGAAAAGCGCGGATCGCCGAACTGCTCGAACTCGTCCACCTCGACGGGGTCACCCAGAAGGCCGGGGAGTACTCCCGCGGGATGAAGCAGCGGCTCGGGCTCGCCCAGGCGCTGATCAACGATCCTATTGTGCTCTTCCTCGACGAACCGACGGCGAACCTCGACCCCGAAGGCGTCCGGGAGTACCGGGACCTCGTCGAACGCCTCGCCGGTGAAGGAAAGACCGTCTTCGTCTCCTCGCACATCCTCTCCGAGGTCAGGGCGGTCTGCCGGACCGTCGGGCTGCTTGCAAACGGGAAACTCGTCGCGCAGGGGACGCTTGACGAGGTCGCCCGGACGCTCGCCCCCTCAGACGGCGACGTCGTCCGGATCGTCGTCGAGACCCGGGAGCACCTGCCGGATATCGAAGATCCCGAGATCCTCGCCGTCGAAAGGAACGGGAACCGGGCGGTCGTCCGGGCGAAGACCGACATCCGGGACCGGCTCACGGAGACCCTCTTTTCAGAGGGGCTTCACGTGCGGGAGATGCGGATCGAAGAGCCGGATATCGAGGACGTCTTCATGGCGGTCTACCGGAGGTGACGTATGGCGCTCGATCGATTGCTCAACGTAGCACGGAAAGAGTTCTCCGACCACATCACCAGCAGGCGCTTTGTTATCATCCTGGCCCTGTTCCTGGTGATATCCGCGGTCAGCATTCACGACGGCATCGAGAACTACAACAACAGCCTGGAATCATATAACGAGCAGCTCCAGCGCATGGAAGAGTTCGAAGACCCGTACTCGAGCTGGATGCCCGAGAAACCCTCGATCATGTACGTCTTCATCTCCATGATGAGTTACATGACGGCCCTCGGCGGCATCCTTGCTCTCGCCATCGGGTTTGACCTGGTCTCAAAGGAGAAGGAGTCCCGGTCGTTAAAGACCCTCCTCTCCCACCCGATCTACCGGGACGAGATCATCAACGGCAAGGTGCTCGGGGGCGTCGGCGCCCTGGGGTTCGCCATGGCGCTCTCGCTTGCCATCGCCATCGCCATGCTCCTCATCTTCTCGGTCGTCCCGACGGTGGACGAGTTCGCCGCCATTCTGGTCTTCGGGGCGGCCTCGCTCGGGCTTCTGCTCGCCTACTTCGCCATCGCCCTCACGATGTCGACGGTCGCAAAAGAGAGCGGGAACGCGCTGATCTACACCCTGGTGATCTTCGCCATCGTCTCATCGCTCCTTCCCATGCTCGGGATGATGGCCGCAGACGCCCTCGCGGGCGACCCGCCGGAGGCGCCCGAGATGGGCCCCATGGGAAAACAGGTCGTGGGGACTGCGAGCAGCGGGGGGTATTTCGTCAGCACCGCCTCGCAGAGCGTGGTATACGGCGGAACCGAAGATCCGGCGTGGAGGGAGTATGAAGAGGAGATGAAGACGTATATCGAGAAACGGAGATTCATCAACGACATTTCAAACCTCCTCTCGCCGCAGATGAACTACTACACCGTCGCGATGGCGGTCACGAACCCCCGGATCGCCCTGATGATCTCCTCCTATACCGATGCTGGCGTGCAAGAGGAGCCCGGCAGCCTTGCCGAAGCCCTCGGCCGGGTCTGGATGAACATCGCCGCGCTGATCGTCTTCCCGTCGGTCTTCTTCGCCGCGACCTACGTAAAGTTCATGCGGATGGATATCAGGTGAGATGATGACCGGGAGAAGAATATTCATCCTCTTTGCCCTTCTCGTCGCGACATCGTTCGTCACAGGGGCGTCGGCCGCATCGGAGGGAGCGATGTCCACGGAGATCCGGTGCGACTTCCCGGGCGAGCTGATCGAGGCGGGCGATGCCGCCGTCTTCGATCTTGCGGTCACGAACCGGGGGGATACCGGCACGTTCCTCCTCAACTACTGGACGTTCCGCGGGACCGATGGGTGGAAGATCCGGTTCGAGGACGGGGATCGCGAGGTCTACCGGATGCTGATCCCGGCCGGCGAGACAAAGCCCGTCCGCCTGGTGGTGGAGACCTCGGGCCATGCTGCGGTGGGAGAGTACCCCATCCGGGTCGGTATCGGCGCAGGGACGGTCTGGGTCTACGTCAGGGTCACGGAGACCCACAGCGGCGAGACCGGAACCCTCGAACTCACGGTGGTCGATAAAGAAGGAAACGTCGTGAAAGGCGCAGATGTCGCCGTCTACGACGGCGATAACCGGGTCGAGGGGATGCTCACGACCGCCGAGGGGAAGGTCTCCATCGGCGCCCCGATGGGCATCTACACGGTCAGGGTCGCCAAGCCCGGCTACCGGTCGTGGGACGAGGAAGACGTCGAGATCCGGATCGGTAAGACGGCCGACCTCGGCATCGTGCCGCTCGACAAGGAGAACTTCTTTGCCGAGATCCGCGTAAAATCCCCGTCGCGGATGGCGGCGATCGGCTCGAACCCGCAGTACGAGATGATCTTAAAGAACGCCGGCAGAAACGACGATACCTACACCCTCGCCGTCGAAGGGCTCCCCGAGCAGTGGTATGCCCGGTTCAAGGAGACCCGCGACGCCACCGAGGAAGTCTCGGAGATCTACGTTCCGGCCGGTGAAGAAAAGGCCCTGTTCCTCGATTTCATCCCGCCCTACTCGGTCGATATCGGCGAGTACAACTTCACGGCGGTCATCGGTTCGGCCGCCCGGGAGTACGAGGAGAACCTGACGCTCCGGCTCCGGGGGTCGTACAACATGCGGACCTATGTAAAGAGTTACCGCCACGATATCAACCGCGGCGAGACCCTCACGTTCGATATGACCGTCTCCAACGCCGGCGTCGGGGGAGCGCTGACGAAGATCGGGATCAACATGAGCGCGCCGCAAGGGTGGCGGGCGACCGTCGACCCGGCCTCGATCGCGAGCCTCGAGCCCGGCGAGCGGGCGACGGTGCAGGTGACGGTGGTCCCGCCGGCCGATATCGTCGCCGGCGAGTACAAGGTCATCGCCCAGGTGAAGAGCGATCAGGCCGAAGGAGAGGACGAGTTCCGGATCGTCGTGGAGGAGCAGTCCTACGTCGCGATCCTCGGCCTCCTGGTGATGGCCGGGGTCGTCGCAGGGCTCTGGTACATGTTTAAGAAGTATGGGCGGCGGTAGGCCCCCTCTCTTTTTGCCCGGCTCCGTTCACTCGAACCGGGCGCCGCCTTCCGGCACCGTAAGTTCGAACCGGGCGCCGCGCCCCGGTTCGCCGGTCTCCCGGATGGCGATGGCGGTGATCGAGAGGACCTCGCGTACAAGAAAGAGCCCGAGCCCCGTATGCTGGCCGAACCCCCGCTCGAATATCCGCTGCTTATCGGCGTAGGAAATCCCCACGCCGTTGTCCTCCCAGATTATCCGCGCCCCCCCGCCGCTCTCCGGCACGGCCGTGACCCGGATCTCCGTCACGCCCCCGCCGTGCCGCAGCGTGTTGTCGAGGAGGTTGGTAAAGACCGTCGAGAGAAGCGGGTCCGCGTAGACGGAGACGCCGGCAAGATCTCTCTTGATCCTGATCCCTAGCGGCTGGAGGATCTTCACCGCCATCGATACCAGGGGGTCGATGCTGGACCACCGGGGGGAGTGGGCGCCGAGGTCCTGGTAATCCCGCGTGAACTCTATCTGCGACTGGATGATATCGACGGCGGTCTGCTGCTTCTCAAGGGCTGCGGCGACGACCGGGTCGAGCGGCTGTTCCTGGAGGAGGGCGATATGCCCGAGAATCACCGTGACCTGGTTTAAGATATCGTGCCGTATGATGCTGTTCATCAGCGTGAGCTTCTTGTTGGCCTCGATGAGCGCCGCCTCGGTTCGCTTCCAGGCGTCGATGTCGTGGACCGCGTACTCGATCGCGGCCAGACGCCCGTCGTCGGCGTAGACCGGGATCGGGCAGACCTCAACCCAGGTGTAGCCACCGTCTCTCCGGAGCACCCTGACGGTGTACAGCCGGGCGGCATCCGGCTCCAGAAGATGGGCCAGAGTCGCCTCCCGGTCGTCGGGGTGGAGAAGCCCCTCGATGAACTCCGGGTCGCCCAGGTGCTTTCCGGGCGGGTAGCCGGTCAGGCGCTCCCAGGAGGGGCTGATGTACTCGATCGCCGGCGGTGTCGTCGTTGCACGGATGTAGCAGTCGTGCGACCGCTCCACGAGAGTCCTGAACCTCTCCTCGTTCTTCTGGAGGCGTTCGTGCGCACGGATCCGGGAGAAGAGGTCGGCGACGAGGTTGCCGACGACCTCGAGCAGCGTGACGTCCTCGTCCGACCAGGTCCGGGTCTTCCGGGCGGTCTCAAACCCGATGGCCCCCATGACCTCATCAGCGGTCGCGACCGGGACCAGGGTGATTGACCGGACCCCGAACTCCTGGAAGAACGCGCGTTCCGCTGATTCTGCCGGGAGAGCGGCCACGTCGGGGATGCAGATCGGTTTCCTGGCCTCGATCTGCTTCATCGCCCAGGCGATGACGTCGGCCGGCAGGTCCTGCAATACGTCGATCTGCGGTTCAATCCCTTCCGCACACCACTCATGGATCTCTTTCACGCGGGCGAGGTCGCCATCGAAGCAGAAGATGTAACTCCGGTCGAGATCGAAGAGCGAACCGAGCACCCGGAGCGTCTCGTTCAGGGCGTCGTTCAGGTCCGCCGGGTCCAGGGCGATGAACCGCGCGGAGATCGAACTTACCATCCGTTCGAGTTCTATCCGGCGCCGGATCCGTGCTTCCATCCGTTTCGACTCGGTGATATCCCGGAAAGACTTGATCGCGCCTGAAACCTTCCCCTGTGCGTCGTAGAGCGCCGCCGCCTTTCCCCAGTGGTAGGTCCCCTCTCCGCCGCCGGGTGACGGGATGTGGATCTCCCGGAAGATACCGTCCTGCTGCCTGTCATAGAGGGGGGTCTCTGCGAACAGTGGGTAAAGCAACCCGGATGTCAATGCGGAGATCGTCCTTGCCTCTGAACCGATGATCCGGTTCTTCAGGACCCCGGTCACCGACTCGATCGCCCGGTTCCAGATGATCACCTTCCCGTCGCGGTCAAGCACGAACGTCGGGTCGGGAAGAAAATCGATGATGCCCCGGAGAGTTGCCTGGTAATCCTCCATCTCGCGGCACTGCGCCGCGAGCGACCCCTGGCTCGCCAGCGCCTCCTCGAACGCTGCGGCCATCTGTTCGTTCGCCGCGCTGAGCTCCTCCTCGTATCGTTTCCGGTCGGATATGTCGATCATCGACGCGACGGAGCGATCCGTTCCGGGGATCTTCCCGACCGTCATGTGCATATCCCGCTCTCTTCCTGCCCGGTCGACCATGCGGAACTCGTAGGTCCGCGGCGCCGAAGCGGGGTCCACCCGCCGTTGCCGGTGGTACCTCTTGAGCCGTTCCAGGTCCTCTCCGGCGACGATGGCCGTCCAGGGCAGTTTCCCTTCCACTTCTTCCCGGGAATAGCCGGTGAGAGACGCAAACTCGCTGTTTGCAAGGGAGATCATCATGTCCCCCTCGATAATGATGGTTGCGGAGCCGGTATGCTCGAAGATGCTCTGGTAGAGGTCCCGGGACCACTGCACCTCCGTCTCGGCCTGTCCCCGCCGGACCCCCTGGAGGATCATGCTCCGGAGTTCCGCAAACTGGGCGGAGGGGTTGCCGCCTTTCTGGAGATAGAAGTCCGCACCGCTGTTGATCGCCTCGATGACGACCTCTTCGCGGCCGCGCCCGGAGAAGATGATGAACGGTGTCCCCATACCGCGCTTGCGGACTGCTTTTAAGAACTCGATGCCGTTCATCTCCGGCATCTCGTAATCGACGACGACGGCGTCGTATTGGGTTTGCAAAAGCATATCCAATCCCTTCACCGGCGATGCCGTCGTCTCCACGTGCATATCTCCGGCTCGTTCGAGGAAGAGCCGGGTGAGTTCGAGAAGGGCCGGCTCATCGTCGACCGCGAGAATGCGGAACATCACACTTCCTGCTAACGGAGACATTAACGATAAGAAGCATAAGCATTGTGATCCGGGATTTATTCTGAAAATAGAATGATATCGTCATCTTTCCGGCAGATCCGCGCATATCCGGCCCCCCGGTACTCGCCGGAAGGCCGCCGTCGCCGGCACTGGCCGGGTTCGAAGGCGGGGCATGAGGAGCGCCGGGCCGTCACTCGATATACGAGAGGACCTTGCGCTTCACTGCCCCTTTGCTCGCGATGGTGCTGTAGGCCCACCGTGCAACCCTGCCGAAGAGGTCCTGCCGGCTCACCTCCAGGAAGAGGGTGAGGGAGGGGTTGAACTTGGACTTGAAGAGGTTTAAGTTCTCGTTGTTCGCCCCGACGTTCTCCATCTGCCGGTATCCTCCCTCCTTTGCCTGGCCGAGGAGGAGCCACTGGAGAAACTCGTTGCCCGGCAGGGTCGTCATCTTCGGGGCTCCCATCCAGAGGGTGAAGGCCTTGTATTCCTGGGTGGCCTGCACGCCCATCACGGCGCCATCGGCGTCGTAGAGGTAGTAGAGCCCGAGTTCGTCGGGATACGCCCGGTAGAGGTCCTCGAAGTAACGTCGGCTGATCATCGGGATATTCATCTCCGGCTCGCTGAACCGTTCCGCAACCGTCGAGTAAAAGATCGAGAGGTCGGTGCTCTTCTCGAAGCGGTAGCCGCTCTTCTCCACTTTCCGGAGTTTGGTCCGGAGGTTCGAGGAGAACCCGTCCCAGATCGCCGCGAGCGGCGGCGAAAGGTCGATGACGTACGAGAAGTGGATCCGGGCATCGTAGCCCTCCTGGAGAAACTGCCGGACGTCGATGAACCCCGGGACCTGGGTTATCGCGAGGTAGTTCGGGGCCAGGACCGCGAGTTCGGCCTCGATCTCGTCCGCAACCGCCTTGAGCATCGACTCCTTCTTGCTCTGTTTGGCCGTATCGTAGCGGCGGCCCATAACAAACCCCAGATACGGTATCACCGACTGGAGGGGGGGCGGCGAGAGGAGGACGGTGACCCCGTGCATCTGCTTTCGGAAGAGCGGGAAGATGCAGATCAACTCGTTGCCCTTGAAGACCCCGTAAGGGAGGAAGGTGAAGCCGGTATGCTCCTCTGTAATCTTCATGAAGTTCCACTTGTGGAAGAGGCGGCCCGAGGCGCTCTCGTCTACAAACGTATCCCAGACGTCTCCATCATCAATAAGCCGCGTTGTCACCGCTTTCCCCCCCGCTTCTATCTCTCTGCTGATTCTGCCGAAGTATTCGTGACCTCGAATATATACGTTTCCTTCGGGGAGGACGGTCGCTCCCCGGTACCGGGTATCCTTTCCCGGGAAGGGGCGGCTCCGGGGGAATGACAATCTTCAAATCGCCCGGGACACCACATAACTTGCGTATTCATCCGTGGACGCTGGACTGCCCGGGCCTTGCCCGAGAAGACCTGCTTGCGGTCTCTCCACGGATCGGGATGGGCGACGCCGGCTGCCTGGAGCGTGCGGCCGGTCCTAGAGGAGATGAGAAGAGGAATGCAGGTTCGGGTCAGGGCGTTTGCCCGGTTGCGAGAGACGATCGGGGGAGACCTCACGCTGGAGGTCCCCGAGGGGGCGACGATGAGCCGGCTGCTTGCGGCGGTCGGTGAGACCTCAAAAGAGGCAGGGGAGACGCTCTTTGAGGAGAACGGAGAGCTTCGTGGATACGTGATACTGATGCACAACGGCAGGCGCCTTCGGCGTGCGGAGACCGGGACGCTTCCCCTCGCCGACGGCGACGAGGTCGCGCTCTTCCCGCCGGTGGCGGGCGGGTGACGGAGGAGACCGGAATGATCAGCGTAACCAGAGACGATTTTGACGTGAACGCCGTGATCGACCGGGTGAGACGGCCCGGTATGGGCGCCCTGGTCACCTTCCTCGGTGTCGTCCGGGACGACGGGATCGACGTGATGGAGCTTGAGGCCTACGAGGAGGTCGCGGTGAAGGAGATGGAGACGATCCGGGACGAAGCGTTTGAGCAATACCCGATCGAGGCCGTCGAGATCATTCACCGGGTAGGACGGCTCCGTGTCGGGGAGAAGATCCTCCTCATCGTCGTCGGCGCCGGACACCGGAAAGAGGCTTTTAGCGCCTGTGAGTACATCATCGACCGGATCAAGCAGAGCGTGCCGATCTGGAAGAAGGAGATCGGGAAAGACGGCGAGCGCTGGGTGCCGGGCGAGTCGTCCGGGGGCGACGCATGATCCGGCTGCAATCGTGCCGGAAGGCCTACGCGAAGGAGACCCAGCGGTGTATCCCGCCCGAAGTGACGCTCGAGCGGGCGAAGGCGAGACTTCCCGCGGCGGGGATCACCCGGGTCGCCGATATCACGAACCTGGACCGGATCGGCATCCCGGTCTTCTCGAGCATCCGGCCGACTGCCGAGGCGGGAGCGATATCGGTCTACAACGGGAAAGGCGCCACCCCCATCGAGGCGGAGGTCTCGGCGATGATGGAGGGGATCGAGCGCTACTCGGGCGAGATGGACGGCAGGGAGACCGTCATCGGACGGTACAGCGAGGTCTCGGCCGAAAGGACGGCGCTCGACCCGGCGGCCCTGATCCTCCCTGAGAGGGTCCCGGCCGATCTCGTGGTCCCCTGGGTCGAGGGCTACGACATCGTGCGGGACGAGGAGGTCCTCGTCCCGGCCCACGCGGTCTTCCACCCCCTCCCGCTGACCTGCGGCCGCCTCTTCCGGACCAACACCAACGGGCTTGCTTCCGGCAACACCCTCGAAGAAGCGACCTTCCATGCCCTGATGGAGGTGGTCGAGCGCGACGCCTGGTCGCTTGTCGAGGTGACCAGAAACACCGGCCCCCGGATCGAGGGGGTCGACGACGGTCTTGCCGCCGACCTGCTCGCAAAGTTCGCGGCCGCCGGCGTCGAGGTCACGCTGAAGGATATCACGAGCGATATCGGTATCCCCACGGTGGCCGCGGTCGCCGACGACGTGGTGCTCCGGGACCCGGCGCTGCTGACGATCGGGATGGGATCCCACACGAGCGCCCGGATCGCGGTCCTCCGGGCGTTGACGGAGGTCGCGCAGAGCAGGCTGACCCAGATCCACGGCGCGAGAGAGGATACCGATACTGCGGACGTCAGGAAGCGGATCGGCTACGACCGGACGAAACGGCTGAACCGGCACTGGTTTGCGGAGAGCGACGCGGTCGAGTTTGCGGAGATGCCGTCGTTTGACAGCGACGACTTCCTGACCGACATCCGCCACGTTACCGGCCGGCTCGCGGCGGCCGGGCTCTCCCGGGTGGTTGTGGTCGACCTCACCCGGCCGGAGATCGGCATCCCGGTCGTCCGGGTGATCGTGCCGGGGCTCGAGATGTATGCGATGGACCAGGACCGGATGGGGGGGAGGTGCCGTGACGCGCGGAGTCGTCGTCTTCCTCGGTCCCAGTTGTGACCACGCGACCGCCCGGGCGGTTCTCGACGCCGAGTACCGCCCTCCGGCGAAACGGGGCGACATAACCCGGGCCGTCGAAGACGGGGCCCGGATCATCGGGCTCATCGACGGGGTCTTCTTCCAGGACTGCGCCGTCGCCCACCGGGAGGTTCTCGCCGCGCTCCGTGCCGGGGTGCGGGTCGTCGGGGCCTCCAGCATGGGAGCGCTCCGTGCCGCGGAACTCGACAGCCTCGGGATGGAGGGCGTCGGGGAGATCTACCGGGCCTACCGGGAGGGGAGGCTCGTCGCCGACGACGAGGTGGCGCTCCTCTTCGATCCCGAGACGTATGTGCCGCTCTCCGAACCGCTCGTGAACATCCGGGCGACCCTGCAGGAGGCGCTCGCGTCCGGGGTGATCGGGGCCGATACCGCCCGGACGCTCCTCGACGCCGCCCGGGGCCTCTACTTCCCGGACCGGACCTACGATATGGTCGTCGAGGCGGCGGAAGGAAAGGCCGACCCGGAGGACCTCGCCCGATTTCTGGCGTTTGCCGGGGAGCATGCCGTCGACAGGAAGCGCGAGGACGCGCTGCTTGCGCTCGAATACATCAGGGATCTCGCCGGAGGCGTTGAACCGCCCGGTTCAATGGTCTCACCCGGGTCATCGTAGGAATATATCGCCGGCCGGACCGAGTTCTGTATACCGGCACGGGTTCACTCCCGGCGCAAAAGGGGCAGCGCGACGACCGGGGTGACCCACCTCCCGCCGTCGCACCCGGGAGTGCCGGCCGGACCACACAGATGTGCTCAAAGGAGCAAGTGCCCTGAAGATCGCCCGGGTAACGGCGATACCCACGCGAACGTCAGAAACCGGGCCCGCGACCGGATGCACCCCGGAACGGGACCCGCGATGCCGGCGGGGAGAAGAGCGTACCTCGTACACACCTATCCTGACCAGAACGATATCTCCCGGGGCGGCACAACCCCGGGAGGTCTCCCCGGCCGTCATCCATGCCACGCATCCGCTGCCTGAAGGGCTGCCGTTGCGCGTCCCGTCGTTGAGCCCCCGGCGAGAGCGGGGAGGTCCGCGAAGTCGCCGCGCAGCACTTTCAGGGCGTACTTCTCCCGGTCGATCTCCTTTCTCGTGCGGAACCCCAGCCGCCGGAGGACCTCGAGCGGCGGACACCATCCCTGCACGGCGTGCTGCAGAAGGAACGGCAGGACAAGACCCGGCAGGATCAGCCACCGCCGGTCACGGAAGACCCCAAGCGCAAGCCCCGTCATCCCGAAGAATGCCGCGTTCGCCTCCAGCGCCCGCTCGACGTCCCATTCGCGGTCCAGTTCACGGATTCGTCTGGTTATCGCGAAGTTGTCCTCTCCGGCAAACTGCCTGATACTCCCGGCGATCTCGCGATCGATCCGGGCGTTGATCCCGGGCGGCGTGTTCTTCCGCACCCTGTCGGCTGTCATACCCGATCACCTGCAGCGCGTGAACACACCCGATGGGGAAGAATGTTACGGCTCGGCGGCCCTGCGTGATCCTCTGACCGGGATGGCCGGCAGCACCGGGCAGGGGAGAGCATGCGGGACTTCACACGGGAACACATATATGTGTAAAAAATTATTTACATATGTTGACATTATCTTTCAGCGCCCTCCCCGAACTGGCGCGGCTGCTCTCCCTGCTCGGGAACGAGCAGCGGCTCGCCGTACTCGGGGCGATCGCGGCCGAAGAGAAGTATGCCCGCGAGATTGCCGAAGAACTCGAAATATCGCGCCCGCTGGCTGCCATCTACCTGCGGCAGCTGGAGAAATTCGGTCTCGCGGAGGGGGTCAGCCGGACATCGGACGAACCACCCTACCTCCGGAGGTACTACCGTGCGGTGCCGTTTGAGGTGGTGCTGAACCTGGACGTGATTATGTCATTAGAGAGGTCAAAAGATGAAACAGGATAGGTGGAAACTCTATCTGAAGGCGCTCTGGGGCGCCGTCATCGTGCTGCTCGTGATCAGCAGCCTTGTCGCCGGCTTGCTTGGCGGTTCGAACTCCTTGAATGCCGTGCTTGCCGGATCCGCCTACGTCATCATTAATCTTGGTATTCTGACGCTGCTCCTCATCATCGTCGTAAGGCTCAAGGAGTGGATCGAAGACCAGATAGCAAGTGCGGCGGGACAGAAGAGCGGTGCGGCCGGCGGGGAACTCCAGATGCTGCGGCAGTCAGTGGAACGGATCGAGGCGAAGGTGGACAGGATCGAGAAGGTCCTTGACGGGATCTCTGAGTGAGGTCGCCGTGTGCCCTAAAAAATGATTGGTGGGTGTATGAAGGACGTGCAGCGGCGCGTCTAAGGGCATGACAGACGAGGCGCAGGCAGGGTTCCATCGCGCAGAATGCCTGGCCACATAGTAGTAAGAATTCCTTACATAATAATGTTTATCTTTTATAACAAAAAATGTGTTTTGTAGCAACTTCCCGGTACCGAAGGTCGCTACCGGAAACCGCCCGCCTCCCGCCGCTTGAGCGAGAGCCGTTCTGCCAGCCATGCGATACGGTCGCGACGTGCCTCTTCATCCAGGTAGTGCCCCGCGTCGTACCACGCGATCGACTTCGGATCGCTCGCCCGCTCGAAGAACTCCCGGGACTGCTCCTCCGTGAAGACCTCGTCGCGAAGAGCGGACTGGAAGAGGAGCGCGGCGGGGGCGGCCCGGCCGACCCATACCGCCGGGTCGACCTCCGCGAGCGTCCGGCGGTAGTCGTCGAGCCGCTCGCCCTGCAGGTCGGGCAGGTTCACGGCGGCGACGTCGGCAAACCTCCCGGTGCCCGCCATCAGGACCGCGGCCGAGAGCCGTCGATCAACGCCGGCGAGCACCCCTCCGACGAGCGCCCCGAAACTGTGGCCGACGAACCCGATCCGGAGCGGCTCGACGTCCGGCCGCGCAAGAAGGAGGTCGACTCCCCGGCGAAGGTCAATCACCGTCCGGATATGCTCGCGCACCGCTTCCCCGGGGTCCGTAACCGCCCGGCCCCAGGCCGCTACCCCGTCATCGGCCCAGGGGGCATCGACCAGGAGGGAGACCGCACCCATCCCGGCAAGAGTCACGGCCTCGGCGAGGAACGTGGCCCGGCTCCCGGGCCCCGGGTGGAGGAAGAGGATGCCGGCGTGGTGCGACTGATCGGGGGTCGGGGCCACCAGATAGGCCCGGACCCAGCGGTCCGGAGCGGCCTGATACGTCAGGTCGCGGATCGTCACATCGATGCCGGTCGCCCTGGCGCCGGGCGGTTCCCCTGCGTCGTAGTCGAAGAGCGAGCGGGCGTTCTCAACGGGTCTTCCCATGATGCACCTTTTGGACCCGCCGGCTGATAAATTCGGCGCCCGCAGGGAGCAAGCGGCTACAGGCCTCTCTGCCCTGCTCCGAATGGAAGGTTTTTCTACCCTGGCACCCCTTCCTTCAAGAGGTGATTCTATGGCGATTGATTGGTATGAAGAGTTTGTTGACGTAACCCATACCCCCGGCCCGGACGAGCTGGTAGCCCTCTACTACTTCGAGCCGGCGGAGGGGATCAGCAGGGAGGAGGCGGTGGGGAGGATCGCGTCCGAGAGTTCGACCGGGACCTGGACCACGCTCTTTACCATGCCGCCCCGGATGCGCGACCTCCAGGCGAAGGCGTTCGAGATCGAGGGAAATTATGTGAAGATCGCCTATCCCCTTGCCCTCTGGGAGGAGGGGAACGCTGCCCAGCTCTTGAGCGGCATCGCCGGGAACATCTTCGGCATGAAGGCGCTCAACAATCTCCGGCTGATCGATGCCTCGCTCCCGGCCGACTACCTCCGGCACTTCAAGGGGCCGCACTTCGGCATCGAGGGGGTCCGGGAGATGATGAAGGTCCGCGGCAGGCCGCTCACGGGTGCGGTGCCGAAGCCGAAGGTGGGGTTCACGGCCGAGGAACACGCCGCGGTCGGCTACGAGACCTGGATGGGCGGGTTCGACTTTGTCAAAGACGACGAGAATTTGACCTCCCACTCGTTCAACCGGTTCGAGGACCGTGTCCGGGCGATGACGAAGATGCGGGATAAGGCCGAGCAGGAGACCGGCGACGTGAAGTCCGCGTTCATCAACATCACGGCCGATACCGGGACGATGGAGAAGCGGGCGAAGATGCTCGCGGACTCCGGCTGGAACTACGCGATGATCGACGTCGTGGTTGCCGGGACCGCCGCCGTCGCGACCCTCCGGGACTACTGCTCCGACCTCGGGCTCGCCATCCACGCCCACCGGGCGATGCACGCGGCATTCGACCGGGACGAGAAACACGGGATCACGATGCAGTTCCTGGCGAAGATGATGCGCCTTGTCGGTGTTGCGCAGATCCACACCGGGACAGCGGTCGGGAAATTGGTCGGCACGCGGGCGGAGGCCACCCTGCTTGCGGATATGCTCCGGGAGCAGCGCACGTTCGCCGTTGACCACATGGCCCTCGACCAGGACTGGGGCAGCATCAAGAGCGCGTTCCCGGTCTCGTCGGGCGGGCTCCACCCCGGCCTCGTGCCGGACATCCTCGATATCTACGGCACGGAACTCGTCCTCCTGGTCAGCGGCGGCATCCACGGCCACCCGAAGGGGACGCGGGCGGGCGCAGAGGCCACGATGCAGGCGATCGAGGCCTGGAAGGACGGGGAAACTCTCGACGAGAAGGCGAAGAAGGCCCCGGCACTCAGGGGTGCGCTTGAGAAGTGGGGCTACTATAAGCCCAAATAATCACTCTTTTCGTATCGACTCTGCGAGTCTCACGAGCCCTTCCCGGAACTCGTCGATGTAGCCCTGCATCGAGAGGCTGCCTTCGGGGAACGGGCAGTCGATATCGTAGAGCCGCTCGATCATCGGGTCGGAGGGGAGCAGGTCGACGGCGATCCCCGTCTCTTCCGAGGCCTCCGCCATCGCCTTGCGGAACGGCCCGATGCAGTAGGCGAGCCGGTGCCGGTAGGTCTCCCGGGTCTTCTTGAGGTACCCCTTCAGGCGGTAGACCTCGATCCGGTGGAAATCCCGCCGGATCCGCTCGTCCATGGTCTTGCCGAGCATGTAATGGTAGTTCTTGTAGGGGTACATCAACTCGAGCTCCGCGGGGACCGTCCCGCAGGTGCCGAAGATGACGATGTGGTACTCCTCCGGGGCGAGGACGCCGTCGATGAGCCGCCGGAAGAGTTTATGGCTCGGGCTCTGGCTGTAGGGTTTCCGGACGGAGCAGGGGAGGAAGAGGCCGATCTCCTTTGGCGCAACCACGTACTCGTCGATGATGAACCGGTAGGCGTCTTCAAACTCCTCCCGGTAGAACGGGGGGTCGAAGATCTCGATAGGGTTCCCGTGCCGGTCCCGGACGATTTCGACGACCCGCCGGGGGGCAGCCGCACCTCGCACTATCCGGTCCTCCTGCACGGAGATGCGTTCCTCATCAAGTCTCTACCGTTGGACCGGAAAGAGCAAAAATCTGACCCCGTCCTGACGCTTCACCCGCGGGATATCGGGGAGCCGGAGGAGCGCCCGGATGCCGAAAAGAGGCGCACCGGCTAAGACGACCCTTGATGCCCTGGCGGTTCACCGGGCTTCTCTGGCCCGGGTGCGGAGCAGCCGCTTCATCCCGTGCGGTCGGGGGCCGCACTGCCGGACCCCTGCGGGCAAAAACAGAATGTATAAATAGTATCATCCCATATACTCTGTATTGTTCGTACATACACGGACGATATGGCAACCGGCCCCGGGCCGGGAAGTTGCAGAACAAAAAAAAGGAGAATCAACCATGAATACCAAAGACTTCCAGAAGATCATCACCAACGCTATCGACAGCGAAGTAGAGTCGTATACCTTCTACAAGTCGGTCTCCGAGAGAGTCGGCGACGCAAGCCTCAAGACTCTCTTCCTCGACCTTGCCGAGGAGGAAAAAGGCCACCGGGAGTACCTGCAGGGCATTCTGCTCCGTGGTGCGGACGAGATGCGCTTCGTAGCGGCCCGTGACTACAAGGTCACCGACGCCATCGACGAGCCCGCGCTCTCGGTCGACATGAAGCCGCTCGACGGCCTGCTTCTCGCCGTCAAGAAGGAACTTCAGGCTGCACAGATGTATACCCAGCTTGCCGCCGCCTCTGCGGATGCAGGACAGAAGATGGTCTTTGAGCAGCTCGCGAACATGGAGAAGGGGCACAAGGCCCGGCTCGAGGATCTCTACACGAACATGGCGTATCCCGAGGCGTGGTAACCCCCGCCTCAAACCCTTTCCTCACCTCGCTCTTGTGCCGGCTCACCCGTTTTGCGTGCTCCCCGACGACGTTCTCTTTCTGCCGGCGCCGCCGCCGGACCGTCCCGGCGGCACCCGTTCACCCGGGACGATGCGGCGAACACTATATATGTCCATGAACGCATGCAGTGCAGAACCGTAAATCTGCGGGGAACGGCAGGGACCGGGAAGCCGGACGGCGGTGCAGCCGCTTATCTACCCGGACCTGCCCGGTCCATCTCCGCTGCTCCGGGGGTATGCCGGTATGCAGAACGTGATACTACGACAGAAGAAGACCATCCGGGATGTCGACGTGCGGGGGAGGCGGGTGCTCGTCCGCGCCGATTTCAACGTGCCGCTCGACGAAGACGGCACCATCGCCGACGACACCCGCATCCGGGCCAGCCTGCCGACGATACGCTACCTCTGCGAGCAAAACGCGCGGGTCATCCTCTGCTCCCACCTGGACCGGCCGAAGGGAGTGGTCGAGGAGCGGTTACGCCTCGCCCTCGTGGCGAACCGGCTCTCCGTCCTCCTCGACCGGCCGGTCGTCGCGCTCCGGGACTGCATCGGCCCCGAGGTGGAGAGCGCGGTCGCGGGGATGAGCGGCGGGGATATCGTCCTCCTCGAGAACCTCCGGTTCCACCCGGAGGAGCGAGCGGACGACCCGGCCTTTGCGAAGCACCTCGCCGGCCTCGCGGAGGTCTACGTCAACGACGCCTTCGGGGCCTCCCACCGGGCTCATGCCTCGGTCGTGGGCGTCCCGGAACACCTGCCGGCGGTGGCCGGGCTCCTGCTCGAAAAAGAGGTGAAGACCTTCAGGCGCATCCTGGAAGACCCCGAGAGACCGTTTGCCGCCGTCATCGGCGGGGCCAAGGTGAGCGACAAGTTAGAAGTCCTCGAGAACATCATCTCCCGGGTGGATCTTCTCCTCATCGGGGGAGGCATGGCGGCCACGTTCCTTGCAAGCCGGGGCTACGGGACCGGCATATCGCACGTCGAGACCGACCGCCTGGACGCCGTCAGGGCGATCTCCGCACAAGCGACAGAACTCGGTCTCCGCCTCCTCCTGCCCCGGGACGTCGTCGTCGCGGAGAGGCTGGAGGCGGGTTCGCCGACCCGGGTTGTACCTGCAACAGAGATCCCGGACGGCTGGCTCATCGCCGATATCGGACCCGGGGCGGCCGACGAGTTCAGCCACGAACTGAGCAGATGCCGGACTGTCGTCTGGAACGGGCCGATGGGGGTCTTCGAGGTCCCGGCGTTTGCGGAGGGGACGCGCCGGATTGCCGCGACCCTCGCCAATCTCCGCGGCACCACGGTTGTCGGCGGCGGATCGACCGCGGATGCGGTGGTGCGGTTCGGGCTTGATGACCGGTTGACCCACGTCTCGACGGGCGGCGGGGCCGCGCTCACGATGCTTGCAGGGAGACCGCTTCCCGGCGTCACGGCGCTCGACGATGCGGAGGAGCCGTGAAACGGATCGGCATCCTGACGAGCGGCGGCGACGCCCCGGGGATGAACGCCTGCATCCGGGCGGCGGTGCGCACCGCGCTCGCCCACGACCTCGCCATTGTCGGGATACGCCGGGGGTATACCGGGCTCATCGCCGGCGATACGGTGCCGCTCGACCGGAAGGCGATCCGAAACACCATCCACCTGGGCGGCACGATCCTCGAGACCTCCCGGAACAAGGACTTTTACACCCGGGAAGGACGGCTCAGGGCGGCGGCGGCGATCGAGCGGATGGGGCTTGACGGCGTCATCCTGATTGGGGGTGAGGGGACGTTCCATGGCGCAACCCTGCTCGCCGCCGATACGGATACGGCGGCGCTCGTGGGGGTGCCGGGGAGCATCGACAACGACGTCTACGGGACCGACTACTGCATCGGGTTCGATACCGCGGCGAACTGTGCCGTCCAGGCGATCGACCGCATCCGCGACACGGCCCGGTCTCACGAGCGTCTCTTCTTCATCGAGGTGATGGGGCGGACGGCCGGGTTCCTCGCGCTCGAGAGCGGTATCGCCGGCGGCGCCGAAGAACTGGTCATCCCGGAAGAAGAGGTCTCGATCGACCGGATAAGCGATCGCATACGTGAGGGGTTCATCGTCGGGAAGAAGAGCGCGATCGTGGTGGTGGCGGAGGGAGAGGCGCCGGGCATCTCCTTTCGGATTGCACGGGAGGTCGGGGAACGCCTTGCCTTCGACTCCCGCGTCGTCGTTCTCGGCCACCTCCAGCGGGGCGGGCCGCCGACGATGCGCGACCGGGTGCTCGGGAGCCTTCTCGGTGTCGCCGCCATCGAGGCGCTGCTCGAGGGCCGGAGCGGGTGCATGGTGGGAGAGAGAGGCGGCGACCTGACGTGCACCCCGCTTGAAGATACCTGGCAGAAGAAGAAACCCCTTGACGAGGACTTAGTGCGGATCTTTTCGTTCCTCTCGGAATAGGCGGGGTGCCCGGGCCGGAAGGTCCCTCGCCCTATGGGAACACCGCCCGGACCCCACCAAAAATGGGCAGGACGTTGAAAACTACCCGGGTGAATGATGCGGATGTATTTGCGAACGTTTCGCTGCTCTGTGGATCCCCTTATTTGTCCATGACGGCAACCAGTCTGCCTCTTACGCCGCCTGCTTTGAGTTTTTCCAGGCCCGCAGGGATATCATCGAACCCGATCTCGGTGACGTCCGGCTTGAGGTTGCCCGATGCCATCATCGTGTAGACGCTGGCGATATCGTCGACGTTGCCGCCCTGGCTGCCGAGTATGGTAACCTCTTTCGTGATCAGGGGCATCGTGTTGAGGGTGGTCTCCAGTTTTGCCATGCCGACCAGGACCACGCGGCCGTTGACGCCGACTGCCTCGAGGGCGTCCGCAGTTGTCTTACCGGCCCCGGCAAAGTCGACGATGACGTCCAGGTCGACGTGCTCGGCGACCTCGCTGATCGTTGAGTATGCGGCCTTGCATCCGAGTTTCATGGCCTCTTCCCGTGCGACGGGGTTCCGGGAAGCCGCGTATACGTTGGCGCCCTTGAGGACGGCAACCCGGGTGCCGATCTGGCCCAGGCCACCGATGCCGATGATCCCCATGTTGATGCCGGGCTTAGCCCCGCCCGCCACGGCTACCGCATGGTGGGAGGTCATCCCCGCGTCCGTAGCGGCCGCAGCATAGGGGAATGACACATTATCGGGAATCGGGACCAGCATCTCGACCGGAGCGGTCGACTTCGTGGCGTAGCCGCCGTCCCGGCCGTATCCCCCGCCGTATCCATCCTTGGTGGGCATGGGGCAGACGCCGACTCTATCTCCCACGTTGTATCCGGTGACGCCTTCGCCGACCTCGGTGATGACGCCGGCGTATTCGTGACCGATGATGAGCGGATACTTCATCAGCGCCAGCCACTTCTCATCCTCCATTGCGCCGACGTCCGAGTGGCAGAGCCCGCAGGCTTTCACATCGAGTGCTACGTAACCGGGTTTCGCGACCGGATCAGGTTTTTCAACAAGTCTCAGCGGTTTATGGGTGTAGGTAAATTCCCATCCTTTCATCATAGTTATGCTCTCCTCGTTTCAGCTGCTCCATCCTGTCCGGACGTGCAGTCTCGCGATCCAGCACCTACAATCACAATCCCGCCCAGATATCCGGTCATCCCATGACGTTTCCCCGGCGGCCGGGTTCGAGCGAAGATGCTGGTCGTTCCTGCCGTTGCCGGGGCGCGGGGTCCAGCCCGTCCGCCCGCCCGGCAGGGTTTGTTCGTCTTCTCTACGTTACCACGCAGACCAGCCGGCATCCGCCGGGACGACTGCGCCGTTGACCAGGCTCGCCTCGTCCGATGCGAGGAAGAGAGCCAGGTTCGCGATCTCCTCGGCCTTACCCATACGCGGGTTGGCCCCGACACCGGCGGAGACGAGTTCCATCCCCTCAGGGTGGCTGTGGGTCGTCCGGGAGAGTTCCACCATCTCGGTTGCGACGTAGCCGGGCGCGATGATGTTGGACCGGATGCCCTTCCTGGCATACATGTAGCCGGTGTTCTTTGCGAGCCCGAGGCTCGCGTGCTTAGATGCCGTGTAGGCGGCCCCGCTGTGCCCGCCGTGGGTCCCACCGATGGATGAGACCGTGACGAAGGCGCCCTTGTTGAGTCCCTCGGCGTCGCCGGGGTTCTTGAGCATCACGGGGAGCGCGGCGCGGAACATGTACATCGGGCCGTCGACATTGACGGCAAAGACCTGCTCCCACGTCTTATCGTCGAGGTCTCCGACCGGGGCCACCCTGTCCAGGCTGCCCGCGTTGTTGACGACGATGTCAAGCTTGCCGAACTCTCGGACGGCAGTCTTCACGGCGTTCTTGACGTCCTCTTCCTTCGCGACGTCGCCGGAGACGGCAATGGCCGTGCCGCCTTTCCTGACGACCTCGTCGATGACGCCCTGGAGTTTCTCCTTCCTCCGTGCAATGGCAATGACTTTCGCGCCTTCCGCGGCAAAGCGCTTCGTGATTGCCGCACCCATCCCGGAGCTCGCTCCAGTTACAATTGCTACTTTTCCCTCAAGTCTTCCCATGATAACTCCTCCTTTGCACTGGTATTCGGATCACTTCGAGTCGCAGGCGCGGCCCTTGTCAAGGCCGGTGATCCGGATGCCGCCGAACTGGCACTTGTTCTTGATGTTGAGGCCGATCAGGAGCGGCGTGATCTTCTCGATGATGCAGGCCCGCTCGAGTTTGCCGCAGTCGACGACCTTGATCCCCGGGATCTTCTCGATCAGCGGGGTCACGAGCTCCTTGGCCGCCTTATCGTCGCCGGAAATGAGACAGTCGCAGTCGATCGGTTCGTTCAGCTGCATCCACCAGGTCTGGGAGATGTTGTTGAACGCACAGATCACCTTCGCGTCCGGCAGGATCGACTGGGACCGTTCCGCGGCGGACCCCTCGGGGAGGTCGATGTACTTCGTCGCCGACCCGCCGATGCAGGACTCCAGCGGTCCGGTCGCGTCGAGCAGGGGCTTTCCTGCGGCGCCTTCCTTGATCGAGAGCAGCGTGTCCTTCTGGGCCGCGAGCGGCACCGTGAGGACCAGGACGTCGGCGGCTTTCGCCGCGTCGGGGTTCGTGGCCGCCCTGATGTTCGGGATGTCGCCGAGAAGCTCCTTGACCTTGTCGACACCGGCCTGGGCCTTATCAAGCGTCCTCGAGCCGATGATGACGGTCTCTCCTACCTGTGCAAACCGGAGGGCGATCCCGAGACCCTGACCCCCTGTTCCGCCGATTACTCCAATTGTCATGTCGTTCACCGTTCTGAATTTGTGTTTGTTCTCGTGTTCGTCTCGCTATACTTACATACAGGTGTAGCCACCGTCGACGACCGTGGTCGTCCCCGTGGTGTAACTCGCTTCGTCGCTTGCCAGGTAGACGATGGCCGGGTTCAGCTCGCCGTCCCGCCCGTTCCGGTTCATGGGGACCATGGCCTTCACGTAGGCCTGCCATTCCGGGGACTCGAGCGCGGACTTCGTCAGCGGCGTCGGGAAGAACCCGGGGCAGATCGCGTTCACGGTGATGTTGTACTGTGCCAGTTCGACCGCCATCTGGCGGGTCACGTTGACCACGCCGCCCTTTGCTGCCTGGTAACCGACCGTCGACGCCGTGGCGCCGACGAGGCCGTACATCGAGGCTGTGTTGATGATCCGGCCGTAGTTGTTCTTGACCATCACTTTCGCGAACTCGCGGGCCACCTTGAAGACAGCCGTGAGGTCTACGGCGATCGTCGATTCCCAGCCCTCGTCGGAGTACTCCAGGAACGGCGCCATGTGGGCGTTTCCCGCGTTGTTCAGCAGGATGTCCACTTTACCGTATTCCTTGACGATCTCGCCGACCGCGTTCTTGATCGACTCGGTGCTCGTGACATCGCACTGCACCGCCAGGCACCGGACGCCGAGGGCACGGATCTCCGCGGCGACTTCGTCCAGCTTCTCTTTTCTCCGTGCCATGATGGCGATGTCCGCACCCTGGCCAGCCAGGGCCTTTGCCATCTGCACGCCGATACCCGATGATGCGCCTGTTACGGCCGCAACGCGACCGTGTAAGTCAAACATTGGCATAGTTCTCTCCGATTGGTTACTCAAGAATTACTGCGGGCTTGATCAGATCTTTTGGCTTCTCGTGCATCAGCAAAAGGGCCTCCTCGATATCCTCGAAGTTCGTGAACCGGTGCGTGATCAGCCTGCTCGGGTCGATCCGCCCGGCCTTGACGAGGGCGGCCAGCCGCTCCATTCTCGCCCTTCCGCCGGGGCAGACATCCCCTTTGATCGTCTTGTTGGCGAGGCCTGCGCCCCATGCAGCGAGCGGAATGGGGATCGACTCGGCATGCTCCATGGCGTTGATGTTCCCGAGCGTGCCGCCGGGCTGCAGGACCTCGATCGCCTGGCCGATGGTCTCAACACCGCCGCCGGCCGTGATCGCGGCATCCACTCCCGCACCGTCGGTCAGGTCCATGATCTGCTTGACCGTATCGCCGTTGTGGTAGTCGATGATCTCGGTCGCCCCGTACGCTTTAGCGACCTGCACGCAGTTCGGCCGGCTCCCCACAGCGAGGATCCGTGCAGCCCCGAGCAGGTGCGCACCGGCGACGGCCATCAGCCCGACCGGCCCGATCCCGAAGACGGCGACCGTCGACCCGAGCTGGACGTTGGCCATCTCGGCACCGTAGAAGCCCGTGGTCATCATGTCGCCGATCATGACGGCCTGGTCCAGAGTCACCCCGTCGGGAAGCAGCGCGAGCTGGGCGTCGGCGTCGTTGACGTGGAAATACTCTGCGAACACACCGTCTTTCTGCGTGCAGAACGGCATACCGGAAGCCATCCCGTCGCAGTGCTGGGCAAAGCCCCGTTGCGAGGGGACACGCAGGTAGTTGGGGGTGATCGCGGGGACGATGACCCGGTCGCCGGGCTTGAAGTCCCCGACCTCGTTGCCTACTTCCTCGACGATACCGACAGCCTCGTGGCCCATGATGCGGTCGGGGGGCATGTAGTCGCCCATGTCGCCCCAGATCATATGCAGCTCCGAGGAGCACGGGGCGATGGCCAGCGGCCGAAGAATAGCGTCCCGCGGCCCGGCAACGGGCCTGTCTTTCTCGACCCATCCAATCCTGCCTTTACCAGTTCTTGCAAGGCCTTTCATTCAGTCACCTGTATATGATTGAAAGAAGAGTACGGCTGCCCATATAATTTCGTTTTACTGAGAATCACTAGGGTGCAAGATTTATATGATATTACGAGAGCCAGTCCCCCTGGCCCCTCTCTCAGCGATGAGCCCCTCCGGGGATCCCGACCCCTCTGGAGTACCGGTGCCGGTCACTCCCGCCGATCGCGCAGGTCGCTCGATCAGCGGATCGTATACCATGGATTGTCAGCGAATACCGGGGCTCGACGGCGGGCCGTTCCCGTCGCAGACCTCGGTGGAGACGTCGATCATAAGAGAGGCGAGCTCGCCCGAGGGGAGTTTGAAGAGGTAGTGCCAGATCCAGACGTCGTCTCCCTCCCGGTACTGGAGCGGCGGGAGGAAGACCGGGCGTTCCCGGGCAAAGCCCTGCTGGACGGCCTCCAACAACCCGGGTTCGGCGAGAGCGGGGAAGACATCCCAGACATTCCGGCCGATCAGCTCCTCCTTCTTGAACCCGAGGATCTTCTCGGCCGCCCGGTTGATGTCGTTGAAGACGAACCCCTCACCACCGCGGATCACCCCGTAGACGATCACGCCGTTGCAAGCGTTCTCGAAGAGCGAACGGTACCGCGTCTCCCTGAAGGTCAGATTCTTTCGCTCCCTGCGGTCGCTCGTGATATCCTTGAAGACGATGGCGAACTCGTCCGGCGGGCCGCCGTTCTCCTGCCGGATCGGGGTGAAGTTCACATCAAAGTAGGCCACGCCGGACTTGGTGCTCGGGATCTGCTCCCGCCTCATGCGGTCGAAGTCGCAGGCGAGCTCGATCTCGGCCACCTGGCCTGCATGGACCAGCGACTCGAGCGTTCCCGGGGAACAGGCCAGGGTGAAGATGCTCGCGGCGGAGAGCTGCTCGAAGGTGTACAGCCCGAGGATCCTGAGCGAGGCGGGGTTGGCGTTCAGGATAGCCCCATCGGCGGCGAAGATGATGATCCCGTTTGGAACCGTCCCGAAGAGGGTCGCGATCTTCCACTCCGAGTTCTTCAGGGCGATCTCGATCTTCTTCAACGCGGTGATCTCCCGGAGGGTGACCAGGATCTCCGGGCTCTCGGTCTGCGAGACGATCGGCGCGAAGTTGACGAGATAGATCCGGTCCGTTCGCTCGTCGATCAACTGTATCTCCTCGAGGTAGGTCTCCGATTGGTGGATTCGCTCGATGTTCCGCCGGACCGCAATATCAGAGAAGATCCGGAGGTCGAGATCGAAGAGCGGAACCCCGATCAGGTTGTGGCCCGACCGGATGCCGAGGGTGGCGATGAAACTCGCGTTCACCATGCAGATCCGGAGGTCGGCGTCCAGGATCGCCAGCGCATTCGGGGAATGGTCGAAGATCTCACGCAGGGGCAGGCGGTGCGACCGCCGGTAGAGCTTCTTCTGGCCGAACCGTTCCATGTAGACGTCGCCGTTCGCGGCAAGGAGTTCGAGGTATTTGGCGGCGGAGACGCGGGTGATGCCGAGCTCGTGGGCGACTGCCGTCACGGACATCCCTGTCGTCGCGTGCTCTTCGAGCAGGTCGAGGATCCGGGAAAACTGCTCCTGGTATCCGGTCGCGGAGTCCGTCATGCCGCACCCTGTATCTCGCACAGCCAACCTTGTTGCCGTGATGCCGGGAACGATAGAATTTCAGTGGACATCGTACTTATGACAGGTTGTCGCCCTCACTCTGCAAAATACTTTCTCGTGAGCATACTCCGCCCGGTCGCTTTCCAGGTCACGGACACGACTCCGGGTCCATCGTCGTGATGCCGGAGGCGGAATCGATTCGCATGCGGACTGCCCCGCCCTGAAGGGTGGGGCTTCCCGCTCCGCCACCTTCACCCCCGCAGGATAAAGGTTTCCCTATTGGAGATCGGGGTATACCTGCCACGTATGTTGCGGGAACTGCGGGAGAAAGAGGGTCAACTGCAATAGCAGAGATGCGAAGATTCGGCGTGATCCGGGGGGTCGGATGGGCAGTACTATCCTCTTGCGGTGTTCAAGAAGACAGCAGGGGAAAGAAACGGTGTATCCCGGGAACGGAGATGGACCGGGAGAGCCCTTCCGGGAAATTCGGATAGGCTGTCCCGTCATGACCGGTACCACAATCGGGGAGCGCACATGCCTGTGCGGCACCCCCGTGGTTTCAGGTTGATGTGCTGTATCAGCAGGCGCGGCCCTTGTCGAGGCCGGTGATCCGGATGCCGCCGAACTGGCACTTGTTCTTGATGTTGAGGCCGATCAGGAGCGGCGTGATCTTCTCGATGATGCAGGCCCGCTCGAGTTTGCCGCAGTCGACGACCTTGATCCCCGGGATCTTCTCGATCAGCGGGGTCACGAGCTCCTTGGCCGCCTTATCGTCGCCGGAAATGAGACAGTCGCAGTCGATCGGTTCGTTCAGCTGCATCCACCAGGTCTGGGAGATGTTGTTGAACGCACAGATCACCTTCGCGTCCGGCAGGATCGACTGGGACCGTTCCGCGGCGGACCCCTCGGGGAGGTCGATGTACTTCGTCGCCGACCCGCCGATGCAGGACTCCAGCGGTCCGGTCGCGTCGAGCAGGGGCTTTCCTGCGGCGCCTTCCTTGATCGAGAGCAGCGTGTCCTTCTGGGCCGCGAGCGGCACCGTGAGGACCAGGACGTCGGCGGCTTTCGCCGCGTCGGGGTTCGTGGCCGCCCTGATGTTCGGGATGTCGCCGAGAAGCTCCTTGACCTTGTCGACACCGGCCTGGGCCTTATCAAGCGTCCTCGAGCCGATGATGACGGTCTCTCCTACCTGTGCAAACCGGAGGGCGATCCCGAGACCCTGACCCCCCGTTCCACCGATTACTCCAATCGTCATGTATTAATCACTTCAATTTGTTTACTGTTGTCAGATTCGTGTTCGTTGCTCTATGCATCGGATACGGGTGTATCCGCTGTCGACAACCGCGGTTGTCCCCGTGATGTAGTTCGCTTTGTCGCTCGCGAACTACATGACGGCCGCATTCAGCTGGCCCTCTTTCCCGTGCCGTCCCATTGGGACCATGGCTTTCATTCTTGCTAATCCTGTCGCCTATTCGTCTCAGAGGCCTCCCCAAAACGAACTGCGAACCATAGGCAGGCCTGAGCAAAGCACCTGTACGCAGGTCATCTGCAGTCACACCGATGCCCCTCGCTCCTACCGGAACGGCAGTCGTATATCACGTCAGGGGGTGCGCCCGGTGGAACGGCGGGTCTGTGTGCACCAATGGTGCGATTAACGGCTACCAGATAGCAGGAGCTCGAGAAACCCGGAGGGTTTCGAGTGGGAAGAACGGGAAGGGTGTCCCCTCCCGACAGAGGGTTTCAGGGCGACCTCTCTGAGAAGAAGCTGCGCATTGTACCCCTTAAATGTTTCCATACTGCCCACGCAGTATAATCGCCGTCGATTCCGCTGAAAGAAAACGAGGATAACTGCATCAGGCACATGAGAGACTGCGCCGTTTATGGCGCGAACCGACGTTTCCGACAGGCAATGTCACCCCTTGCCGCGGGATGGCCAACAGACAGCGATGCCGCCTGCGTCGGGCAGTGAGAAACGGGCCTGCTCATGACCCGGTAATTGGATACCTCACCCCGGGAGGCAGAGAAAAGGAGAATTAAGGGTTTTAACAGAATATGGATGCCAGCCGCCTGACACAACCCGGTCTGCAACAGATGCGCGTCCAGCAGGGGGCAGCCCGATCTAGCCGGACTTGCTGCCGGGCAAAGACCCGGCAGAAAGACTCCCGGTGCACTTCGATCCCGTCTCTCCGGTAGTTGCAGATGGACCGGGAGAGCCCCAAAAGAGCGTTCAGACGGACTTCTCCCAGCCCTGGCCCATATCGATGAGGGGCCGCACCTCACCTACCTCGAACGTCACCGAGGCATGGATCATCGCTGCCGCCTCCTTGCCTGCGGCCTCGGCGACTTTTCTTCGGTAGGTATCGAGCGTCTCTCCGGAGGTCGCGTACTCCTTCATCTTCAGGTAGACCCGGAGCCCCTTCCAGTCCGCAAGCGTCGCTCCCTGTTCCATGATCGTGAAGACAGCATTGGGATTCTCCTGCAGGTAGGCAAACGTGCGGTTATTTCCGAGCCCCATCACGACGGTCTTCTCGTCGACCATCATCGGCGAGCCGAAGACCGCCGCATCGATCTTCCCTTCTTTGTTCGCGGTGCTGAGCACACCGAGCCTCGGCTGTTTGTTGAAGTAATCCATCAATTTTGATGACACAGGTACATTCCTCCTCTGGACCAGAACTTATCGTTCCGCCCTAAAAAGGTATGGGTATGGGGCCGCATGAACCCTGTGGGCCGCCGGGAGGTCTCGTTTTGAGGAGATCTCTTCCACCCACGTTATACCGCCAGGAACTCCCCGGGAGCGAGGCTGGTGGCGAGCATCACGGTATTGATCTCGGGGTTCCCGGTCCAGGTGCCGGCTTTCCGGTTCTCCGGGTCCATCCAGAAGCGCTCGATCTCATCGGCGAGCGGGGCGTACTGCATGAGAGCGTCCGCCCGCCGGGAGAGGTCAGGATTCTCACGGACTCGCTCCGCGAGCGCCCTGGCCCCCGACAGGCCGATGGAGAGCCCGAATTCCCGGAAGGCGAGACGGTAATCCGCGGGGTAGCGGAGCGTCCCGCCCCCGGCAAAGGCGGCGAGGCCGGCGAGGGCCGCGTCGAGGACGGATGCCAGCAGGTCGTCGGACATGGACCTGACCTGGCCCGCGAGGTGTGCGATCCTTCCGGCATCGTAAAGGAGGCCGCCGATGCCGAGCGGGTCGTCCGTAACGAGGCTCCCGCCCCGGCAGATGCCGGCCATATCGGCGATCTCGATCGAGAGGTCGATCCCCCCTGCAGATGCGTTGAGCTCGCTGTAGGTGACGAACCCGTCGAGCGGGTCGTGCTGGCCCATAGCGGGGACGAGCGGCCGGGCAAGGTCGATGCTCATCTTCCAGTACATTCTCCTGCCGCCGGAGGGGAGGGTGTCGGTGAACGCGGCGTGGGCAGCCTGTGCAAGTTCCACCGCCCACCGGGTATAGGCCGGGTCTCCGGTCGCCCTGCTCACCCGGTTGAGCGCGTGCATCCACTTCGTGAGGTAGTGATAATACTGCCCGTCACGGTCCCACTCCAGCCGCTCGTCGAACGGCTCACCGAGCCTTCGTTCGGGAAGCGGTTTACCGATCCGGAGTCCGCCCCGGGTCGGGTGCGCCTCGCCCTCCTCTTCGGGAAGTCCGCTGATCCAGCCCGTGCGAGAGTCGTCTTCGCGGTGCCGGCCGAGGGTGTGGTGTACCTGGTCGACGAGGCGGAGGGCGAGGTCGCGGTAGACCCCGTTGCCTGTCCGGCGAGAGAGTTCGAGGTAGTTGCAGACCGCGTAGGCGTCCGTCCAGAGGTAGCGTCTCGGGCGGGTGTGGGGCGGGTCAAGCCCGGTCCGGGCGGCAAACTCCGCCATGAGACCGCGGACGGTTGGGGTGGTCACGTTGTGCGCCATCTCTCCTTCACCGGGGGCTGGCTGATGAGACCGGCGGGCTCATGCTCACCGTGCGCGACCCGGCCCGGGAACCATCCTTCCCCCGGACTCGGGCCGCGGGGGCTTGATCCCGAACTCCGGCAGGATGACGTCGTGGGCGAGGTTGATGAACGCCTCCTGGTCAGGGCCCACCTGGTGCAGCAGGACGCTGTCGTATCCCATATCGACGAATTTGCCCACCTTCTCGATGATCTTCTGCGGGTCAGGGCCGCAGAGGACGTTCTTTGCGACATCCTCTGGTGTCACCATCTGCTGCAACTGCTCAAAGTGTGTCGGGGTGGGGACGATCCAGTTCAGTTCCCCCTTGTTCGCGGCCATAGGGAACCACTCGTATGCCGTGCGCTTCGCCTCCTCCTCGCTCGTGCCGTAGCAGACCACGGTCTCGATCATGCACGATTTGCCCTCGCCGCCCGACGAACGGAACGTTTCGATGACCTCTTCGGGCTTCTGCTCGAAGTGGATGAGCGCGTCGCCGATCTCGCCGGCAACCTCCGCCGAGATCGGCCCTTCCGCTGAGATACGGATCTGCGGTAACTCCCTCGGCAGTTCGTAGATCCGGGCGTTGTCGAGGGTGTAGTAGGTGCCGGAGTAGTCCTGCATGCCACCCCTCCAGAGCGTCCGGATGATCTTCACCGCTTCGCGGAGCATATCGAGCCGCACCGGCTCGGACGTCGGAAAGACGCCGCTGACGACATGTTCGTTCAAACTCTCGCCCGTCCCGAGCCCGAGTTCGAACCTTCCCGGCATCATCGTGGCGGCGGTTGCAGCGGCCTGCGCGACGATCGCCGGGTGATAGCGTATCAGCGGGCAGGTCACGCCGGTGGAGACCCTGACCCGCGAGGTGGCCTGCGACACCCCGCCGATGGTGCACCAGACAAACCCGGCGTGCCCGTGGTTCGAGATCCACGGGAGGTAATGATCGCTGATGCTCAGAAACGAGAAGCCAGCGTCCTCGGCAAGCCTTGCGTTCTTCACCAGTTCGGGCGCACTGTGCGACTCGGTGAAGAGTTTATAGCCAATCTCGACCATGTTTTCTCTCTCCTCTCGGATTCCCCGTCCCTTGCACGGAGGTGCCGGGGTATAGGCGCCGGGAGAGATCGTCACCGGTCTTAAGCGTTGTGCCGATTAAAAAATGGCATTGTCGAGGGGCGGTTCAGTAGCCCGTCGCGTAGTAGTAGCCGTCCTCCTCCCGGACGCGGACAGGGACACGGAAGAGCCCGCCGATAGCGTCGTCGGTCAGCACCTCCGCCTTCGGGCCGTCCTGCCGGACGGCGCCGTCCCGCATCAGGACGACCCGGGAGATCTCGGGGATGATATCGTGGAGGTTGTGGGTCACCAGGATGATGCCGGTGCCGGACTGTGCGATCTTTCGGAGGGTTTTTCTGAAGGTGTGGAGCGCGTGAAGATCAAGGCTGTTCGTGGGCTCGTCGAGGACGAGGGTGCCCGGGTCGTGGACGAGTGCCCGCCCTATCAGGAGCCTGCGGGCCTCGCCCGAGGAGATCTCGGTCATCGGGCGATCGGCAAGGTGGGCGACGTCGAGGAACTCGAGGATCTCGTCGGCCTTCCGCTCCATCGCGTCCGTCACCTCGTGGGAGAGGAAGAGCCCGATGCTCGAGAAGAACCCCGAGAGGACGACCTCGCGGCCCGATATCCTGCGGACGAAAGTCTGCTGGAGGTCGGCGGAGACGACCCCGAGGTGGGACCTCAAGGAGAAGGCGTCCCACGTATCCTGCCCCCGGAACCGGAACGTGACCTCCGGGCCCGGCGAGGAGGGGTAATACTCGCGGGTGATCGCCCGGATGAGCGACGACTTCCCGGCGCCGTTCGGCCCGAGGATGGCGATATGCTCTCCCTCGCGGATCGTGAGCGATACAGAGTCGAGGAGTCTGTGGCCGTCCCGGACGACGCTGACGTTTTTGAACTCGACGAGCGGCGGTGACTGTTGAGCGCCGGCGGTGCTATCGGTCATGCCGGCCGCTCCGTCGGGTGGGGTATTCGGTACAGGGATTCCATCGATTGTCGCTGTGTATGTTGGACGGTTCTCGTCAAAAGGTACGCTTTCGTCACCGCGGGGCACCGAGCAGCGCGGCAACCCTCTCCGGGTCGTCCGTGTAGACGCGGAGGAACCCGGCGGGCTTGAGCGCTGCCCTGACGTGGCCGGGATACCGCAGACTGACCAGGAAACGATAGAGCAACTCCAGCATGAACACCGCAACGCCGACCTCAAAGAAGGTGCGAACGAGGAATTCGGGATCGACAGCCAGGGCGCCCGAATACCGTATCCACCCAACCCACACCCTGACGAAGTATACCCCCGCAATCAGGAGAACCAGGAAGAGTGCAAATGTCCAGCGGAGGATGGGAGGGTACGGCCCCTTCACCTCGACCGATCTGAAAGCATCCTTTCCGAAGACGAGCGGCTGAGAACGCGATCTCCGGACGACGATGGCATCCCTGAATGACTCTATCTCAGCCCGTTTCGTATCGAGAGAGAGATGCACCGCGGCATACGCTATAAAGGAGAGGCCTGTGAGGATAAGGAACACGAAGCGCAGGGAGGGGATCAGGAGACCTGCCACGAAGAGTCCGCCGAAGACGAGGATCGAGACCGGTAAAAAACGGGGACTGGTGTAATCCACAAATACGCCCTCGATGACCTCCCGGCTGCAACCTTTAGCGGCTTCGAGCCCGATCTCGCCGTCGGGGGTGGGATACTGTCGGCGGACGGTCCCGGTCACCGCCGCGTTCGGGCACCAGCCGAGTTTCTTCCTGAGATACTCCATAAAGACCGTCATCA
>ERZ795032.633-NODE-633-length-34217-cov-4.787366_pt1 | contig 34217 bp, 22 predicted proteins | sample MGYA00375124_ERZ795032 | MGnify/ENA primary metagenome ERZ795032 (study PRJEB30167, sample SAMN05720154) | activated sludge metagenome | isolation source: Anaerobic digester | place: China | collected 2015-12-16 ...
TTATCTACCGGGATGCCGGGATATAACTCCTGCAGTCGCTCACGAAAGGCAGCGAACATGCTCGGATGGGCCTTCCAAACACCTCCGCAGCACACTACACGCTGGTATTGCTCCGGAATACACTGGCGGCGGATCAGGCAATCAGTCTGTACCGCCATCATCAGACCGGCCTTGCGAAGAATCTGCAGTGCAACCAGATCTCCTGCATACGCTGCTTCCCCAACCAAAGGCGTAACAGAAGCCACTATCCTGAAGGGAGCCACGGATCTATGAATGATATTGACCATATCAAAATATTTCTCCAGCTTCCACTTCCGTTGAATCAACTCACGGATCACAGTTGGTTCGCCCCAACCTTCGATGGAGGCAACTACCGCCCGAAGGGCCTTTTGTCCAATCCATGTCCCGCTTCCCTGGTCACCCAGTATCGGTCCCCAAGCACCTACTACCGAATTGAGGGCCTGCTCTTCTCGCACATAAAAGACATCCGAACCGGTACCAGCCAGTGCCAGGATCCCTTCATCTCGCAGCGCACCCGCCAGCAGCCCAGCCCTGGCTTCACTCAGCGCAACGATATCGCCCACTGTCGCATATTTTGCCAGCTCTTCATATAGAATGTTCACTGGCCCAACAAACACCACATACAACCTGCCCATGTGTACCAGCGGCTTCCTGCCGAATACCTGACCCAGACAATCAACAACATTTGCACGGCTGTCTTCCAGAGAAGTATGGTTAGTGTTTACCCCGCCGCTTATTCCCCAACCAAGCAGACGGAATTCATCATCGAACAGCACCATTCTGAGCTTCGAGCCGCCCCCATCAACGGACAACATCATCTCCATATAAACATATCACCAATCCTCAGAAACATATCATCAATCTTCAGAAACACATCACCAATCCTCAGAAACACACATCACCAATCCTTCTAGTGCTATACGATAGCTTAATGCATGCGAAAATCCAGATGAGCAGGTGGAATGCATTCCTTCTTGAATTGTTCAAGCAAGGTGTCATCCAGCTCCACTCCTCTTTCTTGTGAGCGCTTAATTGCAACCATGCGAAACCACAGATCTGTCAGCTTAACCTCGCCTTCCCGCACATCAGTCAGCACGATATTACTATTGAGCATGCGCTCCGCTCGGTCAATATCTTTTGTATCCAGCAGTGCTTCGATCAGCAGAACTTTTAGTCTGCCAAGCGCGCGTACACTTTTAGGCAGCCTGGCGTACAGATTAATAACCTCCTGGTTTTTACCTGCTTTGTGCAGAGTTCGGAGTGCTTCTTTGGCAATATTGTGCTCGGGCAGCATGGTCACTGCCTGAACCAACAACTCTGCTGCTTCCTCCGTGTTACCTTCCATATCCTGAAGAACTGCTTTGCAGCGCAATGCCCAAGGATTGACTGCACATTGTATGGACTGGTCAAATGCATCTTCTGCTTCTTCAAGTTTACCCGCATAGGCCGATGTGACACCGTATTGGTAGTAGCCATACCAGTGCCTGCTCCCTCCCTGACGTATGGAATCGGCTAGCAATTGTTCCCATTCACTGCCGATTTGATAACTACCCGGCTCCTCTAATACTCCAGGACATGGCAGAGCTCCCTCGCGGATTAACTGCAACCATGGCCTCTCACGGTGTCCAATGCTGTACGATGGAAAGTACAAACCGCCATCCCGGAATTTATCTCCCAAAAGTTCCTTCTGAACGAGAGCCCAACCTGCACCCACTGTTTTTGTCCTACCAGTCCTGTCATCCAATTCCAGCTTAGCCCTTTGGTGCATTTGCTCCACCCAAGCACGGGGACAGGCACATTCCAGTGCTTTCTCGATGGCCCCAATAGCAGCAGCCCAATCTTCTCCATGCACTATGTTGGCTTCAGCTGCAATCGGCCCATACGCTTCCATCCAGCTGATCACAGCCCCACCCTTCATGGGAAGATGCTCTAATTGAGTGCGTGCCAGGCCGGCCTGAAGCTCCATATAGGCACAGCCCGGCTGTGCTAAAAAAGTCTGCCAATTTCGGCCTCCTGATCCCATTCCCCAAACAAATAATTTTCGTCCCTGTAAAACATCAGTCGATGTCTGCACGAAGCCATACCCGTCTCCGTCTACCGCAGAAATCCACCGTCTCTGCCCCTGGGGGATATCGAAGAAGAAATCCATCGCTTGCGGCAACTGTGTTGTGCGGCTGATATCCCAGTGCAATGTGCCGCATTTACCTGCCCCACCATACACTTGATCAGCCTGTACCGTCATATACGGAATTGACACCGTCATATACGGAATTGACACTTTAGTCAGCTTTCCGCCATAGCCCCATCGGTAGGATTTATGGGATGGAACCAGTACACGCGTATCATCCCGCTCATCAACTGCAATGTTGCTCCACCAATAGAATGCTGTGCCCATATCAGATGAATTATCGATGCGGACCCGCACAAACAGATACCTTGAATCATCAGGCAGCATGGCTTCAACCCTATAGATTAGGCGGCGCACCCGCTCGTACTGGAACATTCTCAGTACCGGCGTACCGTCATCCAACGCCAGTTGCTCAGTAAACATTCGATCCACAGTAAAAGGACTATGTCCGATGATACCGATATTCCACTCTACACCGCCCGAAACCCAGGCATTGCGTAAAGCTAAATTGCATGGCTGAAAGACTGGGTTGCGGTGCAGCAATTCCCTGCCGGTCGTCTTGTCTATAAGGGACCAAAGCCTTCCACCCAGCTCCGGCAAAAATGTTGCACAGATAAAATTATTCTCCAGCACAGCGGCTTTCCAGGCATGGGGCTTCTTTTTACGATTATAGCCGTCCTGCAGCAAATAGGGCAATATGCCATTGACCCGCCCCCAGCCCATATATCTGGCTTCTTCCTTCGTGATGGTTGCCTCGTCAATGGGAATTGAAACATGCTGGTCAGCTGTCCTGCGCAGATCAGGCAATGGATTGAGCTTACCCAATGAAGCCGAGGGCATTTCATAGCTGGTAAATGTAAGTGTGGACACTGTTTTGCACTCCTCCTTCATAATATTTCATAAAATGGCCGCTCACTCGAATCAGACCAGAGCGAACGACCATTCAATGTTGGAGAACCTATTTTTCTTCTAGTCGAGGTGGGGGACATCTACCGCTTCATTAAAATTATAATTACTTTATCATTACTTACTGGCTTTCCAATCATTGATCTGCTTCTGCGTTTCCGCAAGTACCTTTTTGACGCCATTGGCCTCAAGCTTTGCGACAAACTCATCAACCGCTTTATCTACTTCCTTTTCAGATTCAAGTTGCCCATTACGCAAAATATCACGGTATTCCATGACCACATTGGTGCAGGCAGCAATCTCATTGGCAACTGGTTTAATGTCAAAAACAAAACCCATGTGGTTAGGCATGACCGCTTCTTTGTTATATCTCTTTATCTCGGTCAGCATGATGCCATTGGGACCAACCAGGCTTTCCGGTGCCTTAACGATGGTAAGATTGCCCACTGGTGCAGCGTACCAGTAGTAGTAACCATAATCGGCACGGGCACCGCCGTTGCGCTCGCTGCCTTCAAACTGCATCTTGCCTTCGTTATTGGTAATATAATGCTTGCCCTGTACGCCAAAGCGCATCATAGTCGCAAACTCAGGATCGGTATTGACCAAATTGAGGATCATCATAGCACGTTCGGGTTCGGCACAGTTGAATGAAATAGCAGTGCCGGCACTAAAGTAGTTATTTGTTTCGGTCCAGATATGGTCGGAAACAATCATTTTAGTTGTAAATGCATCACCATACAAGTTCTTCTGCATGTAGGTATAACCCCAGCCAGGCCATGCAAACATACCACCCTTATAGTTCCATTCGCTCTTACCTGTATAATCATAGGCAAATATATTCTTTTCCACCATGCGCTGGCGGCTCTTGACAAACTCACGATATTCATTCGTTGCATAGAGATTGAATACGGTATCGTCATCATAACCTTTTACATCGAAGAATGGAGCAATATTACATACGGCCAAATAAGAATCGTTAAGGAAGGTTTCAAGTGCAAAATTGTATGGTATTTCACGGCCGGCACCTCCGCACAGAGGATACTGGTCATATTCAGGGAATTTTTCAGAACGTTTTTTTAATACCTCCGTCAGGAATGGCTCTATTTGCCGCCAGTTAGTAAATTTGACTGATCCCATATCGAGTCCAAGTGCATCTGCCATATCAGCATTGTATATAAACGACATGATATAGCAATTGTCCTTGAGTGACGGAATTCCATATATTTGCTTGTTTATTTTCATACATTCCCAGATCTCATTGGGAAACAGAGCCTTGGTTTCTGTTCCGTAATTATTAAGCAAATCATCGAGCGGCCGGAAGGACCCGCGGTTGGAATGCACTACATAATCCAGCTTGGACTGGCTGCCAAAACCAATGATGCCAACATCCTGGCCAGCGCTGATCATTGTGGTCATTTTGGTTTCCCAATCCTTGGCTGACCAATAGTACATGTTGACATTGGCATTGATTTTTTCCTTCAAATATTTATTGACCGCGTCATTGACCATCTGATTGTCCGGCATCGGGTCTAAACCCAAATACCAATCCAGCGTAACAAAATTCAACTCTTTCATTGTTGGTTCATTACCGCCGCTATTGTCGCCTTGCGATGCCGAAGGCTTGGTTGAACCAGAGCAGGCAGTGAGCGAGAAAATCATAACCATAACTATTAAGTACGCAAATGTCCGGGTGATCCATAACTTTTTCATAAATAATCCTCCTTTATTTGGAAATTGTATTGCAACCCCGATACCGACAAGAAAACAGTGAACATCAACCTTTGATACTGCCCATTGTCAAGCCCTGTACAAAATAACGTTGAAAGAAGGGATAAGCAAACAGAATAGGAAGAATTACGATGATAGTGCAAGCCATGCGCATATTCTCGTCCGGAAGTGTACGCAGTAGTGCGATGCCGTCTGGCGTGCCTGCGATCGCTGCATTCTGTTTGAGGAAATCTATAGTGTTTTGCAGCTTGGTCAGAAGGGTCTGCAGAGGAACCAATTTGGGATTTTGTATGTATAGCATGCCGGTAAACCAATCGTTCCAGCGCGACACCATGTTGAACAGGCCGACTGTTGCGATGCCTGTCTTAAACAGCGGAAGCACAATGCTCACGAAGATGCGGAAATGCCCGGCACCATCGATCCGCGCGGCTTCAAAAAGTGTATCGGGAATTGTGGTTCGGATGAAGGTTCGAAGAATAACCGTATAATAGGCGTTAACCAGCGATGGGAGCAAAAAAATCCAAATACTGTTATTGATGTGCAAATAGCGCACATTGAGAATGTAAATGGGCACCAAGCCGCCGCTAAAAAGCATCGTGAAGAACAGCAGCCAAGTGAACAGACGGCTGTGCTTAAACTTTTTCTGAGCTATTACATAAGCAAACATGGTCATGACAGTCAGGCTCATCAGCGTGCCGGTGATGGAATAAAAAATCGTAACCAAATAAGAATCTGCCAGCTGATCGCCTGTTTTGAACAAATACCTGTAACCATCCAGTGTCCACTCGCTGGGGAAGAAAGTATATCCATAGTCTGCTATGCTGATCTCGCTGGACAACGATACTATCAGGATCAACAGCATCGGAATCACGACCAGCAACGCCATAAAAAATAATATGATGACAAACACGGCATTCCAGCCTTTGGATAGCAAGGTTAGTTTGTTCACTCGTTTTACTTCTTTTGCCATAAACAGACATCCTTTCTTGGTTTACAATCAGAACATGGCACTGTCCGGGTCGATCCTGTTTACAATTTTGTTGACAACCAGTACCAAAACAAATCCGACCACCGATTGATACAGCCCGGCTGCCGTCGACATACCAACATTATTCAGGTATGTGAGAGAACGATAAATATAGGTATCAATAACATCCGTCACCGGATAGATCTTGCCTGAATTCATCGGTACATTGTAGAACAGACCAAAGTCTCCGCGGAAGATCGACGACATGGACAGGATTAACGAAATGCCTACGATATACCGCAGATGCGGTAATGTGATATAACATGCTTGCTGGAATTTAGTCGCTCCATCAAGAACTGCTGCCTCATAATAATCAACAGAAATTCCAGAAATAACAGCTAGATATAGTACTGTTTGGTACCCCACGTTCTTCCATGCATTAACAAATACCGACAAAGGAGGCCATATCCTAAGCTGATGATACCAATTGGTCTTACCAGGCTCCCCCATTAATCTCAGGATGGAGTTCACCAATCCGTTATCCCTATCTAGAAAGGCGTTGGCCACGATGGCAACTACCGCATAGGACAGAAAATAAGGCATCATGTAGATTGTCTGCATGGTTTTTGCGTATCCGCCTGAACGAAGCGAGCTGAGCATCAGCGCTAAAGAGATCGAGATGATCAGATTAACCACGATAAAGATCAAGTTATAACATACAGTATTGCGCGTGATGACCCATGCATCGGTTGTGCGGAAAAGAAATTCAAAATTTTTCAAGCCCACATAAGGGCTTCTAAAGATACCTTTTGTGATATTGAGGTCTTGAAATGCCATCACAAGCCCACCCATCGGAACATAACAAAAAATAAGCAAATAAATAAGCGTAGGCAGCGCCATCAAATACAAAGCCGCATCTTCTTTTTGAAATATCTTTTTTCTTTTCTTGAGTCTGACATTCGCTCTAGTCTGAAGCATGCCTATTCCCCTTTCATTTCTCAAATAATTTGAATATTTATCTGTAGTGATGCGAATCCGCAGTTATATACAAACTACTTATACTAGGATACTATGCAAACTTCAAAGAAAATATAATAATGTCAACTTAATGTATGAAAATTAATTTGTGGCAAGATAATACTTAAAATAGTGATATTATCAGTGATTTATTATAAGTGATTTAATATCAGTGATTTAATTGCAAAAATCTTAAGACTTTGACTTTCCCGTATTATTATAAAAACCATCTAGTCTTCTTTATTGTTTCGAGATACCGTTTCAACTGACATTATAATATATTAAATAAAAGTAAAAGTCAATACGAAAATTAGCAAAATCTGCAAACACGAGTGTTTGACAATTGAATAATAAAAAAGTCGCTGTAAGTCTTGAAAAAGGCTTGTTTTTTTGTCAAATTTAAAAAATTCACATTGCACAATGCGTCGCAATGTGTTACAATACCTATATTATAACAATATGAGGTGTATGTCATGAGACTACAGGTTTCTAGATCCAAAAATGCTGCTTCCTTCTATGTAACAAAATCTGTCTATGATAAGGGTAAACGTAGCAACAAGATTGTAGAAAAGCTTGGAACCTATGCGGAGTTGAAAGCCAAGCTAAACGGCAGAGACCCCTACGAATGGGCAGAGGAATATGTCAAAGAGCTGAACCGCCTTGAAAAAGAAGGACGCGAACCTGATGTTATTGCTAGGTATTCGCCATACAAGAGGATTGAGAAGGATGTGCGCTGTTCATTCAATGGTGGGTATCTTTTTTTGCAGCAGATATATCATGAACTTGAACTACATAAGCTTTGCAAAGATATTTCCCAAAAATATAAATTCAAATTTGACTTGGATTCCATTCTTTCCAGACTAGTTTATGGCAGGATACTATTCCCTTTATCGAAGCTTGCAACATTCGAAGAATCCAAAAAGTTTATTGAACAACCCAGTTTTAAATTGCATCAGATATATAGAGCACTTGAATACCTCGCTAAAGAAACTGATTTTATTCAAAGTACTCTATATGAAAACAGTCTTAAGATATCAAGAAGAAATACCGGTATACTTTACTATGATTGCACCAATTTCTATTTCGAAATTGAAGAAGCGAAAGGTAAAAAGCAATATGGAGCAGGAAAAGAGCATAAGCCAAACCCTATTACTCAAATGGGCCTGTTCATGGACGGAGATGGCATTCCTCTCGCATTAAGTATTAACAGGGGAAATATGAATGAACAACTCACATTAAAGCCCTTGGAAAAGAAAATCCTATCTGATTTTGAGCTTTCCAGGTTCGTTGTCTGTACCGATGCAGGTCTTTCTTCCGAAGAGAATCGAAAGTTCAATGACAAGGACGGACGTGCCTTTATTACCACACAGTCCATCAAAAAATTGAAAGAACACCTTAAAAAATGGTCTCTTGCTTCAACCGGCTGGAAACTTCCGGGTGACGAAAAAACCTATGATATTTCTAAACTTGATGAGATGATAGAAAAAGCTAGTGCTAAAGATAAAGAAAAAATACGAGCCAAGGTTTTCTACAAAGAACGCTGGATTAAAGAAAATAGTCTTGAACAGAAACTGATTGTTACATATTCTGTCGTATACAGGGATTATCTGTGTAATATCCGGAATTCTCAAATAGAACGTGCTCAAAACACAATAGATGACAGTCCTGAGGCAATAAAGAAATGCAGGCAAAACGATTACAAAAGATTTATCAGTAAGACAAACATAACTATCTACGGCGAAGTTGCAGATAAGGAAATATACGGCATTAACACTGCTCTAATCCAGAAAGAGGAAGCCTTTGATGGTTTTTATGGGGTTTGTACAAATTTGGATGATGATGTTTCCGAAATCATCAAGATAAATCAAAGAAGATGGGAAATCGAAGAATGCTTTAGAATTATTAAAAGTGAATTCAGGGCAAGGCCTGTATATCTGAGTGATGACGACAGGATTGAAGCACATTTTATCACTTGCTTTATTTCATTAGTTATTTATAGACTGCTTGAAAAGAGGCTCCATGAAGAATTCACCTGTCATGAGATTATCAGTGAACTTAGAGAAATGAATTTTAAGGAGATTAAGGGCGAAGGCTATGAACCGATATACATAAGGACAGATTTTACCGATGCTTTGCATGAAGCTTTTGGCTTCTATACCGATTACCAGATTGTTACTTCAAAACAAATGAAAAAAATTTTTAAAGCAACTAAAAGCAAATGACATTGTGCACATTTTGGTTAAGTCTGAAAAGCTTGAAACCCAACATCATCAACGGGCTTCAAGCTTAATTTGTTCTTTAAGTGTCAAACGGGAGAGTTTGATGCACCTCCAATCAATCGAAAAATCTTGACACTTACTTGGATGGGTTATATAATTATTTTATCTTAATAATAACTCGAATAAAGACGCAATTTACCAGGGTTACTCATCTATGATGATTTTAGGTTATAATAACCATAATGACCATCATGATGCTATATCTGTAAGAAGCTCTCTTTTCAAAAGGCGAAATCCTGTGAATAAGTTGATGAAGCAAGAGAGTGGAAGGTAACAGACGGAGGGTTTATATATGTACAGCCTGAAAAATCATATAGTATACCTGTCAAGCAAAAGGAGCGTCCTTATTACACTGTTCACTTCATTCATTATTTTGACTTTAATTCCTTTAATAATTTGGGGCTTCTTTTACAAAAAGACTGAATCTATTATGAAGGAAAATGTAAACCGTTATAATATAGCTATGCTTGAGCAGGTAAAGCATATAATGGATGGGAACCTGCAAGAAACTGAGCGTACAGCCTATCAAATCTCATTCAGTTCAAAGCTTCACAATATTATTAGCATTGATTATCCGCCAGATGTATCAAATACATACCAATATATCGATTTCAAAAATGAGCTTGCTGTTTATAAAAGGACAAACACTTTTATCTCTGACTTTTATGTATATTTTCCAAAAGACGATGTAATACTTATGCCTGATATGAAGACTAATTCCAGTACCTTTTATGATAATTTTTACAAATATATGGAGATTGATTATAATTCATGGATTGAAATCTTGAATAGCTATCATTATAAATATTATCTTCCTGTAAAGGAAATCCTGGCTTATTCAAAACCACAGAAGGTAATAACATATATCCAATCACTCCCATTCGGTAATAAAAAGGATATTAAAGCATGTCTGGTAATATTTATTGATGAAAGCAAAGTAAAAAAATTGCTTGATAATGTAAAGTGGGCCACCAATGGATATATATGCATTATTAACAAAGATAACCAGGTTATAATGAGTACTGGCAATATTCTGGATAATACAGATATACCTTACTCCGAGTTTAATAATGATGTGAGTGTATATAAAGACAAAAGCGGTTCTGAAATTATGGTGTATTGTTCCATTTCACAGGAATCAGACTGGAAATATATTAGTATTTTGCCTAAAAATGAATTTATGGAAAAGGTTAATAATATGAAGCGTTGGATTCAAAATAACATCTTTTTTTATTTAGTATTGGGACTTATGCTGGCATTCTTCCTTACATATAAGAATTATAATCCTGTAAAAAACCTGATAAGCGCAATCTTTAGCGAAAAGAAAATTAAGGATAAAAATATTCAGAATGAGTATGACTTTATTAAGCAATCTATTCTGGATGGTATGAGCGAGAATAGGAAATTAAGCGATATAATATACCGTCAGATGCCTGCTGTTAAAAGCAATTTTCTTATGAGAGTCATGTATGGGATAATTGATTATTCTACAATCACAAAGGAATCGCTTAAATTCATTGATATTGATTTTGTATCAGATTATTTTATGCTTTTAATAATTGAAATAGAGAATTTCGGAAGCATTTTTTCGCAAGATTCTGAAAATGAAAAGGCACTGGCAAGATTTGCATTAACAAACATGGGAAATGAGCTTGTCAATGAATATGGTAAGGGTTATCTCATCGAGCTTGAGAGCAGCAGACTTGCTCTTTTATTTAATGTTTTTGAGGAAAGACTGGATAAAGCCGAATCTGATTTGTTAAACATATCCAAAGTGCTCAGGAACGCAGCACAGGAACATTTTGATGTTTTTATTACAATAGGCATAAGCAGTATTCACAAAGGTACTTTTGGAATTGGTGAATCATATAAAGAAGCTTCAAGAGCTATTGATTACAAATTTGTGAAAGGTATTGGTGAAATTATTTGTTTTAATGAAATCGAGAGTGTGAAACAAAATTATTATTATCCGCTTGAGTCAGAGTTGATTATTATTAATACTGTTAAGAACGGGGACTACAACAGTGTGGAAAAGATACTGGATAAAATATATAACGATAACTTCAAACCGTATAATGTTGCGCCTGAACATGGAAAGAGCCTTTTTTTCAATATAATGAGTACATTGGTTAGGATAATGAATACTACTAATATCAAGTTCGAAAATATTTTAACTGGCGAAACCGATATAGTCAATTACTTGACAGGATGCTCTACAATTGAAGAAATGCATGAAAAAATTAAAAAGGCTTTTAAATTGATTTGCCTTTATATTGATTCCAACTGGAATAACAGAAAAAACCATCTTCTAGAGCAAATCAAAAACTATATTGCGAAGAATTATACTGACAATACCTTATGTTTGGTATCAATTGCAGATAACCTTAATATAACACCTCAGTATTTATCTACATATTTTAAGAATGCCAATGGTGAGAATTTAAGTGATTATATAGCTAAAATAAGGGTAGGAAAAGCAAAGCAGCTTCTGGCAGAAGGGCAGCTCACAGTTTTTGAAATAGCTAAATCAATTGGATATACAAATGATGTGGGATTTATAAGAGTATTCAAGAAAATTGAAGGAGTAACACCAGGTAAATATAAGTCCATGATTTCATCTGAGCATAAGTGATATGCTATATAAAGCCATTTACCTTGGACAGGAATTTTATCTTTATATTTGATAATCAATGTTTAAAATTGTAAACCCAATTAATTAACTTTATATAGTCTTTATTAAGTATGTATAGTTTACTTTTGAAGCATTTCCGGTAGAATGAATATGCAGATACAGAAATGCCGCGGATGTTTCTGATTGATCCCTTAATATTAATTATTAAAAGCAGAAGTTAATAATTGAAAGGTAAAGTTAACAATTAAAAGCAGAAGTTAATAATTGAAAGGTGAAGTTAATAATTGAAAGGAGAAAGATATGAGAAATAATATTATACGGCTAATAGCACTTTTTGTTTCTGTTTTCTTAGTGATGCTGCTATTTAGCGGATGCGGACAAACGTCGAAAAATGGGAATACTTCCAATCAGACAACTGCAAGCAGTGCTGCAGACTCAATAACAGGACAGGAAAAGAACAACACACTTATAGTAGACAAACCTCTAACCCTTACTTATTATGTAGCTAATTCAGCGAGAGGACAGGTACAGGATTATAATGAAATACTGGCCTATAAGGAAATGGAGAAAAAGACCGGCATCCATATCGAATTTCAACACCCTGTTGCTAATACACTTGAGGAAAGAGTAGAACAGTTCAATCTTATGCTGGCATCAGGCGAATATCCTGATATAATAAGTGTTGCGTGGTCTGAGATGAAGCAAACTCCAGAGCAATTGATAGATGACAATGTTATAATAGGTCTAAATGAATTAATTGATCAATATGCTCCTAATTATAAAAAAATTCTTGATAGTAATTCTGATATAAGAAGAGGAGCAGTTACTGATAAAGGCAGGCATTTTGCATTTAAGAATGTATACAATCATGAATCTACAGCTGTATGGTTCGGTCCTATAATCAGGAAGGATTGGCTTGACAATCTCAGTATGGATGTACCTGTTACAATAGATGAATGGTATACAGTACTGCAAGCTTTTAAGAGTAAGGATCCTAATGGAAACAACAAGGCTGATGAGATACCTCTTTTGATTGGGGCTTTCGGTGATCCACTTGGTTCATTTAGATTAGGTCGCGCCTTTATAGGAGCTTGGGGGATTGCAATGGAATATTATCAGGATAATGGAACAGTTAAGTATGGTCCTTTACAGCCTGAATTTAAGGAATTCCTGAAAGTGATGAACAAATGGTATATTGATGGCCTTATTGACCGTGATTATGCTGCAATGAAAACAGAGCTTCTTGTAGCCAATGTGACAAACAATCTTCTGGGTTCTTTGACTGCAGGTGCTTCTGGAGCTATAGGCAGATACACAAATATGATGAAGGATAAGGATTCGAAATTCAAATTGGTAGGTACTCCATATCCGGTACTGAAAGCTGGAGATAAGCCTCAGCTTGGGCAAAGAGATAGTATGGTTTTAAATATCGGAGCTGCAATAACAACCAAATGCAAAAATAAGATTGAAGCTGTCAAATGGCTGGACTATGCCTATAGCGAAGACGGCAATATGCTTATGAATTTCGGAGTAGAAGGTACTACATACACTATGGTAGACGGGTACCCTAAATATACGGATTTGATTCTAAAGCCCAGGGATATATCAGTAGATGAGAATCAGGTTAAATACTGTCCTACCAATATGGGGGGACCATATACACTGGATTACCGTTCATATGAACAACTTATCAGTCTGCCTGAGCAGAAGGACGCAATTAAGATATGGGCCGCTACTGATACATCTAAACTGATCCCTGACAATGTAGTTATCTCTCCGGAAGATTTAGCAAAAAATGCTACGAGGGAAACAGATATTAAAACTTATATGGATGAAATGATTAATAAATTTATCATGGGTGTGGAACCTATTGAAAACTATGATAAGTTTGTAGAAAAGATAAAAACATTAGAGATTAATTCGCTTATTGCAGCAAAGCAGAAAGCTCTTGATAATTACAATAAACGTTAGAATCTTAATAATTACAATAAATGTTGGAATCTTAATAATTATAATAAATGTTAAAATCTCAATAATTATAATAACATAAAACTACTAAAAATGATCTGTGCAGAAAGATCAGGAGTTTGCCCGGAAAGTCTGAGCTATAAAGCGGACTGCATGAGCCAGCTTCTTCGAGCAGACTCCTAATGAATATCTTCCCTGTACAGATACTTCTGTCAAAGGATTTGAGGTTAATGAACACAACAAATATTAAGCAGACCCGGGCGAAGCAGACCCGGACGGAGTTTGAATCCGGACTACTTAAAACAAAACTTAAAACAAAACTTAAAATATTATATGATGATTTAAAAAGAAATAAGCTTATCTATTTAATGCTTATTCCTGCTCTTGTGTATATAATTGTTTTCCGTTATGTGCCTATGTATGGCGTTCAGATAGCATTTAAGGATTATAGTTTCTCCAGGGGCATATGGGGAAGCGAATGGATTGGACTTAGGAATTTTAGAGATTTTTTTACCAGCATTTATTGCTGGCGGGTAATTCGCAATACAATTTTAATTAATTTGATATCACTGTTTTTTGCCTTTCCTATTCCTATCATTCTTGCACTGCTTTTAAATGAAGTTAAATGTATGGCCTTTAAAAGGACTGTCCAAACAATTACATATATGCCGTATTTTGTATCACTCGTAGTTACAGTTGGCATAATATATGATTTTTTCTCCAACAATGGTATTGTGAACAGCATGCTTTCATATCTGGGAATTGAACCTATACAATTCCTGCAGAAACCCCAATGGTTCAGACCTCTCTATATAGGCTCCGGCATATGGCAGGAAGCAGGCTGGAATTCAATATTGTATCTTGCAGCATTAACCAATATTGACCCAACCCTATATGAGGCTAGTGACCTTGATGGTGCTAACAGATGGAAACAGACACTGCATGTAACACTCCCGGGTATCATGCCCGTGATTGTTATTATGTTGATTTTAAGAATGGGTAATATGATGAATGTAGGCATTGAAAAAATAATACTAATGTACAATCCTTTAACACTGGAAACAGGGGAAGTCATATCTACATATGTTTACAAGAGGGGTATCCAGGAAATGTCATACGGTTTTAGTGCAGCTGTGGGATTAATTAACTCTACAATCAACTTGATTCTGCTGACGGCATCAAACTGGATGAGCAGTAAACTGAGTGAAAACAAATTATGGTAAGGAGTATTATTTATAGTAAGGAGTAATTAGTAATGAAGAGAAGAACATCAGGCAGTATAATCTTTAATGTATTTAACTATCTGTTTCTTGCATTAATCAGTATGATAGCACTTTATCCGCTGGTTTTTATATTATTCGGGTCTATCAGTGAACCTGTCCTTATTGCGCAGCACAGAGGGCTGTTGTTGAAACCACTTGGTTTCAGCATGCAGGCATATAAAATTGTTTTTGACAACCCTATGGTAGCTCTTGGCTACAGAAATACACTTATTTATCTTGTATTAGGTACAACAATAAATGTTGCTCTCACTTCTCTTGCAGCATATGCACTTTCAAGGAGAAATATCCTGCTTGGCAACTTCATAATGTTTATAATTGTGTTTACAATGTTTTTTGATGGTGGTCTTATACCAACTTATCTGCTTATAAAAAGGCTAAATATATATAACACAATATGGGCAGTTATTATTCCAAATGCAATGAGAGTATGGTGCTTCATTATCATGAGAACCGGCTTTCAACAGGTGCCTGCTGAAATGGAAGAATCAGCAAAGCTGGACGGTGCTAATGATCTGCAGATATTATATAAAATAATTATTCCTATTTCAATGCCGGTGGTCGCTGTAATGATCCTGTTTTATGGGGTTGACCATTGGAATAGTTACTTTAATGCAATGATTTTTCTTCGGGATAGAAAACTGTTCAACCTTCAGCTTGTTCTAAGAGAGATACTTATTGTAAACGATACAACAAAGACAACTGCCCGGTTTGCAAGCGAAGATAGATATGCAGTACAAATTTCAATAAAGTATGCTCTTATTATTGTAGCAACTGTACCTATATTACTGGTATATCCCTTTTTACAAAAGTATTTCACTAAAGGTATTATGGTTGGGGCACTTAAACAGTAGTAGGAAACAGAAGTAAAGGGAAGGAAACATAGGGACGGTATTTAGTAAAATTTTGTTGAAAAGTTAACAAAAAACTATTACCAATTATACTACTATGATGCAAAATGAATGTATAGGTAGTATTAATTTACATAGGGGGTTGGATATATATGAAGGGAACAGGCATTGTAAGGAAAGTAGATGAATTAGGAAGAATAGTTATTCCAAAGTAATTAAGAAAAGTATTAGATATTAAGGTTAAGGATCCAATGAAAATTTTTACTGAAGGTTCATCCATTATATTAAAGAAATATAGTCCAAGGTGTATCTTTTGTGAAAGGGTAAATAATGATATTAAGTTTAAATAAAATAATATATGTCCTGATTGCCTGGGAAAAATGAAAAATGACGATTAGTATGCAAGATACCGAAGAATTTTGGTAATCAAGTTCTGCTGTATCCCTGCTGTTCAGCTTTTGAAGAAGCCAGAAGACAGAAACCGTATTGTTCCATGGCACTTAATTGGTGCTATAACGAGCCATGGCCATGTGTAGCAAACAATAGTCTGCTTTCTTATCCTGCAGCACCTAAAAAAGCTTACCATGCAGCAGCTCAATCTTGCCGGCCTGTGCTGCTGAGTGCCCGCTTAAACCGTTTTTCGTATAAGGCAGATGATTTGTTTGAGGCTGTTATATGGCTATTGAATGACTCACCTGTTGATATTGAGCCTGGAAAAGCAATTGTTACCCTAACACTAGGTAAAAATTCATATAATTTAACTGAATGGGAATATGGAAAGGCGAAAGCAGGTCAAAATATAGAGGGGCCAAGAGTAAGCATGCAGCTGCCTCTTGCGGCAGCAGACTGCCTAATATTAACCATAAATGCCGGTGAATATTCAAGTGAGTATAGATTATTATATAGGCTCGGTGCCTGAGACTTGTTTTTTATATTTAGGTTTTGTAGGAACATGGGGACAGTTCGGTCCTCATGTTCCGTTTTAGTGAAATAATACACAGTTACAGTGAAATACTGCACCAAATAATGCACAGTATTTGGTACAATCACAGTGATACTATTACGGTAATATAATCACAGCGTTATAATAGTAAGACTACAGATGCTGACGTTCTTTCGTCATAAGCTTGACTTTGATTTTTATAATGTATTTGTATATGTTTTTACCATTAATCTTTCTTTATTTATATATAGCAATGACCTAGATGTAATATGCAACATATAATATGCAACATGTAATATGCAATATATAATATGTAATATGTAATATGTAGTATGCATTATAGATAGTATCTACTGGAGGATTTTATATGTTTAATAAAACTGATAAATTACATGATACTAATAAATTACCTATGACTGATATAATAGATACAACTGATAAAAGCCACAGAACATCCAGTATTACCCAGAATTTATATATGAAAGCTAAAAAAATAATACCAGGGGGAACACAGCTATTAAGCAAAAGGCCGGAAATGATGGCTCCTGGGCAATGGCCTGCTTATTTCAGTAAAGCTAAAGGTTGTGAAGTATGGGATTTAGATGGAAAGCACTACTATGATATGGCGACAAATGGTATAGGTGCTTGTATTCTAGGCTTTGCCGACCCTGATGTGAATGAGGCAGTAAGGTGCAGAATTGACATGGGGAGTATGTGTACTTTGAATCCACCGGAAGAGGTGGAACTTGCAGAATTGCTTTGTGATATACACCCATGGGCGGAAAATGTAAGATTTACAAGAACAGGAGGAGAGACCGGAGCTGTAGCGGTTAGGATAGCGAGAGCGACAACTGATCGATCAGTGGTTGCAATTTGCGGCTATAGTGGATGGCAGGATTGGTATCTGGCAGCAAATCTTGGAGAAAGTGATGCTTTGAGAGGACATTTGCTCCCTGGACTGGATCCTGTAGGTGTACCCAGGGAATTAAGAAATACAACTGTTACATTCAGATACAACAACAAGGAAGAATTCAAGTCGGTTATTGATAAATATGGCAACAGGTTGGCAGCTGTGGTAATGGAGCCTGTGAGGTACAATGATCCTGAACCGGGCTTTCTTGAATATGTAAGAGATGGAACCCATAAGTGCGGGGCATTATTGGTATTTGATGAGATTACAATAGGATGGCGCTTAATCTATGGAGGCTCACACCTGAAGTTAGGTATTAATCCGGATATTGCCTTCTTTGCAAAATCTCTTGGAAATGGATATCCAATGGGAGCGGTAATAGGCACCAGGGAAGCAATGAAAGGGGCACATCTCTCTTTTATCAGCAGTACTTACTGGACCGAAAGTATAGGACCTGTGGCTGCACTAGCTGCTTTAAAAAAGATGAAAGAAGTTAAAGCTTATGAGCATGTCTCCAAAATTGGTACACTTGTTATGAATCTATGGGAAATTAACGCTCAGAAACATGGTGTTGAAATTGATGTGGGGAAAGGTTATCCTTGCCTTGCACATTTTACTTTTAAAAATGATTTCGACAATAAATTAAAGACACTTTATACGCAATTAATGCTTGAAAGAGGATTCCTGGCTCCTACTTCCATTTATCCAACTGTTGCTCATACTGAAGAGATTGTAAAAAAATATGGAGATGCAATTGATGAAGTTTTTTACTTGATTGCTGAAGCAAAAAGAAATGAAAAAGTAGATAATTTATTAAAAGGCCCCGTTGCTCATGTGGGATTTGCCAGATTAATTTGAGGCTTATTAGTTCATAAACAAGTTGAAATATAGTTTCAAATAGAGACTTTAACTGTGATAATATAACAGGTGCATATTTCTTCACTTTTAGAAAATGCATCCTAATATAACCTTATAGTTGATTGAAATATAAATATAGGCTATTATTGAATTATATTTTCGTTTTAGGTATTAAGTTTCAGATATTAAGTTTAGGTATTAAGTTTCAGATATTAAGTTTAGGTATTAAGTTTCAGATATTAAGTTTAGGTATTAAGTGTAGATATTAAGTTTTAGGTTTTAAGTCTTAAGTTTTAAAGTAAATTTTTGCAGTAAGAAGAATCCCGCGATAATATATTTTTAGAAAAGTTATCGATGAATAGGGGGGGTGTCGGCTTGTACAGACTTATGCTCGTGGAAGATGAGGAAATTATCTGTCATGGTTTAAAAAATAAGATACCATGGAAAGAGGTTGGTTTCGAAGTTGTGGGCGAGGCAAATGATGGAGAAACTGCCTTGAGGATGATACCTGAGCTATGGCCGGACGCTATTCTTACTGATATACGTATGCCGGGACTGGATGGTATCGGCTTTATAGAAAAGCTGCGGGAATTGGGTTCGAAAGCCGAGGTCGTTGTATTAAGCGGATTTGATGACTTTGAATATGCCAGGAAATGCATTGCATTTGGCGTAACGGAATATTTACTCAAGCCTATTAAAAATGATGTGATTCTAAGTACTTTTTATCAATTGAAATGTAAACTCGATAGTCGATACAGCAAGGATTCTGAATTTAATAATATTAAGAAAAAAATCGAGCTCACAATCCCGGTTGCAAAGGGAAAAATTATTCAGGATATTTTAGAAAACCGCTTGAACAAAGAGGATACGGACAGAATACATGCTATTTTGGATATGCCATTTGATAAAACTGCATCTTTTGGCGTTGCTGTGTTCCATATCAGTCGACTGATGAACACTAAAATAACATTTGATGATGGCAGCAGAGATTGCTTTCAACGAGTGTTGGAGAATGAGACAGCACGTTTACCTCAATACCAACTGCTGAGCGTGTTATTCCAAAAGGACACATACACAATAGTTGCTGTCTGGAGCGTACATAGAAGGCAGAAAGAGGATACAGGACGTGATTTGTGTAATGCAATAAGAGAAAAATTAGAAAATTTACCTGCCTATACTGGTAAAATCCTTGTCAGCGTGGGAGTTGGATCAATTTTTGATAATATTTTTGGTTTGAGCCGTTCCTATATACAAGCCAAGAATGCGCTTATGCAAAAATTTTACATTGGTCTCGGAAAAGTAATCAGTTACACCGAAATTCAGAACGAACCTGGACGCACTAAAGTGCAACTGTTGGACAAAACCATTGATAGCAACCAATTAGTGAGAAAAATCATAGAATATATTGTTTCAGGAGATATGATATCCTCCGAAAAATCAGTTAAATGCTATTGTGATACTTATTTGGGTATGCGCAGATATAACCCTGAAATTTTATTCATGCGTGTAATTGAACTCGTGCTAAAGCTGGCGGGTGCCTTGGAAGAACAGGGTATTTCCTTTACGGATGTATATGGTGAAGGTGTTGATCAGGAAATCAGATTTTTAGTGGAAGAAAAAACCATTGATGAACTGCGGGAATGGTTGATTATGCTGGCTAATCGATTAATCAAGCAGTCAGAGAGAACAGAAGATACATATTCCATTGATCACATGATTGAGGTTGTCAAACAGTATGTCCAAAAAAATTACAATCGTAAGATTACCAGCAAAGAGTTATGTGATATAGCTATGGTGAGTCCTTCCTATTTTTCAAGCATGTTCAAGCAAAAAACCGGTTATACGCTGATGGAATATGTTATCATGGTACGGATCCAAAAAGCGAAGGAACTGCTGGCCAAGTCTGACTACAAGATCTATGAGGTCGCTACAGTAGTAGGTTATGATGATTTTCGCCATTTTAGCAAACAGTTCAAAAAGCTCGAACACATCAGTCCGAGCAAATTTAGGAAGGATAACGAGGAAAAACTATTAAATCGCAATAGGCTATAGGCAATAGGCAATAGGCAATAGGCTATAGGCAATAGGCAATAGGCAATAGGTAATAGGCAATAGGTAATAGGAACTAAGTAATATAATAAGTAATAAGGGAAGATACATTTATGAAAAAACCCAAAAGGAAAAATACTATGTCTGTGCGGCTGTTTCTTAATCTAACAGCTGCCTTGCTGTGTTTTCTCTTTCTCGTAATTGAGGGTATAATTTCCTTTGGTGTATATAAAAATATTGTCGATTTGAAAGTTGGGGAAATTTACCAGAACCAACTACAGCAAGTGACTGATAGGATTTCATTTGAATTACGTCTAATCGAAAATCTTATTAATGGTATAGTCCAAAATAGTGAACAAAATCGATTTTGCTGCCGATATCAGGAAGAAAAAAATATGTATACTAAAAATCAGCTGCAAAAAGAAATTAAAAATGACCTGAATGAGCGAACTATTGGCTTAAAAGTCAGTGGATTTGAGATTTTTTTAGAAGATAACAGTACTATGATGCAAAATAAGCAAATAATGCTTGCAAATTTCGCACCAGAATATAAAAGTTTACATTCGAAGCTGTCACAGTCTGAGCGTAATGTAGTTCTGATTCCAACCCTGGATGATGAGAGTCCATGGATTGACCGGAATAATCATATTATGTTTGCAGCTGCACTAACAGAAGGTGGAGAAGAAGCAGGTATATTGGTTTTGCAAATGGACAGCACATGGATAGATAGCATGCTGGGTGTGGGAAGTAATGCCATGCTGTTTGAACGGGAGAATCAAGTTATCCTGGGTGGTTTTATGTATGAAAATACTTTTCAGGCAAAGCCAATTTTTGAGAAAATAGATGGAGAGAACGGAAGTTTTACGGCACATACAGAACAGGGGGATTGGAAGATCCAGTATCAAAATATAGAAGGAAGCAGCCTGACCGCTGTAATTCCTAAAAGTATATCAGAGCTATTTAGTGCAATTAAAAATGTACTAAAGCTAGTTATAGTGTTCACACTCCTTAGCAGTGTTGCTGGTTTTGCCCTTGGTGAACTACTGGTTGGAAAGACTGTCAGGCCTATTCATACCCTTCTGCATGAGGTCAAAAGTCTTGGAGCTGAGAGCGCGGGGCCAGGAAAAGAGGAGCAGCGTAATATCAACAGTTCAATGAGAAATACGGTGTTTCTTTATTATAATGTGGTTATTCTAATTCCTATGCTGGTTTATATTATGACATTCTATTTTGGCGCATCTAATAATATTGAGCATATTGTTAAGGATTCGCTGACTCAGGTAGTGGAAAAAATAGTACATGATATAGCAGTATATATGGAAGTCAATGAGAGTGCATCTATTAAGATTGTCATGGATAGCACCGTACAACATTTTTTAACTGAACATGAAGAGAAAATGAGTGAAATTACTCTTTCAGATATTGTGAAGCTGGACAAAGTAGTAAAAAAAAGTATGACTTTTGCAGGTACAACCACAAATGTTGAAATTTTTGATAGTAAAGGCATTCGAGTATATGCCGGCAATGATTATGAGACTGGTAGTAAAATTAGTGCTAATTATAAGGATATGGCAGTCAAGTCCCGGGGTGACGCAGTATGGAATTATACCGACATAGATCGGTATGGAAAACGGATGATCTGCCTGATACGCAGAATTTATGATTTGTGTATGGAATTGCCCCCATTTCGCACAATAGGTTACATCAAGCTGACTATACCTGAGACTGAAATTAAAAATCTTTATTATAATATTAAATATGATAACAGTGACTTTTTTGTATTGGATAAAAAAGGATTGTATGTATCCGGTCGCAATACCGCTCGTATTGGAGAACCATCCGGGTATATGGGCTATATAGGTGATGGCATTTTCGCGGGGAGCCGAAATAGAAAGGTTGTCAGAAACAATAAACTCTATGATATCATAACTGCGGAAGACAGCCGCATGCCACTGGCGTTTGTTGGCGAAATTTCGCGTGATGATATTATAAAAAATAATAACCTGATTATTTCATCAAGCCTGTATCTTATCCTGACCATATGTATAGTGATATTTATTCTTTCCTACTCTATTTCGCAGTTTTTTGCGAATGCATTCAATAATATGACTCATAAACTGATACGCTTTTTTAAAGGTGACTTGCAAGTGGATTTTTCATCTCATTTCTATTTTAGCGAGATTGGTCAATTAGCTGATACTTTTAACCATATGTCCGGGCGAATCAACGACCTGACAGAAACCTTGTATAACGTACATTTGAAAGCAAAGGAACTGGAAAAAGAGAAAAAAGAATCTGAACTCATCGCACTTCAAGCACAGATAAATCCACATTTTTTATATAACACAATTGAATCAATAAAATGGATGATGAAATATAACAATGAAAGTGCTGAGACCATGCTGACCAAGCTAGGAGAGCTTTTCCGCCTGGGAATAAGCAGCAAGGTACAGCTTGTAACCGTTGCAGAAGAAATTCGTTACGCTAACACATATATTGACATACAACGACTGCGTTATAAGGATCAGGTAAAAATTATCTGGGAAATTGATGAAAATGTTTATGAAAACACTATGCCCAAGTTTACCCTTCAACCAATCATTGAAAACGTGTTCAAGCATGCATTCCGTTTTAAAAAAGAGAACTGTATCATACACATATGCGGTTACTTAGAGGAGAATAGTGTTGTTTTCAGTATCATGGATAATGGAGATGGTATCCCTCAGGATCGCCTTTATGAGATTAATGAGCTCTTGCAAAGTGACCTTCCGGGAGAGAGTATGGGTATATACAATGTGCAAAAGCGAATCCGAATCTATTATGGAGATCAGGGCGGAATTAACTTTATTAGTCAGGAAGGGGTTAGCACTATAGTCAAGGTGTGCATACCTGTAGAAAAAAACAATGATAATAATATACAAAATATGCAAAATAGTACACAGTTACAGTGAAATATTGCACCAAATAATGTACGGAATTTGGTACAATGATAGTGTTATAACAATGAAACTCAGGCATGCCGATGTTCTTTCACCGAAACTTTTAAAGCTAAAAAATTAAAAGGGAGGATATATTATGAAGTCATCTTATAAACTTGTCTCTATCCTATTAACTCTGATGCTGTGTGCTACAATGTTCGCAGGCTGTACATTCACCACAACCCAAAAGGATGATAAAACTGCCACAGAAGGGGAAAACAAAGCAACTGTTACCGTTAAACCTAAAGTGGATGTCAGCCTTGAATTGGTTTTCCTGCCTACTACCCTGGCAGAAGACCAAAGCAGTAATGTTATAGCTAAATACATTGAGGACAAATTCAATGTTAGTTTGAAGTTTAAACCATCCGATGCAGAAAAACAAAGGCTCCACCTCAGTACCGGTCAGGCTGCAGATATTATTTCGCTGGCACCATGGCTAGGGACAACCGACCTGATTACCAAGGGCGTCGAAGAGGAAATTTTTGTAGACATAGGCAAATTGGTCAATGCAGAGCCCGGAAGATATCCTACATTGGCAAAAATGTTTAAAGAGCCGTTGTATCAGTATTTTAATGGTTACTATTATGGTAAGCCGAAAGAATTTTATTCCATGTATGCTCTTGATTATACCAGAAATGTAGCTGGCGCACCGATTTACAACAAAAAAATTATGGATGAGCTTGGCTTGAAAATCCCAAAAACAGTAGATGAGTTTGTTGAATATTTAAGAACAGTGAAGGCGAAAAAGCCAAACATAATACCTTTTTTCTTCCGGAATGACAAGGGTTCCTGGTTGACCGGAAGCTCCGGAGAAATAAATCAGATTTTTTTCCAGACTTATGGTCTGAATGCATCCAGCGTTCAAAAAGATAAGGACGGAAAATGGCGTGATACTTCCATTGATGAGGCAAACAAAGTAGTTTGGAAGCGCCTGGCCGGCATGTATGCTGAGGGCCTTATTGACCAGGAAGTTTTTACAAAAGAAGCAGATACTTTTATGGCCAACGATTTTGTTACCGGTAAGATCGCTGTAGCAGTGTCTCATTTGCCTAATGGCAATCCTAACTCAGCATTATACCCTTATGATGAATTTAAAAAGGGCAATCCGGATATTGATCCGGCTACATTCCTTGATTATGTAGTCTATCAGCCTGAACCGCTCACAGGACCGGCAGGTCATGGAAAGACCAGAGCTGTTGCCAAGAGTGTTCCATTTTGTAGTTTTATCACCAGTACCTGCAAAAATCCCGATAGAGCTCTTGATATACTCAACTGGATTATTTCTGATGAAGGCCAGACTGTTCTGAATTATGGAATTGAAGGCGTTCACTATAAAAGCCTTGATGCTAAAGGAAGAGTGGTTGGCTATAATCTTGAGAAGTTCAAGGAAGACAACATGGGGTGGGGATTTGGTGGCTTAACCTTCGGATTCCTTCTTCTTTCAGGCAGCGGTACCCGGTATCTTCCCGACCGTTATGGCTGGAGCGAATCGGTTATGCATAATGAAAATCTCGCTGAAGGCGGTTTTTCAACTGAGCTTCCGAAAAATCTTGCCGATTATGGTACAGAAATCTACAATAAGTGGTCGACTCAATGTTATGAGGAACTTCCAACGTATTACAACTATATAAGTTTTACAGATGAGTTCAAACAGATAGGAAAAAAAGTCAATGAAATCAAGGTTAAATATTTTGTCGGCTTTATATTCGGAACATATGATGTTGATAAAGATTGGAACAAATTTGTGCAGGAATTTGAGGATGCGGGAGGAAGCAAATATGCCGCAGAGTATGGACGTTTGCTGGATATTGAAAAAGAAAAATTTGAGGCTTTGGGCAAGTAGTTATATAGTTATATAGTTATACAGTTTTGCAATTATACAGTTATGCATTAGGGGAGCTTTGAGCCCCCTAATGCATAACTACCTACCAATTTAACTAAAGCATCAGGAAGTTTTTCGCTTCTACGCTTCTATGCTTCTATATGCGGGAGCTGAATTGATGCAAATTATAACTACAAACTTGTTCAGTGGGGGCTTACAAGACTCCTACTGAATTCCCGGACTAAGCAGTTTGCTATTAGGAAAGTGAGGGCGGATAATGGAGGTTACGCTAAAAAAACAGGATCGTGAGAGCTTTATTGAACGATTGAAATACAACATAAAAATGTATTGGTTTATTTATCTGTTGGTGCTGCCAGGTATAATTCATTTGATAATTTTTCGCATTTCCCCCATTTATGGGATTTCTGTTGCTTTCAAGGATTACAAAATCAGTAAAGGCATTTTGAAGAGTCCCTGGGTGGGATTCGACAACTTCAAAATACTATTTACAGACAAATATTTTTACAAAGTAATCTGGAATACAGTTTTGCTGAACATTTATTCAATCATTTTTGGAACGGCTTTTACAATATTTCTTGCACTGATGCTTAACGAGATTAAGAACCAATTTTTGAAAAAAACCCTGCAGACAAGTGTATATTTTCCAAATTTTGTTTCATGGGTAATTTTTGCAGGAATTGTAAATGCTATGTTATCACCAGCAGATGGAGCAGTCAATTTGATTTTAAAGCTTCTAGGGTTAAAATCAATTTATTTTCTTGGAAGCAATAAATGGTTCAGGTTTATTATTGTAGCTTCAGGTATTATTAAAACAGCAGGATTTGGTACAATTATTTATCTTGCCTCCATCGCAGGTATAAATCCTGAAATATATGAGAGCGCTTCAATTGATGGAGCTCACCGGGGACAGCTTTTATGGCATATTACTCTGCCGCGCATCAAGCCTACTATTGCAGTTATGCTCATAATGTCAGTATCAAATATCTTCGGTTCAAACTTTGAACAAATCTATAATTTGTACAGTCCGTTAGTTTATGAAACCGGCGATGTGCTTTCAACATACATGTACAGAACCGGTCTGCTGGAAGGTAAATTTGAGACATCAACTGCGCTGGGATTGGCTTTTAGCGTAATCGGTCTCGGTATTGTCATTATGACTAATAAAGTTGTAAATAAAATGGATGTTATGGGATTCTTTTAAGACATAGCGAGGTTTACATAAGTTTAGCCAAAAATTGTCAGGCCAAGGGTTGACTAGACACTATGCAGCTTACAGTTCACAACTTGCTATATATATATATTACAATTTTTATTTGCTGAAAGGAGTCAATGTTATGCCATGAATATGAAACATAAGCTGGGATTTAATTTTTATGATGTGTTTGTATATGCTTTTACCATTGCCTTTGCTATATTTTGCATTTACCCGATGTGGTATGTATTTATCGGTTCCATTACGCCATCTGCATCAAGTGCACAGCAGCCGCTGCGGATTTTGCCGCCACACAATCCTACATTAGAATACTATAATATTGTGCTGCATGCCAAGGAGTTCAAGCACTCCATGTTTATTTCATTTTTAAAGACAATAGTTGGCGCGATAGGTTCATTGATTTTTACTGCTATGATGGCTTATGGTGTATCCAAGCGGCAGGTCATGGGTATGAAAACTCTTAACTTTATCATTGTGTTTTTTATGTTTTTCAGTGGCGGACTGATTCCGACTTATCTGCTATACGGACGGATGCACCTGCTTAAAACTTTTTGGGTAATGGTAATACCGGGATTTATCAGTATTGGCCACTTTGTTATCATGCGCAATTATTTCTGCTATAACGTGCCGGAAGATCTTGAATCTGCGGCTGTTATCGACGGTGCGAATAATATTATAATTTTCTTTAAAATCATTATACCTATTTCCATGCCAATGTTTGCAGCTATTTTTCTATTCGAGGCTGTAGGTCATTGGAATGACTGGACGAGTTACTTGTATTTTGTAGGAGAGGTTAAATATATGCCGTTCATCGTAGTTTTGCAGGAAATTCTACGTAATCCCAATGGTCAGATTATGAGGGATGCTACTGCTACTGTAATGAATATACAGCAGCGTACCCTTCCTCCTGCTTCGCTGATCAACACTACAATTATTGTTGCGATGCTGCCGATTTTGGTAATCTACCCGTTTTTGCAGAAGCACTTTGCAAAGGGTATTTTAATTGGTGCAGTGAAGGGCTGATAGTTCTACCAGTATAGTGAAAAGCTGATAGTTTTACCGTAAATATTTTGAATAAAGTGAGAGGTAAGCTAAGTGGGAGATAAGCTAATAGATATGAACAAGAAGCAACCTAAAAAGGCATCAGTTGTAATCAGATCAAATAGTGAGAATGTGATACGTTTTGCAGCAGAAGAGCTGTGCGGCTATCTAGAAAAACTGTTCGACGTAGATGCTTCAATTTCGGAAGAGTCGCCGGAAAATGCAGAAATATTGTTTTATGTTGGTACACAACAAGAAAACCCTTATTTTTTGGAAAATGGCATTTCAGATAAACTTGAAGCTTCAAGCAAGCAAGTAGTAATGAGCAAGCAAGTAGTAATGAGCGAACAAGTAGTAATGAGCCAACAAGTAGTAATGATTCGGCGTGTCTCAGAAAATAGCATGGTACTTTCCGGTGGAAGTCCTGTAGCGGTACTTTGGGCTGTGTATGGGTTAGCCGCACAGTGGGGTGTAGAATTTTTGCTCCACAATGATGTACTGCCAGAAAAGTGCACTCTCTATTTGCCGGATGTAGATATATGCGAGGAACCGCTTGAGCCGGTTCGGACCTGGGCATTTCCCCATGGACTTGCATTTGGACCGGAAAGCTGGGGAATTTCTGATTATGAAAATATACTCATCCAGCTTGCAAAGCTGAGATTTAATCGAATATACATGCAATTTTACCCGGAGTTTCCACTTATAGACTTGGAAATTGGCAGTATCCGCCGCTCAACAACCGGACTATTTTTTAACTATCATTACCCGATTACAGATGACATGATTGGTCGGGATTTGTTTGATGATCGCAGTGAGTTTTGGAACCGTGACCTGCCTGTTGAAGCAAACTGTGCAGAAATGCTTGCTGCAGGGATGAAACTGGTACACGGTGTAATTTCCATTGCTCACAAGTTTGGTATGGAATTCATAATGGGTGTACTGCCTCTGGAATATACAAGGGAGTTTGCTCCAATATTAAAGGATCCGTTATATGTTAAACTGTTAAATACTGAGACAGTCGTACCCGGAGCAAGTATCAAAGTAGAGGATGACCAACTTTTTGAGATGGCGCTTGCAGTCGTTCGATCTGTGGTTGACAACTATCCGGACATTGATATAATTGCACCTGTTATGCCGGAATTCCGCGACTGGGTGGAATATTCGGAAACAGCATGGCAGCTGCTCAATGAAAAATATGATATTGAGGAAATATGTACCTATAATGAGGTTATGGAAAAGGCGGCAAGACGTACGGAATACCCTGGTGGAGGTGCAAGGGCAGTTAAAGAGGTCAAAGGTGATATAGTTGCATTGTATTTCTACGATTTGTTTTTCCGTGAAAAAAGGGCAATGAGTTATACCTGCAAACCGGATATGAAATTGATGTATATGTATCTTGCTGAGGAATTATTTCCACTGCTAACCCGTATTCTGCCGGAAGGTACAGAAATTACGTGTTTCGTCGACTACACACCAACGAGGATACTTAAAAGATGCGAAGCACTCGGTACAATTCAACCTGAAACTATCTATACTTTGTGCTATACACTACACGATGATAACATTGGTTTTCTGCCAATGGTCGCAGCAGAAAGTTTGGGTAAATTGCTTACAACGGCGCGAAAGGCTGGTTGGAAAGGTTTTATGAGTCGGTATTGGTTGACCAGTGACCACGATATTTGCATTAATTATCTGGCAAACGCAATGTGGAATAGCAGCCAGAGTTTACAGGCAGCCTATTGGCGTTTAATATCTGCCATGTGCGGCAATGACTGTGTATATGAGTTGAGTAATATGTATAGTGAGCTGGAAAATGCAACAGTAATTCTAGAAAGAGAAGGATTGGGCTTTGCATTCCCTGTGCCGGATATGGTGAGCTATCATTGGGGGAAAAAGGAACCATCCAAGAATATGGACCAGGTGCGCCTGGATTATGAACAGGCACTTGACTGGGCACAAAAGGCTCGTCCTAAAGCTGCCGAAAAGGGGATGTGGTTTGTCGATTACTGGATTAATCGGATTATGTTTGGAATCAAATACCTGCAAATGACGGAGGCAGTATTCGAGGGAGGACAGGTTGCAGCAAAAGGGTATATAACAGAAGCAAAAGCATATGTAAAACATGCGTTGGATCTTGCTGAGGAAGCCTGCATTAGTTATGCCAAAGCAGCAAGAGACCGTTCTGATGTTGCTTCAATTGCAATTTTTAACGAATATGGCATCAGATATCTCAAGAAGAAGCTCGAAGATTTGAATTCACAAACGAAGCTATAATTAATATAGGAATATACTGTAAAATAATATAAATATTTGTAAGTAGTATATATAATTGCATATTCATGGAGGAATTATTATGAACAATATTATTCTTTCTGCACCACTCACCCACAGTGACTGGTACTTGAAAACCAACGGACCTGAATGGGGTACTGAAGGTATACGCACTATGCTTACCCGCTGTAAGGAATTTGGATTTTCAAGAATATATTGGCGCGTTTATGATTCTGGTAAGGCGACCTATGCAAGCAAACTGGTTGAGCCATTTCGTGCTGACGAGCATGAAGAAATTTGGCAATATTCACCGGGGTATATTGATCTTCCACCGGAAGAAACAATGAAGCGTTTTATGCAGCTTGACTATACAAATTTTGATTCGCTTAGTGCAGCAATTGAAATCGGACATGAAATCGGACTCGAAATTTTCGCATGGATGTCCATCAACGAAGATGACCATGGCATTGGTTTTACCAGTAAATTTACCAGAGAGAATCCCCAATATCGCTGGATATGCCGGGATGGAAGAAGCTATCATTCTCAGCTGAGCTATGCGTTTTCAGAGGTGAGGGAATACAAATTAGCTCTTATTCGCGAGATGCTGGCATATGATATTGACGGCTTGTTTATTGATTGGATTCGTACTGGTGACATTCGGGATAACCCTCAGTCGGATGTGGACGGAGTAGCAGATTATGGTTATGAGAAACCTAACATTGAAGCCTTTATACAAGAGTTTGGTATCGATCCACGCTGTGTTCCGAATAATGATGAAAGATGGATTCACTGTCGTGCAAAACCAATTACTGAATTTATGCGTCAAGCTCGTGCATTGACCAAAAGCCATTCAAAAAAGCTGCGTCTAATTACGATGGTACATCACCCATGGTCTTACCGTGGTGTAATGCCTGAAATGATAAACGAAGACACACCTCAATGGGTCAGAAACATGAGCGGTAACAGGGTTGATGGCGCTCTTAATGGCCTATTATGTGATATTAAAACCTGGTCAAAAGAAAATCTAATGGATGATGTGATTGCAGCTGGTTACTATATAAAAGGAGGAAATGCGTTACTTGCATGTGAGTACCTCAAGAAAGAAACAGAAGGAAAAACACCAATTATGGTTTACGGATGGGTGCCCACAACACCGGAAGCCTTTTACAAAGATGTGGAAATTGCCCAACAGGTGGGCACCAATGAGATTCTTTATTGGGAAGCTGATTACATAGATAACTCCGGAGCTGACTTCAGAGCCAGTCACTTCAGCCGTTGTGTTTCCAGCCAGGCACCAAATACAACACAGTAGCAGGGGGCGGTATCGCCGGAATTGCCGCTGCATTGGCTTCTTCAAGAAACGGAGCAAAAGTAATTCTTATTGAAAAGCAATGTGCTCTTGGCGGACTGGCTATTTTAGGACTTATTACTATTTATCTTCCATTGTGTGATGGTATGGGTAAACAGGTAATTTATGGAATAGGCGAGGAATTATTGCGTTTATCAATAAAATACGGATATGAAGATAATTATCCGAATGCCTGGCTGGATAATAATAATATTGAAGAACGAAAAAAAACAGCGTTTTCTTGTGCAATATAACCCTCATCAAATAGCATGAAATTGACGATGCAGAAAATATAGAAGACAGAGGACATTAGGGAAAGTCATAATTTGGATAAGGCAAGCAGAGGTTTTATTTTTTTTTGGTAAATTCTGCTTTATAAAATTTTGTAAAAGTTTGTTGAAAAATTAGTAAAGGCTATTTACAAATTATATTACTATGATGTAAAATGAATGTATAGGTTGTATTAATTTACATAGGAGGTAGAATATATATATGAAAGGGACGGGGATCGTAAGGGAAGTAGATGAATTAGGAAGAATAGTTATCCCGAAAGAATTGAGGAAAGTTATGGATATTAAGGTAAAAGATCCAATAGAGATTTTTACTGAAGGTTCGGCTATTATATTGAAGAAATATAGCCCAGGGTGCATCTTCTGTGAAAGAGTAAATGATGTTATAAGATTTAAAGAGAATAATATATGTACCGATTGTCTAAAACAGTTAAAAAACGATGACTAATTTGCGAGGATTAATGTACAAAGATTAAATTACGAGAATTAATGTATAAAGATTAATGTACAAGACACTGCGGAGCGTTGGCAACTAATGTTCTGCGGTACCAGCAACTCTCTGGAAAACATTTAATAAATAATTTATAAATAAATAATAAACAATTAATAAATAAACAATAAATAATTAATAAATTTATTTAATATTTATTAATGTCAAATATAAATTACAACAGTACAGGAGAAAAAGCATCAGAATATTAAAAAGTAACAGAACTGTATATAAACTCAAAATATATTAATTACTTCGAAAAGAATAGATACTATAAAGAATCAGGCGAAAAAAGCATATAATTAAACTAAATGTTCAACAATACAGAAATGCAAATATTTTAAAAATAATGGTAAAATATATGTGATATTATTAAATATTGTGTTCAAGCATAGTTATGCAGGTGCATTTTCTTCCTATGATACAAAATATAGCAGTATACGATTTTCCGAGTATAAAATTTGAACAAAGCTTACGGATTGTTATGTTTAAGGCAAGGAAAAATTCGTAATTCACGACACGGATGTCGTGAGCCGTCACCTGAATCATGGATGATGAATGTGACGGGTAGAATTTTTCTGTAGACTTAAACACTACAATCCGTTGCTGAAGTGAATATTATACATGGAAAAGGGAATATTTCCACATATCGACATTTGATATTGACAATACATGTATTTTAAGGAATGAAGCACCTGATGAGATACTGGGAAAATTGAATAAACACTTGGTGAAAAGCTATCGGGAGGATTATCGGGAAGATCGCCAGCAAGATTATCGGAAGAATTACCAGTAGGATTACCAGAAGGATTATCAGCAGGCTTATTAGCAGAATTACCGGCATCATTATCAGCATCATTATCAGCATTATTATCAACATGATTATCAGCAAGCTTAGCAACAAGATTGGGGCTAAAGTACAGCAGAGAAGCCAGCAAAACAAGGGCATTTGTAACATATACATCGCAAATTCTTTGTGGATATACATACAAGCAGTTATGTAAATATGTAGGCAATATGTCTTTGTCAGGGATCTCAAGGCTCTCAAACAAAGGGTTCTAATTATTTAAGGAACATATAATATATCAGGACGTTATTAATACCTTGATTGGGGTAACATAACATGAAACATAATAGTTATTGATTATTGATTATCGATTTGAGTAAAATCACATAAATTCAGGCATCATAATAAACGAATATTCAGCGAATAATCAACGAATATAAACAAAATATAATATAATAATATATCAGGAAAGTGAAGCTCAAATATAAGCTCATTATTTACAGGTCTTACATAAAGTGTAAAGGTCTTTTCCCTATTAAAAAAGCAAAAACAAATAAATATCAAAAAATATATGTTATTATTAAATATATACAATATATATTTTTGTTATAGAGAGGAGATATAAAATGAAGGTACTATTAATGACTGATCTTGAGGGTATTAGTGGAGTAGATACCATGGATAAAGTTTCGGACGTGGGAACTCCTGGTTATAGGTTTGCGCTTGAGCGCCTTATGCTTGATGTAAATGCAGCTGTCGAGGGTGCTTTTGAAGGAGGAGCAACTGCTGTTTATGTTAAGGATGGTCATGGAGGAGGTAACAACTTTTTGAAAGAAATGTTGGATCCCCGTGCAATTCAGGTATCTGATAGCATAAGTTGGCAGAGACTTTTGAAAGATGGTGAAATTGACGCATATATGGAAGTTGGTGCACATGCCATGGCTGGTACAATAAATGGTTTCCTGGATCATACACAAAGCTCAGTAAATTGGCATAACTACATAGTTAACGGAAGAAAGAGCGGAGAGATAGCACAGGGCGCGATTTTTGCCGGAGCATTTGATGTTCCGTTTGTTATGGTAAGCGGGGATGAGGCAGCTTGCGTTGAGGCCAGAGCTTTCCTCGGGAATATAGAGTGTGCTGTAGTCAAATATGGTATTGGAAGAAACAACGCAAGGTTAGTTGATTTAGATGAGGCACTTGAAAAAATTAAAGTCGCTGCTCGCGACAGCTTAAAACTTGTTGGTAAGATTAAACCTTATAAACCTCTATTACCGTTAGAAATAATACTTGAATTGAACCGATCGGATATGTGTGATGCCTTAATGGAAAGATGTAAGGATGTTGAACGGCTTGATGCCCGAACTGTACGGAAACTTGTGTACAAAGTAGAGAGTTATATTGATATTTTGTTTTAAG
>ERZ795032.634-NODE-634-length-34193-cov-6.731560_pt1 | contig 34193 bp, 25 predicted proteins | sample MGYA00375124_ERZ795032 | MGnify/ENA primary metagenome ERZ795032 (study PRJEB30167, sample SAMN05720154) | activated sludge metagenome | isolation source: Anaerobic digester | place: China | collected 2015-12-16 ...
GAAAGACATCCTTTTCGAGTGATGCAATAATCTTTTGCCGGTGCGCCTCGATGCGGTCTGCCTTCTTGATCATGAACCATTCGCGGGCAATTACCTCAAAACTGCTGGCTGTCCTGGCAGAGTCACATTCCTTTTCCGCCTTGCGCAACACGCTCGGGTCAAGACCTCGCTTGTGGGCCTCCCGGTGTTTCTCAGCAAGCTCTCTGGCTTCTTTCATGCTGACAACAGGCCACGCTCCCAGGGCAACAACTTTTTCTTTTCCCTGATGTCGGTATCGAAAGCGCCACCACTTTTTACCATCTTCATATACCCAGAGGTACAATCCGTCGCCATCGTGGTATTTTGTGATCTTGCACCCCGGTTTTACCCTGAGATGCTTTATCTGAGTGGGGTTTATCATAACAAGGTGGTAACTCCGCTATAAGTTTGGGGCTTACCACCACAAGTTACCACCTATAAGGTGGTAAGTCTATAGTAAAACGAGTTAATCCGGCAAAGTCACCTGAAAGCAAAAACCCGCTTCATCAGCGGGCTTTTAAACTTTTTAGTCCTTACTGGACTCTACCTGAAATAGCAAGGGTCGGAATCGAACCGACGACCGCACGGGTATGAACCGTGAGCTCTGACCAGCTGAGCTACCTTGCCGGATAAAACAAAGGCCCGAATATTATTCAGGCCGATGCCTTGCGGTTGCGGGGGACGGATTTGAACCGCCGACCTTCGGGTTATGAGCCCGACGAGCTACCAGACTGCTCCACCCCGCGTCGTAGGGTTTGCCGAGAGCCGGGCTTGAACCGGCACGGGTATTACCCCACCGGATTTTAAGTCCGGTGCGTCTGCCAATTCCGCCATCCCGGCTGATCGAATTGTATTGTAACAGCCACGGCAGGCAAAGTCAAGAATTTTCTTTTATAAAGCCGGGTAAAATAATTTTTACTCTCCCTGAGCTTGAATTAATGCCGGCGTTGCTTTAGTATGGTACAACATTCTTAACCAAAAAAGGCTTTTGCAGATGATGCAACGCAGAGGTATCACACTTCTCGAAATCATGTCAGCCCTGCTGATTCTTGCTTTCGCGTTCCTGCCACTGATCGGGGTTATCGGTACATCGTCGAGCGATTCTGACGTCTCGAACTCGCACGTTTTTGCCCAGACCGCGGCCCGCAACATCCTGGACACCCTGCTTGAAGACGTGCCGTTCAATTCAATACGCGTCGCCGGCGGCAAAGTCGGCGATCTCGACGGCAGCAACCCCCAGGACAACATCGCCGAAATCTTCAATCACGGCACTTACGACAAAGCCGCGTTTCTCGCACTCCTGGGAAACAGCAGCGGTACCGACAGCTATGCGCGTGGCGACATCACCGACGAGCGCGGCATCGTCTACAAAACCCGCATCTACGTTTTCCCGATACCGGTCAGCAACCCGGTCGATCTTTCTTCTGAACTCGCATTTTCCTGCTACCCGCGACCAATTTACGAAAACCAGGTCGACGGTAACGGCCAGAATACCTGGTACACCTATAGTGACGCATACATGCCCGGAGCGGTTCTGTCACCTTACCACGAAGACGGCGCAAAGGTCATTCAGCCGGCAACTTCGACTATTGGCGCCTTTGAGCTTGGTGCCGAACAGGGTGCCGGCTCAAACAATTACTGCGTCATGAAAAAAATCCTCTTCAAAATTTCATGGAAAAACCGTGATGGCCACGAGCGGGCCATTGAACTGTTCACCATGAAAGCAAATCTCGACTGAAAGGCAACCCGATGCATAAAAAAGGCATGGCCATACCTCTGGTTCTCATTTTTGCAACCGTTCTCGGGCTGCTCGCCACTTACATTATCAAAAACACCCAGCAGTACAACCGCTCAAACGTAACCAGCTACGCCCAGCTGCAGGCCCACTTTGTAGCCAGGGCCGGCGTCGAACACGCTATGCTCAAGATCAAGTTTCTGCACCGCGAGCTCTATGATGCAATCTGCCTGGCTCAGGGCCGAAACCCGCTTTTCGACTTCACCCAGATCAAGAATCTCGATGCGCCTGACGAAGCAATCTCGAAATATAATCCGGGCCCGATTTTTCTTTATCGTCAGGGCGATTTCGCCAACAACCGCCTGCTGACCCAGAATTTTTCAGTCGACTCCGGCAGAGAAAAGCGCTGGCTCAACGAATTCATGGCCGACATACGCTCTGAAGTGACCAGGGTTCCGGCCGGTGACACCAACGCCGTTCTCAACATGTCGCCACTGCCGAACCAAATCAGCAGTCTCATAAAAGAGCCGTTCAACAAAGCGCAGTACGGCATAAAAGCACTGAATATCGCCGCCCAGGAAATCTCTGAAGAAACCAGCAAAGTACACAACACCGCGATTATCGAACTGACGATCAACTCGGTCGTCGAAACCGCCAGAGGCGAAACCTGGGACTACGACATCAAAAAAACCGTCAAGATCAACCGTGATTAATCAATGGAAAAAACAATTAAAAAAGCAGAATTAAACAGAACAAGCCAACGTCGAGGTTTTACCCTGACTGAAATTCTCATTGCCGCCGGGGTTCTGTCGCTTTTCATGGCCGCCCTCTTCAGCCTGTATTCTGGTGGCACCCGCATGAGCAGCCAGACAATGTGGACCCAGAACATCATCAACCAGCTAAAGCTTGCCAGTCGCCAGATAAGCACCTCGATCAAAAAAAGCTCCTATCCGTCGAGCCTGACTTTTCCCGGAAATATCGTCGAGAACGAGAAACCTGATTTCGCTCTGCACTATTTCCGTGGCACGATGCATGCAACCGAGTCTGCCGACCTCGCGGCCGGCGGCAGCAAATTTCTGGCACTTACCGAGTCAACTCCGGCCAAAACCGGTTATGCCGCCAGCGACAATACTTACGCTGAACTGGTTTACCATATTTTCTCACTTACCAGTGAAGGGCAGCTGAACTATTCAAGGTTCCGCGAAACCGTCGGAGGCAACGATATTCAGGCTCTGGCACGCGGCACGGTTCCGCCGCCCGGCGCCGACGGCGTCTATCGCACAACCCTCTGTCGCGACGTCGAAACCGTTTTCTGTGAACCAAGCTCAACGGCACCCAAAAGCCCGTTGTCGGTAAGAATCAACTGCCGCATCCCCCGCGGCAACACAATGCGCTCTGAGACAGCAATCGGCAACCCAAATGTTGCTCTGGTTCCGCACAATACAATTGGAGGATGGTAAATGAAACTGATTCGTCTCATACTTCTCGTTTCAGCAGTTCTTTTTGTTATTTCCGGCCCGGCAACAGCCCAGGAAGCCCCGCAGTTCGGTTATGTCAACGTCGCTGACGCCGTCATGCTGCACCCGCTGATGAAAGAATTCGACGCTTCTGCCAGACGTTTCAAGCTGTCGGCACTCAAAGGCGACCAGGAAGGCAAAGGTCGTGAACGCCGCCAGAAAGCCGAATCTGAAGTAAAAACCATCCAGGCAGAAATAGAAAAGCTCGGCGAAGAAAAGAAAAAAATCGAAAACACCTACCTTGAAAACCTGAAAAAACTGCAGGGTACAAAATTATCAGGTGCAACTTCCGGAAAATCTCAGGACCAGTATAATAAAGAGAAAGCCAGAATCGACTCGGCTTTTTTTGGCGACTCGCGCAATCTGAACCAGGAGATCCAGAAGTTGCAGGCAAGACTTAACGAACTGAATATTTCTGCAGAATATGCAGGGCACGCATCTTTCGAGGAAACCAGCCAGGTTTTCTCGCTGATTCTCGATGACGTGTACGAAGGCGTCGAGGCCGTTTCCAAGTTCTATAAAATCGGCTTCGTCTTCAACAGTTCGTTCGAATTTGCCAGAATCAGCAGCAAGATGCTCAGCGTCAACCCGATGCCTGAATTTTTCGGCAACATCTCCGAAAAGCTCAACGAGGAAGAGGGCAAACTGACGCTTGGTGCCGCGCTAAATGCCTGGCTGAGCAACCGCAATGACAACCTGGTCAACTGCGACGATCGCCGCCTGACCTCTTTCGTTCTCAAAGGCGGGCTGAACATGACGCCGGCCGTTGTCGACTACATTTATCAAAAGCACGAGGTCAGCAAAGACCACCGTGATTTCATTCAGGAATATTTCAAGAAGGCTGTTAACTGACGACCTTTGCGCTCCAGTCTGTTCGGGGAGGAAAAGTATGAATTTCAAGCATTCGATCAAACTTGCAGCTTCAGCTGCGTTGCTGCTGTTCGCAGGGCTTACCGGCACAGCTTATGCAGAAGCGCCGGTAATGAACGGCGTTGCTTACGTATTGCTGTCGAAAGACCTTGACAACCACGGGGTTTTTCGTATGAACGATTATTCGACAGGCAAGCCGTTTGCTGTTGAAGGCATGAAACTGTTCAACCTGAACACCATGACCGGCAAGGTCAGTGGGCTGGCAGTCAACCAGCAGAAACAGATCTTCCTCCTCTCGTCAAAAACTGCCGGCTCCTGGGAAGACGCCCCCGTCGGCTGGCTGCCGGTCGGCATGAGTTTCGAAGCCGACTCACCGATCTTTCTCAAGGTCGTAAAGCCGACTCAGGACGGCATTTCGCAGTATATCCGCCCCGGCACTCCGCATATGAGTTCTGCAACCGAAGGCAGTTACTGGAAGCGCAACTACGATATCGGCGGCAAGAAATATCAATACGCCGTAAAATTTGGCGGCCCGAACGAAGTTAAATTCCTCAACGGTAAAGATGGCGTTATCGGCACACCGATCTGGGACGGCACCTTCTCGGCAACGACGGGTATCGCTCACGAATCTGACCCGAACAAGGTAATCGTTCCGTCACATTTCGCCGGCGTCTCATACTACGCCTTCGGAACCACCTATCACCCCGATTTCGCCGGTGAAGCACTCGACGGCACCATTGGCAAAAACGGCAAACTCAAGCCTCTTAAACTCTGGAACGAAGGTGCCGCAGGGCACCAGAGCAATCCGAACACGCATTTTTCGTGTATCGTCAAGCGCATCTACAAACACCGCAAAAAAACCCTCGACCTCTATGCCGCTTTAGACAATAACCCTTGCGGCAATCCCGTCGAACAGAGCGCCGGCATGCTCTCCTCGCTCGATGTCGACGTGCGCGAAGCTTACGGTAAATACTGCGGTGACAACTGTATTCCCGGCGGTTCAATCGGCCAGAACAGTATTCTCACCAAGCTGTCAACGGTTACTGTCGTAACTTCGACCAAGGGCAGCCGCTATGGCTTCAACCCACAAGGGACCAGAAAAGGTCCGTTCACGGCCGATTCTTCGATCAACGCAGCTCTGCGCGTAGTTCTTGCCGGCGACCTCACCAAGACCACTCCCTACGACATTTCAACCGATGCCGAAGGAACCAATTTTTCCAGCGTAATTACCAACCGTGATTATCTCAAAGGTATCGGTGTAACCCCGGCAACCCTCAAGGTAATCGGCGTGTCTTCTGACTTCGGTAACAGCGGCGGCATGGACTTCATCTATGGCTCTGACGCAGACAAGTTCGTGGTTCAGGATTCCTGGTGGGGTCGCGGTGGCGTTGCTTATGAATATTATGAAAACACCGGCCTGATTCAGAAACTCGATTATGTCAGCAATGACAACCCGGTTGCTGAACCTCTTGGCGTATTGAACGGTATTGTTGATGATATCGGTATCGATGGCGACGGTTATCTGTATGTATTGCGCACCGAAAAGTTCCCATCTGACGCAGATATGGCCGCTGCAATCGTTGAAGTAAATTCCCCTGACAAATCATCATATTATGATTCAACTTCCGGATGGAAAAGAATCAAAACCACTACTAATGCCTCTGGCGAAACGATAGAAGAAATTGTTGACGTCACCGGCAGCCCACAGCCCGGCGATTTCAAAATCGTCAAACTGAAACAGGAAATCTTCAAAACCGTTAAGAGATACCCCCAGGGAACTGGTGCTCTCGGTACGGAAGAAGACCGCGGCAAAGTCAAAGCTGGCTATGACTACTGGGTAAGACATGCGGTTCTTCAGAGCGGCGGCACAATGCAGTGGCGCACTCCGACCTTCAGCGTCAGCGATGATGTAGATACTCCAAAAGCCTCGAAATTCCCCGGCGAACTGGCAGTTGTAAACCTTGCCAAGATTCCGGCAAATTACGAAGGAACTTCGGTTCACCACATTATTGTCACCCAGCCCGGCAACCCAGACAATTCCTACAGTTCGGTCGCCGATAATCCCTCGATCAGCGAGCACGATTCGCTGGTTTTCAAGGTTGAAGGCTACAAACCATATATCAACGGCAAGTTTCAGGAATTCAAGCCGATGGGCGACATCGTCGACCCGACCACCAACACCAAGCTTTATGCCAACGTCAAGCTTAACACCATTCCAAACATCAACGGCGAATACAAGCATGATGAAAACGGCGATGGCGCGTTCAGTGGTTTCCCGTCGAACATGTTCGAAGCTGCAGGCAAAAAGACCTCGATCAAATGGACCGTCGACTGGGTTGAAGGTAACAGCATCGACGATTACAAAGTCATCAACAATCTGGTAACCGCCAAAGACGGTGAAGGCGAACTCGGCACCTTTACCTACAAGTTCCCGCACCCGGGCAACTATGTTATCAGGGGTTCGATGACTTACAACTATTTCACCTTCCCGACCAGCAACAATTCAAGACCGCATCAGCTGACTGCCAACACTACCACCGTAACTCTGCAGCCCTTCATGGTGAAGGTCGTTGCGAAGAGCCTGAACCTGAATCAGAGCCCAAGCTTCGTCACCAACATCAGCATGAAACCCGCCACCAGGAAAAACATGCCCGGCGTTGCACCAGCAACCAAAGGCGCCGGTTCGAAGATCGACTTCATTGAAGATAACAGCTTCAGCGGTATCGAAATCAGCTTTGATGCTCAGTTCGTTCGCGATGCCAACTATACCGGCTCAGTCGAACAGAATCTGGAAACCTATGACGGCATAGGCGTCTGGGACTACCGCTACTACGCCAAACTGTACAAAGAGATCCCCAATCTGTTCCCGGCACTTCCTTACAAAGTTCCGGCCAATATCTCTGAAATCGACAACGAAGCTGCCAGTGCACATGTTTATAACTACAACCCGGCTGGCAGTCTCAGCGATATCAAGAGCAAAATCAAGTCTGACGTGTTCAACCCGGGCCGACCGAAAGGCAGTGACCCAGAATTCTCGAACGGGACCGACCTGAAGAACGAACCAGATGATAAAGACTGGGGATTCATCCAGTGGGCACTCTACCTGCGACCCAATGGCCCCTACCAGATTGCCACACCGACAACCGCCCTCGGTGCAGACGTGCGACATGACCGTGGCATTCTCGTCGCCCAGGGCAGCTGTACCGACCCGGGCGTCAGCAAAACCCTGCTCAGCGACCGCAAATATTCTGTCAATATCGTGGTTCCGGCCGAGTCGATCAAGAAGATCAACACTCCGAAAGACCCCGAAACCTACAGCCTCAACCTCGAAATTATCTACCCGAGAGTGTCGTGGGTAGCCAACGACCTCGGCGACAACAAAAACGAAAAGCGTTTCAGCAGTATGATTCCCCTGTTCGCAGATGAAGACTCACTCAGCACAAATCATTCTGCCGGCACCAACCCGATTCATGTTCTTGGCCGCATGAAACTTGCCAATGGCGGCGAACCGGCCGGCAACTTCATTCTCAACCAGAGCTGGAAATTTGCAGGCAATCAGTTCTTCAACGCTGGCGGCGACAGCATCGAAGTGCTGGCCCGTGACGTAACGCTTCCGACTCTGGTTCAGGCACCGGGCGACAATCCGACCCCGGTCATTCAGACCACCGGCGACGATGTAACGGAAGTCAATGTGGGTTTTGCCGCTTACGACAATAACCCGCACGCCGAATTCAAAGACTTCTTCGCTGCCTATCAGACCCTGAAGAACGAAACAAACGTTCTCGACAATTCTGAAGACAACAAAATCTTCAAACCCGAAGCCAAAATCTCCGGTTCAGCCGTTAAAGCTATAGTGGGAGCTGATGACCCTGGCTTCTATGCCGACAACAACTGGACCAACGGCGCCTCGTTCACGACCACCATCAAAGAATACGGCCCAAATGGCCCGTTCCAGAAGAATCAGCCCTTCGAAAACTGGATCGGCACGCTCAACTACACAGTCATGGGTTCGGTTTACGATGGTATCGGTTCTGATGCCCGCGATATCACCCACCAGTTCTATCACGCCAAAGCCTGCCAGGATCTGGGCATGTCTGTTGCCGATGAAGAGAAGATACTCGTAGATAACAATCTCATCAAAGCGGTTGAACGCGTCGACAACGACCCACCGAGCCTCGAAATCGAACTGGTTTCGCAAGTTGATAACCGCCGATGGGTCTTCAAACTTGACGAAAACATCCATGACTCAGGCCCGGTTCCGAACGACGTCAGCCAGCTCGGCAAGTGTACTCTCTCGGCCAAATGCTTCAATCTGCAGGGAGGTGCCGAAGTCAGCACGTTCAACAACGACGAAATCGAAGGCTGCGCCGGATACCCGAGCCAGATTGGCCAGAACAGCATTCTGGTAACCGACGTCTTCGCCGATGCGGTACCGAAGTTCCGCAGAGCCAGCCGCCTGCTGGTCAACGTGCACATCTTCGACAACACCGGTTTCAGACCACTTTCTGAAGCAACTCTGACCGTGAGCGACAAAGACGGCGCCAGCACTCGCAGCCTGATGCCTTCGAACAGCCCGGCTGTGCCTCTGATCCCGTCACTCAATGTCGCAGGAGTCAAGATCAATGACCTCGACAAAAAGCCCAGAGCCAGCTATGCCGTCGACATGCCGATGAAAATCAATGGTGAAAAACAGGTAACCATTGAACTCAAGGCCAAAGACCAGGACAACAATGAAAGATCTCTGGTGATCCCGGTCACCGTAGTCGAAAGCTCCTTCGAAACCCGTGTTCTCGAAACCAAGGAGAACAAAAACTGACCGCGGATGAACGTGGGAAGAAAAAGAAGAAGATGAGCCACAGATGAACACGGATAAATTCGGATGACCTGAAAAGGCCGCGAAAATCTGGTTTATTCAATTAAACAGAGATAAAAACATGCTTAACAGAAACAGCAGTGCTCGAATCAAGGGCACTGCTGTTTTTCTTTTGCTGCTGTTTCAGTTAGTTGCGGGCAGAGCGGCAGCCTGCGACATGAGTGCCTTCGTTCAGGGCGATTTTGCGGCGAGATGCCAGCTGCTGCTCGACTTATGCGAAAAAGCCACGATTGCACAGCGGGTTTCGCACCCCGACAGTCAGAAACACAATGGCAATCTGAGCCGCGAATGGGTAAGATTTTTTCTTGCCCACGGCAGTGCTGCAACCAGGCCGCCAAGCCTCAACCTTGTCGCTTCTGCAACCTGGGAAACCGGAGTGAAAAATCTCGGTTTTTCGATCGCCGAACTGACAAGAGGTGAAATTTCGGCCGAGGCTTACGAAATCATGCGGCTGAAGATCGACCTGATCAAAAACCCTGCCAAAATCGAAGAAGCCCGGCAGGTTTTCAGCCAGGTCGACACTATTCAGAAGTCTGACAATAAAGACAGCCGGGTTAAATGGCTTGAACAGAAGTTTCTCGGGCCCGGATCTGCGATTGCCGAAAAATTGAACAGAAGCCCACTGCTTCTCAGTCGCCTCGAAAGCTCTGCCGCCACTTTTCTTGAAACGGCAGGCAGAGTCGACTCAATTAATGGCAGTGATTCTGCCGAGCTTACCGCAGCTTTTTCAGAAGGATTGCAGAACTCAGTCAGCGAAGAACTGCAGTTCTGGCGGCAGCTTTTCTTCTGTGCCGACGTCGAATAATTGATCTTGTATCTTCAATATTACCAGAAAGCCAGTTTACTGAACGACGTTGTAGTCGCTCTGCTTGGTTTTTTCTGAGTCGTCGGCAAACAGGGCTTCGAGAAACTGCTCAGGATTGAAAGGCATCAGGTCGTCCATCTTTTCGCCAACGCCGATGAATTTAACCGGGGCGCTGATCTGCTCTTCAACGGCGAACAGCACGCCGCCCTTGGCGGTTCCGTCAAGTTTGGTAACAACCAGACCAGTTATCGGCAAAGCTTCTTTAAACAGTTTGGCCTGCTGAACGGCGTTCTGGCCGGTGGTTGCATCGAGAACCAGCAGAATTTCGTGCGGCCCGCCATCGCTTTCTTTTTCGGCAATTTTCTGCACCTTTTTCAGTTCGGCCATCAGATTGGCCTTAACGTGCATGCGGCCGGCAGTGTCGATGATCAGAAGGTCGGCTTCGCGCTTTTTGGCGGCATGAATCGCGTCGAATGCCAGAGCGCCCGGGTCACCGCCCTCGCTGCCTCTGATAACTTCGACTCCGACGCGCTCGCCCCAGATGCAAAGCTGGTCGATAGCTGCAGCTCTGAAAGTGTCGCCGGCGGCCAGAACAACTTTTTTGCCGTCTTTAACGAAACGCCGGGCGAGTTTGGCGATCGTTGTAGTCTTGCCGACTCCGTTCACACCGATGATGAGAAACACGGTCAGGCCGCCAGGGTTGAAAACCGGTTCAGAAGAGAACCGCGTCAACATGCCGCGCAGCTGATCGCGTAAAATCGCGTAGATTTTTTCAGGGTCGGTGATATCTTCTTCGTCGACCTTTTTGTGCAGATACTGCAGAAGTTCCTGGGTGGTTTTTACGCCCACATCTGCTTCAAAAAGGGCTTCTTCGAGCTCATCGAGAAGGTTGTCGTCAATTTTTGTGCTGCCGAGAACGAGTTTTTTGAGTTTGCCGACAAAGCCGGTTCTCGTCTTGGTAAGACCCTTTGTCAGTCGCTGAAACCATGATAACTGCTCTTCTTCTTCGACCGGCGCAACAGGCTTCTCGACAGGTTTTTCTGCCGGTTTTTCCACGGGCTTTTCGATCGCCTTTTCCGCGACGGAAACACCCGGAACTGCAGATTCGCCAGCCTTAACCAGTTTTTCAGCCGCCACAGCAGTTTTTTCGATCACCTGACCGGGCTGTGTGGTCTGATCTGGCAGCGCTGCCGGCCTGAGTTCTTCGTCGGTTTCCTCTTCATCGACCGATCGGGTTTCTTCAAATTCTTCAAACGGCACCAGCCAGGCGAACAGAAGCATGGTAACCCCGGCCAGACCGGTAACACCGGCGACAACCGCCTGCGAAGGGCCGGCCTGGTAATAGATCAGTAAGCCCTCTATAAGAAGGCTGAGGCCGATCAGCAGAACAATTACCCGCGATTCATCCCATTGGCGGGTCTGATTTGCGGACGCCTTTTCTTCGCTGCCGTTTTTCTGTTCTTCGGTCATTGCAGTTTCTCCTCGGTGGCACCGGCAGCCGCAACCGCATAATTGCGCTCGCGCATACCTGCCTTGCTCACGGTAAATTCCTTAATTTTGTCATCATCTTCAAGTCTTATCGAAATCGGGCGCGAAATGCCGGATTTCTGCAGAGTGACGCCATAGATAACGTCGACCGCCTGCATTGTTTCTTTGTTGTGGGTAATGACCAGAAACTGGGTCTTGTCGGCAAAGCTGCGCAGCATGCGGGTAAAGCGGCGCACATTGGCTTCGTCGAGTGCGGCTTCGACTTCATCGAGCAGACAGAACGCCGGCGGCTTGACCTGCAGAATCGAAAACAACAGCGCCAGCGAAATCAGCGCCTTTTCGCCGCCAGAGAACAATTCAAGAGTCGAAAGTTTTTTACCGGGAAGCCGGCAGACGATGTCGACGTCGCTTTCGAGCGGCGTTGCCGGGTCAGTCAGCTTAAGCATGCCGCTGCCGCCCGGAAAGAGAATCTCGAAGATATCGTTAAATGCGACACTTATCTGCCCGAAGGTTTCGAGAAACCTTTCAGAAGATATCTTCTCGATTTCAGCAATAACCTGTTCGAGCGAGTCGGCGGCTTCGGTCATATCGGCGATCTGAGAATTCAAAAAGTCGTAGCGCTCTTTGGTCTTTTCGTAATCTTCGATGGCAAGCGGGTTAACCGAGCCAAGAACTTCCTGTTCGAATTTGCGCTGATTAATGCGGCCTGCCAGTTCATCGCGACTTTCGTATTTGTTTGCCAGGGCAATGGTTTCGAGATCGAGATTGAATTCGCCACTGAGAATGCCTTCTTTGGTGCTGATATGAGTCTTGATCTCGGCCATCTTGATATCGAGTTCAGAAAGCTTTTTGCGGGTCGAATCTTCGATGCGCACGCGGCTCTGATAGGCATGATCGAGCTGATCAAGCTCTTTCGACATGCGGCGATAATCGGCCTGAATGGTTTCCATGGCCGATTCAAGGGTTTCTTTGCGCTTTTCAAGCTCGTCGATACCAGCCTGAATTTCGGCCACTCTGCCCTCACCATCGGTGCTGAGAATCTTCAGGCGATCAACTTCGGCGGCAGCGCGGTCTTTGCGTTCGGCGGCATCGCGGCGACGGCGGGTCGCAGCATCGATTTCCTTTTTAATCGCTTTTTTGCGTTCAACGATCTGTGCCATTTCGAGCTTGCGCTCGCCATACATCGAAGTCAGGCTGGTGAGGCGGGTCTGAATGGCGCCTTCGCGACCGCTGAGGGCATTGAGACGACCGGCCAGCTCTTCGTGCTGTTTTTCAATGGCGGTGAGTTCTTCGCCGGCCTGAACAAGCTCAGTTTTAAGGGCTTCGAGACGCGAAGTCATTTCGGCGCGGTCGCGAGAAATATTCGAATATTCCTCGCTGCGGGTCTTCAGTTCCTGGGCGTTCTTGTTTCGGCTGCTTTCGAAGAAACCGAGAGACTGTTCGCGGCGGCGAACTGCGTCATCGCGCTCGCGCGTCGAATTCTGCAGCACCTGGCGTTCTTTAATGAGGTTATTCAGCAGACTGCGCAGCTTGCTCTCTTTGCTTTCAAAGGCTTTCAGCTTTTCTTCGAGCTCTTCCTGTTCGCGTTTGCGCGAAAGAATACCGCCGGCCTTGCGGGTTTCGCCGCCGCCGGTCATGGCGCCCGACGATCTGACGATTTCGCCGTCGAGGGTGACAATGCGGTTAAAATTGCGGTTTTTGCGGGTATACTCGACAGCATTGTCGAGGGTGTCAAAAATCAGAATGCGGCCAAGCAGGTTGCTCATGACCGTATAGAATTTTGCGTCAAACTGGATCAGTTCGAGGGCAACGCCGAGACAGCCGCGGGCTTCGGCCCGGCCAAGTGCCGGGGGCGCGGTCATGATATCGAGAGGCAGGAAAGTGGCGCGACCAGCCTTGTTCTGCTTCAACGAGTCGATTGCCGCCTTGGCGGTTTCTGAATCCTGGGTGATTATATCCTGAATGCTGCCGCCAAGAGCCGTTTCGATGGCGACTTCATAGCCGGCCGGCACCTTGATCAGTTCGCCGACGATGCCATGAATACCGGGCAGGCGACCGGTTTCCTTGAGAGCGAGGGCTGCCTGAACACCTCGGAAGATGCCGCTTTCACTGCTGTGGCGGAGTTCTTCGAGCAGGTTGCTGCGGGCGCGAAACATTTTAACCTGGTCAGAAACGCCGGTGAGCTCTTCTTCGGTTTTCTTGTAGTCTTTTTCGATTTTATTGAGACGCGCCATTTCTTCTGAGAGCAGGGTGCGGTTCTTTTCGATCTCTGCGCGCATCGTGGCTATTTCGGCCTCAATACGGTTGTTCTCGCTGGTAAGCTTGTCAACATGGGTCTGGGCTGAGGCAACATCGCCTTCGCCCTTTTCGAGCTGGCGTTCTAGAATCTGAATCTGCTGATTGATAGTGGTAATGCGGTTGCGGCGCTCAGCCAGCTTGACCGCGACGTTGTAAGCAGAGTCTTTGTCGTGAGCCTGTTCTTTGAGGTGCTTGTCGAGCTCGCTGCGCACCTTCTCGATATTGCCGTCGATATCGGCCATTACCGCCGATAGCTCGATTTCGCGGGCCTCTTCTTCTTTGAGGCGATTTTCGGCGTCGGTTATTTCCTGGCCACCGTCGAGCAGAAGGCTTTCTATGCCGTCGATTTCTTCGAGAATGGCCTGACTGCGGGCCTGCTGGCTCTTGATATCTTCACGCAGGGCGGCCATCTGGCGGCGGCGGTCGTCAATCTGAACGACAACGCCTTTAACTTCGTCCTGGCGGGTCTGCAGCACACTTTCGAATTCGGCGAAGCGCACGCGGGCGTCAGCTTTTCTGGCATCGACTTCGGCGAGAAATTTTTCGATTTCTTCGATTTTGGCGAGCAGCCCAAGGCGCATCGAGTTGATATTCTCGAATTCGCCGTTCAACTGGTTGAGGTCGTAAAGAATCAGGTCGATTTCGAGCTGACGGATTTCGGCCGCGAGAGCCTGAAATTTGCGGGTTCTTTCAGCCTGTTCGGCAAGCGGGCCAAGCTGGCCTTCGATTTCGGAAGTGATGTCTCTGAGGCGGGTAATATTGGTGCGGGTATGGCCAAGTTTGGTCAGGGTGTTCTGCTTGCGGTGCTTGAACTTGGTGATACCGGCGGCTTCTTCGATCAGGGCGCGACGTGACTGGGTGCGCTGAAAAATAATGTCATCGATATCACCCTGGCCGATTACCGAATAGCCGTCTTTGCCGATACCGGTATCCATGAGCATTTCTTTGATGCTCGACATCAGGGTGCGGGTGTTGTTGACAAAATAGTTGCTCTCACCGGAGCGGAACAGCTGCCGACCGATGCTGACTTCTGAATAGTCCATCGGCATGGCGCGGTCTTCGTTGTCGAGAATGAGCTTGACCTGGGCAAAAGCAGAGGCTTTAAAATCAGAAGAACCTGCGAAGATGACTTCCGACATCTTGGTGCCGCGCAGAGCTTTGGCGCTCTGTTCGCCGAGAACCCAGCGGATCGCGTCGCACACATTGCTTTTTCCCGAGCCATTGGGGCCGATAATTGCAGTGATACCGGGAGTGAAATCAAACACCGTCTTGCGGCCAAAAGACTTGAAGCCCATCAGCTCAAGTGACTTAAGATACATTGAAGTTTGCCTGACCTTATGAGATTAAATGTATTTCTGGTTGAATAAATCAACCTTATATATGCCATAATTTGCAGCAAAATAACAGCTTTCTGGTGCATTTTTTAGAGCCGGCAGTCACTTATTGTTGCCGGCGTGCATCTGTGGTAGTCTGAAAACTCGGGCAAAACGGCTGGGTATTTTTTACAAAGCTGCCGATAGAATCAGCGAACCCTATTTTACGAAGGAACTGTAAATGGAAAATCACGAAAACGAAGAAAACAACAACGAAAATAATCAGCAGCCACCGCAGGACCCGGCGGGAGAAATCAAGCAGAAGCTGCTGTTTTTCGTGGTGGCGATCGTTCTTCTGGCCGGCATAAAGTTCGGAATGGGCCTGTAACGCGAAGTTTACACGCCCCGGAACTAAGCTGCCACGCCGGTCCGAACCGGTGTTCTGACCTGTATAACCCGTAGAAACAACGAAGCTGTCGGCCTGTCCGGCAGCTTTTGTGCATTCTGGCGACACACATCGCGCCACCATCAACCCGAGGCGTCAACTTCTATTGTGGAAACTGGCACCGGCATGTGATAGACTGCAGAAAAAGCCGATGAACCTCAGGAGGTTGCCATGCCGGTAGTTGGCACATCAATGCCCAGAAAAGACGCTCTCGACAAGCTCAGGGGCGTCGCGAAATATATCGATGACTACAGCTTTTCAGACATTCTGCATGTCGTTACCGTCAGGTCGCAGCACGCTTACGGGCGTCTGATCAAGATCGACAAGTCAGCCGCCGAAAAAATGCCGGGAGTTGTCGGCGTGATCACCGCTGAACAGGTTCCGGGCAAAAACGCTGTGCCGCTGGTTTTTGACGACGAGCCATTTCTGGCCGAGGGCTATGTCAGATTTCACGGCGAACCGGTCGCTCTCGTGGTTGCCGAAACACTCGAACAGGCGCAGGAAGCTGCCGGCCATGTCAGAGTCGAAATCGAGCCGCTCAAGCCGGTTCTCGGCATCAGAGAAGCGATTGCGCCTGATGCGCCGCGTATCTACAAAGACGACAACATTTTCAGCCGCTACAACGTCTGCAAGGGCAACGCTGAAGAGGCCATGAAAAAGGCCGTTCACATATTCGAACAGGAATACGAGACCCCGTATCAGGAACACGCTTACCTCGAAACGAACGGCGTCATCGCCGTTCCGGGCCTTGAAGATTCGATGACCGTTTATGGCAGCATGCAATGCCCGTTCTACGTGCATGATGCAGTGGCAGCGGCTGCCGGCATCGACCGCAACAAGGCCAGAGTCGTTCAGACCACAACTGGTGGTGGCTTTGGCGGCAAGGAAGATTTTCCGTCAGTGGTGGCCGGGCAGGCAACCATTGTTGCCAAACTCTTCAACCGACCGGCAAAGCTTATCTACAAACGCGAAGAAGATATCATCGCCAGTTCGAAACGCCACCCCGGCCTGATCAAAATGAAGGTCGGCACCGATGAACGCGGCAAAATCGTTGCGGCTCTCATCGATTACTATGTCGATGGCGGCGCTTACTCGACGCTTACTCCGATCGTTCTCTGGCGCGGCACCGTGCATGCCCTCGGGCCCTACGAATGCGAAAACATTCATGTAAGGTCTTATGGCGTGGCGACCAATAAGGTTCCGTGCGGTGCCTACCGCGGCTTCGGCTCGCCTCAGGTTATCTTTGCCGGCGAATCGATGATCGACGAAATCGCGGTCGCCCTCAAGGTAGACCCTCTCGAAATCAGACGCCTGAACGGCTACAAACTGGGCTCAAAAACAGCTACAGGTCAGGTTCTCGACCAGTCATGCGGCCTGATGGAAACCATCGACAAGGCCCGTGAACGCTCACAGTGGGCTGCTAAATGGCAGGACCCGGCTGACCGCAAAGGCAACGTCAGAAGAGGCGTCGGCATTTCTTCGGTTTATTACGGCGTCGGTCTTGGCGCCGGCGGCAAGCATCTTGACCGCGTCGGCACCAGCATGACGATCATGAAAGACGGCTCGGTTCACTGCGCCATCGGCAACGTCGAAATGGGCCAGGGCGCCAGAACTGTACTGGCGCAGATCGCTGCTGATGCACTCGGCGCGCCGTTCGATCTCGTCAACGTCGTCGAAACAGATACCAACATGGTGCCCGATTCAGGCCCGACCGTGGCCAGTCGCACGACTTTCATGTCAGGCAACTCTCTGATGCTGGCAGCCGCCGAGTTGAGGCCGCGCCTGCTGCAGGTGGCCGCCGACATGCTCGGCGCCGCTTCGCCAGCCGAAGTTGAGCTGATCGACGGTCAGGCGTTTCTCATAAAAGACCCGAAAGGCCAAAAGATCGGCTTCAAGGAACTGGCCGCCAAGCTTTACGCTTACCGGCTGATGCCAAGCGCTTTTGGCTGGTTCATCGCCCCCGATTCTTCTTATGACAAAGAAACCGGACAGGGCAACGCCTATTTCGTTTACAGCTACTGCACTAATATCGCCGAGGTCGAAGTCGACATGGAAACCGGCGAATTCAAGGTGATCCGCATAACTTCGGCCCACGACATGGGCAAGGCCATCAACCCGCAGCAGGTCGAGGGGCAGATCGAGGGCGGCACACTGCAGGGGCTCGGCTACGCAACCATGGAAGAAATCCGCCATGATGCCAACGGCCGCATGCTCAACAACGCTTTCGCAACCTACATCCTGCCAACCACTGAAGACACGCCCGAAATCGATCCGATCATCGTCGAGCACCCCTATGACCGCGGCCCCTATGGCGCCAAAGGCTTTGGCGAAGTGCCGCTGATGGGTGTGGCCCCGGCCATTTCGAATGCGATTTACAATGCTACCGGCGTCAGAATCCGCCGATTGCCGATCAAGCCCGAAAAGATACTCGGGCTCGAAGACTGAGTTGAAGCGAATCAAGCATGACAGAAGTAAATATTGCAGCTTCAGTACAGCAGGCACGGGCTCCGGTTGAATGGAATCGGATAGCGGCGCTGGTCGCAACCGTTGCGGTTCTATTTTTCTTTACCCGTTCAGCGCCTTTTCCGGCCCAGACATTCTGGGATCTGACGCTGGCACGCGATTTCGACCTGTCGCTCGGCTGGGTTTTCTTTCCTGAGTCGCTCGCATTGACGATCGCTGACTCGAGCGCCTCACTGCTCGGTTTAAAAGCAGTATTTCATATAGCCTACTTTCTGCTGTGCTGCATTCTCTGCACCTGGGTCTTCAAGAGCCGCGAAATACTGCCGGGCATAATTTTTCTGGCAGTATTCGCCCTGTCGATGCAGGCGTTTTTGAGTCTGCGCATGCTTCTGACCCTGATCTTTGTCGCCGGGACCATTACGATTCTCGACAACAACCGACTGAAAAATCATTTTGGCCTGGTGTTGATTCCGATTACTGCGGCTGCGAGCGGGCTTGGCCTCAACGGCTGGTTGCTGGTGGCTCTGGTTGCCTGTCACGCTTTTTACAACGACCATTACAGCCCGACTTTGGCTCTCTGTGCATTGATCGGGCTGCTGTTCTTTCCGGAAGGTGCAGCAAGCTCGGTTGATGCAGGTTCGGTTCTTTCCTGGAATTTCATGCCCGAAAATGACATGCAGATCATGTATCTGCTGGCCGGCATCTTTCTGCTGATCACTTTAGCGATGCTGGGGCGACTGGCACACGAAGACATGCCAAATCTGTTCTTTTATGCCATCACCGGGTTCATGGCTCTGATAAGCCCGGCGGCTCTGCCGGTTTTTGTGCTGATGGGGCTGACCATTCTGCTCAAATGCTTTTCAGAGATCGAGCCGTTGCCACTCAATTACCATCTGATCGGCATTATTTTTCTGACAGCCATCGTGCATCTGTTTCTGTTCGTTAACCCGTTCGGCTTCAAACTCAACCCGACGGTGCGCGGGCAACTCGGAAAGAACCTTTCACCGCTGCTCGAGGGTTATGTCGAGGAACAGACCATTCTTAATCACGAAATCGGCGAACTGGCCTGGAAAGGCCTGGTATCAGTGAACCAGGAAGACCTGAGACGCATAGCACTGATAAAAGAGTGGAAACTGCGTCGCAACGGCAGCGGCGAATTCGACCTGCGCCCGCATCAGCAGTTGAATGCCGCCCAGTCAGAGGCTACCGAAGCAACTGAAGCGCCACTGATCGACTGAAGTTTAAATTTATCGGTTTACGGCTCAAAGCAAAGGGCCCGTATCACAAGTGATACGGGCCCTTTGCTTTGCAACGATCACACGATCAGATCAGTGGGCGCAGCCACTGCAGCTTGCGCAGGCGGTTCATCTTTTTAACGGTTTCGCTCTTCACATGATCTTCGGGGCCGACTCTTTTAACGATGCGGCCTTCGCTGTCGCGTTCGAGGCGGTATTCAATGATATTCTTTTTCATCAGGTTGAAGATGCGATTGCGGGTCATCTGAGCGAAAGGCTTGTCGTGAATTGCGGCGACGACTTCAGAGTTAACCTGTTCGCTGAGGGGATCCATGTTGTAGGAGCCAACGATAGTTACCAGACCGTCGAAAACGAAGATCTTGGCATGCAGACGCTCATTCTGGCTCGGAGCGACAAACAGGCGCGCGGTTGGCATGTCGGTCAGCATTCTTTCCCAGTCGTTCATCAAAAAGGCCTGCGGAAACAGCGAGTCGGTCGATTCGGCGCTGTTGGTATGGAAAACGATTTTAACACCGCGCTGAGCAGCGCGTTTGAGTGCGGCTTCAACTTCGGTAGTAATGACCAGGTAAGGATTCTGCATGATCACTTCACTGCGGCAAGCTTCGATCATCTTGAGAATAGTCGGAGTGATACCATTGAGCGGCCCAACGTAAGAATGCTTGTCGAGAATCTTGACCGGTTTCTGGCGTTCGCCTCTGAACAGGTCAAACGCGGCATAAGAGCTGATACCCTTGAACAGGGTGATTTCTTTGTTCATTTCGACAAGGGCTTTTTCGAGGTCTTTTGAGAGATTCAGTTTTGTGGGGTCAAACAGGCCACGGCCCTGCATGTAGCGACTCATGACGCGATAAGCCAGATCGACTTTTGCCAGCTGGTCTTTGAAGTTTACGGCGTCAGCCTTGACCACAGAATTTTTCAGGTAGTTCCATTCGTCATCGAAGGCGGCTTTAAGCTGTTTTGCAACATGTTCACCCTGCATGAGAACGTCGGCATCGTTGTAAACGATGTCATTTTCGCCGTTCTGGGCAAAGTAATCGGCGCCGATGTTGCGGCCGCCGATGATGGTGGTCAGACCATCACAGATGATGATTTTGTCATGGTTTGAAGCCACGATTTTTTTGAAATCAGTGAAAGCGGAGAGCAGAGATTTGCTGACTGAATTATAGAGTTTGATCTGAACATTCGGGAAAGCAGCAAGTTCTTCGATCTTGTCGGGCATCTTGCTCATGTAGGGCATGCGGTAAACGCGCCCGTCGATCATAAGGCGGATTTTCACGCCGAGACGGGCTTTTTTAAGCAGCAGACCGATGAAGGCCTGACCGAAGATGTCTTTATCAACGATGTAATATGTGCAATCGATGGTATCGCGCGCCTCTTCGATCATTTTCCAGCGTGAATACCAGGCCTCGTCGTTGGCGGTTATCAGGCGCACCCTGGTCGGTTCATAGCGACCACCGACTTTGATGGCGTCGAACACATCTGACAGACTGCTGTTATCAGGAACCGGGCGATAAGGTACACTGGCGTAAACGGCAGAACAAAGCAGACAAAGCATCAGACCAACAAATAAAACTGACCTGAAAATATTTTTCATATGGTTCTCCGCGTCGAGACTCTTTTAATTCTAATTTTTTTACCCCCATGTAGCAAGTAGCTGTACAACTTTTATAAGGTTTTGTAAGATTTCTGCCCTTGCCTATCAGAGGGAATCAATTTATCAGAAAACCGGAAGCGTGATTGAGCGGACTTTTGTTCAGCCAGTTTGATGCCATGAGCTGCTAATTCAGAAGTGAAAGTCTGCCCTGAAACCGGCAGGGTCCTTATGCGCAGGGTAAGGACGCGCATCTGTTCCGCGATTTCCGGCGAAATCTTGCAAAAATCCTTTTCGGTGCAGACCAGGCGTAGATTGCTCTGCGCAGCTTTTGCAGCAAGAGTCTGCAGTTCTGCGGCGGTAAAACGGTGGTGATCTCTGAACTCGGCATTATCAACAAGGTTCAGGCCAAGGCTGCGCAGCTGACTGTAGAAGCCGGCCGGGCGCCCGATCGCCGAAAAGGCCAGAAATCGTTCTTCTTTTCCGGCATCTATTCTGTTACCACACCAGTCATACAGACCATCGCACAGGGTTTGCACCCTGATTACCGGCACTTTCGGAGCCTGCTGTTTCAGCCAGCTCAGCCATTCTGCCTGCTTTTCTGCCGAAGCGGTTTCGCATCTGGTCAAAAGAACTGCCTGCGCCTGCCACAGGCGCCAGGCGGGCTCACGCAAGCGACCGGCCGGGATCAGCTGCGCCTCAGAAAAATCAGCCATCGCGTCAAACAGCACCAGATCGATATCTTTATGAAGACGGCGATATTGAAAACCATCATCAAGAAGCATCAGTTCTGGCTTAAAGCGTTTTTCCGCGATTATCGCCGCATGGTGACGGTTCTTGCCGAGAAAAATCGGAACCTCAGGAAATCTGGAATTGAGAAGCAGCGCTTCGTCGGTCAGTTCAGACGGATGCGGCCCCCTGCCCTGCAGATGGTAAAAACTGCGTTCCCAGGGGCTGCGATAGCCGCGAGAGAGAACGCAGCAGCGATGTTGCTTCAACTCATCTAGCAGCTCGAACAGCACAGGGGTTTTGCCGGTGCCGCCCATACTCAGGTTACCAACCGAGATAACACGGGCCTGCGGGCGATATTTAAGAAAATCGAAGATCGCAAAGAAAATTCGTTCAGCGGCGGTCAAGCTGCCGTAAATCTTTGTCAGGTATGCCAGCATCATTAACCCTGCGCCAGCATGGCTTCGAAAGCCACCCGCATTTTCTGCAGTCTTGCTTCGTTTTCGGCGCAGAAACCCGGGCGGGCCTGGCGAAAATCGGCGACCTGGTTCTGCTGCAGAATCTGAATTCCGGCGTCAACGGCCAGTTCCATGACTTTGGTATCGTATGCGGCCAGTTTAACTGGCAGACCCGCTCTGATCATTGCAAGACCGGCATGGTAACGCATCGCCAGGCCATGCGAAAGGTTACTGCAGGCTTCGGCAAATTCAGTGAATGAGGTCGGTCTGACGATTGACGCGCCTGGGGCCATTTGTCTGATTGCCGTCATGTCATCGCGGCGGGCGGCCAGACCTATTATCTGGCGTTCGTTGTGGCGAAGCTGGTGTGCCACGAGATCGGTAAAATTGCCTGATTTCCAGGGCCTGAGATTCAGACCGAGCGGGCCATTCAGCCTCGGCTCGGCCTGCCATCTGACCGGGAAAATCCACGACCAGTCAGCGCCGAATTCAGCCTTTATCGGGCCAAGCTCGTCAAACAGCTTTATCGACTCGATATCTCGCAGCCAGGCATGGCTGACGCGGCGAAGAGCTCTGCTGACAATAGTGCGGGCCCAGCGACTGCGCAGCGGGCCAACTCCGGCACCCCAGAGCGAGGTTTTGCAACCCATGGCGGCAGCGGCGACAAGACGCAGCGCAAACCAGGTTACCCCTTCAAATGACCAGTCCTGAAGAATTCCACCGGAAAACACGGCATGACGACTTTCGGCGGCGGCCTGCAAATATGCCGGCCATGAAAGCAATCCACGGCGGCGAATCGGTGCGGCTGACCCCTGTGCCAGCGAACCGCTGGTAACGGCAGCACTGCTGCCGGCGGGCAGACAGCTGCAGATGGCCTGCAGAATCGTTTCGTCACCGAGATTGCCTTCGCCAAAAAAGCCGGTAATCAGAATTTTCATAGGCGATATACTGACTTAAATTGCCAGCAACGTCAAGCAACCCGCTAAAATCAAAAGACAAACATACAAACACAGATTAGATCTGCAATTGAACTGGATTACCGTCTTCACGGAATCCATGATTTTAAAGCGTCTGCTCTGGTAAAAGTTACAGCAGGCGGGCAAGGATTGGGGCGAGTCTTTCTTTCCAGACGGGTATGGGGCCGGCAAATGGCTGCGGTGCAGAACAGTATTCTTTGAGAGCTGCAGCTGCGGCGGCGGGATTCGCGATAAAACGGCTGATCATCAGGTTACTGTGAAGAGGAACCAGATCTGGGGCCCAGACCTCAAGGCCGCAGGCAGCGTATTCATAGGCCTTGATCGGGTCGACACCCTTTATTAGAGGCAAATCGCGAAATGGGATCAGACCGACGTCGCATTTAACCAGAAGCTGTATCAAATCGCTGTGGTTGAGATGCCCATGATTCTTAACGTTCGGAAGCTGCAGCAGCTCATAAAATGCGTTGCCACGGCCGGTTCCAGCGATGTACAATTCGACAGCATCGAGACAGGCAAGCATCTTGAGCCACTCACAATCGACCCACTCGTAGTGAGCACCGGATGAAACCAGTCTGATTGGTGGTTGAGCAGAATCACCGGTTATTTCGGCCGATAACCGGCGGCGGGGCGCAGCCATCTGTCCCTGAGCAAGAAAAGCTTCAGAGCAGGCATTGGGTGCGAGAACGATCTTATCGCGACGGCTGATGATGGATTCAGCAAGAAACGGGTGCGAAACACTTATCAGACAGGCATTTTCTTCGATTTCAGCTTCGTAGCGGCGCCATACAGATTTTTTCTGCCCTGGAAAGCTGCCATGCAGGTCACAGCGGTCATAGAGAATGCGGGCCCATGATAATTCTGTGAGAGCAGCCAGGGAGGGCTCAGCAAGCCAGAGAATTGCCTGTGAAATGCTGCAATCAAGCTGTTTTTTTAACAATTTCTCGGCGAGCCGGCAGACAATTCTTTGCAAAGCCGGAACAGATGAAACTTTAAACGGCACCCTGAGTTTTAGAACCGTCAGGCGGTCAACGACATTCTCGGCTACAACCGACCAGCCAGGGCTGATAAAGGGCTCGACGAAAAAGACCCGAAAGCCCAGCGCCGCGAGTTCGCGCGCAAAAGCCTGGTGACGCTGCTGCAACCGCGAAAAAATTACCGGCGCCACAAAAACAACTGTCGATAAAGAAGCCGGGGCTTTTAAGAACAAGCTTTCAGCTCCTGATACAACAGGGTTTCGAATTGATCTACCATACCTTCATAGTCGTTAATAAGCATGAAGCGATCGATAGACGCCCGACTCAGGCGCCTGTAGACTTCGGGTGCGGCTATTTTTTTAAAAGCACTTACCAGAGCATCAACATCGCCTGGTTTGATCAACAGACCGTTCTCGTCGTTTATGATAATTTCGGGAATTCCACCGATGTCGGTGGCAATACAGGGAATTCCGAAACGCATGGTTTCAAGAAGGCTGAGCGGTATGCCTTCGCCAAGCGACGGCAGAAGAGCGACATCGATTTCAGAGTAAAAATGGTCAGGCTGCGGCACAAAACCGTAAAAAGTGACCAGCCCGGTTAAATTCAGGCTGCGGCAGAGCTTCTCAAGATTTTCGCGTTCAGGGCCGTCGCCAAAAATGTGAATTCTTTCGATACCACAGTGATCAGCCTGGCCGGCAATAGCTTCGAGAGCCCAGCTGTGCCCCTTGTTAGCATGAAGTTTGGCGGTAATCGCCACCTGAAGCCCTTTTTGAGGTGACAGCCGTGGCGACAGGACAGGACCGGCAATGGCATTTTTAATTACACAGAGATGACGCGGGCTGGCCCCCTGGTCGAGCAGATGATCGCAAACCGCCTGTGAAACGGCAACCTGCCTGCTGCTGTATTGGTAATAAATTTTCTGATTCAGACCATGTACATGTGAAACAACCGGCATCCCGGTCAGTCGGCCAAGTATACCGGCAATCAGACTGGCGCGGTTGAGATGCGAACTGACGATGTGCGGGCGCAGCGCTTTGAGATCGTGCAACAGTCGGGCCATAAAGAAAAAGCCGCCTGCTGACATTTTGGCGATCGAATATTCGATACCGGCCGATTCCAGCACATCGCTGAGTGGCGCACCCGAGCAGGTCGCCGAAACGCGCCAGCCTCTCTCTTTGAGGCTCTTCATCAGGCCAAGGGCCAGGCGTTCGCCACCGCCAAGTTCTCCGGATGAAACCGCGAAGTGCACATACGGTCGCTGTTTGAGCAACCGCGAAAAAATCTCCAGATGTTTTTCGATGCCGGTCTGGCGGTTAAACGATGATTCGACCCGACGCCGCCCCTTTTCACCGGCCGACTTTCGAAAGTCAGGCATACCGGCAAGCTTTTCAAGGCAGTCGGCAAGCTCGCTCTGACGCTCCGGAGCGAACAACAGACCAGTCTGGTCATGCTCGACAAGCTCGGGAATGCCACCCACCCTGGCGCCGACAATCGGCAGGGCTCTTTCCATGGCTTCGCAGACGTGAATGCCAAAAGCTTCCTGGCGGGAAGGGGCGACGAAAATGTCCAGGCCATCGAGAAAAGCGCGCTGATCGCTGACCTGTCCGGCAAAGAAGCACTGATCGCTGATGCCAAGTTTTGCCGCCAGCGCCTCAAGTTCGGCCCGATGCCGACCCTCGCCGCCGATTATAAGTGAAAATGGCACAGAACGCTTTTTCAGTTCAGCGCCGGCCTCAATCAGCCGATCGATACCTTTTACCGGGTGCAGACGGGAAAGAGTGCCGATTCTTACCGGCCCGGCGGCGGCAGCGGTGACACCAGCAGCCCTGATATTAACACCTGGGTAAATAACGCTGCATTCGTCAGAACGCAGCTGTCGGATATTGCTGCGATACCAGTCGCGCAAAAAACGGCTCGGAAAGATAATATAGTCGGACAGACGGCTCATGAGCTTTTCAACATGATGAAAAGTCTTTGTTTCGTAGCCATGTACCGAAGTTACAAGCCTGGCTGACCTGAAAAATGTGCAGGCAATACGGGCCCAGAAGCTGGCCCTGAACAGGTGTGAATGCACGATATCCGGTTTGAAAGCACGCAGCAGCAGCAAAATGCGAACAAAGGCCGGCAGGTCGAGCATCTTCTCGCCAAGCAGATGTACCTTGAAGCCTTCGTTACGCAGGACTTCGCCAAGAGGACCATCACGAAAGCAGGCGATCTCGACTTCGTGCCCGTCTTCTCTTGCCCGGCGCGCCAGATCAAGCGCCACAAACTGCGCACCGCCGAGAGTAAGGGCATTGATGATTTTGAAAATTTTCATTTTTTCAGGTCAGAGTGTGGCATTGAGGCCGAAATTTTTTCGTTGAGGTTGACGAACTCAGCCTCTGCTGCAGTCAGAGTCATACGCAGGGTTGCTGCCTTAAAAACATTGATCTGGGTCGACAACACCCTTATCTGCTCAGCCCAGGCAGCCATGTTGGCAGCGAGAAATTTTTCGTTTTCATCGACCAGGGCCTGAAGTGCATTACAACTGTTGATAAGCAGCTGGGCGTTTTCTTTCAGCAGGTCGTGATTCTGGTCAAAAAGTGCGCTCCAGAGACCATCGAAGCTGCGGGTAAAATCGAGAAGCACCCTGGCTCTGTCGGTTTTCGGCATATTTTCGTAGAGAAACGACAGACGGCGTGAAAAACGCAGCATTTCATCATGAGCACGCACCGGGTCGACATCGAGCTGGCGGCGAATTTCGCCGATAGTGCGGCCAAGATCGCTGAACTTGCTGCCCCAGGCCGGGTCAAGCTTTCCCCATTCGGGCGGAAACTGGTTGAAGGCGCTCGAGAAATCAACCCAGCGCGACATCAGTTCAAACAGATATTTTTCAGCCTTTTTTTCATCGGTATAATTTTCGCCCAGGTTTCTGATGGCCTGGGCAAGGCCGGTTATGCTTTCGCTGAAAGCATCACTTTTGCTGGTGCCGGCAATGATCGAGAAGAGATTGACGTCGCAGGCACGCGCCGCTGGAACAAAAACCAGCAGGCACACCAGATAAATCATGAAAATTGCCTTGCGCACTGACTGGCCTCCGGGTTGTTAAAATGCCTTCACTCTCTATTTTAGCATTGAATCGGCGAAATTCGAAGCTGCAGTTTTGCTGAGAGTTACCTTTTCAGCTGGTCTTATCTGCAGCTGCTTTTACGGTCGAAGGTGTTTCAGTCTGAGATACACACTCCTGCAGGTCAGCCCGGGCGAGAATCAGCCGGGTGATCAGCCAGGCGATCAGGGCGCCAAACAGCCAGCCGGCAACGACGTCGAGAGGAAAATGCACACCGACGTATATTCTCGAATAGCCTATAAGAAATGCCAGTAGCAGCATAGGAAGCCCGGCTTTAAAACCACATATCATCAGAGTGACGACGGCGAATGCGGCCGTGTTGGCTGAGTGATTCGAAGGAAACGACTTGCTGGTTTTGACCGGCAACAACAGTCGGCAACGAAAGCTGTCGGTCTGTTCGAGCGAGCATGGGCGGACTCTTCCGACTGCCTTTTTAACAACGCGGGCGCAGAAAAGGTCAGTGCCGCCCACCGACAGCAGCAGCGCCAGTGCCAGCACCCGCAGGCGTTTTCCCCCGCGGCAGATTATGAGAAACCAGGCTAACAGAACGAATGGCAGCCAGGTTTTGGCATCGGTGATGAATGGCATGAACCAGTCAAGAAAGCCATTGGTGAGCTCGCCGTTCAGAAACATGAACAGGCGCTGGTCGAGGGCAATCAGTGAATTAAGCATCAGTATTCAGTGTGAATCATTTCGAGATTTTCGAAGCGGGCGAAGTTCTCGTTGAAGGCCAGCTGAACCGCGCCAACCGGGCCGTTGCGCTGTTTGGCGATAATGACCTCGCCCTTGCCCTTGCTCTCTTCTTTTTTGTTGTAATACCAGTCGCGGTAAAGAAACATGACCACGTCGGCATCCTGCTCGATTGCGCCTGATTCGCGCAGGTCGGAAAGCATCGGGCGGCGGTCGGTGCGTGACTCAACCGCGCGCGAAAGCTGCGACAGGCAGATGACCGGAACTTCAAGCTCACGGGCCAGCCCCTTTAGACTGCGGGAAATTGCTGATACTTCCTGCTGGCGGCTCTCGGGCTTTTCGCTGCCCGACCATGAGATCAGCTGCAGATAGTCGATGATGATCATGCCGATTTTTTCCTGGGTGAAGGCGCGACGGGCTTTGCTGCGAATTTCGAGCAGGCTGGCGTTCGGCATGTCGTCGATAAGAATCGGGGTATCTTCGAGAACGCCCGCAGCAAGCGAGAGCTTCATCCAGTCTTCATCGCCAAGATAGCCGCGCCGCACTTTCGAACCGTCAATTCTGGCCTCAGAGCACAAAAGGCGTGTAACCAGCTGCTGATGGTTCATTTCGAGAGAAAAAAACATGACCGGAGTTCGGGAATGGTAAGCGGCATACTGAGCGATATTAAGACAGAATGCGGTTTTACCCATCGACGGACGGGCAGCGAGAATGATCAGGTCAGACTTTTGAAAGCCGGCGGTATATTCATCAAGGTCGGTAAAACCGCTGGGAACACCGGTTACCGCTTGCTTATTCTCATACAGGCTTTCGAGATAGCTGAAGGTTGGCTTTACAAGATCTTTAACCCGCATGTATGGCCGGGTAACCTTGAACTGGCTGAGCTGCAGAACCTTCTGCTCGGCGGAATCAAGCAGCTGTTCAGCCTGGGCCTGAGGGTCGTAGGCGCTGGTCGAGATTTCGCCAGAAACAGAAATAAGGCTTCGCAGCATCGACTTTTCTTTGACGATGCGGGCATAGTGCTCGGCATTACGCGCCGTTGGTACAACATTGAGCAGCTGCGAAAGATAACTGACGCCGCCGATTTCGGCGAGGCGTTCCTTGCTGCGTAGTTCTTCCTGCAGGGTAATCAGGTCACAGGGGCGCTGGGCGTTGAAAAGGTCGACGAGCGCCTGAAAAATGTGGCGATGGCTGGTCTGATAGAAGTCAGCGGCCTCAACGATTTCGAGAGCGGCAACAACGGCGTCTTCACTTAACATCATCGAGCCGATAAGGCTCTGTTCTGCTTCAAGACTGTGTGGCGGAACCTTGTGAAAAACGTCTGACATGTTAACCCTCCCTGAGGTTTTCCGGTGGTCTGGTAAATACCAGAAAATTATACTTTCCCGCAAGTGACAAAATATGTCGCAACCAGGGCGAAAAATGCTCTGGTCAATGACCGGGCTACCGGAAAGATCGTTGAAAAAAATATATTCCGAAGACAGAAAAGGTAGTGAACGGCGCCAGGCCGCTCACTACCTCTCAGTTCAGAGAATTAGTCCTGCTTTTCTTCGGCAGAGATGACCACTTTGAGGTGGGCTTTCACGTCGCCGGTAAAGCGGATAGTTACTGAATGTTCGCCGGTTTCCTTGATGTGATCGGCAACAACCAGCTTCTTGTCAATGTTGACGCCGGCCAGTTTGTTGATTTCTTCAGCAAGTTCGGTGCTGGTAACCGAGCCGAAAAGGCGGCCCTTGTCGCCGGCTTTGCGGGTGAGTTTGAGAACCAGGCCTTCGATTTTGCCGGCCATATCGACAAATGCCTGCTTTTCGCGGGCAGCCTGTTTTTCCCATGAGTTTTTCATGAGGTTCAGGTGGTTTCTGGCACCTTCAGTAGCGGGAATAGCATAGTTTCTCGGGAACAGGTAGTTGCGGGCGAAGCCTTCAGCGACCTTTTTGATTTCGCCTTTTCTGCCAACCCGGGGAACGGTATTGATCATCAGAACTTCCATTATCTTCCTCCTGGGGTATTATCAATTAAAAATCGTCGTCAGAATCATCTGACGCCTGGAAAAGCGCTGGTTTCGGGGTTCTGAAGTCGGCCCAGACATCGATGATGCCGAACCAGACGACAGCCTGAGTAAAAACCAGAGCCATGCACGACAGGCCAACTCTTGCGAACGGGCCCAGCTTATATTTTTCGAACATGAAGAAAATCAGCGACAACCCGGCAATGTAATACATTATGCTGCTGACCGCGAGGCAGTTAGCCCCGACAGTGCGGGCAAAACCATGCATCGGCATTGTTTCATCAGCACCGACGACATAGAAAAGCAGCCAGCCACCAAGAAAAAGCCAGATCAGATGCCAGTCAAAGCGCCAATCGGTGAAAGGCGGCACAGTAGCGATCTGAAAACCGAACCTGGGGGCAAGGCGCACCGCCCCGGCATAGAAAATGCCGAGAGTCAGCAGATGCCAGACAAACAGGAAAGTCGCCGGAATCAGAAGCACTGTGTAGTCAAAGACTTCACGGATATTCTCGCGAATCAGTTCTACTGATTCCTGTGATTCCTGGCCTTTTTCCTGAATTTTATCGAGCTGTTTTTCAACTACCGCAATCTGGTTGGCGAACTGTTCGCGCACCGGCAGCAGGCCATCAGAACTGCTGACCTGGTTGGTGACGGCCCACATTCCGGTTGAGAACAGCGTAGCTGACAATAAAGCCAGGCACATTGCCCGCAACGGCGCAAGACCGACCTTGACCGCACCATAGAGAAATGCCGCAGGCATAAGAATGAGCGGCATGAGCATTATGGCAGCCGAAGGCGTCGCGACCAGACTGGTGAGGGTCATGGTCAATGCTGAATAGAGCAGAAACCACAGGCCTCCCCAGGCCAGAATTACCAGAAATGCCGGCAGAGCGGCAACCGAGAGCACCAGCGCACCGATAAGAGGCATCTGGGTGGCGGCAACGAAGCCTGCCATAGTGATGATCACCATGACAGCCAGGCCCAGAGTTCTTATGGCGGTCGGATTACTCATTTGCGGTATTCTTCAATAATCGAATCAGACGTTGGCGAACGGCAGCAGAGCCATGTTGCGGGCACGTTTGATAGCAGTGGTAAGATGCTTCTGGTGCGCAGTGCAGGTGCCGGTTGATCTGCGGCTGGTGATTTTGCCGCGATCGTTGATATATCTTCTCAGGCGGGAGATATCTTTATAATCGATGAAAGATACTTTGTCTTTGCAGAAATGACAGACTTTTCTGTGTCTGTGTCTTTTAAATTCAGCCATTTTTTTCCTCCGTTGGAATGCTGGTTAAAGAATTATAGCCCGTTCTCAGAACGGAACTGCGTCATCGTCGCCGCCCATGGGGCCACTGAAATCAGCGCTGAAGCCGGGGTCATTGCCACCTTCTTCAGCGGCTTCGCCGCGGCCGCCACCGAGAAACTGAACGTTATCGGCAACGATTTCTGTTACGGTGCGTTTTTGACCTTCCTGGGTCTCGTAGCTGCGGTTCTGCAACCTGCCTTCAACGAGAACCGGGCGGCCCTTGGTAAGAAATTTTGCGCAGTTTTCGCCAGTTTTGCCCCAGACGATGATATTAAAATAGCTTGTTTCTTTTTTAAAATCGCCGTCGTTGCCCTTGTAGGTGCGATTTACGGCAATGCTGAAATTGGCGACCGAAGTGCCCTGGGCAGTGTGCCGTAATTCGGGGTCTCTGGTGAGATTACCGAGCAAAAAGACTTTATTGAGATTGCCAGCCATGCTAAACCCGGCTTACTGACCGCGAACGGTGGTCATGAAGCGAAGAATTGTCTGATTGATCAGATAAGTTCTTTCGAGTTCTTTGAGGGCTTCGCCGGTAGCCTGGAAATTCACGAGAACGTAGCTGCCTTCAATGTGTTTTTCCACGGGGTAAGCAAGAGGGCGTCTGCCCCATTTGTCGATCTTTTCGATCTGGCCACCGTTTTTGGTGATTGCATTTTCTACTTTGCCGATGAGAACATCAAGGGCTTCGGTTTCAATGCCGGGTTCGGTGAAGAACAAAGTTTCGTAAGGTTTCACTGATGAAAACCTCCCTTCGGATAAGTTTCAGCCTCTGTCACATTAAAGACAGAAGCAGGGACGTACCCCGCAGTATATCACCATTTTTCAGGCAAAGCAACAGTTTTTCTGGTCGCAGATGAACCCTGATATCTACCACGTCATGCCCGCAAAAGCGGGCATCTAAGCCCTATTGATAAGATTCCCGCTTGCGCGGGAATGACATGCGCTGGTTTAGCGGGTAAAAGAGGTGATTTTTAATTTTTCGCTACCGGTCATCTGGGTCTCAAAAAGCACCTCTGCCTTCAGGCCCGACATTTCGACCGGCAGCGATGGCATATTCGATCTGGCGACCTTATAATCAATGGCCTCAACAAAAACAAGGCGATCATAGGCGCAAATTTCGAGCATTTTCGTGATTTTTGCGGCATTGGCCGTCAGATATGCCGGGCCAATAGCGCTGTAGCCAAGCGGAATATACATCGGCGGCCGAGGACAGATCAGAATGCTTTCTTCGCCAACGTTCAGTCGGGCCAGTTGTTGCCTCACCCATTTAAATTCGCGGTAGAGAGCGAGATTATTGGTGCCGCGACTGCCAGAAGCAGCCGGCCAGCTGGTAATCAGCAGCAGACCGGCAAAAACAATAACTACGGCCGATAATCGGGCAGCAGCATCTACAGATCGTTTTTGCAGACTCGCGACACGAACCGCCGCTGCGATTGCAAGAAAAACCAGACATGGCAGCATGACGACGACAAGACGCGCAGTATAAGGGTTCATCGGGTTACCCTGAGTATAAAATAACCTGATCAGCAGATGCAGAAGAAAAAAAGCGCCGGCGCTGCTTTCGAATATTTTCATTCGAATATTGCCCTTGCAAGAGGCCATCTCTTTCAGCCTCAGCAGCAGCCCGATAACAGCCACAGCAAGAATTATCGGCCCGACGAAACCAGAAAACTCGGGCAGAGTGAAATATTTAAGCCAGCCCGCCGCATTCGGTAGAAAGTTCGCAGCGGCAAAAGCATCATCAAGGTTCTGCACCTGAAAGCTGCCGGTGTTGAAAGTAAGCCTTCGCAGCCACAATGCCGGAACAAGCAGCAGCGGAAACGCCCACACAAACGAATGCCAGGCAGTTTTTGAATTACCAGAATTACCAGAATTACCAGAATTACCTGAATTGTCCGGACCTTCGGCGCTGCACTGCTCTGCCGCAACATGTGTTTGAAGAAAAAGAATCAGAGGCACAAAGCAGATGAGACCAACTATAGATTCATAGCGCGAAAAAGCCAGAAGCAGGAGCACAGAGATTACCGGCGCACTCCCGACACGGCCTTCGAGCATTTTTGCAATCATAAGCAGCAACAACAGAACCAAAAACAGATTGTATATTTCAAACCCGGCCGAACAGGCCGACTGCACGAATGCCGGGAAAGCGGCCAGAAGCAACATCGCTGCCCAGCCCCATCTTTTTCCCGCAAACCCGCTGACCAGAAAATGCGTCAGAACGAGCGACAACCAGGCCAGACCAAGGTTCAAAGCCAGGGCATTGCCAGACCGATAGCCGGTGATTCCGTGCAGCAGCGACAGCAGAAAGGGGTAACCCGGCGGCCGCATCTCAGTTTTATAGGTCAGGCCTTCAAACATGCCGTGGTAATAATAAAGGCCTTCGAGTGGCAGGCGGGTTTTCATGCCCCGGTGCATCTCGAAAGAAACACCGAGAAGGTTCGTTTCATCGGCAAGAACTCTGAAATCTGGTGGACTGAGCAGAGCTGCACAGCCAACCAGCAGCAGAGAACCCAAAAGCACGGGTTTGTGCCGAGCCAGCCCTTCAGACCAGTTGATCTGCCGCGCCAGACCCCAAAATGAGGCAACCGCAGACAGGGCAATTACCAGCATAAAAAACCATGAAAGATTTTGATAAAAGAATTCTGTCGTTGCAATTTCGGGCACAAACCCGGCAAGCAGAGCAAGTATCGAAGTGATCACCAGTACAGCAATTTTTCTTTGCATGTTACTCTCTTTATTCTGGTATGTGTTTTGAGATGCGCAGCTTACGGTTGATCGAAAGTTGAGACTCATAGAGGGTTTCGAGAACAAAGCCCGGGTTAACCTCAGAGTTGTCGACACATCTGCCCGTGTCGTTTTCAATCTTCTGAACCACGATCAGATAGCGCCAGGTGCGGTTTTTCAGATCCTGCTTAATCTGATCGGCGCAGGCATTCAGATGCCCGATAGTAAAAGTATTGTAACGCAACGGCGTCATGGCATTCGACTGCTCGGTAACCACTATATAGTCTTTTCGATCAGGGAAATTGCGCTCTAAAAATTCGCGCACCGTCTTGAATTCGCGATAAAAAAGAATGTCCCTGACCGCCAGATTCTGACCCGCGACCGGCCAGCCATGCAGCAGAACCAGCCCCGCCATTATCGCTGCCCAGCCGCGACTCCAGGCGAACATAACCGTCAGGCGCCGCAGCAGGTAAACCGCAAGAAAAACCACCGCCGGTAAAAAGACGATGCCCAGACGTGACGTGTATTGCAGGGTCATGTCGCCCCAGTAGT
>ERZ795032.637-NODE-637-length-34135-cov-6.031866_pt1 | contig 34135 bp, 24 predicted proteins | sample MGYA00375124_ERZ795032 | MGnify/ENA primary metagenome ERZ795032 (study PRJEB30167, sample SAMN05720154) | activated sludge metagenome | isolation source: Anaerobic digester | place: China | collected 2015-12-16 ...
CGCCACCGAGATCGCTTCAGCCACCCACGCCCACCGTTCCGTCGCGGCCGGTATCGCCAGTTCAGGCTATGCCGCCGGTTGAGCCGGTGCTGCCAGAAATTTCACCGGTGGAATCTGAGCCTTCGCTGCCTTCTGCCGGCAGTCTGAAGATTCAAGATTCTGCACCCGCTGAACCATCTTTGCCACCGATAGAAGAAGCGCCGGCTCAAACAACCGCGCCAGTCGTGCCGAGACAGCCAGTTGCTCCGGTTTTACCCGCCAGACCCGCAATTTCTCTGCCGCCGACTGCTCCGGTTGAACCGGCATCTCCAGTCATTCAGACGAAGCCGTTGAATATTCCGGATCGCAGGTTGCCTTCTGCTGGTGTGCCATCAGCCGGTGTTCAGAAGCCAGCTGTTCCCGCAAGGCCGGTATCTTCCCCCCCTCCTGCCAGCGTTCCCGGCATGCCCGCTTTTTCCAAGCCGAGATCTGCCGAGATTTATGCAAAACTCTGCTCCGCCAGCGTTGACGATCAAAGGGCCGGGGCTAGAGATCTTGCGTTTGTCATGGGTGATGACCAGACGATCCTCATTAACAAGGCAGCTGAGCTGGCAGACGAAAGCTGCAGAATTGCTGCGGTTAAATTGTTATCGCGAAAAAAAACTCCAGATGCGCTCCAGCTGTTACAGCGTTTGACCACCGACCCCAATGAAACGGTCAGGTCACTGGCTGAAAAAGCACTGCAATTGCAAAAGTGAAAGCAAACAACGAATTTCAGGTCATTGTTGTCGGCGCCGGTCACGCCGGTTGTGAAGCCGCCCTAGCCGCAGCCCGTATCGGGCTGCAGACTCTGCTGCTGACGATTAACCTCGATACGGTTGCCGCTCTTCCCTGTAACCCATCTATTGGTGGGCAGGGCAAAGGGCAACTGGTTCGCGATGTCGATGCTCTGGGCGGAGAAATGGGCATTGTTGCCGATGAAACCAGCATTCAGCGAAGACGGCTGAATACCCGCAAGGGGATTGCCGTTCAGGCCAACCGGTTTCAGTCAGACAAAGAGGCTTACAGTCGGCGAATGCTTCAGTCATTGATGCTGCAGCCCAATTTGAAGCTTCTGCAGGCGATGGTCTCTGACCTGTATTTTGAAAATGGCAGGCTTTCTGGTGTCAGAACAATTTCTGGTCAGATCTGGTCTGCTCCGGCAGTAATTCTGACAACCGGAACCTTTCTGCGCGGAAAAATCCATATTGGCGATGTGAGCTTTTCTGCCGGCAGGGCAGGGGAGCCCGCCGCCAACGATCTTGGAGCTGCCCTTGAACGCATCGGGCTGCCGGTGATGCGTTTTAAAACCGGCACACCACCGAGAGTTGACATTGCCACGATTAATTTTGCCGGTCTCGAAATGCAGGAAGAGGACCCGGAGACTCCACCTTTTTCATTATGGTCAAAAGCCGAGAGGCGATTTCCCAGTCGGGCATGTTTCATTACCCGCACTACTGAAGAAACGCATCGGGTAATCAAAGAAAACTTCGGGCGTTCGGCTTTGATCGCTGGCCTGATAACCGGCACTGGTGCCCGCTATTGCCCATCGATTGAAGACAAGTTGAATAAATTTCCTGACAAGGAGACCCATAAGGTTTTTCTTGAACCCGAGGGGGCGTTCAGTAATGAGATTTATCTGCAGGGGCTTTCGACCAGCCTGCCGGAAGACGTTCAGGAGGCCTACGTTGCAACTCTTCCGGGGCTCGAAAACGCCCGTATTACCCGCCCGGGTTATGGTATCGAGTATGACATCGTCGATCCAATCGACCTTTATCCGACGCTTATGTCGAGGTCGGTTCCGAATCTGTTTCTGGCCGGCCAGATAAATGGCACATCTGGCTATGAAGAGGCTGCCGCGCAGGGTATTCTTGCTGGTGTTAATGCGGCAGCAGCTGTTCTTGGGCGCACGCCGCTGGTGCTCGATGCTGATCAATCCTATCTGGGGCTCATGGTCGAAGAGATTACCACTCTCGGAATCCGTGAACCATACAGGGTTTTTACTTCTCGCTCGCCTTTCAGGCTGAATCTGCGCATGACCAACGCCGAAGAAAGGCTTTCGCAAAAAGCTTTTGCCTGTGGTTCTCTTGCAGCCGAAAAGATGAACGTGATCGATGCACGCCACGGTCTGCTGGCCGACATTCAGAGGCGTTTTGAAGAAATTCGTCTTACGCCGGCTCAATTAAGAGAACAGTTACCAGACTTTGCAGAGCCGCTTCCGGCTTCTAGCGTTTCTCTGGCTCAGCTTCTGCGCCGTCCGGATGCTTCTCCGGTCGAATTTTCCCGTTATATTCCAGATATTGCCGGCCTCGATCATCTCGGCCTTCTTGAGATCGAGGCACGAATCAAGTATTCTGGCTATATCGAGCAGCAGGAGCGTGAATTCTCGCTGCGTGAAAGCATGCAGGCTGAAGAGCTTGACGATGAATTTTTTGCAGCCATACCTGCAGCTGTCAGTCGTGAGGCCAGAATGAAGATTCTGGCGGTCCGGCCGGCCACGGTTGGGGTGCTGGCACGAATTCCGGGAGTCAGGGCATCCGACCTGGCAGTTATTCTGATGAATCTTCGCAAACGCCAGATTAATAGGGGTAGAGGCAATGAATGAGGTAAGAATCAGAGAATTTCTTTTTCCCTGTCTCGAAAAACTCAAGGTCAGGTTGTCTGAAGAGCAGTATGATCAGCTCGACCGGCTTGCATCGGCCATGTTGGCAGACCCGATGTATAAAAGTGTTTCAAAAATATTCGATCCGCAGGAAATGGCTATGAAACACTTTCTCGACAGTCTGGCGCCGATATGCTTCAACCTTCCTCTCTGGAAATCGTCGACGATTGTTGATCTTGGTACGGGGGGCGGGTTTCCATCGTTGCCTTTGGCTGTGGCTCTGCCGCAAAGCAGAATTATTGCAGTCGACTCCAGGCAGAAATCGGTTGAGTTTGTGGCGAGAATGGCTGCTGCTGCTGGCTTGACCAATGTGCAGACTTTTCACGCCCGCATAGAAGAGGTCGGTCGCGATGTCAAGTTCAGAGAGCAGGCCGACCTTGTTGTCTGCCGGGCATTATCGGCTGTCAGAACGCTTGTTGAATATACGATGCCTTTGACGCGCACCGGTGGGTATGCGTTGTATTATAAAGGCCCGAAGCTCGATGAGGAACTGGCAGAATCGGTTAACGCCTTCGCGGTTTTCTCGGTAGCTGTCGAGAATGTCGAAATTTTGCGACTTGCTCCACCGGAGTTGCCGTTCGAAAGGAATTTTCTGATTCTTCGCAAAACCTGTGCAGTTCCGGAGCGTTACCCGCGCAAATGTGGTCTTGCGGTAGAAAAGCCTCTTTAAGCCTTTCTGTGGTTCGGGTGTACACCCGTAAACGCTTTTGCTTATTGTGATTGACTCTGATTATATTATCTGCTATACTCACCAAACTTATTTCAATCCCGGAGGAAGTCAAAATGGGTGCATGTCCAAAAAATAGAGTTTCAAAACTCAGAGGCCGCAAACGCAGAACTCACTACAAAGCAGCTCCTGTTGCTCTGGCAAAATGCGCACAGTGCTTTGAACTGAAGCAGCCGCACAGAGTTTGCCCGGCATGTGGTTATTACGGCAAAAAAGTTAAGGTTCTCGAAGTCGAAAAAGAATAATACCGGTAAAATAGCGAATGAAAATCGCCGTTGATGTCATGGGAGGGGACTATGCCCCCCAGGAACTGGTATCAGGAGCTCGATCGTATCTGACCTCAGGCGGCAATGCCAGTCTGATACTCGTCGGAAAAGAATCGGCCATTCGCGAGATCATGCCAGAACTGCCCGCCGGCTGTGAGATATACGACACATCCGAAGTGGTAGAGATGGGTGAGGCGCCGCTGCAGGCTCTTCGTAAAAAGAAGAATACCTCTATTGCAGTGGCGGCTCGTCTTGTACGCGAAGGCAAGGCAGATGCGCTTCTTTCAGCGGGCAGTACTGGCGCTCAGATGGCCGCCTCTCTGCTCGAAATCGGGCGTATTCCTGGTGTCGAGCGTCCTGCTATTGCAGTAATGCTTCCGACCTCAGAAAATTATGGGGTTTTGTTGCTCGATGTCGGCGCCAATGTCGACAGCCGGGCACCGCACCTCCTGCAGTTTGCCCTTATGGGTGCCGCTTACTACGAAAAAGTCTGTGGCATTAAAAACCCGAAAGTCGGCGTTTTGAGCATCGGCGAAGAAGAATCAAAAGGAAACGAACTGACAAAGAGTGTTTTCGATTCTCTTAAACATAGTTCGCTGAACTTCATCGGTAATGTTGAAGCGGATCATCTTTATTATGGCAAGGCCCATGTGGTGGTCTGTGATGGTTTTGTCGGCAATGTGCTGCTCAAAGCCAGTGAGAGCATTTCTGAGCTGATTCAGGGCGCCCTTTTTAAGGCCGCGAAAGGGGCAGAAATCGCCCCCGAAAAATTGATGGCTCTCAAGGCCGGGTTGAAAAAATTCAGCCCAGATGCTCCTGAATACAGCGCTGCCCCATTACTGGGCATTAATGGTGTCTCAATTGTCTGCCACGGCAAATCAAAAGCTCCGGTGATTGCGAATGCTTTGACGCTGGCGGCAAGTTGTGCCTCAACCGGTGTGATCAATCTGATTCACAGTCAGGTCGAAAAAGAAGGCCATATGAGTGAATCGGTGACACCAGCATAGGCAGGAGAGCCATTCAGTCGGGGCCTGCTGATTTTTTCAAGGGAGATTCTCTGTAATTATGATAGAAACCAGAATTACCAAACTTCTTGGCATCAAATACCCCATCTTTCAGGGTGGTATGGCCTGGGTCAGCTCGGCCAATCTTGTCGCAGCCGTCAGCAATGCCGGCGGTCTCGGTGTTTTCGGCTCAGGTTCGCTCGATCCCGAGCTTGTTCGCCAGGAAATTCACAAGATTAAAAGCCTCACTGACAAACCGTTTGGTGTCAATATCATGTTGATGATGCCTACTGCTCCTGGTGTTGTCGAAGTCTGTCTCCAGGAAAAAGTTCCGGTCGTCACTACCGGTGCCGGTAATCCCGGGCCGCTGGTTAAACGTTTTAAAGACGAAGGCATCAAGGTGATTCCGGTTGTCTCATCTGTCGCTCTGGCAAAACGTCTCGAACGCTCCGGCGTCGACGCCCTGATCGCAGAAGGTCATGAGTCTGGTGGCCATGTTGGCGAAATTACCACTATGGTTCTGATTCCGCAGATAGTTGACGCGGTTTCGATTCCGGTTATTGCCGCTGGTGGTATTGCGGATGGTCGCGGTGTTGCTGCCGCCTTCGCTCTTGGTGCCGAAGCTGTCCAGATGGGCACAAGGTTTATTCTTGCCAAAGAATGCCATGCACACCCGAATTACAAAGAGTCGGTTCTCAAGGCAAAGGACCGCGACACGGTTACAACTGGTGTAACCCTTGGGCATCCGGTGCGTGTTATTCGCAACCGGCTGACCAAAGAGTATCTTGAAAAAGAATACAAGGGTGCTTCAGCCGAAGAACTCGAAGAACTTGGTCGTGGCCGCCTGAAAATGTCGGTTGTCGACGGTAATATCGAAGAAGGTTCGGTTATGGCGGGTCAGATCAGCGGTATGCTGAATCGTGAAGAGACTGCCGCCGAGATCATTCAGAGCGTTGAAGCTGATTATTACAAAGTTTTCGAGCGCCTCGAAAAGTTCAGACCTAAAAAAAGCTGACACGGAGAGCAGAAGCATGAAGGCATTGATTTTTCCTGGTCAGGGCTCTCAGAAGATTGGCATGGCCAAGGCCATGGTTGAAGCTTTTCCATGGGCTGCCGAAATGGCTGCCCGCGCTGATTCTCTTCTTGGTCGCCGCCTCAGCGAAATTTGTTATAACGGGCCTGAAGAAGAGCTTAAAAAGACAGTTAACACGCAGCCCGCAATTTTTCTGACTTCGGCCATTCTTACCGAGTGGCTGAGACGAAACGGCTGGGAATACGGCGCAACTGCCGGTCACAGTCTGGGCGAGTATAATGCGCTTTTTGCTGCCGGGGTTGCTTCGTTTGAAGACCTGATAAGACTTGTCGATGTTCGCGCCCGTGCCATGGAAGAAGCCTGCCCCGCAGGAACCGGTGCCATGAGTGCTGTGATGATGCTTGGTCGGGATGAGTTGGAGCAGGTCTGCCGTGAAGCCTCGGTCGAAGGTGTTTGTCAGATTGCCAATTACAACTGCCCGGGGCAGCTGGTTATTTCTGGTCTTGCCGCTGCGGTCAAAAAGGCTGGCGAGCTGGCGATTGCCAGAGGCGCCCGCAAGGTCGTTCCACTTGAAGTTTCGGGGCCATTTCATTCGCCCCTGATGCAGAAAGCCCGCGATCAGGTTGCTGCTGAACTTGAAAAGATCAGCTTCAGCAATGCCAGAGTTCCGGTTTTCTGTAACGTCGATGCACAGCCGACTGTTGCTGCTGCAGAACTGAAAAGAAAACTGCTTGACCAGATCACCGGCTCGGTGCGTTATGAAGACATAGTCAACAATATGCTTACTCAAGGCGTATCTGAATTTGTTGAAGTCGGCCCCGGAAAAGTCCTTGCCGGGCTGAACAAGAAGATTGCGCCTGCGGCGAATACCGCTTTTGCCACCGACCCGCAGACCCTTGAGCAACTGTTGCAGGTGAATCAGGCTTCCTGAAATTCAGGCTTGACAAACTTACACTAAAAGCTGTAATAACAGCCACCTGTTATTTTATTACAATAGTTTATACGAGGTAAGCATGAATAGTTCAGAAAACACTGCAGCAGAAAGACCAGTAGCCATCGTAACTGGTTCTGCCCGCGGAATCGGTCTTGAAATTGCCCGTGCCATGGGCGAAGCCGGTTATCGTGTAGTTCTCTCTGATATCAATGAAGAGGGGCTTGCCAAAGCGAAAGCCGAACTTGAAAATGCAAAAATGATTGTTGCGACCTGCAAAGCCGACGTATCGAAAGCCGAAGACGCCGAAAAACTTACCGAAGCTGCAGTTTCGGCTTTTGGCCGCATTGATGTGCTGGTGAACAACGCCGGTATCACGAGGGACGGCCTGCTGATGCGTATGGATGAAGATGCCTGGGATCTGGTTCTCAAAATCAATCTCAAGGGCACTTTTCTGATGTCTAAGGCAGTTGTCAGAACCATGCTGAAGCAGAAGGGTGGTTCGGTTATCAATATTGCATCCGTCATTGGTCTGATGGGCAACGCCGGTCAGGCGAACTATGCCGCCAGCAAAGCTGGTATCATAGGCTTCACCAAAAGCTTTGCCAAAGAATTTGGTCGCAAGGGCATTCGCTCGAATGCAATCGCTCCGGGCTTCATTAATTCAGATATGACTGCTGTTCTTCCTGACAAGGTTAAAGAACAGATGCTGGCTCAGATTCCGTTAAACAGTTTTGGAAATCCCCGCGACGTCGCCAACGCCGTGGTTTTTCTGGCCTCAGACAAGGCATCGTATATCACAGGGCAGGTACTGACCGTCGATGGCGGCATGGTAATGTCCTGACCCGTTCGCAAATTTTCAGGAGGAATTATTAAATGAGTAACTATTTTGAAGAAATCAAAAGAATCGTTGTTGACAAGCTACAGGTCGATGAAAAACAGGTTACCCTCGAAGCCAGTTTTATTGAAGATCTCGGCGCCGACAGTCTCGACACCGTTGAGCTGGTAATGGATCTCGAAGAGCATTTCGAAATCGAAATTCCCGATGAAGATGCCGAAAAACTGAAAACTGTTAAAGACGCAGTTGACTACATTACCAACAAAAAAGGCTGATTGAAATCATAGCTTGCCGGCCGGTTTTTTGTTAAAACCGGCCGGCAGTGTCACTGGAGATCTCAGGTGAAAATTCTGCCACGACTCAACATTGGTAAATTGCGGCCAAAATACCCGCTTATGCAGGGAGGCATGGCTATTCGTGTCTCTACCGGCAAACTTGCCGGTTCTGTAGCCCGCGAGGGTGGGATTGGTCTCATCGCCGGTTCAGGCATGGAGCTTGACGAGGTGCGCAATGAAATCAAGATTGCCAGAAGCATCGCTAATGGCGGTATTGTCGGCATCAACACCATGGTGGCAGCCTCAGGATTTGCTTCGGTAATGAAAACCGCCGCTGAGTGCGGTATCGATGCCCTGATTGCTGGTGCGGGTTTTTCACGGGATATTTTTGACATTGGCCGTGACTATGACATTCCGGTGGTTCCGATTGTTTCGAGTGACCGTGTTGCTGCACTTGCCGAGAAATTGGGGGCTTCTGCCGTTGTTGTAGAAGGCAGCGAAGCCGGCGGCCACCTCGGAACCGAACGCCCTGCCAGAGACATCTTTCCTGAAGTAAAAAGGGCCGTGAGTATTCCGGTTCTTCTTGCCGGTGGGATTATCGACAGACAGGATATAATCGATGCTTTCAATTTCGGTGCCGACGGTGTTCAGGTTGGCACTCGTTTCGCCGCAAGTTTTGAGGCAAATGTCGAAAAGTCTTTTCACGATACATACCTGAAAGCCAAAAAGGGCGATGTTTTTCGCATCATGAGCCCGGTCGGCCTCTGGGGTAATGCACTGCCGACACCTTTTACCGATAAGGTTGCCGCCGGCACTGAACATCACCCGAAGTGCATGGGCTGTCTCAAGAAATGCTCAAGACGTTTCTGTATCATTCAGGCGCTTATAGACGCCCGTGCCGGTGATCTTGAAAAAGGTCTCGTTTTTGCCGGCGAACATGTTTATCGCATAAACGAAATTCTGTCAGTGGCAGAAATTTTCGAGATGTTTTTTAAAGGTCTCGAGCCGCGCGATTAAGCGATCAAATTCCTGTTTTAAGCAAGTTTTGCATTGCCGGGTTTCCGGTGATTTGCTATTGACTCAACGGCTCAACTCTGGTACAAACCTTTTGTAACTTTTTTAGACAGACTCAGGAGGGCAACAAAATGAAACGCGTTTTTGTCACAGGCATTGGGGCAGTGACCCCGATTGGCATCGGAGTCGACCAGTTTGCAGAAAGCCTCAGGCAGGGCAAAAGCGGTGTCAGTCCGATCAGCTGTTTTGATGCATCACAGCATACGGTTCAGATTGCCGGCCAGGTGAAGAATTTTGATCCTGAGCAATACATGAATAAAAAAGAAGTGCGCCGCCACGACCGCTATTCGCAGTTTGCGATGTCGGCCGCTGCCATGGCCGTTGATATGGCCGGTCTCAAAGAAAAGAACTATGACCCTTTCAGAGTTGGTGTAACCGTTTCAACCGGTATCGGCGGTATTCACACGTTTGAAGAAGAATTCGAAACCTGTCGTACCAGCGGGCCGAGCCGCGTCAGCCCATTTCTTGTACCGATGATGATCTGCAATATTTCAGCCGGCTGCATTGCCATGGAATATGGCTTCAATGGCCCGAACTATTGTGTAGTCTCTGCCTGCGCGTCTGGCCTGCACGGCATCGGCGAAGCTTTTCTCAAGATTATTCATGACGAGTGCGACATTATGGTTTGCGGTGGTGCTGAATCAGCGATAACCCCTCTTACCGTCGCAGGTTTTGCCAAGATGAAAGCGCTGTCTACACGCAACGGTGAACCAGAAAGAGCTTCGAGACCATTCGACAAGGACCGCGATGGTTTTGTCATGGGTGAAGGAGCCGGTGTTCTCGTTATCGAAAGCGAAGAAAGTGCCCGTCGCCGCGGTGCCAGAGTTCTTGCCGAAATCAAGGGCTATGGTGCAACTGCAGACGCTCACCACCTGACTGCTCCACACCCCGAAGGTGAGGGCGGTTTCCGCGCCATGATGAAGGCAGTCAACTTCATGAACTTTCCGATCGAGCGCATCAATTACGTTAATGCCCATGGTACCAGTACACCGCTGGGTGATCTGGCGGAAATGAAAGCCGTACGTCGCGTTTTTGGCGACAGGATCGGCAATGTAACCATCAACGCTACAAAATCAATGATTGGGCATTTGCTCGGGGCCGCTGGCGCTGTAGGTTCAGTGGCTACGATTCTGCAGATGCAGCAGGGCTTTATTCACCCGACAGTCAATCTGGAGAATGTCGACCCGGAATTGCAGGATCTCGATCTTGCGCCGCTTTCAGCCAAGAACAGGCAGATCGACGGCGGTCTGGTAAACTCTTTCGGTTTTGGCGGACAGAATGCCTGCATTCTTCTCGCCCGGCCAGAATGATTAATTGATTCCGAAAGGGACTGTTTCGCAGTGTGTGAAACAGTCCCTGTTTTTTACCAATAGTCCTGGTGTGAAAAGGTGACTGTGACACCTGCTTTTAACGCTTACAGGGGCTATGTTGAAAGAATAGATTGTGTCGCGGGTTGTACACTCTATCAATAAAGCGTTTGCATATTAACGACTTTTTTGTTTATAATTTTAGTGTGAAGAGGTTGTTGGGTTTTTTAACATAGCTAAAGGAGAGGCTCAAGATGGAAATACTCAGAGTCGCATCATCGTCTAATCCGAAGTCTGTTGCCGGTGCCATTGCCGCAGTTCTCGAACAGGATAAACAGGTAGAATTGCTGGCAGTAGGAGCAGGGGCAGTGAATCAGGCAGTAAAATCAATTGCAGTAACCAGAGGTTATGTCGCACCAAAGGGCATTGAGCTTTATACCATGATCGCCTTTGCCAAAATCGAAATTGATGGAAACGAAAAAACAGCAATCAAGTTCCTTGTCGAAGCTCGCTGAATCAGATCTGATGTTGCTTCTGTTCAGACTCGCCAACACCGCGAGTCGTTTTGTTCTCGCGGTGTGTTTTTGTCTGCTGCTACAACCGGTAAGTCTTGAGGCTTCAATCAATGCCGGTCGTATTTATCAGCTGCAGCAGCGGCTTATCGATAATCCACGCGATATCGAGGCGCATCTGAACCTTGCGATGGAATACAGCCTCGCCAACAACTTTGTTAAAGCGGTAGAGGCTTATTTTGTGCTGCTGAGAATTGATCCTGACAATTTTCATGCCTATAACAATCTGGGCATTCTTTACAAAAAGAGCGGCCAGTATCGTGACAGTCTGCACTGCTACAAGCAGGCCGAGCGCATTAACCCCGATTCTTACTGGGTTCCGTATAACATGGGTTTGTGCTACGAAGCCATGGGTCGCATGCAGGAGGCCCGTGAAAGCTATGGTCGAGCCCTGTCGCTGAACCCCTCGTTCGCTCAGGCGTTGCAGCGCCTGCGAGCCCTCTCAGAGGGCGGCGACAATGTTCCTCTGCTGCCTGGTCTTGAAGAATCGCAGATTTACCTGGTCGATTCGGCAACCAGTCAGCCAAAAGCCTACGGCGGGCAACCTGCTGCCGATGTTAAGCCAGAGCCGGCAAAACCCGCCAAAACAGCTGCTGCTACGAAAACTGATCTGCAGAAGCCACCAGAAACGGCTGAAAAAATATCTGAGCGACTTGCCAAAGAAAAAGAGAAGAGCAAAGAGGCTAAAAATTATCGCACTACCCGCAAGGGAGCCGGTGCGAGCATCTTTAATCAGGCCATGGATGCTCTTGATGCCGGTAATGTTGAAAAAGCCCTTGAGCTTTACGTGACTTGTATTCTTGCAGAGCGTGATTTTCTTGCCGAGCCTGAAAACGGGCTTATAAAAAAAGGGCTTGAATACCTTAAAGAGCGGCCGAACCGTATGCCGAACGGGCAGTTTTATCGCGGGCTGCTGATTTATATTTCGGGCAATCTGGAGCTGGCGGTACCGGATCTAAAAAGTTTTCTTGAAACCAGTGGCTCTGGCAAGAAGAACGCAAATTCACAGTTTGTGGAAGAGGCTTCAAGAATAGTGGCGCGCCATGAGTCTGAGCAGGCTGAGCGCGAAGCAAAGGCCAAAGAGAGGGCTGACGCACTGGCTGCTGCTCAGATGGCTGCCGCCGCTCAAACGCCGGTTGCCAGCGGCAGTGAGGAAACAGAGCGCCCAAGACCCAGTGATTTCGTTATTAAGCGCATGAGTGTCGAACAGATTGTCGAAGAAGCCGACCGCCTGAGCCGCGAAAGTCGGCTTTCTGATGCGGTGGCGGTTCTCGAAACCGGCCTGGCTGCTTCACCTGACGATCTGCAGCTGCTGATGAAAAGTGCGAATGCCTATACCGATATGCTGCTTCTCAAGGGCGACCAGGAAGCCGGAAAAATGGCTCTTGCCAGATTTGAAAAAATTTACGCCAAAGCGCCACCGAACTCGCGTGAATGGGCGGTTGCCCAGGAAATGATAGCAGAGCTGAAAAAACGTGTGCGCTGAAGCTGCTTTTTACCAGCGCAGACTGTAACCGGCCTGCAGCTGATCGTCCCAGCCATAGTTGCGGTAAGTGCGCAGGTTGCGGTGCCAGGCAAATTCAAGAGTAAATTTTTCGCCGGGTGCCAGTCTTATCCCGAGAATCATATCGAGGGTGTCTTTATCGTCGCCCCCAAGCACTTCTCCGGCGATTTCGCCGATGACAGAAACGTGCTTCGTGGCTTCATAGCTCAACCCCATGCGATAGAGAAAACGATCGTCTTCACCTTCTGAATCAATCACGGTGCCAAGTTCGAGATTGCCGGTCGCCCGGTCAGTTTCGCTGGTGGTAACGCAGCCGAACAGTTTCAGCTCATCGCTGTTTTTTGAACCGGCCGGCAGCATTCCGTCTGGATTACCGGTGGTGACGGTTGTGATCGCCCCGTAGGCAAAGCGGTAATAGCTCTTGTCTGGCAGATAAGTCGCCTTCATCCCGATTTTCATATTGCCAAGGCCGGTGTTGCTGTCGGCGTAGCCGCCGAATGTTCTCGGGGCACTGAGTTCCCAATCATGAGTCGGAACAGTTATTGCCCATTCGGCCCATTTTCCGACCCAGTTGACTGACGATTCGAAGGTTGAAACCGAGCCTTTTTCAGTTGAGTGAAAACTCGTGCCAAGACTGCTGGTGAGCTTATGGTATTTGTATCTTGAGCTGAGAATGATCTGGTCCGGTTCGAACTTGTCGGCAGTAATTCCCACGAAAAAGCCACCAAATCCTTCGGCATTGATGGCATTTCGTGGTGAAGGCTTGAGCAGGCCGGGTTTTTTAACCGGCTGGGGTTTATAATCGCCGAGTGAATATATTTCATAGTCTGAGAATGCGGGATTATATCTGGGTGCCGCTGCAGCCTGTGGTGGAACCAGAAACATGCAGGCAGCCGTAAAAACTGCCATGAAAAGGTTTAAAGCCGTTGCTGATTTGAATTTTTTACAGATTGGCAACAAAGTTTTTCAGCCTTTCTGAATGGGGAAATGCCTCTGGGCCCTGTGCCAGACCTTGCAGAATCTTCTGGGCTTCTTTGCGGTTGCTGGCATTGTTTTTCTGCAGATACATAAGTACGTTGATCTGGGCCTGGTAGAATTCATGCTCGCGGCGTGAAGGTTCGATTTTTGTGACAGCCTGGAACTCGGCGAGAGCTTTGCGGTGCTCACCCGAAAACATGTAGACAAGGCCGAGGTTTGAATGGGCATCGACATCCATCGGGTCAACCTCTAGCATGCGCTGCCAGATTTTTTCGGTACGGCCAAGAATGTTGAACTGCGCATCTGGTTTCGGTTGCCCTTTGACCAGGCGCCACTGTTCTACGGCTTTGTCAGCCTGGCCGCCAAGCCAGTAGAGGTTACCGAGAGCCAGGCGGGCGAGTGCGTCTTTCGGATGACTGACCGTTGCATTGGCATAGGCTTCAAAAGCGTCTTTAAAGTTGCCCTGAACTGTGTGCATAAAACCGAGGTTCAGCAGAATGTCGAGGTTTTTCGGGTGCTCCTGGCGGGCTTTGTTAAGCTCAACCACTGCTTCTGCAATGAAACCGCGTTCTGCCGATTCAAGGGCTTTTGTAATAAGACTGTCGGCCGGGCCTACCTTGCGTTCGACGGCTTTTTCTGTGGTTTTGAGGGAGAATTTTTCAGCTTTGAGTTCAGCTGGCAGAGAATATTTGCTGCTGCGGTCGCCGAGGCCCTGCAGTTTTTTGACTACCCATTGCTTTTCTTTGTTTGAGAGAGTCTGGGCAGTGACTTCGCGGCGCAGGGGTGAAACCGGTGTCGGTGTAGAAACATTTCCGAATCTTTCGAGTTGTTTGAGAACCCACATTTTATCTTCGAGAGTCATGGTATTTTTGCCGTATTCGGCAATAGCCTGCTCTTCTTCGGGCCTGGGTTTAACTTCGACTTTGCGGTCAGCATCGGTTACTTTTCTGACCATCTGGTTTTTGACTTCAAGAGCGTCTTCGACCGACGGATACTGAGCCGGAGCCATCATTTTGGTAATTTCCCAGATTTTTTTGCGGGCATGCCGGCGAATAGACGAATCGGCGGGAGCCTTTGCATAAAGGGTTTCGTAGATATCACGGGCAGGCTTGAGCCGGTTGAGGCGAACGCGGGTCATGCCGAGCAGTGCCATGCTTTTGTAATAATCAGGCTTCAGGCGCAGAGCTGCAAGCGCATAGCTTTCTGCCGATTCGAAGCGTTTCTCTTCGTAGGCAAGCAGTCCCAGATAATAGCGGGGTTCGGGGTCTTTTTCGTTGAGGGCCTGCGCCCGGTCAAAATATTCTTTCGCCTTTGCGGCCTTACCGAGTTTGTGATGCATTTTTCCGAGGCTCATCTGCAGCGGGAAATGATCGGTTTTGAGTTTTTCAGCTCTTTCCCAGGCTGCCAGGGCTGGCAGATTCAGACCGGCTTCGGCATACATCTGACCGAGGGCGAAGTGGGGTTCAAACCTTTCAGGAGCCAGGCGCTGACATTCAAGATATTTTTCTTTGGCGCGGGTAACCAGCCCCTTGGCCCTGAATGCCTGTGCCTCGGCCATGAGTTTCTGGATCGGTGCCGGTGACTTGATTTCGGGTACCGGCAGCTCGGCGTGGCGTTCATGCGCAAGTTTCAGCTTTGCATGCAGGTCGACAACTACTTTGTGCAGAACTGATTTCTCGGTGAGCTTGCCACGCAGATTTTCGAGGGTGGCGATGGCTTCTTCGGCATTCTGGGTTTTGGCCAGACTGATCGACTTGAACAGCAGAGCTTTGTGATGCGAGGGATTCTGGGCAATAACGGCATTAAAAGCCGCTATTGCCGCCTGATAGTTCTGGGTTATGTAATTTGCCAGGCCCAGATTGTAACGGGCAAGCAGATAGTTAGGCTTGATTTCGAGAGCCCGGGCAAAGGCATCGATAGATTTCTGCACTTCGCCGGTCTTGAAGTGGACCCAGCCGAGAGTGTGGTAAAACTCCGGGCGCATGCCATCGACAGCCAGCGCCTGCCTGATGTATTTAAGCGCAATGTCGAGGTTTTCGACTTTGGTGGCCATGATATAAGCCAGGCCATTGAGAGCCTCAGCATGGTCAGGCTGAACAGCTATGGCTTCGTCAAAACATCTGGCGGCGTCGTCGATGCGGCCCATTTCCATGTAGCAATGACCAAGGATTGCGTGAATTTCGGCAATGTCAGGGTGCTGGGTACGCAAATACAGTAATCTTCGCACCGCTTCGGCGTGATTGCGCATCGTCACGAGCTGTTTAACTTCGCGCAGTTTCGGAAACACGTCTTCAAGCCTGGTTTCGGCATCTTTGCCGCCAATACCGGGTATATCCTTGACATACTGCTCGACTTCAATCATTTTTTCAGTCTTTTTAACAGCAGCGACCTCAGAAGGGCTATCACGTCGGGCAATCTGATCCATCAGGAAAGTAATGGTTCTGATCGCCTTTTTGGCCTGCTCGCTTTTTGGCGGGCTGTCTTTCAGCACCTGACGCATCTGTTCGAGAGCCTCTTCGAGATAATTCTTTTCAGCAAGAAGAATAGCGCGTGTGTAACGTCCCTGAACAAAATCGGGTTTGAGTTCGAGGGCCCTCTCAATGTTGCGTATCGCCGAATCGGTCTCTTTTTTTCGGCCGTTGGCAATAGCTAGAACGTAGAGGGAACGGGCGATTTCGTCTTTGAGCTTGCGCGTTTTCAGCTCGGCTTCGACCGCCTCATCGCTTTTCCCGGCGTCGAGAAGGCGCCCGGCATTGGCGGCAAGGTCTTTAAGCAGTGTTTCTCTGATCAGAATTGCCTGTTCGATCGCAACTGTAGCCTGGTGGTAGACTTTAAGCTGTAAAAAGGTGCTGCCAAGCCTGAACCAGTTGTCGGCCGAAGATGGATTGAGCTTGGTTGCCTTCTCGAACGAAACGACTGCCGCTTTGAAATCTTTGCGTTTGTAAGTGAGAACGCCATGCATGAAAGAGGCCTGCGCAAGATTGCTGCGCAGAGCTGCCATTTTGCGTGCAGTCGCTACCGCCTGATCATTCATCCCCTTTGATCGCTGATCAAGAAAGATATCGCGGTATTCGTTCAGCTTTTTTTCGATTGCCTCGATCAGGCGGGCGGCATAATCTTCGGCTTCAGTGCTGTGATTGAATTCATAACTGAGGCCGGCGATATGAAACAGGGCCCGTTCATGCGAGGGGTTGAGTTTTAGGCACTGACGTAGCGAACTGTAGGCATCTTTGCGCTTATCTGCTTTCAAACTGGCATAGCCAAGCAGAAAATAGCTTTGAGCATCACCGCCGTGCAGGCGAACAGCCCGGGCAAACTTTTCGGCGGCGGCAGGGTAGCTTTTTTCGGTTAGCAGCTTGCTGCCTTCGGTTATCAGCTGTTGCGCGGTTTCCTGCTTCTTTTTTTGCTGGTCACGGCTCTGATTGGCGAGAATCTCGCGATTGCGCCCATCGATCGAAAGAACGATCAGGTCCTGGGCGCGTCTGCCCGCCGGGTGGTCCTTCGGGGCATCCTTGATGATGCCGCGCCCGACATTCATCGCCTCATCCCATTTGCCGGCGGTATAGAGAGATTCCATTCGCGCCAGCGACTGTGAGATGCTTTCTTCGAAAATAAAGTCCATTGCCGCCGGAAGGTGCACCGGCAGCAGAAAAGCAAGGAGGATCGTTGCCTTTATTATTCTCTTTATCATAATTCAGGAATAATATCGGCAGATGCAGCTTTTGACCTGAACAAAAAATCAGGGTTCTGGAGATGTCAATTCTGCTTTAATTTTTTCAAGTTCTCTGAAGCCCTGATAAACATCATGAAAACCAGGAGAATAGCTGAGCCCGACCAGCACCTGCCCGAGCGCTTCAGAGCTACGGCCCGCTGCTTTCAGAAAAAGCGCGAATTCAAGCCTGAACTGTTCCGAAGCCGGGTCGAGCTGCAAAGCCTGCTGATAAAAAATTTCCGCTTCAGCAGGGTTTCTTTTTCGGCTTAACCTGGCCAGATTTATGAAAAACAGGGCTTCGTTCGGATTCAGCTCGGCTGCCTTTGTTAAATTTTCAAATGTGGCTTTGGGCTGATTGCCCGCCAGCTTAGCATTTGCAAGCATTGAATAAGCGTTGGCGTTGCGGGGGTTTTCCCTGACAAACTTTTCAAGCAGGTCGGTTGCAGCGGTCAGATTGCCGGAGCGAAGCAGTCTGTCTGCTTCTGAAATTGTTGTCTGCTGCCACATGCTGATTGGGGCGCTTACCAGCATCATGCCGGCAAGCAACAGCAAGATGCTGCCGATTGTTAGTGCCAAAGTCTTCGAAGAACTTCTTTTTTCAGGCCTGAAATGCCTGGCAAGCATGCCCGCAACTGCAACTGATATGAGAAGCGAGGTTGGCAGAATTCTTGATGAAAAGCCGCTCAGGTTCTGAATCAACAGCGACACAAAAACAGCGGTGAAGAGGGGCTGGTGTATATGCCCGGTTTGACACAGCCAGGCGGTTTTGAGAAGAAAAAGCGTGGTCAGAGCAAGGATGGCGGCTGAAAGAAAACCGGTTTCGATCATGCTGTGAATGAATTCATTGTGTGCATTCATCGGGTAATCGCCGCCCACAATGCGGTAGCGCGGGTAAACCTGATTAAAGCTGTGCAGACCGTGCCCGGCGATCGGAAAGCGCTTCAATGCTGCAAAAACGCCTTTATTGATGAGAGTGCGCTGCGCAAACGTCATGTCATGCGGGTTGCCGATGCTGGCAAAGCGCATCTTGAATGGTCCGATAAAAAATACAGCAGTAAGAATCAGACCAACAAGCAGAAGCGGCCGCCAGAAGCCGGGGTTGAGTTTTGCCCGGTGTCGTATCACAAGAGCGGCAGCGGTGAAAAGACCCGCGGTGAGACCGATCCAGCCGCCGCGGCTCAAAGTCGTCAGGACTGCCAGCCCTTCAGCCAGAAGAGCTGTGCTTGCCAGAACCCGTTCTGAACGGCTGCCGGCACTCAGAAGCAGACCAAGGCTGAGAATGAAAAGGGCGGCGATAAATGCGGCAAAAATGTTCGGGTCGGTAAAAATCCCGGCGCATCTGGTTCGAAATAGGCTGCTCGACGCCGGGTCGAGCCAGGTTAACGGAATCGCCGGCGCTTCGATATATTCGTGAATCGCAATGATGCCGTGAATGATCCCGGTCCAGGCTGCAGCCCGGTAAAATGCAGCATAATTGCCCGTTGATGCAATCAGTGCTGAAATAACCAGACTTGCCAGCCCGAGTGCGGCCGCTTTGATAAAAACCGGCCATGAAACGGTCGGGTCAACCGATACCCAGAGGCTTCTGGCGGCAAGAAAAAGCCAGCTCAGAATCAGAAATATTGCCGCGCGCGCCTGAATGCTCAGGCTGAGCTGGCGTCGCAACACCTGTGTGCCAAGCCAGGCTGCTCCGGCTCCCGCGCCGATTTCAAGCAGAAATGTGGCATGCAGTTCACTGAAAAAATACAGGAAAGGAAAAACAAGCACCACCAGCCAGGCGGCCAGTGGTGCTGAAATTCGGCTAATAAAGGCAGCTTCTGAGGTCATTCAGAATCTTCGGTCTCTTCTTCAGTTTCTTCAACACTTGAAGTTTCAGAAGTTTTGGCGGCGTCGGCGGGCTTTTTGGCGGCCTCTGGGGACTGTTCAGACGATTCTTTCTTTGCGGGTGCGGTTTTTTCGAGAATTATCCATTGGTTAGCCAGTTCGCTCATCGTCAGAATACACTGGCGGTAATTCTGGTAGGCGGCATCACTCAAAAATTCGTCTTCTCTGGCAATGAAACGGTCTGAGTAGATCAACTGCCGGCCGTTCTGATTGATATTCGACATGAATGCCAGCGCCGGTGATACGTGCTGATACTGTTTACTCCAGGTGACCCAGTTGAAGTTTTCGGGCATTTCAAAAACTATGGTCTGCTGGTTCTCTTCTGTAGCCCAGTATTGCATTGGGTAGGTTCGCGTTGCAAGGCTGGCAGAACCTGAATCGTAGTTTACCCAGAAGTTGGTGAAGGTCATGATTTTATCCGACGCCAGCTGGGCTGCTTCTGGAATAGTGTATTTCAAGGTCAGCACTGCCGGCCCGTTGAGATCGTTCATATCAGAAAAACCGAAGCTCTGCAGAACTGCCCGCGGGTGAACCTTTTTAACGCGGCGCTCAGCATAGTTCTGCTTTTCTTTTTCTTTGATAGACTTCAGTTCTCGAATGCCAGCTTCGTATGGGCCGCGATAAAGAAGTGATTCCTGGACGTCCATGTTGCCGTTTTCGAGAATCTTTACCATAACCGTGCGGTCAAAGCGGTTCCAGTCGAAGGTCTGACGGGGCAGCGTGTCGTAAAAGAATTTACCACCTTTTGCATCGTGAAAAATTGCCTGCGCGCCCTGCAGGTAGGTAGGAATATATGAAAAGGGCAGATAGATCGAGCCTCCGTCGGTGTAGAACGGCTGCCCGTCGATGACAACTTTCAGAATGGTTTCGTCGGCCAGGCCAAGGTTATTGTGGTCTTTGACGGTTACCAGTTCGCGTTTACCTGCTGTAAAACCGGGGTATGATTCAATCCCGATTTTCTGCAGCGCAAAGTGCAGCAGAGCGAGATTTGACTGAACGTTGCCATACCTTTTGCTGAGGGTTACATTTGTCGATACCGGCTTGAAACTGCCCATCTGGGCGATTCCCATGCCGACGTCGCGAATGTCTTTATTGATCGTTTCGTAGAGTCTGCAGACTTTCTGGTAGGCGGTCATTTTGTCGTTAAGTTTCGCTCTGGCGATAAAATCATCGAGCATCGCCGGGGCTGGGCGGGCTTCGTCGTAGGCTGCAGCAAGCTTCTTTGCGGTTGTTTCCCAGCTGTATGGCTGGTAAATTACGACTCTCGGGAAAATACGGCTGCGCGCCAGCATGTTCTGTTCAGGAATGAAGCCTTTGGGGTCAGAGAAAATCCATTTCCAGACTTTTTTGCCGTTCTGGCTATTTTCATGAAACTTCGGGGTGTTTTCGCCGGTCCACTGCATCTGAAGCTTGTTAAGCTGCATACTGGCCGGAAAGGTGACCGACAGTTCTTCGTGCAGAACCGGTTCTCGTTCACCGAAGGTGTTTGAGAGAGTAAATGGCTGCACTACATCTATATCTGAAAGTTCGCGAACAAAGCTGTAGTCGATGATGCTGCCGATATCGACCTTTTTCAGTGCCATTTTGAACTTTTTAATTCTGGCGTATTCGGGGGTGCCTGAGAGAAGCGATTCGTCAGATATTGCATCGTCGGTAACGTGATAAACCCGGCCTTCGGGTGAGTAGGTATGGGCATACTCGAGCTCGCAGGCTTCGCGGTCAGTGTAATAATAGAAAGACTGATTGGCCATTTCCAGACCGGGTTCTTTGAGTATCTGTATTATTTCGCGGGTTCTGACGACCAGTTTGTTCTCTGAGACGTATTCAAGATCATTCAGGCGATAAAGCGTTACGTAGTCGGCATTTTGAAAAAGAGCCGGGTCGGGCAGGGTCTTGAGAATGCCGCTTGCTACGGGTTCGGTGATGCTGGCGACGTTCTCTATTTCATCACCTTTGCGCACCTTTGAAATAAGAATGTGGGCGACTTCAGCTTCTTTGAATTCGCGCGGGCCATGGTTAAGCTCTTCAAAAGCGATTTTGCCATCGGTGATTTCCTTGAGACGACCGACGATTTCTTCACCCTCGTTGAGATAGAGAACGTCGGCACTGGCGGCAAAAGTGACTGCAAGAGCCAAAAACAGAGTTATCAGCAGCTTTTTCATTTGCTGTCTCCTTCACTGGTGACTGGTTCGGTGGCAGAGGCATTGTCGGCAACGTCAGCGGTTACGGATGCGCTCTTAGCGGGTTCAGGTTTTGCTTCGTTCTCTTCAAGAAAGATTTTCTGTTTTGAAGAATGGGCGATTCTTTCCAGGTCATTTTTGAAAGCCTGGTAATCGGCCACCGGAACGATTCTGCGCGGAAAAGCCAGTTTGCGGCTGATGCTGATGGTGTCGCCCTGCTGGTCATAAATGATTTCGAATTCGACGTAAGGGCTCTGAACCCTGAGTGCTGGTGGCAGAAACTTGACGTTGAAGGTATCGGGCAGTTTGATTGAGACCTGATCGGTTCGCAGGCGTGAAGTGCTGTATTGAATGTCGTAGCGCCTTTTTTGCAGGCTGACTTCAGAGAATCCAAGTTCGAAGTAGGGCACCGAAAAGATCATGTAGCGCCCTGATTTGGTGGCAAAGCGGTTGAGTGTGTAAGCCGAGCGGGCTTTGAACTGGGTGTTGAAATCGAGCGGGTCGGTGTGAGTGGCGATTTCGAGAACATAGTCAGCAGTTAGAGCTGAGACCGATGCTCTGATCTGTCGTTCATATTCTTCGGGCTTCAGGTTGCGCGCCGATTCGCGAAAGCTAGCTTCTGAGGACCCATTCTGTGTGCTTTCGAAGTCGATGCGGGTTGTGCCGTCGGCTGAGAGAGTAATGTTGCGGGTAACATGCACGGCATTGTCTTCGGGCGGCGGAAGCGGTACCTGGTTGCGGGTGCCAAGCATGGTGTTGTCGGCAATCGTGTCGTGATCGTCGGATCTGAAGTAGGGGTAGCGGTAATCGGTTGCGGTCGAGTCAAGATAGAAGATGCGACCGTCGAGATGCACTTCGGTGATGCAGTGGTTGTCGTCAAACACTGAAATATCCCTGACAGCTTTGCCGGCGTCGTTGGTTCTGACGCCAACCGGATAGGCTTCGACGCCAATGTGCTTGAGCATGGTGGCGAGCAGCATACCCTTGTCGGTGCAGTCGCCATAGCGGTTTTTCAGGGTTTCTTCGGCGGGGTGCCCGACCTGGTTGCTTGCCAGATTGCCTTTGATCGAGATGTATCTGATTTCTTTCTGGCAGAAAAGGTAGAGGCGGGCAATTTTCTCGTTGAGATCTTTCGCACCTTCGATAAGCTCGTCGACTTTTTTCTTGACCATGTCGGTCAGCTGAAAGCGCTTTTCGAACATTGGTCTGAGCTTGTTGTGAACATAGGTGAAATCTTTGTGCAGGCTGTAATAGACGCACGGAACGACATCACGGTAGGGCGGCATGAACGGTTCGGAAATGACCGGAGGCAGGTCGGTCATTTTCCAGGTGTAAACGACCGAATCAACCGCTTCGATTTTTTCGGGCTTAGCCAGTTCAGGCGGGCTGTTATAGGCGACGTAGTGCAGTTCTTTTTCGTGCGGAACGCTGACGCGCAGTATCGATTCGCCTACCGGTGCACTCCATTGAAAATAATTGCGACCCTGAAAAAGGTTGGGGTCGAAGGGGTTGTATTCCTCGGTCTCATAGCAGTAATCAACAAGACTGCCGACCGCCACTTCAGGAATCGTGAAACTGAGTTCCTGATACTGGTCAAAGAAGACGCTGCCCGAAGTGCCCTTTGAGATTTTTATCTGATCAGGCTGCAGGTTGTGAATGGTGCCGTCGGGCAGAAGACATCTGGCATGCAGAACTCTGATACGCTCGCGGTTCGGATCGAAGCTGAGCGATACCTGAGCTTCCCAGAGTGCTTCTTCTTTGGCGATATACGAAATGCTGCGGTAGCGTGAAAGATTGGTGCCATCCTTGCGATGCTGGTAGTTGCCTTCTTCGCTGACCAGTATCGACTGGGCATCGGGGTATTTATTCAGCAGTTCGAGAGCTTTGGGCATAAAAGCTGCGAGATCGCTGCTGTCGGTTGCCATATTCTCTTTTTTCTGCTGCCTGGCGCTGAAGCTGATGTTTTTGATGTCATTTCTCGCAAGTTCGGTTGTTTCTGAACCAAGCTGCATGATGACCGTGTCGTTTCTGTAAGTTACTTTGTCCGCTTCCCGGGTAGAACCATCTGAAAGGGTTACTACTGCGGAATTTCCTGTGTTGACAAGAATGAGAAGACAAAGGAAACACATCAGGAATGCTCTGATAATCGTTTTCAATGTGTGCCTCCGACAGATTTGTATGCTGCAATTATAGTGATAAACCGCATGGATTAAAAGCAAAATCTGTAAGAATGACCGTCTTGGCTAAAATAAAACAGGCGCTGCCGGTTTGCGGGCAGCGCCTGTTAAAAACGTTTAATGCTTATTTGGGTGCATTAACGGGGTTACCAGCGGCAACCCAGCCGTCGATACCTTCGGGGTATTCAATCAGGTTGGTGTAGCCAAGTGATTTGAGGTGGGTATAGAGCTTGTGGCTGGCGGGGCAGTTGAGGTTGGCACAGTAGGTTACGATCAATGATTCTTTGTTCGGAAGGACTTTTGCGATTTCTTCGGCCTTTGATTCAGCGTTGAGAGACAGGGCACCGGGAATTCTTCTTCCATCATCGTATTTGCCTGCTCTGGCATCGAGAATGGTGAGAGGAACGCCACTGCTGATGAGGGTTTTGAGGCCCAGGGTGTTCACGGTCGCCGGGGCATCGCCAGATTCTTTGGCGGGTTCTTTAGCCGCGGCTTCGGTGGCTTTGTGGTCGTGCTTATCAGAGGCGCAGACGCCATCGGGGCATGATTCGTCGGCTTTTACTTCAGTTTTAACTTCGGTGGCAGCCTTTACTTCGGCGCCATGGCCATGTTCGCAGCTGGCGCAGCCAGCACCTGCATAAAGATTGATGCCGAAGGTGGCGGTTAAAATCACTGCGAGCAGAAAAAACTTAATTTTCATACTTATCTCCTTATTGATATCAAATTAGTAACATCTAATCTGATATTACACTAAATTAGTTTAATGTCAAACTAATTTTTTCCGAGCAGAAACTTCAGTGGAATATGCAGTCTTCTGGCCCATGCCGCCTCACTGTGCGTCGCTTCGGCATCGAAAAAGCCAAAAAGGTTTTTATCTTCTTCATAACCTTTGCTTTTGAGCAACTCAACCATCTCAAAAAAGCTTTCTGCGATTGGTGGCTCAAATTCACCGGTATCGAGATAGATGCGCGAATCCAGTGGCAATTTTGCAGCTTTGCGTATCTGAGTGAAAATTTTGCCGTCAGTTTTCTGAAAGGCGCTTGAAAGGCAGCCAGCGAGAGCAAATGCGTCGTTGTAGGCCAGAAGCATCTGCAATGACATCAAGCCACCCATCGAGGAGCCCATTATCGCATTGTCATGTCGGTGCGAAGAAACATTGAAGCGGCTTTCGACAAAGGGTTTGACCTCTTTGACCACAAACTCGGCATAGGCTTTGCCTTCGGGCGTAAACAGGTTGAGTTCCTTCATTCTGTCAGGGGAATTGGGAATTCCTACCACTATGCATGGCTTTATTTCTTTATTGGCAAGCATTTCTGAGATGGTTTCGTCAACTTTCCAGTCGACCCCTGCAAATGCGGTTGCTGGTTCGAAAAGATTCTGGCTGTCATGCATATAAATGACCGAACAGGGCTTGCCTTTTTCTGAGTAGCTCTCTGGCAGCCAGATTTGAATTGGTCTCTGATATTTGAGCTTTTTGCAGACAAGGCCATTGTAGCTCAGCAGGCGCCCTTTGACCGGGTCTGACTCAAGAACCTGCTGGTCGAGCCAGTCATAAATAGTCAGGTTGATTTTTTTGCTGCGGCTGGCCTTGATGACGACGTTTTCAGGGGGAATAACCCTTTTATCGCAGATCGCCTGGGTTTTCCAGTCACCGCGCGTCAGCTTGAATTCTATAATGCTGTTTTTTTCTGCAGTTATGGCGAGAAAGTAGCCGCCATCCGGGTTGCGTGTCAGCTTGAGTCCGGCCGGGTCCCAACTGCCGAGTTCTTCGGTGTTACCGGTTATGTAAAGACCGTCACCTGCAGGAAACTTGCCTTTGACCTTGATATTTATGTCGATTGATACTTGAGTTGAATGTGCTTTTGCATTGGCCTGCATAAATTTTTCCTTGTAAAAATAAAACCGCCCGGTTACCCGGGCGGCAGTCGATCACAGAGCTCCTGCCATCAGCTCGGCAACCTTGCGGTTAAACCCGGCCGGGTCTGGCAGCTGACCGCCTTCAGCCAAAAGTGCCTGGCCAAACAGCAGTTCGGCATATTCTTCGAGGCGCGGGTTTTTATTGTCACGGGCAAACAATTCGTGCATCTTGCTCAGCAGCGGGTGCCCGGGGTTAAGTTCAAGGGTGCGCTTGACCTGTGGCACGTCTTTGCCAGAAGCTCGCAGCAGAGCTTCAAGATGCGGGGTCATTTCGCCTTCTTCACTGACCAGGCAGGCGGCGGAAGTGCTCATGCGGCCCGAAAGCTTAACGGCCTTGATGTGTTTGTCGAGCTTTTTCTGAATCAGTTCGAGCAGAGATTTCCATTCTTCTTCTTTCTGCTTCAGGGTTTCAGTCGTTTTTTTGCGTTCTTCTTCTGAGCCAAGCTCAAGGGCGCCGCGGGCCGCCGATTTGATTTTCTTTGCCTTGTATTCATTGCAGTACTGAACCCAGACTTCATCAACGGGGTCGGTCAGCAGCAGAACTTCATAGCCTTTGTCTCGGAATGCTTCAAGGTGTGGACTGTTTTCGATGACTTCGCGCGATTCGCCGGTCAGATAAAAGATCTTATCCTGTTCTGGTTTCATGCGTTCAAGATACTCAGCCATGGTGTAGTAATCGCTGCTCGAAGCGGTGCTCTGGAAAAGGCAGCAGTCGAAAAGTTTCTCGCTGTTGCCTGGCTCTTTGAACAGGCCTTCTTTGATAACGGCGCCAAACTGCTTCCAGAAGGCGATATATTTTTCGCGGTCATCGGCGAGCATTTTCTTGAGGGCATCGAGAACCTTGCGGGTAACGGTTTTGCGGATTGTCTGAATCTGGCGGTCGTGCTGCAGAATCTCGCGCGAAATGTTGAGAGAGAGATTTTCTGAATCGACGACGCCCTTGACGAAGCGCAGATAGTCAGGAATCAGGTCTTCGCAGTCGTTCATGATGAAAACGCGTTTAACATAGAGGTTGATGCCGCGTTTTGAGTTGGGCATGAACAGATCGAAGCCGGGTTTTTCAGGAATAAAGAGCAGGGCGTTGAATTCGTTTGAAGTGCCTTCGGCTTTAAAAGACAGCCATTTCAGGGGGCTGTTCCAGTCGTGGCTGATGTGCTTGTAGAATTCGCGGTATTCTTCTTCGGTGACTTCTTTTTCTGGTCTCAGCCAGATTGCTTTCATCGAATTGAGGGTTTCGTCTTCGATAACCGTCTGTTCCTGCGCTCCCTCTTTGGGCTTGCCGTTTTCATCACGTTCGATGCTGGTGCGTTCGACCTGCATTTTGATCGGGTAACCGACGAAGTCAGAGTATTTTTTGACGACCTGACGCAGCACCCATTCCTGAGTGAAATCCTGAAAGTCTTCGTCGTCTTTGTCTTCGGGTTTGAGGTGCAGAGTGATAGTTGTGCCGCAGTTTTCACGGCTGCTTTCTGCAATTGTGTAGCTACCTTCGCCATTTGAAGACCAGAGCCATGCTTCGGTTTCGCCGGCTTTGCGGCTGATAAGTTCGACCTTGTCGGCTACCATGAAGCTTGAATAAAAGCCGACACCGAACTGGCCAATCAGTTCAGGGGCGCTTTCTTTCTTTTCGGCTGCTTTTTTAAGCATGTCTGAAAATTCGGCGGTGCCTGATTTGGCGATCGTGCCAATATAATTGATGATTTCGTCGCGGCTCATGCCGATGCCGTTGTCGGCAATTGTCAGAGTGCGGTTTTTGTCATCGGTTGACAGTCTGATATGCAGATCATCGGTAAGCTTACGAAGATTTTCGTTGGTCAGTGAGGCGAATCTGAGCTTGTCGAGTGCGTCAGAAGCGTTAGAAATCAGCTCGCGCAGGAAAATTTCCTTGTGCGAATAGACCGAATGAATCATCAGGTCAAGAAGTTGACGGGCCTCGGTTTTGAATTCATGCGTTGTTGAACTGGTCATTGTCTATGAACTCCTTTCGCGATTTGGTTTGAATTTCAGGCAGATATTTAAGCAAGAAATACCGAAAAGTGCAACACCTGTCATGCGTCAACAGAAAATGCCGCATGACAGGGCGTAAAAAAGTGCCTGCTGGTTACTTCAGTTGCGCCGGCGAGGGCCACGCTGGCCACCGCGGTCACCGCCGCGTTGACCACCACGTTCGCCACCGCGATGACCGCTGCGTTCGCCGCCATGCGATCGGTTATGACGTTCCTGAACCGGCTTTCGGGTTGAAGCGTGTGAGACCGGCATTATGACAGGCTCGTGATCGATGCCGCGGCCGATTCTGATCAACTGCTGATGAAATGAATCGATGAGCATCAACAGCATTTCTTCGCCGTGCTCATGGTCATTCAGCTCAGATAGCAGGCCATGATAGCGTTTCATTCGCTCCTTGACCGCAGTCGAGACATCTCTGAGGCTGCCTTCGAGATGGGCGGCAAGTTTCTCAGAAAGGCGCTGCCTGACGTGTTCTTCGGTTGGCAGTGGTCGTTCTTCGAGCGAAATGCCGGCTCTTTTTGCGAATTTCTTGAGGTCGACGGCTTCGATCTGGTTGACCAGGCTGATGGCGACACCGCGATTGCCGGCGCGGGCGGTTCGTCCGGCCCGATGAATATACTGGTCGGTATCTTTGTGCATGTCATAGATGAAAACATATTCAAGATTGCTTATGTCTATGCCTCTGGCTGCAATATCCGTAGCAACCAGGAATCTGAGAGTTTTCTGCTTGAGCTTCGCCATGACCAGTTCGCGGGCGTTCTGACTGAGGTCGCCGCTTATCTGGTCTGCGTCATAGCCGAAGCGCTTGAGAATCGCAGCCACATACTCGACTTCGTTGCGGGTATTGCAGAAAATGATGGCATTGTCGGGATCTTCGAGCTCGATAATGCGCATCAGCGCGCGATCTTTCTGCATCGGGTCGACGACGTAGAAAATGTGGTCCATTTCAGAGACATGAACACCGTCGCCGCTGAAAGTCAGAAAATCAGGGTTGTGCAGAAACTGAACCGCGAGCCTTTTTACGCTGTCAGGCATGGTTGCCGAGAACATGGCTGCACACCGGCGCGTCGGCAGAAATTCACCGATTCTGACCATATCGCGATAGAAGCCCATCGACAGCATTTCGTCGGCTTCATCAAAGACAAGGTATCTGAGGGTTTTAAGGTTGAGGGTGCCTTTGATCAGATGGTCGAGAAGGCGCCCGGGCGTACCGATGATAAGATTGACGCCGTTTTTGAATGCTTCAAGCTGCGGGCGATATGAGGTTCCACCATAGACGGCAACCGCGCTGATCTGCATTTCAGTGGTCAGGAGTTGAAATTCGTTATAAACCTGCTGCGCCAGCTCGCGCGTTGGCACAAGAATAAGGGCCTGACAGCCTTTTGGGGCATTTTTAAGCCGTTCGCACAGCGGCAGCAGAAACGCGGCGGTTTTGCCGCTTCCGGTTCTCGATTGAACAATGACGTCGCGGTTGGCGAGCAGATAAGGCGAAACACCGGCCTGTACCGGCATCAGTTCTTTCCAGCCCCTGCGGCTGACGGCGGCCTGTAATTCCTGGCTGAAATCCTGGATTGCTGAGGGAGGAAGCACTTCGACAAAGCTGCCCGGAGTTTCGTGCTGTAGTTGTTCGTTTGGTTCTGTTGCCAGTTCCTGGGTCATGTTTCTTACCTTTCATCTTCTTCTTGATTAATTGCAATTATTTTATGCGTCGCCGGGCCAGCTGTCCAGATATAAAAATTATGAGGCATATTTGCCTCACCAGAAAAATAATTTTTCCTGACCTGTCTGTGGTAAAAATACCTCTAAAATTCTGCCTGGAGTTTTTAAAGCCCTGTGGATCTTTTTCGCAGGGGGATTGGCAGAATTTGAGATATTGGCATTAAACTTGCTTATATAGAATGGCAGGTAGAGTTAAAGGCAATTCTTCAGCTCTGCTGCATGGTATCGCCTGGTAATCTGGCCTGGCGTCTCTCCAATAATGCCAGATACACGGCTGCTAACATGTTGCTGCAGTATTAAAGAGATCACATACGCTGCCCTGGAAGGTTGGGTTAAAGGAGCTGAGAATACAGCACCCCGGGAAACCGGGGCCTTTTTTTTGCCCGAAAGGCTCGGAATTATTTATTGTCGCTGGTTGCTTTGTCGGCTTCGTCGTTCACGCCATTGTCTTCATCTGTATTTTCTTCTGTAATCAGCATGGCTTCAAGAGGGTTCGGTGTCTCTGAAGCATCGCTTTCGTCGTGGTCGGTTTTCTGGTCGGGTTTGATGAAGAAAAAAACCACCAGAAAAAGAATCAGAAAAAATATATCGCCAGCATATCTGACCCAGACGGGCGCTTCTGTTTCGCTCAAGGGCGGAGGCCCCCTCTGATGCGATTAAATGACGCCAGCCATTTCTTTAGCCTGATTGTCAGGTCATCGACCGTTTTATCGATAAACTGCGCTGCTTTTTCGGCTGAAAAATCAGGTTGCCCGCTACCCGGGTGGTCGATGATCACCTCGCCCGGTGGTGGGTACATCCAGATGCCTTCGTCTGGGGTATAATCATCGCTTTCTGACTGATAATTCTCTTTTTTGACCAGATCAGGGAAGAAGTTGAGCATGGCCGCAGTTTCTTCGACCGCTGCGTGTCCACCAGGTTTGCAGCCATAAATCTGCTCGACGAAGCGTTCTGAAATCAGCCACCAGTTGATTACTGCAAGCCCTGTTGGTCGCACGCGCGAGAGTCTTCTGGCAATTCTTTTGAGGGCATCACGATTGCCGCCATGCCCATTCACGACGATAATGGTCTTGAAACCCTGCAGCCTGAAGGTGTCGATAATTTTTTCGACAAAGTTTTCGAAAAGCTCTTCAGAAAAGAAGCTGGCCGGCGAGGTTTGGGCAAGAACATTGGTGATGCCGTATTCAAGGCTCGGGGCAATTGCTGCGTCAAGGCTGATGCTCAGGCGTTCGGCGATTTTTTCGGCGCAAAGAGTATCTGTGCCGACCGGCAGGTGGCGGCCGTGCGCTTCAAGTGTGCCAATTGGCAGAAAGAGCGGCGCTTCGCGGCGTAGCAGCTGCTCGACTTCGAGGGTGTTGAGATTTTTCAGAAATATGGCAGGTTTTGCGGGCATTTTTGTCCTCTTTTTCTGCATATTATCACAAATTTAGGGTCGGCAAAAATTAATCATTCAACTTCAGGTCAGATGATATAATACCGGGTAATTTACAAGATAGAAAAGAATGGCCACCAACACCGAAAATTTTCAGAAGAAGACTTTGCGATTACCGCCGTTGTGGCTATGGAAATGGCTTGCCCAGCCGGCAATAAGTCGATGATGTTCTGGGATTCTGAAAAAACATTCGATATTAATTCGAGCCGTCATACGGCCGGCGGTTTTCTGGCTGTTATCGAAACGGAACTGCCAGAATTGTTTGGTCTTCAAACCCTTATCAGAAGAAAATCACACGAGTGGGAGGGCTCAGGCCTTTCAATCGGCTGGATTTCTAAAACCCAGGCTTGGCGGCATCACCTTCCACACCCATTTCCGGCTGCCGACGAGAAGAGCTGGGCAGAGCATATTGTTTCTCAACCAGATACGCAAAGATCTCGACGAAAACATGAGTTATGCATTCAGACAGCTTGAAAAGATTGCCGATGCAATCGGGTCTGATCTGATGGATCTCGACTTCGATGTTAAAGGCCGTTTTGCCAGGCCAGGCAAGGCAGACGAGATTTTGAAAAGGCATGGGGATAAGGTTACTATCCTTCATACTTATCTGTTTAACTCTTATGCTGAGCTGGTTTCCATGTTTTCATTTCAGGATTCTGATACGGGCGAAGGCAGCAATCTTCTACCGCTGGTGCAATCGCCTGCCAAAATTAAGCTCAGAGCCTCGGGTAAACTCCAGACCAGAGGCAAGGTTCTCGACGTCAGCCTCATGGATCTCGTGGTGGAAGCGACTGGTGGCTCAAACCTCGAAGAAATCAGGGCCATTCTCAATGCTCGTGAAAACCGCGCTCTAGAAATGATGACCGCCCTCGAAAAATTCAATCAGCAACGCCTGGATCGTGGCCTGTTTGCCATCAAAATCGGGGTTGGCATAAATTCTGGCGATGTCATTGCCGGCAATATCGGTTCACCCGGCCGCATGGACCGAACCGTAATCGGTGATACGGTAAACGTCGCTTCCCGACTTGAGGGTATGAGTAAGCTTGGCAGGCACACGAACGTTATCATCAGCCGTTCGACTCTCGATCTTGTCGAGCAGGCGGTAGAGGTCGAGCAACTTTCTGAAACCGCCGTTAAGGGCAAGACTTCTGCGGTCGAAATGTTTGAAGTTATTCGTCTGAAAGTATATAATTAACCGCCTTTCCGAAATTTTTTCGCATTTTCTTATTTTACATGGAGAAAAAAAATGACGGCTGACGCCGGGCAGACAAAAAGCAATTCTCTCAAGGGCCTGACCTCGCTTCAGGTTGTTGAGAACCGTCGCAAATTTGGCGCAAACATACTCACACCGCCTGAGCGCGAACCCTGGTGGCGACTTCTTCTAGAAAAATTCGATGATCCGATAATTCGAATTCTTATGATTGCCGCATTCATCGCCATTCTTGTCGGTTTTATCAATGGCGAATATTTTGAAGGTATCGGTATTATAATCGCTATCCTTCTTGCTACAACCCTTGCTTTTCTCAACGAATACAAGGCCGGCAAAGAATTCGACATTCTCAATCAGGTCTCTGACGAAGCCCCGGTCAATGTTATTCGCGATGGCGCTTTCACCACGGTGCCGATAAAAGATATCGTCGTTGGCGATGTTGTGCTGCTTGAGCCCGGTGAAGAGATTCCCGCCGATGGCAGAGTTATCGAATCCATTTCGCTGCAGGTTGATGAATCAAAGCTTACGGGTGAATCGATGCCGGCTACGAAATATGCGGCTGATTCGGGCTCGTTCAAGTCCGAGCATGAAGCGGCATACCCTGCAGATATGCTTTTGCGCAGCACAATGATTAATGACGGTCACGGCAAGATGCTGGTTACAGCTGTCGGGGATACGACTGAAATCGGTAAGGCGGCCCGGGCTGCCGGCGAAGACAGTGACGAGGAAACGCCGCTCAACCGCCAGCTCGATCGGCTCAGCAAGCTGATCGGGGTGGTTGGCTTTTCGATCGCTTTTCTGACATTTACCGCCCTTGTTGTTCGTGATTATGCTGCAGGCGAGCTGACTTTAACCTCTTCACAGTGGGGGTTTGCTCTGATTCTTATGCTCAGTGCCATGATCTCGCTGGCAAAGGTCTGGCTGCCAATTCTGGCCGATGGGTTTGAGTTTGTCGGCCGTGAAATACATCTGCCAAGGGTGATAGCCCGATCTGATTTTAAATCGTGGGTAAAGGTGGTCTCTTCCGGAATTGTTTTCGGTGGAGCCTGCACTCTCACTGGCATTTTAACCGGCTTTTTGCCCGAAGAACCTTCTCTGTGGCTCACTGGTGAAGCGGTCAGTGAATTTCTCAAATTCTTCATGATCGCCGTAACCATAATTGTTGTCGCGGTTCCTGAAGGGCTGCCGATGAGCGTTACACTGAGTCTTGCCTACAGCATGCGCAAGATGACTGCAGCCAATAATCTGGTGCGCCGCATGCACGCCTGTGAAACCATCGGTGCCGCCACAGTCATCTGTTCTGACAAGACCGGGACTCTTACCCAGAACCGTATGGTCATGAGTTCGGTGCATTTCCCGGCTTTGAAAGATTCGCGCCTGAACCGTGATCTGGCAAGCGACATAGAGAAAATTATCGCTGAAGCGATGGCTGCCAACAGCACCGCGAATCTTTCGCGCAAACCGGGTGAGCCGGTTACGACACTTGGCAATCCGACCGAAGGTGCGACTTTGCTGTGGCTGGAAGAGTCAGGTATTGACTATCTGGCGCTGCGCGAAGCTTTTTCGCTCGAAAAGCAGTGGACCTTTTCGACCGAGCGCAAGATGATGGCTTCTTACGGGCTTTCGGGTGCCGGCAAAGAAAAAATCATGTATTTTAAAGGCGCGCCAGAGCTGGTTTTGACAAAATGTTCCGAAATTCTTACCGACAAGGGGCTTCAGGCAATCGGTATTTTTTCGGCAAAAATCAGCGAAGAGTTGCGTAACCAGCAGGCTCGCGGCATGAGAACTCTTGGCTTCGCGTTCTTGAGAGGTTTTGATCGTGCGCCTGACGGCGATCTGCAAAACATTGCCCATAACCTCACCTGGCTTGGCTTTATTGCCATTGCCGACCCGATCAGACCCGATGTGCCGATGGCTCTCAACGTCTGCCGCAGTGCCGGTGTACAGGTCAAGGTAATCACCGGCGACAATTCAAACACCGCCTGGGAAATTGCAAATCAGATTGGGTTGCTCGACCAGGGGGACGTGCAGAACCAGGTTCATATTACCGGCAGCGATTTTCAGGCTCTCAATGACAAAGAGGCGCTTGCGATTGTTGAAAAAATCAAGATAATGTCGCGGGCAAGGCCGGCAGATAAAATGAAAATGGTTAAGCTGCTGCAGCAGCGTGATCACGTGGTAGCTGTTACCGGTGACGGCACCAATGATGCTCCTGCCCTGAACCATGCCAACGTTGGTCTGGCCATGGGTAAAACCGGCACATCGGTTGCCAAGGAAGCCAGCGATATAATTCTTCTCGACGACTCTTTTCCGAGCGTGGTCAAGGGCATCATGTGGGGTCGCTCTCTTTACGACAACATACAGCGCTTTGTCATGTTTCAGCTTACCATTAACGTTGTGGCACTGGCTGTCGCTCTGACGGGGCCTTTTATCGGAATAAAAATGCCGCTTACGGTTGTGCAGATGCTGTGGGTGAACCTGATTATGGACACCTTCGCGGCACTGGCGCTTGCAACAGAACCCCCGCACTGGAAAGTCATGGGTCGCAACCCGAGGCGCCCGGAAGATTTTATTGTCTCGCGGCCGATGTATCTGCACATATTTGGGGTTGGAGCAGCCTTTTATCTGATACTGATTGGCCTGCTAAAATACTTTCAGCGGAATGGTGATGTCAGTGTGCGTGAACTCTCAATATTTTTCCCTGTTTT
>ERZ795032.641-NODE-641-length-33987-cov-5.326388_pt1 | contig 33987 bp, 49 predicted proteins | sample MGYA00375124_ERZ795032 | MGnify/ENA primary metagenome ERZ795032 (study PRJEB30167, sample SAMN05720154) | activated sludge metagenome | isolation source: Anaerobic digester | place: China | collected 2015-12-16 ...
CATTTTAGATTGCAAGCCTGATTTATTATTTATTATTACTTCTGCCATCGTCATATTTGTTTACCCTCCTAATATACCAACTTATTATAAATATATATATTCATATTATATCAAAGAAAATAATAAAAGTGGTATATTTATTTATTCAGCGTGGGAAATCATTACAATTCCTCATAAATACTTCAGTTTCTATTTTCCAAAACTTTCACTGTCAGTGCTTTCGGGCTTATATTAATCTTTAACATTATAGGGTAACTTCTGTTGTTTTTAAACTTAAAATCTATTGACCCATAGGATACTGCAGCATCTTCTCCCGGGGTAACATATGTTACTTCAGAAGAATGAGTATGTCTTTCCGTTATTTCAAGGCCGCATTCTTCTACCGCATTATAAATAGTTGTAGAAAGCTGGCAAACCCCTCCACCTATACCATCTTCCTTTTTAGGTCCTTCTTCTGTCTTAATTATTATTGGAGCATATTCATATCCTTTTTCCTCCGTTCTGTTTCCTACTACTCTGTTGAAAGAAAACTCTTCTCCTTGAGCCAGAACTAAATTGTTTATTTTATCTGCCGCCAACCAAATATTCTTCATTCTTGAATCGGTGTTATCAACAATTGGAGTGGTGTATTCCGCTATTTTAACTATATTTTTCTCAATGGAATTTTTTGTGGTTTCTGGAATTGACTCGTAAACCTTCAATTTAACTTCCTCATTTTCATGGGCATTCAATGCATCTTGAAGTGTTTCTTCTATGTTAACTTTCAATCCGGACATTTCAGGAACAATATTCCATGTAGCATTATCTATGGCTGCATTCTCTGGACTTTTTTCCACCTTTAACGCCTTTTCATTTATAATTCTCAGAGCTTCTGATCTTGTCAGCCCTCCTATATTTTCGCCCTGCAAATAAACATTCTCTTTAACTCTGGGTTCACTATGGTCAATCTGCTCTATGTCCTTATTCTTACCTGAAAACTTTTCCCTACATGACACAGTACCTGCTAAGATTGATGCAAACAAAATTATATATATTACCAATAACCATTTTTTCTTCATAATTCTGGATTTCATTGCTTTATCGTCCATACAAAACACACCTCCGTGTGCTTAGTATGGATGATAAAGCATCAATTATTCCTGTGGATACTTGTTGTAACGCATCATTATAAAAATTTTCGGTTGTAGAAAAATTTCCCGGCATTCGCCTCGTTATAGTTTATTTCTCCACATTATAATAGCATCCTCACCATTATCAGCATAATATCCTTTTCTACATCCTTCTATTTCAAATCCGTACTTAAAGTACAATGTTTGTGCTGCCGCGTTGCTTTTTCTCACCTCAAGGGTAAGTCTTGTGATCCCTTCACTTATGGCAACATTAATTAAGCCTTCTAAAAGCATGCTTCCTATTCCAGCTTGTCTATACTCAGGATGAACAGCAATATTGGTAATATGTCCCTCATCAAATATTTTCCACATACCAGCATATCCAACTACTTTTCCATCAATCATAGCTGAAATATATATGGAAAACTTGTTGCTGCTCAGTTCCTGTATGAAAGCATTTCTTGACCAGGGAATTGTAAAACACAGCTTTTCTATCAATATTATATCATCAATATGCTTAATGTCTGTCCTGACAATGCTTACATTTTCTATGTTCTTCAAGTTCTATCACCTTTGTTCAAACAATCTTTCAGCTTGAGACTTTCTAAGATAAAAAGGAACCATGGTCAACCAACTCTCTAAATTGTTTTCATTAGTTTTATCTGTATTTATCTCATTTTCAAATCCTTTTCCATCAACTTGCATATGTATGGCAATTTCTGCTACTGCAGATGCTCTTTGCAATAAAAGGTTATTTGGAGGGAAAATACATCTATTACCCAATTCTGCTAAAAGTGTATCCTTGTATACATTAACTCCATCTCCAACAAAAAATGCTTCTCTATTTTTTGCCTTAACTGTATCTATTAATTCACCTATAGTTATTCCCACATACTCACTTAGTCTTTCCTGCTTTTTACCCTTCCACTCATATAAGGAAGTATATACTTGATTATTTCTTGCATCTATTATGGGACATATAAGGGAATCACAAAAAGGTATGTTAAAAGCAAGGGTATCAAGGGTTGGAACTCCTATTGCCTGTTTTTGCAAAGCGTAAGCCATAGCTTTGATAGTAGTAACACCAATTCTTAAACCTGTGAAAGAACCTGGACCTATTGAAACTGCAAAGGCATCTATTTCTTCAGGAGTCAATTCTAAATTTTTTAATATCTCATTAATCATTGGTACAAGTTTTTGAGAATGTGTTTTTTTATGATTTAATGTATATTCACCTAATAGTGTAGAATCCTCCATAACAGCCACAGAAGCTACAGCAGAAGAAGTGTCTGCCGCCAATATTTTCATCCCATTACTACCTCTTTTCCCTTAATTTTCATTATGCCTATATACTTTTCTTCGGCCTTTTTGTATTTTTCCCCTCTAAACTCCATATATATTATTCTATTATTATACATAGAATAATTTTGTCCACTTTGATTCTGTGGAGTATTAGAAAAACATTTATCAATATTCACCCATATTACTTCCTCAGGAAGTATTTCTCTTATTAAATCAGCCCACTCTATTAAAATTATACCATCACCATATAAGTACTCATTAATTCCTATATCATACAGCTCTTCTGTATCTGCAATCCTGTAGACATCGAAGTGGTACACAGGAATTTCACCTTCATACTCGTTAATCAATGTAAAGGTAGGACTTGTAACATAATCATCTACTCCAAGTCCAGATGCTATTCCCTTTACAAGAACTGTCTTTCCTGCGCCAAGATCACCGGTAAGACATATTATATCGCCTTTTACCAATACTTTTCCAAGATAAAAACCTGCTTCTTCGGTCTCTTTATCCGACACTGTGCTTATCCTTAACAAATTTTCACTCCTTATCAATTCTCCCAACTTAAAATCTACCTTTACCCTCTAACCTCTTCCCCCCCCAACTACCCACTACCCGCTACCCACTACCCAACTCTAACCTCTAACCTCTAACCTTTTAGGCGCCTGCTCGGAAAGTCCTGGCTATAAAAGCGGACGCCTAACTTCTCACCTTACATATACCTTTTCACCATTAATAATAGTAAAATCAACCCGTGATTTTATATCAAAAGGATGTCCATCAAAAATAACAATATCTGCATCTTTACCCGCTTCAATACTTCCAACCCTGCTGTCAATACCTGTTATCTGAGCGGCATTTATTGTTATTGCTTTTAAAGCTTCTTCTTCATCCATGCCTTCCCTTACAGCCATAGCTGCACAAAGCCAGAGATTCTGTATCGGAATAACAGGATGGTCTGTCATAATAGCTACCTTTACGCCTGTTCTAGAAAGTATTCCCGGTGTTTTTACGCTTAAGTTTCTAAGTTCAATTTTCGACCGGTCTGTAAGGAACGGTCCCACTATAGCCGATATACCCTCTTCTCTCAAAATATCCTTAATAAGATGCCCTTCAGTACAGTGATCTATTGTTATATTTACATCAAATTCTTTTGCTATCCTGATTGCGGTAAGAATATCATCCGCTCTGTGTGCATGAGCTTTCAAAGGTATTTCCTTGTTTAGGACTTTTACAAGAATGTCCATTTTCATATCGAATTTAATTTTATCTTTTCCTTTATTTTTATCTACATCTTTATCTGTATCTGTATCTTTATCTGCAGCTTTAGTTTTTTCGTTCTTTTTCTCCTCTTCCAGGGCTTCTTTGTATTCCACAGCTTTTTTCAAATTCTCTCTAAGTATTGCAGCAGTAGCCATACGAGTAGTAGGCATTTGATTTCTGTCTTTATATACACTTTTAGGATTTTCACCAAAAGCAATTTTCACCGCTATAGGTTCTTTTACAATCATATCCTCTACTCTTTTGCCGTATGTTTTAAGGGCTGCGAACTGCCCTCCGAACACGTTGGCACTGCCAGGACCTGTAACAACAGTTGTAACACCGCCTTCTCTTGCTTCCACAAACGATCTGTCCATATAGTAAACACCATCTATAGCACGTAATTGCGGTGTTACAGGATCTGTAGCTTCATTTCCATCAGACCCCTCAAATCCTACGGAGTCTTCCCACATACCTACATGGCAGTGAGCGTCAATAAATCCCGGCAGGACATACTTGCCGGAAGCATCTATAACACTATCTGAACCATCATCAGTGCTACCCGATTTGCCACAATTACTACCATTATTACCTCTATTATCATTATTAAAATACTTGCTTTCCAAATATCCAGCGTCTTTACCTACTTCTACTATCTTTCCATTTTCAATAATAATATATCCATTTTCGTAATTAATGCCTGACATAGTCAGGATTTTCCCATTTTTTATCAGCAACATAATGCCACCTCACATTTTTGTACTTATTATATAATATTCATTTTAATAGACAAAGCAACGACTTTCAAGAGTAATCACGAAAACCGGGTGCATTTTCTATATTTGAGGGAAAATATGGCAAGAAACGATTTCCATGTATAATATTCATTTCAGCAACGGATTGTAGCGTTTAAGTATACAGAAAAATTCCGGTATGCAATAATTAGTTACCGGAATTTTTGATTTGATATGTCGCCTATTTCAAATTGTGCTGTAGCATTGCGGCTAAATCACTCGTTGATCTCATTCCCCGAAAGAGTGCCGTTATTTGTAAATTTCCCGGTTTCTTCCGCAAAAATATGGCTGTTGTTAATTACAACTGCACCAATGTTATTGTTAAAAACTCCATTTTCAACATGAAGAAAGAACCCATCTACAATAACTATAGCGTCATTGTTAAAAGTACCATCGATCACAGCAACCATACCACCGTGAGTGTTGACAAGTCCAGCCTTTAGAAAAACGGAACCTTTATTGGTGAAAGTGCCGTCGAATAGACGGAGTTGTCCACCTACGGGCCCGTGGTCGTCTGTATCTTCAAGCAGGGATGCATGCAGATTTACCACACCATTGTTTATAATCTTTCCGCCGTTCTGAACGGACATTACGGAATAGTTTATAAAATCCTTGGTAATAGAATCGGCACCCATCACATTGATAGTACCATTGTTTGTAAGGGTACCCTCGATATACAAATCGTTTCCGCGATTGACTGTTACCGTGACTCGTGCGGGTATGGTAAGTTCATCAGTAACAACTACAGGTTTCCCTATGGAATCAATGGATATAACCTTCACAGTTTTGTCCGATAGAGCTGCCTTAAGCGCCTCAGCAGAGGAAATGGAAACATGTTCGGGCTTTTGCTCGTTTACCAGCTTGATTGCACGTGTATAACCGTCCCCTGTGAATATACCTTCCGATAGTAATTTCTTCGCAAGCCTCTGGGTACCGCCCTTCAGATCTGCTTCCAATGCAGCCCATGAAACAAGTACCACATCTGCACGTAAAAAATTTCCTGTATCCACACCATCAGGAAGAATTCCAACTGCTGCTGCAAGCTTATCCGGTGCATTCCAGGTAAAATCACCAGCTGTATCATTATAATTCAGTGCACGGAGCACAAAGGTCAGATACATATCCGAATCTGCATTACCTGTGCCGAATTTATTATTGGAAACACCCTTGGTAAGTCCCTTTGCGTAGCCATAACCAATATATTTATCAGCCCATGATTCTGCATCTATAAACGGGTGCGGCCAGTTGCCATTCAGAGCTTCTGATTCTTTTCCAAGTAACCGAATCAGCATTACCAGTGCTTCCGTGCGGGTAGGTGCCCTATTCAGATCAAAGTTGGTTTCAGACACGCCTTTAAATAATCCAAGCTGTTTAAGCGCTGCTGCTTTCGTCTCTGCCTCATCTAAATTTGACGCATTTGCCGGCATAAGTATTGTAAGGCTCAAGGCCAGCATCATAATAAAAGTAATAATGCTTTTTACTGTTTTCTTCATATTTCGGTCTCCTTTTTTTAAATTTACTTTATACTGCTTATAAATTGTCAATCTACTATTGACATCACGCCATCATCATTTTACAAAATAGAAAAAGAAAAAAGGTGAGCTGCCAGCCCACCTTTCGAGAAAATTAGATTTTTTTATTCTTTTGTCGCCTCGTACACTCTGTCTGCGTTTGCAAGAAGGATTGCAACTTCACCTTTGGTAATATCTTCAGGACGTCCTACTCCTGTGAGTATTCCTGTTTCTTCAGCAAAAGCAACCGCCACGCGAACACCTGGATAATAACCATTGTCATCTTTCAGACTTGAATAATCCAAAATCTTGTCTACCCAATATATTTTTACAGCAACATAGACCATGACATCACGGGCAACATATTGTTCATCCCCTATTCCCCAAGGAAGAAAGTTTTTTTCGCTCTCATGAGGTGCACCTTCCTCCGGCATGGCGTGAACATAATCGCTGTCGTATCCATATATATCTGTTAATATAGTTTTTACAAAGCCAATATCTGCATACGCCTCAGTATCAGCAAACAGATCTGTATCATATTTATCACTCATATAAGAAACGGCATCGGCAACTCTTTCCCTGTCTGTCAAAACAGCAGGGATCGTTCCCTCAGCAAATGGGTTATGGGTCGCATACTGATACCACTTGATGCTGCCCAACACACACAGCGCAATTGCCGCAACAGAGCAAACGGCTATGAGTGTTTTCCGTATTCTCTGTGATTTTGGATCTGCCGCAAGCAAAGCCTTTTTCACTGCTGCAGCATTGTTAAAGCGCTCTTTTGGAGCAAATGCGGTACACTTTTTTACAATACCTTCCAGCGGCTTATACAAATGGACATCTGGATTTTCTTTTTCGTTTTCTGTGAGCATAAACCGAAGCAAAACGCCAAAGGAATAAATGTCGGTGCGGCAATCCGTTTGTGAAAAGCCATATTGCTCCGGCGACGCATACTCCTTCGTGCCGAAAAACTGAGTATCGGTTTCCGCTTCACTGTTATAAACTCTGGAAATGTCAAAGTCAATGAGAACAATCTGTCCATCATCCTTAATAATTATATTCTGTGGCTTGATATCCCTATGGATAACGGGCTTTTCCTGTCCATGGAGGTAGATGAGAATGTTGCAAAGTTGAAGGCAGATATTGATGATGTTTTTATTGTCAGGATTATTTTCCATTATATATTGGTTGAGGGGTTTACCCTCGATATATTCGCGCACTATGCAGACCATCGTGTCATTTTGAAATTCATCTGTAAATGCAGGCAAACCTATATGATGCAGAGACTTTAAGATACTGCCCTCATGCACGAAAGAGTAGAGTTTTTTATCATAACATTTCGCTACAAAAAGATGTTCGCTGTCTTTTGGTTTTACTAAAAAAGTCTCTGTACCGTGGCTATTGGCAAGGCACTCCAACTGATGGTATTTTGCCAAAAACCCTGCAGGATATGCCGAATTATCAAAGTTGTTCAGAATATCGTTAACAACTATTTTCATATCATTCATTTTACTTCGCCGCCTCCAATCAAAGGTAATTCCATTTCGTGTAAAACTCTTTGTGTTTCCACAATAGTAAAGTGGTTATGCAGGCAGTAGATGATTGCCACATCACGTTTTACACGTGGATACAAGGCACTCATTCTGGCATGTTTTAAAAGTTCCTGTGCTGTTTCCACACCAGCGTCGAATCCAAAGGCCAATTGTAGAACTGTATCCCGTGATGGCTTCCTTGTCCCTCTGAAAAGTTGATGCCCAAATGAGCGTTCAATATTTGCTCGCTTTATAATATGCTCCGGCACTTCGCCTTGTTTTTCACACAGTTCCGTTATGTATTCACTGAAAGACTGTAACTGCATTTCTCCTGCATTCTTTTTCATGAATTGTTCTAAACTTGATGTTTTGAATAAGCGTCTAAATAATGTACTTGTTCTGATTTGATCTGTCCTTTCATCCATATTGCTCACTTCTTTCTTTGATACTGACCCTTCTGCGCCATCTTTAACCAGCATAAATGTCATTTGTTGTGCCTCCGCATTGTATCCTTAAATCATTAGATAAAAAACCGCCAAGGGTTGATCCCCCCCTGACGGTTTCTGTTTTTAACAAGCAAGATTTGTAATTCTTAACAAACTTGCTTGGTAATTGATAATAATTATCCCTTTGATAACCGGTGTTCTTTGATTAAATAGTACCATATTTTGCTTATATATGCAAGAGAAAACTTCAATCTTTTTCAAAAACTTTTTCTGGATTCTTTGACATTCGCTTTGGTTTTTTCTTGTTATAGATTGGCAGCGATAGATCAGGAAAAAGAGCATCTCATTTCATACTTGGTATATCCGCCTTGGCGGATTTCTCCACCAGATAGTCTATTTGCCGAAAGCCAAGCCACTTGGCTTTTTTGGTGTATGACTGAACTCTTTTCTTAATATAACAGTCCCTTCCTGCTGAAAATCTAAATATTCCTCGGAAATCTTAACATCATCCGGCAATCCCGCTAAAAACCGTACAAAAAACAAAATTGACTTTTGTACCATTGTTGCTCATTTGCCTTCAACCTTGACATTAAATGTATCAACTTTTATTCCGTTATATAGAACCTCAACCGCCTTTACCCCTTTAGTTGTAAATGCCCGGCCCGGCGTAAGCTCCACTGTACCCGAGGTAAAAAATTTGAGCTTTGAGTTGTTGATAACGGTTCGAGCACCGGTATCGTCTTGCCAATGCACAATAAGTCCCATTGTATTAAAGCCCTCGCCCACCTTGTACGTTCGTTTGTCAGGATACTGGATAAAATAGGCCTTAACAGGAATGGCAGGCGGTGCAGGTTTTACTCGGGGTGTGGTCGGAAGTCCCTTGCCTTGTCTCGCCAACCTTGAGGCATTGATATAGCCCACATTGCCATCCCGAACTATAAGAGTAAGGTCTTCTCCGACGCCTGATTCGTTGCCGTATATTCCTCTGTCATTTATCGTTACTTTCTCCGCTCTTGGAAATACAATCTTTCCATCCGGTCCATAGTTATTGCCATATGTATCGACGAACAAACCGCGTCCCATTGAGCGCATAACTAAAAATGCCGGAGTTAATTGCTTCCCTGTGACCACATCAAAGAGAGCGTTTTGACTGTTGGCGATATTTTTTGCAACAGTGCCCCCGATAATTCCGGTGCCAACCCCGATTTTCCATCGATTGCGATCGGAGTCAACATCCTTCCAAGGTTCACCGAATCTTACTTTAGATACATCTATATTTCTTAACCCGTAGGGATTAACAGTAAACGAAGATGACACGTCTTTATTGTTAAAGTCCACAACGACTAAGGGAAAGTCGCCTTCTTTGATCTTTTCGTGACCGCATTTTGTGGTTACAGCTACATTTTTTTCAGATGAAATCTGCATAGAGGCGAGGTTAAGTACCCAAGCGCCCTCAGACCCCGCAATACCGCCGTGATATTGTGCGGGTATAATAACACCTTTAGCCCCGACTATGCCGTCTGCAATGTGTTTGTCCAAAATTATATTTTGTTTCCAGTCGGAAACCATCCACACCTTTTTTGTCAAGACTTGCTCATAAACCATATATGCTCCCGATTGCGGGTAGTTACCCAGCAATAAATTCGTTACATATGGGTAGGATTGGGACAACGCTTCTTTTCCATTTTTGTCAACCATCTGAAAGTACGTTAAGTGATAGCTCACATCTTTTTGCCATGGCAGTCCATTTTCGTCGTGAAAGGTAAATGATAAAGTTTCTGTTTTCGCAGTGGGAACCAGTGCGTATCCGCCATTGAAATCAAACTTCGCGGCAATACGGATATCACTTACATATTTGTAACCACCGCCGTCGCCACCAAAGAAGGAGCTGTTGCTGAAAATCATTGGACTGCCACTGGCAGTGGCGCTAATTATATCAGGGAGAACATATTTATTGGGTGCGACGATTTCTTTGCCCTGCTCTAAGCTCCAGTAGCCAAGGTAGTATCTCTTCGGATAACCAAGAGTGTCTTTGTCCGCTGAACCTGCAATAAGACGGCTGATGCCCTCCACCGGCAGACCCACCGCATCATATTTACAGGGAATGACTTCCTTGCCTTTGCTGTCAAGGAGACCCATCTTCCCGCCACGGGTTACCTGGACATATCCGTCAACGAGTATACTTTCAGCTGGTTTATGATCATTAGGAAATGTTCTTAAAATTTCGCCGGAGCGTTTATCATAAATGTACTCTGCCTCTATATTGTCGTAGATAGGCTGGGCCGCCCACGCGCCATTAGCATCAACCAGACCGTACTTGATATTGGTCAGGCTTCCATCAGCCGCCAAGTCGCCCACAGGCACTCTGCGAAGCCCTGAGTCAAAGAATGCCGCAAGGGTCTTCTTGTACTCCGAAGTAGTGCCAATCCATGTCACATCTTCTTCATTATAGTTCTTAATCCCCGGAGCATTCCCTGTGTAGACAGCACCCGGCTCAATGACAGCCTGACCTGCTTTACTGTCCCAATAAACATTGAACTTAGATGCAGTGCTACCCATCTTTTGTGCGAACTCGCGTAGCTGAAGGTAGTTGGTATCTCCGCCAATCAGCCGGGCGTCCGCAAAGGTAAAGATTTCACCATTCATCTTGAACTTTGTGTCGCTTTGTCGAAGGTTTGTTGTGTTTTGAAGCTTAACTTCTGTAACCGTGCCACTGTAAGGCTTTCCAGGCTCAATCACGGCATACTGGCCGTCCCATCCCACGTCGAACTGTGCGGTAGTCCCGTTAAGCATCGCCGCGATGGCGCGAAGCTGCAAATAATTGGTGCCACTTATGGTGTATGCCGCTGTGACGGATACGGGCTGACCATTAATCACAAAATTCGTCTTGCTTGGCGTGGCAGTAATCGTACTGTCCGCTATCGCCGTCGTTGGTAGCAAAGTCAGCATCATGCACAGGATAAGTAGAACGCTTATAAATCGCTTTTTCATAGACCCGTCCCTCCCATATGGATTTTTGCTTTCATCATATCAGAAACTTCCTGAAAAAAAGCCGTCCGCTGCATGAAACATCGTTTTTTCGACATGAATCATAGTCTCGGAAATTCAGTTTTTATGGTAAACTTAGCTTGGAGAAAGGAAAGCGGTTTGATGAGTTTTATTAGGATCGTAAGCATAAAAAAATCCCACAAACATGCGTGTTTGTGGGATTTTGTTTTTCTGAAATCCTATCTCTTTGAGAACTGTGGTGCCTTTCTTGCTTTCTTGAGACCATATTTCTTTCTTTCCTTCATTCTGGGGTCTCTTGTCAAAAAACCGGCTTTTTTAAGTACAGTTCTAAATTCTTCATCAGCTTCGAGTAATGCTCTCGATATGCCATGTCTTATTGCTCCTGCCTGTCCTGTAAAACCACCCCCGCTAACCTTGCACAGTATATCAAACTTTCCGATAGTATCTGTCAATACTAAAGGCTGTTTTACTATAACTTTTAAAGTTTCAAGTCCAAAAAATTCATCCAGGCTTCTTTCATTAATTAATATCCTGCCATCTCCAGGAACAAGTCTTACTCTTGCGATAGATTTTTTTCTTCTACCAGTGCCACAATATTGTACATTGTCCATATAATTCCTACGCCTCCCTTCTTATTAAATACTTAATACAAGATTCTCAGGTTTCTGGGCCTGGTGGTTATGTTCACTACCCCTGTAAACCTTAAGCTTCCTGGACATTGCTCTACCTAGACTGTTTTTCGGCAACATACCTTTAACAGCAACTTCTATTGCTTTTTCAGGATTTGACTCTATCAAATTCCTGTATAATGTTTCCTTCATTCCCCCTGGAAATCCGGAATGACGTCTGTAGTACTTCTGGTCAAGCTTTTTACCTGTCAAGACAACCTTGTCGGCATTAATAATTATTACATAATCGCCTACATCTACATGTGGTGTATATTCCGGCTTGTTTTTGCCTCTGAGAATTTTTGCCACTTCACTTGCCAGTCTGCCTAATGGCTTGCCTTCTGCGTCTACAACATACCAACTTCTTTTTACCTCTGCGGGCTTAGCCATGTATGTTTTCATTCAACAATAAACCTCCTTAAACTTCTTTTCTCCCATAATAAATTTATATTTGAATTAGCTTTCATATCAACATTAAAGCACTATAACATTGTAATACAGGTATGTGCTGCATGTCAAGTACAAATTGCTGATAATTTAATTTATCTCTTATTTACTTCATATTATAACAATTGCATCCTGTTTTCTTTCTAATAATCGTCCGCTATTTCACTTTTTCAACCTTCTATAGGGGAAATTAACTTCTAACCTCCCACTTTTAGCCTATAACCTTTAGGAGCCTGCTCGAAAAGTCTAAGCTATTAAAGTTGACTCCTAGTAATACACTTCCACCAAATACAATCCGCAGGCAGGTACGGTTCTTCCTGCATTTACCCTGTTGCAGCTTTCAATGATATTTTTAATATCTCCAGATTTTAGTTTGCCAATACCCACCTCAATTAATGTACCAACAATAATTCTAACCATATTATAAAGAAAACCATCACCTGTTATTTCTATCTGAATAAGCCCGTTCTCTTTCTGCATATGGGACAATCCGCTTGTAGTTATTGGAGACTGCCCCCCTGCAGTTATTGTGGACTGCTTCTCTATGAATATTGGGGACTGTTCATCTACGGTTAAAATTGGTGACTGTCTCCTTACGTTTATTTCCTTAATTGTCCTGACAGTAGTTTTTACATTGCTGCCCTTGGCCATAAAGCCGACAAAATCATGAGTACCCAGGAAAAAGCAAGAAGCTTCTTTCATGGCTTCAATATTGAGATTATAGAACACATGATATGTACGGTTTCTAAGTAATGCAGAGGGATGAGGGGAATTATAGAGTAAATACCTATACTTTTTTCCCTTTGCAGAAAATCGAGCATGAAAATCGGATCCAACTTCTACAGATTCTCTAATAACTATATCACATGGCAATTTGCTACTTAATGCAAAAGAAAACTTATCTGCCGGAATGCTTGATTGTGTATAAAAATTTGCTACCTGCCCATATGCATGAACACCGGAATCAGTTCTACCGGAGCCGATAACATCTACTTTTTCCCCTGTTAGCAAATAAATAGCCTCTCTTACCATATCTTCAACAGTATTTCCATTTTTCTGACTCTGCCAGCCATTGTAATTTGTACCGTCATATTCGATTGTTAGCTTTATGTTACGCACTAGAACCACCGTATTTCATCTTTACTTACCAAGCATCGCAGCGCCTATAATTCCTGCATCATTACCCATCACTGCAACTTTTAATTGAGTTTGCGGTACATCTCTGGCATAAACGCCCTCAGCTATATGCTCTCTTAGAGGCTTAAGCAGGAATTCACCTTCTTTGCACACTCCTCCGCCTATAACAAGGATCTCTGGAGTAAAAATATTTATAAGGTCTATTATACCTTCAGCTACATATCTTATGTAGCGGTCAACAACTTCAACCCCTGTTTTATCGCCCTGCCTTGCAGCATCAAATGCAGTTTTGGCATTTACTTTGCTTAAATCTCCATCTACCAGTTTGTTTATTAAAGAATCAGGATTTTCTCTTGCAGCGTCCTGGGTTCGTTCAATTAATGCAGTTGCAGATCCATAGGCTTCCCAACATCCTTTTCTACCGCAAGTACATTCTTTTCCTTCTGAAATTATGACTATGTGCCCAACCTCGGCAGCAGCTCCATTAAATCCTGGATATACTTTACCACTAATTACAAGTCCCCCGCCTATACCTGTTCCAAGTGTTACTGTAATAGAGTTCTCTACACCTTTTGCCGCACCTGCAACGCTTTCGGCCAGTGCGGCACAATTAGCATCATTATCAATAAAAACAGGTAAGTTAACATGTTTTTGCATTTCTGCTCTCATGGGGACATTTCTGAATTTAAGGTTATTAGCATACACCAAAATACCGTTTTTATTATCAGGGGTACCAGGCGCACCTATTCCAATGCTTTTAACTTCCTTGATATCAATCCCTGCATCCTTTATCAGCTTCAATGAAAGCATTGCCATGTCCCTGATAATTTCAGGATATTCACGCTCTCTTAATGTAGGAACACTATCTTTAAGAACTATTATGCCCTCTTCATTTACTAATCCAGCAGCTATATTAGTTCCCCCCAGGTCAATACCAATATAATACATAATCTACACTCCTCCCATATTATTTCATATATTGTAAATACAACAATCCTAATGCCACTACCATCATTACTGCCATTATTTTATAATCTATAGAAGTAATTTTCAATTGTTTCATCCTTGTTCTTCCTTCACTTCCCCTATAGCATCTTGCTTCCATTGCCATAGCCATTTCATCGGCACGCCGGAAAGCACTAATAAAAAGAGGCACCAGGATGGGCACGAAGCTTTTAGCCCTCTGAAAAATATTACCCGTGTCAAAATCAGCACCTCTTGAACTTTGTGCCTTCATTATCTTGTCGGTTTCTTCCATCAAAGTGGGGATAAACCTCAGTGAAATTGTCATCATCATAGCAATTTCGTGTACAGGTATTCCTATAAACTTAAATGGACTCATAAGACTTTCAATTGCATCAGTAAGTAATATAGGAGTAGTTGTAAGTGTAAGCAGTGATGTTGTGATGACAAGCAATGAAAGCCTTAACGCCAGCTTTATGGATAAATCAATTCCTTCGTAGGTTATTTTTATAAAACCATATTCAAAAACAGTTCGTCCTCCTACTGTAAAAATATTAACTGCCATAGTAAATATAACTATTAGAGCTATAGGTTTTAAACCTTTTAATGTGTACTTGATTGGAATATCAGAAACTGTTACTACAAACGCAGTAAATAGATATAGTATTAAAAATCCCATATAGTTATTAACTATAAATATCAAGATCATATATATTATGGAAAGAACCATTTTAACTCTTGGATCAGCCCTATGTATGGGTGAATTGCCAGGAATATATTGTCCGAGCGTAATATCTCTAATCATGATTATCACCTAAATCAACCTTGTTAGCCCTAATTTTTCTCAATATTTCTTTTCGGGCTTCTTCTACAGTAAATATATTGTCTTCAATATCAGGGTATACTTTCCTTAGTTTCTTCATCAGGTAAGTAATTTGTGGTGCTGAAAGCCCTATACTTTCAAGCCTTTCTACATTATTATATATTTCTTTTATACTCCCGTCCATCTCAATTCTGCCATTATTCATTACTATTACTCTTTGCACTATTTTGGCTATTTCTTCCATGTTATGGGATACAAGTATTACTGTTATACCGGAATCATCATAAAGCTCTCGGATAAATTTAAATATTTCATTTCTTCCTTTTGGGTCAAGCCCTGCTGCTGGTTCATCCAGTACAAGTATGGAAGGCTCCATTACTAAAACACCTGCTATTGCAATTCTGCGTTTCTGTCCCCCCGAAAGCTCAAAAGGTGATTTTTCAAGTATGTCTTCTTGAAGTCCAACTACTTCTAATACTTCTCTGACTTTTCTATCAATCCTGGCTGGGTCTACACCTGATTGTTTCAAGCCAAAGGCAATATCTTTATATACTGTTTCTTCAAACAATTGATGTTCAGGATATTGGAAAACTACTCCAACCTGTTTTCTAAGTTCCCTAAGTGCTTTCCCTGATGTATCAATACCATTTACTATTACCCTGCCTGCTGTAGGTTTAAGTATACCATTTAGGTGCTGTATCAGAGTTGATTTTCCAGAGCCTGTATGACCAATTATACCTATAAATTCGCCCTGATCAATTTTAAGATTTATATCTTCCAGTGCTTCTCTGGAAAAGGGGCTGCCTTTCATATAAATATATGATAATCCTTCTATAATAATTGACATTACGGCTAGACCTCCGTTATAACGACTCATTTTTATTAATCTTTCTTACAAGTATATCAAAAGCTTCATCTACTGTAAGAACACCTTTTGGCAGTTTACAGCCTTCCTTTTCAAGTTCATAAAACAATTCCGTAACCTGTGGAACATCAAGCCCCAGATTTTTAACCATGTCCACATTTGAAAACACTTCTCCGGGTGTTCCATCAACCCTGACAGTCCCTTCGTTTATAACTACAACCCTGTCAGCCATACATGCTTCATCCATATTATGAGTAATGTGGACTATGGTAATATCTTCTTCTTTATTCAACTTTCTCAAAACGTTCATTACCTCTTTGCGTCCAACAGGATCAAGCATTGAAGTAGCTTCATCAAGGACTATACACTCTGGTTTCATTGCAAGAATACCAGCTATAGCCACTCTCTGTTTTTGCCCTCCTGAAAGCATATGGGGAGCATTATTGTTGTAATCTGTCAAGCCTACAACATTTAGGGCCTTTTCTACTCTCTTTACAATCTCCCCCGGTGGAACCCCCAAATTCTCAGGTCCAAATGCAACATCTTCTTCTACGATAGTACCAATTATTTGATTATCAGGATTTTGAAAAACCATTCCTACTATACGTCTTATCTCCCAAGTATTGTTTTGTTCTCTTGTATCAATCCCTTTTACTAATATTGCACCTTCCGAGGGCATTATTAAAACGTTCATAAGTTTTGCCAAAGTGGACTTGCCTGAACCATTTCTACCCAATATTACTACAAAACTTCCCTTTTCAATATTTATACTAATATTTGATAATGCTTCAACCCCATTATCAGTTGCATCCGTTTTGTAAATATGGCTTATGTTTTTTATTTCAATAAAATTATTATTCATCGTAAATTCCCGCCAAAGTAGTAATATATTTTTTGAAACATACAAAATAAGGGACAAGGCATACTTCCTTATACCTAATCCCTTACCCCCACCTTCCAAGTGTTACTTCAATCTGCTCTCTAAAACGGTGTGTCCCATTAGCTTATACCAATTCAAGAATAACTCTTTCTGCAGCGTCTCCTCTTCTTGGCCCAAGCTTATAAATTCTTGTATATCCGCCATTGCGATCTTTATATTTTGGAGCAATTTCATCAAATAACTTATCTACGACATTTATTTGTTTTCCATTCTCGTCCTTTACTCTATTGACCCATTTTATAATTTGCCTTCTGGCATGCAGTCTTGAGGGATTATCAACAGTTATCATATCTGTTTTCTCTGCTCTTTCTACAACTTCATATTTTCTGTTGTTTTTAGATGTAACAGATTTTGTTATTTTCTTACCTGTACTATCCACTTTTGCTGCACTAATCTTTATTTGTTTTGATGAGAATTTATCGGCTTCTCTTATTGCAAGAGCGATTAAACTCTCTGTAATATTTTTTACCTCTCTAGCCCTTGCTTCTGTCGTTTCAATTCTACCATTTGTCAGTAGAGCTGTAACCAGACCTCTCAATATTGCTACTCTTTGGTCAGTAGGGCGTCCCAACTTTCTCTGCTGCGGCATAATCATCAACCTCCCCTGCTTTAATCTTCACTTTTTGCTAAAGAAAGCCCCAATCCACTTAATTTCTGAAGTACTTCTTCAAGGGATTTCCTTCCAAGGTTTCTAACCTTCATCATGTCATCTTCAGTCTTGCTTATAAGGTCTTCAACCGTATTAATACCTGCTCTCTTTAAGCAGTTATAGGACCTTACAGACAAGTCAAGTTCCTCGATAGTCATCTCCAGTACTTTTTCCTTCTTGGTCTCTTCCTTTTCAACCATTATTTCTGTATGTTTTGCCTGCTCTGATAAATCGATAAAAAGGTTCAAATGCTCACTTAATATTTTTGCTCCAAAACTTATTGCTTCATCAGGCTCTATTGTTCCATTTGTCCATACTTCAAATACTAATTTATCATAGTCTGTATCCTGTCCAACACGTGTATTTTCAACCAAATAGTTAACTTTCTTTACAGGTGTGTATATAGAATCAACAGGTATAATACCAATAGGCTGACCTGATAGTTTGTTTTTGTCCGCAGATACGTATCCACGACCTCTATTTAAGACCATTTCCATGTAAAATCTGCTCTCGCCATTTAAAGTTGCAATATGCAGATCAGGGTTGGTTACCTCAACATCAGCATCCGCTTTAATATCTGCCGCTGTAATAGGTCCTTCTCCTTCTGCATCAATATAAACTACTTTTGGGCCTTCACTATGAAGCTTTACAGCTAATTCCTTTATATTCAGAATTATTTCTGTAATATCTTCTACTACACCGGGAATGTAAGAGAATTCATGTAACACTCCGTCTATTTTTATTGATGTTACTGCAACTCCAGGCATCGAAGAAAGCAACACACGCCTGAGAGAATTTCCCAGTGTTATTCCATATCCTCTTTCAAGAGGTTCAATTATAAATCTGCCATATAAATTATCTTCACTAAGCTCAGCACATTCAATTCTTGGTTTCTCTATTTCGAGCACTTAAAACCCTCCCTTATTGCACTTTTATTAATGAGGGCAACTAATTTGTAAATACTTTCTGCTACTTGATCTCTGCTAAAGATACCTCTCATTTTTAATACTATACCTCGGTCATTATAACAATTATTATATGCTCAATACTCATATTATTACTTGGAATACAATTCAACAATAAGGTATTCCTTAACAGGCAGGTCGATCTCTTCTCTGGAGGGAAGTGTTACTACTTTTCCGCTCAAGTTATCGAGATCAAGCTCTAACCAGCCTGGTATAATCTTACCAGATGTATTCTCAACAATACTCTTTATTTTTTCCGAGTTTTTGCTCTTTTCAGCTACCGCTACAACATCACCGGGATTTAAAAGGTATGACGGTATATTTACTTTTTTACCATTTACTGTAAAATGGTTGTGTTTTACCAATTGTCTTGCCTCAGGTCTTGAATTAGCAAATCCCAGCCTGTAAACTACATTGTCCATGCGGCTTTCCAATAATTTTAAAAGATTTTCACCGGTAACACCTTTCATATTTGTTGCCATATCAAAGTATTTCCTAAACTGTTTTTCAAGTACTCCATAAAATCTACGAGCTTTTTGTTTTTCTCTTAATTGCATACCGTATTCAGAAAGTTTTCTTCTCTGCTGTCCGTGCTGTCCGGGGGCATAACCTCTCCTCCCAACTGAACACTTATCAGTATAACATCTTTCACCTTTCAGAAAAAGCTTTTCTCCTTCTCTACGGCACAATTTACAAGATGGGCCTGTATATCTTGCCATCTGAATTAGCACCTCCAATAAATATCTGTTTCATTTTAATTTGATACACTTGCATTTGTTATAATACTATTAAACTCTTCTTCTCTTGGGTGGTCTGCATCCGTTGTGAGGAATTGGTGTTACATCTTTTATCAGATTTACTTCAAGACCTGCAGCTTGCAAAGCTCTTATTGCTGCTTCTCTCCCGGACCCCGGCCCTTTTACATAAACTTCTACAGTCTTCATTCCATGTTCCATAGCTGCTTTTGCAGCTGTTTCGGCTGCCATCTGGGCTGCAAATGGAGTGCTTTTTTTAGAACCTCTAAAGCCTAACCCACCTGAACTTGCCCATGATACCGCATTTCCTGCAGTATCAGTTATTGTAACAATTGTATTGTTAAACGTTGATCTTATATGTGCAGCTCCACGCTCTATATTTTTTCTTTCTCTTCTTTTTCTTGTAGTCCTCTTTCCAGCAGTTTTAGTTGCCATTTAGCTTCTTACCTCCTTTTCACTACTTTTTCCTCTGGACACCTACAGTTTTGCTGGGACCTTTACGTGTCCTTGCATTAGTTTTTGTCCTCTGCCCTCTAACAGGAAGTCCCTGTCTATGTCTTCTACCCCTGTAACAGCCAATTTCAATAAGCCTTTTAATATTTAGGGAAACCTCTCTTCTTAAATCTCCCTCAACTTTCAGCTCTTTTTCAATTACGTCCCTGAGTCTGCTTATTTCATCATCAGTAAGGTCCTTAACTCTTGTATCGGGATTTACTCCTGTTTTTGTCAATATATTTTTTGAACTGGATCTGCCAATACCGAATATATAAGTCAGTCCTATTTCTACCCTTTTTTCTCTGGGTAAATCAACTCCGGCAATACGCGCCATTGATTTCTACACCTCCATCATTTCAACTGTATACATAATATTAGTTTACCTTTTTATATGAACATAACGGATCATGATTTCTCATGCAGCCGCACCCGCATGTTTTTTCACAAATTTAAGCTAACCCTGCTTTTGCTTATGTTTTGGATTTTCACAAATTACCCTTACACTACCTTTTCTTCTTATTATCTTACATTTTTCACACATGGTTTTTATAGATGGCCTTACTTTCACAGTTATCCCTCCTTAATAGTTATTTTGCTCTCCATACAATTCTCCCACGTGATAGATCATAGGGAGACAGTTCAAGATTCACCTTGTCTCCGGGCAATATACGTATAAAATTCATACGCAATTTCCCGGAAATATGAGCTAATACTTTATGTCCATTCTCAAGTTCAACCGAAAACATAGCATTGGGCAATGCCTCTACTACTTTACCTTCAACTTCAATTACGCCTTCCTTAGACAAAATTTAAACCCTCCTTGTCTTCTCAAGAGTTTCAAGATACTGAACATGAAGTTCAATCTCTTTTCTTATTTCCGCATTTGTCACTCTTGCATTATTTATCAGCTTTTTATTTAAAGAATCAATAACAACCCCACTCGATACAACATGCTTATTTTGTTTCTTCTTAGGTTTTTCAATTTTTCTAAGGCAGCCATCCGAAATTAGTATATATTTTTCATCAACTATCTTAACAACTATAAATTTCCTGTCAGCATCTCTACCTGCTTTAGAATACACCAATTCCCCCAGGGAATAATCCATTGTTTTCACCTCTACTTGCTTGGGGCGAAATTTTATTATTTTCTACCAAGTAAATAAAAATAATTATATACTTTTATTTATTTATGGTCAATATATATGGTTGGTCATTAGTAATTAAAATGCTGTTTTCGTAATGTGCTGACAGACTTCCGTCAGCAGTTACTACAGTCCATCTATTATCTAATATCTTAACCTGGTAACCCCCTTGATTTACCATTGGTTCGATAGCCAGGGTCATTCCCTGCTGTAACCTTGGGCCTCTTTCTCTTGTCCTGTAGTTGGGCACTTGAGGTGCTTCATGCATTTCTCTTCCTATACCATGCCCAACATATTCCCTTACAACTGAATACCCACATCTTTCAACATATTTTTGTATTGCAGCTGAAATATCAACTATACGATTTCTTTCAACTGCATACTTAATACCTTCATAGAAACTTTCCTTAGTTACTTCAATTAGTTTTTTGGCTTCATCGGATACTGTCCCTACTGGGTATGTTCTTGCTGCATCACCATGGTACCCGTTGAAATATACTCCAATATCAATACTAATAATATCTCCATCTTTTAACATTCTTAAACCGGGTATCCCATGAACTACCTCATTATTAACAGAAGCACATATGCTTGCTGGAAAATCCATTGCACCGGGTAAACCTTTATAACCTTTAAAAGAAGGTTGTGCACCTTTTGATTTAATGTAGTCTTCAGCTATTCTATCAATTTCCAAGGTAGTTATTCCAGGAGTTATTGCCTGCCTAATCTTTTCTAAAGCATTTGCAGTAATTTCGCCTGCTTTTTTCATTATATCAATTTCATATTGAGATTTTATTGTTATCATTTATTCTGCACCCAGTGCTTTCAATACTTCTTTAATTGTATCTTCTATCCTATCCTGGCCTGTAGCAGTAACAAGTTTTCCCTGTTTCTCATAATACTGTATTAATGGCTCAGTCTGTTGATGGTAAGTCTTAAGCCTGTTTAAAACAGTTTCTTCATTATCATCAATTCTTTGTACTACTTTTGAATTACAATCATCACAAATTCCCTCTCTGGATGTAGGATTGTATATTATGTGATAACTCTTTCCACATTTCTCACATACCCTTCTTCCAGATAGTCTTTCAACTATTTTTTGTTCTGGTACATATATATTTAGTACATAATTTAGTTTAACACCTAGTTCATTAAGAACCTTATCAAGGAATTCAGCTTGTGGTATAGTCCTGGGAAAGCCATCAAGAATAAAGCCATTAACACAATCATTTTCCATAAGTCTACTCTTTACAATACTTGCAGTGACTTCATCAGGAACAAGCAATCCTTTATCTATATATTCTTTTGCTTTTTTACCTAAATCTGTACCATTTTTTATGTTACATCTAAATATATCTCCAGTAGAGATATGAGGTATATTAAATTTTTCTGATAATACGTCTGCCTGGGTACCTTTACCTGCACCTGGAGCACCTAACAATACGATTCTCATAGCCATATCAGCTCCTATTTTTTAAAAACTAATTTCCAGCTGTGAACCTGGCTTTATTTATTCTTAATGTATCTTATGACATTATCAATTTGCAGTTTCTATATTTTGACTTATAACTGTAAATTTCCCACATCTATCTTACCACTTGCCATTTCTAACTTCCAACCTCTAATCTCTAACACTAACCTCTATCCGCTAACCATTAACCACTATCTACTTCTATTCAAGGAATCCTTTATAGTTTCTCATCAGCATATATGATTCAATTTGTTTAATTGTATCCATTGCAACTCCCACAAGAATCAACATAGCTGTGCCGCTAAACCATATTCCCTGTACTTTAAATATTATTCCCAGCAGATTTGGTAAAAGTGTTATTGCTGCAAGGAACACTCCCCCGAACCATGTTATTCTATTTAATACCTTTGATATATAATCCGCAGTTGGTTTTCCTGGTCTAATACCTGGTATGAACCCACCATTTTTCTTCATATTATTAGCAATTTCAACAGGATTAAACTGAATAATTGTATAGAAAAATGTAAAAAATATTATTAATAAAGCATATAACACTGCATATAAAACACTTTGTTGTGCATTCTTAAGCCATAATGCAAATTTATTTGTTGAATTCGGGGCAATAAGACCTATTATAGTGGAAGGGAATGCCATTATTGACATGGCAAAAATAATTGGTATTACACCTGCCAAGTTTACTTTTATAGGTAAATGGGTGTTTTGTCCCCCATATACTTTTCTTCCTACAACTCTTTTGGCATACTGTATGGGAATTCTTCTTTCAGCTTCCTGTACCCATATAACTGCTGCTATAACTACAACAAAAACAAATAATATTAATATAATAGTAATTATACTAAAAATTCCTGTACCGAAAGCTTTTCCAATATACAGTCTTACAAATGATATAACTGCCTGTGGAGCTCTGGAAACTATACCGGCAAATATTAGTATTGATATTCCATTCCCTATTCCGTATTCAGTTATTTGTTCTCCAAGCCACATCAAGAAAGCTGTGCCTGCTGTAAATGATAGTGTTATTGTTATATAACTTAATACAGGGCTTCCTGGTGTTACAGCACTTCTCATACCAAGGTAAAGAGCTGTTGCCTGGAGGAAACCTAAAATAACTGTTCCATATCTTGTGTATTGGGCAATTATTTTTCTTCCCTCTTCGCCTTCTTTAGCAAGCTTTTCTAATTTAGGTATTGCCACTGTAAGGAGGTTAATAATAATTGAAGCATTAATGTATGGTTGTATGCTCATGGCAAATATCGTTGCATTAGAAAATGCACCACCTGCGATAATATCTAAAAATCCAAAAAGCTGTCCACCTTGACCAATAAGACTTCTGAATTTTTCTGCATTTAGCCATGGCACTGGAATATGTGAACCTACTCTGAATACTACTAGCATTATAATAGTAAACATTAGTTTTTTGCGTAATTCCTTTATATTCCAGGCGTTTTTTAATGTTTGAAGCATTCCTCCCATACTATACCACCTCTACCTTTCCTCCTGCAGCTTCTATCTTCTCAGCTGCTGTCTTAGTAAATCTTGCAGCTTGAACAGTTAACTTTTTAGTTATCTCACCATTACCAAGTATAACAATACCATCGTAAACATTTTTAACAATACCATTTTCAAGTAAAGATTCCCAATTTACCACAGTACCGTCTTCAAAAATGTTCAGATCTGATAATTTAACTTCTGAGTATTGTTTTGCAAATATTTTATTGTTAAAGCCTCTCTTTGGTACTCTTCTGTAAAGAGGCATCTGGCCACCTTCAAAGCCAATTCTTACTCCTCCGCCAGACCTGGCTTTTTGACCCTTATGACCTCTTCCGCCAGTCTTGCCATTACCTGAACCTGGACCTCTGCCTCTTCTATTTGGAAGTTTTTTTGAACCAGGAGCAGGTTTTAATTCATGCAGTTTCACGTCTTATACCTCCTTCAAACTTCTTCCACACTAACAAGATGTTCAACACTTTTTATCATACCTCTTATTTGCGGAGTGTCTTCATGCTCCACACAACTACCTGGCTTTCTTAATCCCAGCGCCTTTATGGTAGCAACTTGATTTGGTTTTATATTACACATACTTCTTTTTAAAGTTATTTTCAATTTTGCCACTAAAACTCCCCCCTAGCCGAGTATTTCTTCCATAGTCTTACCACGGAGTTTTGCAACTTCTTCTACAGTTTTTAATTGAGAAAGACCATTTATAGTTGCCCTTACCATATTTGTTGGATTATTGGAACCAAGAGATTTAGTTCTTATATCCCTAATTCCTGCCAATTCAAGGACAGCTCTTACAGGTCCACCTGCTATAACTCCGGTACCGGTACCTGCAGGTTTTAACAATACTTTACCTGCACCATATTCTCCCATAACTTCATGGGGAATTGTAGTTTCTACTAACGAAACATTTATCAGGTTCTTTTTTGCATCTTCAATTCCTTTTTTTATTGCATCAGGTATTTCTGCCGCTTTTCCTAATCCCGCGCCTACATGTCCATTCTCATCGCCTACTACTACAAGAGCTGTAAAACGAAAATTTCTGCCACCTTTAACAACTTTGGCAACACGGTTTATATTAACAACCTTTTCTTTGAGCTCTTCAAAAATATTTGGATCTATACGCTGCAATTTACTTCCCTCCTTCTAGAATTCCAACCCGGCTTCTCTTGCTGCGTCAGCAAGTTCTTTTACTCTTCCGTGATATATATATCCGCCACGATCAAATACAACTCTTTTAATGCCCTTTTCCAGTGCTCTTTCTCCTATGCACCTGCCTACTTCCTTTGCAGCTTCTTTATTTCCACCGTAGTTGATTTTTCCTTTTATATCCAGAGTAGAAGCAGCTACAAGAGTCATTCCGGTCGTATCATCTATAATCTGTGCATATATATTATTCAGGCTTCTAAAGACATTTAATCTTGGTCTTTCAGTAGTTCCAAAAACTTTATTTCTAATCCTTAAATGCTTTTTTTGCCTATCTTTGTTACTATTAGATTTTTGTATCATTTTCTTTCAACTCCCTTCTGGTAATCTTTCACACTTCTTACTTGGCTCCTGCTTTACCTACTTTTGTCCTTACAACTTCCTTCTCATACTTAATACCTTTTACAGCATTATTTGAGAGATAAGCGGACGGTGCTCTCTTGCTTCTTATTTTAGCTGCACATTCACCGACTGCCTGCTTGTCACATCCCTTTACGATAATTTTATTAGGGGCAGGAACTTCAATAGTAATACCTTCCGGTTCTTCCATTTCTACCGGATGGGAATAACCCAAGTTAATTACCAGTTTCTTTCCCTGCTTCTGGGCTCTATATCCAACTCCGCTGACATCCAATGCCTTTTCAAATCCTTTGGTTACTCCTATAACCATATTGTTTACAAGGCTTCTTGTTAAACCATGTAAAGATTTGTGCAGTTTATCATCTGAAGGTCTCTTTATTGTAATAACATCATTATCTAACTCTATTTTCATATCTTTATGAAATTCTTTTGTCAAAGTGCCTTTTGGCCCTTTTATCGTTACTGTATTGCCGTTAACCGTTACATTAACACCCTTTGGTACTGCTACCGGCATCCTCCCTATTCTTGACATATACTTTCCTCCTGCTCTTAACATTGTGAGTGTTTTTTCCACTCTTTTCAGAAATATTTAATACTTTAATTTACCATATAAATGCCAATACTTCTCCGCCTACACCGTTTTCCCTAGCAACCTTATCAGTCACTACGCCTTTTGATGTTGACATTATAGCTATTCCAAGTCCACCTAAAACTTTCGGTACTTCATCTTTTTCTGCATATACTCTTAATCCGGGTTTACTTATTCTTTTTATACCTGTAATGATACTCTTTTTATTTGCTGAATATTTCAATGTTATTCTGATTATGCCCTGCTTGTTGTCTTCAATGTATTCAATATTTTTTATATAACCTTCATCACGCAATATTTTAGCTATTTCTTTCTTTATATTAGAAGCCGGTATATCAACTATCTCATGTTTTGCTGTACTAGCATTTCTAACTCTGGTTAACATATCGGCGATAGCATCAGTTGTCTGCATATGCCCTACCTCCTTTTTCAAAAAATCTTCTACCAGCTTGCTTTTTTAACACCTGGTATCTGTCCCTTATACGCAAGCTCTCTAAAGCACAATCGACATACTCCATACTTTCTTATATATGCATGTGGTCTTCCGCACAATTTACATCTATTATATGCTCTTGTACTAAACTTGGATTTCCTGCTTTGCTTCAAAATCATTGATTTTTTCGCCACGTATCAATCCCTCCTTGTTAACTATGGCTAAATGGCATCCCTAATAGTTTCAACAGCTCTTTAGCTTCCTCATCGGTCCTTGCTGTAGTTACAAAGGTTATATCCATTCCTCTTATCTTGTCAACCTGATCATATACAATTTCCGGGAAGATTAATTGTTCTTTTATTCCAAGTGAATAATTCCCTCTTCCGTCAAATGAATTTGCAGGTACGCCTCTAAAGTCTCTTACACGAGGTAAAGCAATGTTAAATAATTTATCTGCAAATTCATACATTCTTTTCCCACGTAAAGTTACCTTACATCCGATGTTCATTCCCTCTCTTACTTTAAATGCTGCTACTGATTTCTTTGCTTTAGTAATAACCGGCTTTTGTCCTATTATCGCAGCGAGATCACCTGCTGCTGCATCAATAGCCTTAGGGTTTTCCCTAGCATCACCAACACCCATATTAATTACTATTTTATCTAGTTTTGGCAGCTGCATAGGATTACTATATTTAAATCTAGCCTGTAGGCCAGGAATTACTTCGCTTATATATTTTTCCTTAAGTCTATTCACGTTTTAAACCTCCTTTCAGGCATGCTTTATTTATCATCTTTAGCTTCCTTGATTACATCAATAACTTCACTACATTTTTTGCATACCCTTGCTTTTTGTCCATTTTCCATAACATCTTTTCCTATTTTAGTTGGTTTGTTGCATCTTGGACATATTAGCATTACATTTGAACTACTAATTGTTCCTTCTTTTTCTACAATCCCACCCTGCTGGTACATGCTTCTAGGTTTTTGATGCTTTTTAACAATATTTACACCTTGTACAACAACTCTTTTTTCCTTCGGTAATACTTTAAGAACCTTGCCCTTTTTTCCTCTACCCTTACCGGAAAGGACATATACCATATCTCCAGTTTTAACATGCACTTTATTAGCCAATTCTTTTCGCCTCCCTCTCTATAGAACTTCCGGTGCGAGGGATAATATCTTCATGAAATCTTTATCCCTTAATTCTCTTGCTACTGGTCCAAATATACGTGTACCTTTTGGATTTTTATCATCTCTTATAATAACAGCTGCATTCTCATCGAATTTTATATATGAACCGTCAGATCTTTTCAAACCCTTCTTTGAACGTACTATTACACATTTTACTACTTCACCTTTTTTTACAACTCCGCCTGGTGTTGCATTTTTGACTGAAGCAACTACTATATCTCCTATATTAGCATATTTCCTTTTTGATCCGCCAAGTACTTTTATGCACATCATATCTTTTGCTCCAGTATTATCTGCTGACTTAAGCATTGATTGAGTCTGGATCATTAGAACTCCTCCTTCCCTGAATCTTCCTATGGAACAGCTTAAATTATAACCTTTTAAAAATATTTCCGCATATATTCTCAAAAATTAATTATTTTGCTTTTTCAATTATTTCTACTACACGCCATCTCTTATCTTTGCTCAATGGACGAGTTTCCATAACTCTTACTTTATCGCCCTCTTTACATTCATTATTTTCGTCATGAGCCTTTAATTTATATGTTCTCTTAACTACTTTCTTGTAAAGAGGATGCTTTACACTTGTTTCTATCGCTACTACTACTGTTTTATCCATTTTATCACTTACTATTTTGCCTACACGGGTCTTTCTTCTTCCCCTATCTACCTGCAGTGACACTATATGGTCCCTCCTCTCATGAATTACGTTTGGTTCTCAATTTCAACATTACTACCCTATATTATCGGGAAAACAATTTATTTTGCTGTTTTTACTTCTTTAAGTTCTCTTTCTCTCATTATTGTCTTTACCCTGGCTATAGATTTTTTTACTTCTTTTAACCGCATGGGATTATCCAATTGATTTGTAGCATGCTGAAAACGTAATTTAAACAATTCAGACTTTAATTCCGTAAGCTCCTGATTAAGTTCTTGTTGTGTTTTTTCTCTTATTTCATTAGCTTTCATTTGCTTCACCACCCATTTCCTGACCGCGGACGACGAATTTGCATTTTAAAGGAAGCTTATGAGCAGCAAGTCTTAATGCCTCACGAGCATCTTCTTCCGATACGCCCGCAATCTCAAATAATATTCTTCCCGGTTTTACTACAGCTACCCAGTACTCCGGAGAACCTTTTCCGCTACCCATACGGGTTTCGGCAGGTTTTTTTGTCACAGGCTTATCTGGAAATACTTTGATCCAAACCTGTCCACCTCTTTTTATAAAACGGGTTAACGCTATTCTGGCAGCCTCAATCTGATTGCTTGTTATCCAAGCCGGTTCCAAAGCTTTAAGACCATATTCACCATTACTTACCTGGTTTCCCCTGGTTGCGACGCCTTTCATTCTTCCTCGTTGTACCCTTCTGAATTTTACTCTTTTTGGCATTAACATCAGCGTTCTCCTCCTTCCACTTTCTTTACCTTTTTAGCAGGGAGAACTTCTCCTTTATAGATCCATACCTTTACTCCAATTTTGCCATAAGTAGTATTTGCTTCAGCAAAACCATAATCTATATCTGCCCTTAATGTCTGGAGAGGAATAGTTCCTTCATGATAATGCTCGGTCCTTGCTATTTCAGCACCGCCAAGTCTTCCACCTACCGATGTTTTTATTCCTTTTGCTCCTAATTTCATTGTTCTTGACATAGCCTGCTTCATTGCTCTTCTGAAAGATATTCTCTTTTCCAGTTGTGATGCTATATTTTCAGCAACTAATTGAGCGTCAAGCTCAGGTACCTTAACTTCAGAAATATTAATAAGTATACCTTTATTTGTCATTTTTTCTATTTCTTTTCTAAGCTCTTCAATCCCCGAACCACCTTTTCCAATAACCAGGCCGGGTTTTGCAGTATTTATATTTATTCTGATTTTATTTGCGAAACGTTCTATTTCTATTCTTGATATTCCGGAAATATAAAGCTTTTTCTTTAAATATTCTCTTATCTTAAAATCTTCAATAAGAAATTCACTGAAATTTTTATCTCCTGCATACCATTTTGTTTCCCAATCTTTTATAATACCTATTCTTAAACCATGGGGATTAACTTTTTGTCCCATTATCCAACCTCCTTTGCCTTTATTTCCTTTCTTTAAGAACCAAAGTAATATGGCTGGTCCTTTTTCTAATTTTGAATGCACTTCCACGTGCTCTAGGCCTTACCCTTTTTAATGAAGGGCCCTGATTTGCAAAGACCTCAGCTACATACAATTTATCCCTGTCAAGATCATTATTATTTACCGCATTTGCCTCAGCGGATTTTAAAAGCTTTAAAAGTATATCTGAGGCTGCTTTAGGTGTATTTTTCAACATTCCATAAGCTTCATCCAGATCTTTTCCTCTTATTAAATCCAATACTATTTTTACTTTTCGTGAAGATATCCTCGCAAAACTAAGGCTTGCTCTTCCTTCATCTTTTCCTATACCCAGTATCCTCTTCTCTTTTTTGGTGAGAAGGACGGGCTTCCTGGATTTACTATGAGTAGAATTATATATTTCTAATAACTTATCCTTTTGTTTTAATAGCTCGTCTTTAGACATGACTTTCTTTTCCAACCGGGATTCCTCCTTTCCAAATCCTTAAACTATTTTATTTAAGGGAAGTTGATTTTTCGGTATGGTGACCGTGTCCCCTAAATGTTCTGGTGGGTGCAAACTCTCCCAGTTTATGTCCTACCATTTCTTCTGTTATATAAATCGGCACATGCTTTCTTCCATCATAGACAGCAATAGTATGTCCTACCATTTGAGGGAAAATTGTTGATGCCCTTGACCATGTTTTCAATACCTTTTTATCATTATTAGCATTCATTTCTTCTATTTTCTTTAAAAGCTTTGAATCTACAAATGGTCCCTTTTTAAGTGATCTACTCATATTTCTGATTCAGTCCTCCTTTCTCAGAATATATAAAAGCTCTGATTTTATTAACCATTTCTACTCTTAATAATATATTTATCGGACTTCTTGTTTTTCTTTCTGGTTTTATAGCCAAGTGCAGGCTTACCCCAGGGTGTCACAGGAGAAGGTCTTCCGATAGGCGCTTTTCCTTCGCCTCCGCCATGTGGATGGTCTACAGGGTTCATAGCTGATCCACGTACTTTCGGTCTTCTTCCCAGCCAACGTGTCCTTCCTGCTTTTCCCAAACTTATATTTTCATGATCTATATTCCCTAATTGCCCTATAGTAGCTCGACAAACCATACTTACCATTCTTACTTCCCCTGATGGTAATCGTACCTGCGCATAGTTTCCTTCCTTAGCCATTAACTGCGCATAGTTTCCAGCTGACCTTACAATTTGTGCTCCTTTTCCAGGCTTTAATTCGATATTATGAATTAAACTACCTAAAGGTATATTTGCAAGAGGAAGGGCATTCCCAGGTTTTATATCTGCATTAACACCGGATTCAACAGTATCTCCAACTTTTAAGCCCAGTGGGGCCAATATATATCTTTTCTCACCATCAACATAATGTAATAAAGCGATATTGGCTGATCTATTTGGATCATATTCTATTGATGCTACTTTTGCTGCTACACCATCTTTTTCTCTTTTAAAATCAATAACTCTATATTTTTGTCTTGAACCGCCACCCCTGTAACGTACGGTTATCCTTCCGTTAGCATTTCTTCCACCATTTTTATTTTTAGTTCCCAGAAGAGACTTTTGAGGCTTATTATCTGTTATTTCCTCAAATGTAGAAACCGTCATATTTCTTCTTCCTGGAGAGGTGGGGCTGTACTTTTTCAATGCCATTTTTTCTCACTCCTTCGAACGACTTAAGTGAATATTTCTTATTATTGTATTGCTCCAAACTCTTCTATACTTTCTTTATACTTCTTATTAAGCCCAACTAACTTGCCGCCCTTTGCCAAATAGGTTTCTGCTTCAGGGTTTATATCTATTTGAACTATGGCCTTTTTCCAATTGGGACGTTTCCCTTCGTGTACACCCAGTCTTTTTGTCTTGCCTTTATAATTAACTGTGTTTACCCATATAACTTTTACTTGAAACAGCTTTTCAACAGCTTGTTTTATTTCTGTTTTTTTTGCCTTTGCATTTACTATAAAGGTGTACTTTCCTCCAGCAGCTTCAAGATTACTTTTTTCAGTAATATGAGGTCTGACAATTATATCTTCAAAATGCATCATTATGCGTACACCTCCTCAACTTTCTCTACTGCATCTTTTGTTATAATGAACTTGTCATATTTCAATATATCATAAACATTAATAGTGTTTACTAATGCAGTCTTTATATTTGGAATATTACCTGCTGATCTTTCTACCTTTTCGTTCTTGTCACTCAACACTATAAGAGCACTCGAATTTACATCCAGATTTTTTAATACATCAACCATCTGCTTTGTTTTAATCTGATCAAACTTTAATTCATCAAGTACAATAATGTTATCAGTATTAACTTTAGAAGATAAAGCTGATTTTAACGCAATTCTTCTAACTTTTCTTGGCAATTTGTAGCTATAGCTTCTTGGTTTTGGACCGAGGGCAATACCTCCTTTAATCCATTGAACAGATCTTATACTTCCTTGTCTTGCCCTACCTGTACCTTTCTGTCTCCATGGCTTTCTTCCACCACCACTAACTTCACTGATTGTCTTTGTAGATTGGGTTCCCTGTCTCTTGTTTGCCAACTGATTTACAACTGCCATATGAAGTACTAACGGATCTACATCAACTCCGAATATATCGTTATTCAGTTCAATTTCTCCTACTTTTTTGCCACTGATGTTAAGCAAATCTATTTTAGGCATTTATATTCCTCCCTTCCCAAATCATTTGCTGCCAGCCTTGACAGTTTCTTTAATAATTAATAATCCACCTTTCGGTCCTGGTACGGCACCTCTTATCAGTAATAGGTTTCTTTCCGTATCAACTCTTACTACATCCAGATTTTGAACTGTTACTTTAATTGCTCCCATGTGTCCAGGAAGTTTCTTCCTCTTAAATACTCTTCCAGGATCAGTACCTGCACCCATTGATCCGACTCTCCTGTGATACATTGAACCATGAGTCTCACGTCCACGAGCAAGGCCAAATCTTTTTATAACTCCTTGAAATCCTTTTCCCTTTGAAATACCCGTAACATCAACTCTGTCTCCCTGTACAAACATATCATCAACTTTTATTTCCTGTCCATTTTCAAACTTACCGGAATCATCTACTCTAAATTCTTTTAAATATTTCTTTGGACTTATTTTATACTTGGAAAACTCACCACGTTGCGGTTTTATAACTCTTTTTTCCTTAATATCTTCAAACCCTAGTTTTAAAGAATTATATCCATCGTTTTCTTTATTTTTCTTTTGAACGACTGTACATGGTCCTGCTTTAACTACTGTAACCGGTATACATAATCCTTCTTCATCAAATAATTGCGTCATCCCGAGTTTTTTCCCGATTATAAACTTCTTCATCTAATTTCCCTCCAATGGTTATTGGTTCATAATTGTCTATTAAATATTAATAATTTTAACGCATATTATGAACTTGACCGTTTATTAACACTCCATTTCGAACTAAACCTGCACATATTCAACTTCTCTGACTATCCGTCTATTTTCCGATCCCTACAATTTTATTTCTATATCTACACCCGCCGGTAAATCCAGCCTCATCAGCGCATCAACAGTTTTCGGTGTCGGCCGGAGAATATCAATTAGTCTCTTATGTGTACGCATTTCAAACTGCTCGCGTGCATCTTTGTATTTATGCGGTGCTCTTAATATTGTAGTTATTTCCTTTTCAGTTGGAAGCGGTACTGGACCGGAAACACTGGCACCTGTCCTTTTTGCAGTTTCTACTATTTTCTCTGCCGATTGATCTAAAAGCTGGTGATCAAAAGCTTTTAGCCTTATTCTGATTTTCTGATTGTTTGCCATATCTAAACCTCCTTATTCTGTAACGTACAACAAGTGTTATACTGTACACTATGCCGGGTGTTTCCTATTTGATTATTTTAAAACCCAGGCTTAATAACCAAGTTTATTAACCTCGGTTAACCTGGGCAATCCTAATACACATTCAGCATGCTTTTAATAACATCGCAACATGTACAGTGACTTGTCGCCCGGTTTCTAGAATCGGACATTCTCAATGGAAATTACCTGCTTTACAGCAGCAACCTTCCACTTCATCGTATGCCTCGTCACAACAGACATTATTCTACTATAATATTATAGTAATTTCAAGATGTTTTTTAAATATTTTTTATTTTCTTAAATTTTTTTATTTTTTTATCGTTACAATGCTTGTAGATCCTCCATTTATACCACTTACCAATAATTTCATATTATAAATTATATAATTCATAATATGAAACAAGGCTCTAAGCTATTTGCTCAGAGCCTTGTTATAAATCCGGCAGGGACCTACTTTCCCAGGAC
>ERZ795032.652-NODE-652-length-33428-cov-5.619243_pt1 | contig 33428 bp, 29 predicted proteins | sample MGYA00375124_ERZ795032 | MGnify/ENA primary metagenome ERZ795032 (study PRJEB30167, sample SAMN05720154) | activated sludge metagenome | isolation source: Anaerobic digester | place: China | collected 2015-12-16 ...
CGTCTTCCATCTGGTTGGTAGATGCTTCGAGTTCTTTGAGGTGAACATTCGTGGCTCTGAGGCGCTCGGTGGTCATTTTCAGAATCTGAAACGAGATTTCCGGAACGTCGGCGAGCAGGTTGCGAAAGTCATCTTTGGTGAGAATGAGGAAGGTGGTTTCCTGGATAGTGGCGATGGATGCAGATCTTGGCTGATCGTCGATGATGGCCATGTCGCCGATGACGGCGCCCTTGCCAAGGGACACCAGAACCGAATCCGCCCCTGAACTGTTACGCTTGAGAACGTTGACTTTGCCACTTTTTACGATATAAAGCGCATCGCCCTTGTCGCCTTCTTTAAAGACCATATTCTTGGGCGGAATCGTCTGCTCGATCGTAATGGCAGAAAGGTCGAGCAGTGCTTTGTCGGAAAGACTTCTGAAAAGCGCTACCTGTCTGAGAAATTGAATTTTGTCAAGTTCTGACATCTATGCTTCCTGCCTTGGATTCGTGCAATATCGTAACATCGTCAGAATTCTGTGTCAATCAGCAGTTGAAGTTTGCAGGGCCCCCGAGAAAAAATCACGGCCGGTATCGATGACTACAGAAGGGTTGCGCTCGTTGCACAGCGCGTGCCGCAGTTTGGCGGAGTGCGGGTGATTCCGCAGATAGCCGAACAGGTGCACCCGGAAAAGCGGTACTGCAGCCGGGCCGTGCTCCATCATCATGTCGATCAGCTGATGCCGGAAAATTTTGAACCGCAGGGCAGGGGAAGAAAACATGCTGTGCCCGAGCAGTTCTGCAAACAACCAGGGTTTGCCGACGCAGCCCCGTCCGATCATATACCCATCGCACCCGGTGCGCCGGTGCAGCTCGATAAGATGTTCTGCTGAAGCTATATCACCATTGGCGAAAAAAGGAATGTCTCCACAGATTTCCTTGATGCCTTCGAGGTGTTGCCATTGGGCGGTGCCGGTATAGCCCGCCTGTCTGGTGCGTGCGTGAATGGTGATTGCCTGTGCCCCAGCTTCAATAACGGTTCTGGCGAATTCTTTGACATTTATTGTGGTTTCGCTCCAGCCGATGCGGAACTTGGCAGTTACCGGTACCTTCACGGCAGCCTTTACCCGGCGGATAATTTCGGCGGCCAGTGGCGGGTTTTTCATCAGGGCTGAGCCAGCGCCGGTTTTAACCACCTTGGCGACTGGGCAGCCCATATTGATGTCGATGATATCGCAGATGTTCAGTTCATCGATGATGGCGGCAGCTTTGCCCATGATTTCAGGGTCTGCGCCGAACAGTTGCACGGCATAGGGCCGCGCCTGGGCCTGGAAACGCACCATGTCGATCGTCTGCCGGCTGCGATAGGTTATGGCTCTGGCGCTGGCGAGCTCAGACACGGTAAAGCCGGCTCCGAGGCGCGAACAGAGCAGACGAAAGGTGCCGTCGGTAACTCCGGCCATCGGCGCAAGAACGAGGTTGTTTGGCAGCGTGACATTGCCAATTTTCACTGGTTTAACTATATGCGAAAACGGCCGGTCGGGCAGGGGAGTCTGAAAAGATGGATCGAATGGAGTGGCCGGGTTATCGAGCCAGCCAGGCAGGGCTTCTGAGGTCATCCGGTTTTTTCGGCAATACTGTCGTTATAGATGAAAGAGCAGTTGCGGCCGCGACCTTTGCATTCGTAGAGCGCCATGTCGGCCTTCTTGATCAGAACGCTCTTGACGCTTGCGTGATCGGGGAAGGTGGCAACACCCAGAGAAATGGTGACCTTGAGGGCTTTTTCCTGGCCCGGGAAGTCGTAGGCTTCGACGGTTTTGCGCAGGCGCTCGGCAACAAGATGGGCGCCTTTGGCGTCGGTCTCAGGCAGAATGATGGCAAATTCTTCGCCGCCGTAACGGGCCGGGATATCGACAGTTTCGCGAACCGTCTGCTTGGTGAGCTTGGCAACTTCGATAAGCACGACATCACCCTGCTGATGACCGTAAGTGTCGTTGAATTTCTTGAAATGGTCGATGTCGAAGAGAATGAGTGAGCAGGCGGTGTGATAACGCTTGGCTCTGACCATTTCCTCTTCGAGACGAGCCTGGAAATAGCGGTGGATGAAGAGCTTGGTGAGACCATCGGTAATGGCCAGTTCATAAAGGCGGGCATGTTCGACAGCCATCGCTGCCTGCTGGGCCAACGCTTCGAGCAGGCGTTGGTCTTCTTCGGTGAAGGGTTCGCTGTTCAATTTGTTAACCCCGTTGATAACGCCGGTTACACGGTCTTTGATCTTCAGGGGCACCGAAATAAGGTTAGAAATGGTTCTTTCGAATTCAAGGTTGTTGTCGTAGCTCTTGAAGAGGGGGTCTTTGTGACCTTCATTGACGATGATGCTGTTGCCGGTTTTGAGAACTGTGCCGGCGACGCCTTCGCCGGATTTGATCTTGACGGTTGAGTGCGGCTGAACGCCTTCCTGACCTTCTTTGAGCCCAAAAACAATTTTGGTTTCAAGCTCGTCTGAACCCATGCCGGACTGCAGCATGATCGAGCAGCGTTCGGCCCTGATGGCTTTGCCGGCCATTTCCAGGATCTGCTTGATCAGCTTGTCAGTATCACTCTGAAAGTTCATGGCCTGGCTGGCCTTGAACAGGGTTTCGATCTCGAAAATCTTGCGGTCGAGGGCCTTGTTGTTGGCTTCAAGGGCATTGAGCATTTCGTTGAAGCGGTAGGCGAGAGTGCCGATTTCGTCTTCAGACACAGCCTTGATTCGGTAGCTGAGGTTGCCGCTCTCGATGACCTGGGTGCCTTCGATTAGGTTGTCGAGGCCACGGGTGATGAATTTGGCAAGAATTACTGAAAGAATGATCCCGGCCAGCAGGCCGACCATAGCGATCAGAATGATATGCTGCCGGCTTACCGACTTGGCTTCGGTCAGACGATCGAAGCCGAAGCGCAGAATGACGGTGCCGAAGCGCGAAGTACCGACCTTGATCGGCGCGATGTAATCGACGTAGCTGCCGTCGGCCCCGAGCATGCGTGTTGGCGTTTCGATGCTGTCTATTTTGCTGCGCATTGGCTCGCCGATGACCTGACCGAGCAGACTCTCGGCGTCACCCCGCAGCCGGTGCGCCAGATATCGACCATCGATGTCGAGAATCGAGATTTCGTGAATATCCTGACCGCCGGCGATGATGCGTTCAGTGTAGGGAACCAGCGCATCGTATGACTGGCTGATGATAGGGTCCTGGCAGGCGATCGCAAGTGTCGACGAAAGCAGCAGGCCGGACTGGTCCATTGAACTGGTGAGCAGAGATTCTTCGCGCAGTGAAGTATTGACCGAATTCAAAATAATGATAAGCCCTACGAGGAGGGCTATACCAGAAATGAATTTAAGTTTTATCGAGAATCTGTTGGCTGATTCTGACTTTTTCACTGGCGCGGTCCGGTTTAGTTGCCTTTCTGCTGATGCTGATTGAGAAGGTTCTGAACCTTTTCGATGTAGTCGTAGTCTTTGTTGTCTGCGGGAACGAAGCCGTCGACGTCGGTGAGATCGTCGAGAATTTCTTTGCCATCAGGTGATTTCTTGTTGAGGTCGAGCAGGGCCTGTTTGATCTTTTCGATGAGATCGGGCGGCAGACTTTTGCGCACGACGATCGGCTCGTTGGAAATGTCAGGCGTGGTAGCGAGAAGAATCAGTTCGTCTTTTTTGCTCTTGTCGCGCAGAGTGTTGCGAGCATCGTCGTAGCAGGCACCGGCATCGTATTTGCCGAGCAGTACGTTGAGCACAACCGCGTCATGTTTGTTCAGGAATGCAGCTTCGTCAAAGTCTTTTTCGGGGTTGACGCCGGCTTCGAGCAGAAGTGACTTCGGGAAAATGTAGCCGGAGGCCGACTCTTTTTCGACCCAGGCGAATTTTTTGCCTTTCAGATCTTTGAGACTCTTGATGCCGCTGTCCTGGCGGGCGATGATGATGCCGCGGTATGAGGTGGTGCCGAAGCGGATCGGCTTGACCAGCAGCTGAATGTCTGGGTTGTTGCGAGCTTCGACCGAAGTCATGGTTGCCAGCCAGGCGATATCGATTTCGCCCTTGACCAGAAGGTTCATGATGCCGGCATAGTCTGAAGCCGTCTGCAGACGGGTCTGTTTGACGCCGAGTTTTTTGGTCAAATAATCGAGAAACTTGTTGTGCTTCTGTACCATTTCTGAAGAGTTCGTGAAGGGGATTCTCCCGAGTTTCAGAACGGTATTGCTGTAAGGTGACGCAGAGGCGGTTTCGGCCGGCTGCTGTGAAGCGGGCTGAGTCGCCGGGGCCTGGGTTGAATCGGCAGGTTTCTTTTCACCGCCGCCACAACCGATTGTTAAAGTTGCAGCCAGCATAATCATCATGACAAAGCCGGCAAAATTTTTCCCCATCGCAATTTCTCCCATTTTCAGAACTGTTCGCATATGTATACCACAAATTAAAAATTATTTACCACAAATTATTGTTTGTTGATTGGCAGGTCAGCAATAAACTCGATGATCTTTTCGCTGGCTTTGGTCTGTATCTCAAGCTCGCCGAAATCTTCGAGAAACTTGAGGTTCGACACCGGCGGAATACCCTTGTCGCGCAGCAGCGGCGACTGCAGAAATCGCTGCAGCTGATTGTTGAAGTCGGCAAATTTAACTTTCCAGAAGCGTTTGAGATCTTTCACGGCCCGGGCGCCTTTGGCTTTACCGGCTTTGACGTTGAGAATGTGACTTATTTCCTTCATCAGGTTCTTTTTGCCGGTGGCGAGAACGAGAAAATTCTCGGCAAGCCCGGCATAGACAGAAATCTGCGGAAACATGAAATAGCTGAGTTTCACCAGCGAAATTTTGTCTTCGTCCATGATCTGGGTAAATATACCGGTCTGCATGCAAAGAGTTTTAAGCTTGTCGAGATTTTCGCGCAGCTTGTTGATTTCGGGTACCGGTGCGGCGAATCTGACATCGGGAAGCCCGCCGTCGCCGGTTGGGTCAAGGTTGACGTAAAGGACGCTTTCGCGGGCGGTATTGGCAAGAATGTCTTTCTCGAAATCAAGCCCGGCTGAGGCAACCATCTGAATAATGGTGTCTGACTGCGGCACGGCCCTGATGTTTTTCATGGTTTCGGCGGGGTCTTCGATCGGGTGTGTCTGGGCAAAAAGCATCAGCGAGTCTTCATTGATGAAATCGCCGATTGTCAGGTTGTGCTCGATTTGCCTGCTGCCAAGATTGCCCGCGTTCGAAACGATGTTAACCCGGCCGAAAAAGCCGTTCAAAGAAATAACCGCGGCGCCCACCAGATAATCAGAAGCGTCGAGCATCGGAATGATCTGGTTTTCGATGCGATAAAGCTGCTGTGGCTTAAGCTTTTTGGCTGCATCGGGGTTTACGGTCATGACTCTGAGAACTTCTTTGAGATTTTTGCTTTCGCAGGCCATTTTGATGACCAGCGCCTGTGACGCAGGTCGACATTCGGCCAGCAGTTTGTCAAAATCAGCGGCATAACCGCTGAGAAGCTCTTCGGTGTGCTGTTTCTGGCCGGTTGTAAGATACAGGGTGCTCTGTGGCTTGAGAAAGTCCGGAGTTCCGATTGCGGCGGGGTTGAAAAACGATGCTGCTTTCAGGTCGTTCTGGCCGGCGGGCCAGTCTTTGTTTATGGCTCTGCCAAGTCTTCGCAGTATTTCGTAAGGGTTATTACCGGGTTCAGAGAGAAAATCACCGATTCTTTCAATCTGAAAAGCCATGATCACCTGGTCAGCTATGCCGGCGTTCGCGGTGCCGGAAGCCGTTTCCGCACCCCGGACCGGGAAGAATGACGAGATGATCGCAAGTGCCAGAAACAGAAAAACAACCTTACGCCCCTGATTGAACATGGTTTGCCTTCTCCTGACTTTAAGGTTAACACCGGTTTTTCGGCATTTTAACATCAGAACGGTAAATTCTCAACTTCAAGGATAATGTTGCTGCGATCATCCATGCGTGGTAACCTGTTTGGTACTGAATCTCAAATTATTCTGGTTAGCCACTGATGTTACATTTTATGGCTGTCTGGTCAACTGAAAGACAGAAACTGGCCGGGGCCCGGCACGGGTTCATTCTCTATATCGTCATGGCCGTGCTGCTGGCGCTGGCGATACTTGCTTTCGCCCTGAACAGCTTCAAGCAGGGTACCGTCACTCAACTGGCACGCACCGTCGACCAGAACCGTCTGGCTATTCTCGCCCAGTCGGCCAATGCTGAACTGGTCGCCAAAATCCGCAGTCTGGTTAACAGCAACCCCGACAGCGATATTTTTACCGCCTGTCGTTCAATATTCACTAAACCCGATCCATCCGCTTCGCTGAACTCAGACATCGTTCTCGAGAGCGATTTTAAGCCGGAGCAGACACTTCTGATGGCTCAGTCCGTCGGCTACCCGCTGCGCATTAAAAGCCGGGCCGTTCTCAGGGTCTACCGCAGGGCCGAATACAGCTCCGTCTCTGCTTTTAATGGCTACCTCGATGTTTTCTCGCAGGCTTATCGCGAAGGTGCCGAAGAAAACATCATAGAGGCACACCAGCGGCACGACGTCAGACTGCTCGATGTACGCCACAGCCTCGATAAATACGCTCTTTTCGTTAAAAATTATTCGCCCGACTATAACAACACTTCGCGACGCATAATTGTTCAGGGCATAAAACCTTCCGGCCCAGATATTTCAAGGGTCTATCTCGGCAATGAAAACTATCCTGAATGCCGCGACGGCGAGAAAAATCTCTGGCTCGACCTCAGCTTCGCGGAAAACAAAGCCCTGTCGGGCTTTTCCGAACTCTTCAACTTTTCTGCCCTGCAGAAGTTTCCGGGCGGCTCTGGCGAAGCAAGCCTGCTGACTTTCAAGGAAACCCAGTTTTCAAGCCTCTCTGGCATTACCGTCGATCAGTTCTACAAGGTCAAGGCCGTAATGCGCATTTATGAGGTCTTCGTCAACGACGCTGCCGATGGTTGTGTCGGTAAACGCCAGGATTTCAAGACCGGCGACGAGCTTAAAAAGAAGTGTGCTGACTCGAAAAAGCATTCGAACAGCAACGCAGCCAGCTATCAGATATGCGAAGATTTTGAAAAGAATGCTGCCGGGTTCGACTATTCAAAATGTTCCGGCTTCAAAAAGATTCTTAACACCTGCATTGTTGAATGGAAATACCATCATGGCTACATTGACGCGGCCGGCGTCTGGGATGTCGACAACTTCGAGCGTCCGAACCTGCCAAACCCGCGCCAGTGGGTGACGGCGCTGGCTTATAAGGGGCTTTCAGACCTGTCGGAAGAGTTTGATAAAAGGGGGCCATACTTCAACGCCTTCCTTGACAAAAAGGGCGATGAGCCGTCAGACAGCACCTCAAAGATCTACAATCCTGAACGATTGCGGGTTGGGCGCATGCTCAAACTCTATGGTTACGACAACAAGACCCCGGTGCTCGTAGAGGGGCCCGTCTTTCTGCGCTTTTTCAAAATTGCCTATCTCGATACCTTTACCAAGCAGATTGACTTCTTTGATCAGAAAAAAGACGTTATTCCCGAACCGGTGCCGCTTGCTTTCAGAAGGCCGTTGCTGAAACCGAAAACTTTTCTGAATACCGAACTCGGCAACCAGCTCGCTGCCTCGCCATATTTCTCTGACAAAATGATGATGAGTGGAGCCATTGATAACGTTTCTGTCAATGCTCTACTCGGAAAAAGCGTGACATTCTATGATGGCGAGCGCAAGCCGGTTACTATCAACCCGCTTTCTGCGCCGGCGCCGACCTTTCTGCACCCGGTTCAGAAGCCTTCGGCTACCCCGTCGCCAGCCCGTATGTTCGGCCGTCTCGTCGATTTTAAAACCGCCAGCTATAACTACCCGTCGCCCAAAGAATTCCTTGAAAACAGGGTTGCGCCGGTAAATGGCAAAAATGTGATGTTTCTCGACGGCCTGATTTATATCGAACAGGGTGACCTCGACATCTCTGAAGTCAGCCACTACATCGGCAAGGGCATTATTTATCTGGGCAGCGGCGACTGTATTATTGGCAATCTGTCTCGCTTTCGCGATCAGCTGAAAACCAACGATTCGCTGCGCATCTACCTGCGTCAGGGGCAATACCGTGTCAAGGCGAAAGAGGACGAGGTCAAAATCGAAGCGTCGCTGGCGGCTTTCTTCAACCCCCACGGTTCGACCGACCCAAACCGAATCGGAACCCTTCTGCCGAACCGCAAAAAGAAGATTCTCATCAGAGGCAATTTGCTCCTCGACTACCTCTTTATTCAGGATACCAGCAACACCGGTCTCGCACCCGGCGGAACCCTGATAATCGAGCATGACCCCTTGTTGTATGAACCGGCTCTCGAAGTCTCCGGCCGAAAGCTAGATCCTTACCACATCAGTATCGGGCCGGTTAAAACGCTATTTTCTATCAATGCCGGAGGTAAAACCTTCTAATGGATCAGGCGCGCTGGCTGATAGTATTGTCGGTGGTTATCTGCATGAGCCTGACACTCGGGCTGCTGCAGTATTTTGCCGGTTCCGGGCCAGTCGAGGAAATTTCTGAAGCAATAAGCGATGCACCGGCAGAGGAGGTTTTGCCGGCACTGCGTGTTGCGGCTGAACCTGCTGCTCCGGTCTCTCTGGCTGAAATAAGATACCCTGAACCGCCGGCCCATATCTTTTCTTCTGTCAGCCAGGCTGAACATGAGCGTGAAAGCAATTCTTTCGCCAATGAAGGAAAAATTCTGCCATGATGCTTTTAAAGTCGAAATTGCATTCGCGTCGTGCCATGGGATTCGTGGAAGTGCTCATTGCAGTGCTGGTTGTTGCTGCGTGCGCTGTTCCGGTCGTTTACATGGTGACCTCCTCGCGAACCGAAACTTCGAAGGCCATTCACTACCTGCGCGCGGTTGAACTGGCCAATGAGGTTATCGAATGGGCTTCTGTCACTGAATTTTCACAGCTCGACAACAATGCTTTTTCTTCAGTCCGTGGCCCCCTGGTTGAGGAAGACGGCGCGGGGTTTGCTCCAATGAAAGTTCTGTTAGCCGCTCCGGCTCACCCGGTCTGGAACAAGGACGGCCTGATGGCCAGCGTATTGCAATATTCTGAACAGTATAACAATGCCTGGTTTTTCCGCGAAGTTGAGATCAGTGACGTTAGCAGTGGCTATCTGCAGAATGACATGCTGAAAAAGGTGACGGTAAGGGTTAAATGGAGCGAGGCGCATCGGCCGGCCAACCCGAATCTTCCTCACGACCGCAATCGGCAGGTCGAGATGTCGGTGCTGCTGCTGAACGACAAGAACCTTATGTATTGATAGGCGACAAATGAAAAAGAACTCCGGACAAAATATTAAAAAACTGCTTAAAAAGGGCTTTACCCTGGTTGAGATTTCGATCAGCGTCGGTATTGCCCTTGTCGTTATGCTGATGATTTACCGGTTTTTGTCAAATACCCGACATCACTACATGTATGGCACGGTTAACCTGCAGAACCTCCAGGAAGCCCGACTGGCGGTAAATTATCTGCGCCGTGATTTTTCATGTGCCTGCCCGCGTATTGGTGATCCGGCCTCAACCGGCTATGTAAATCTGCAGAAAGCGCGCAACCAGGTTTTCGTCTCCGCCTCGTTCCCGGCTCTCGATGCCAGCCTGGGTGAACTGATACAGATAGATGATCACGGCATACACTTTCATAAATTCGTTTTTGGCTCTTCAGATGTTGAACCGAGGGTCGAGCTGGTTCGCTACGACTTCGATCAGGCTGCAAAAACCCTGATGCGCTTTTCCGAAGACGGAAAAATTCAGAAATTTACCGGCTTTGAAGAGGTAGAATTCAAGCTCTATACGCATCAGCTGAATCCGGGCGTGCCGCTTTTGTGGGTAAGAATGAAGGTGCACGAGGGTGAAAACATCTATGGTAAAGATTCAATCGGCAAGGCGCTTGAGCTGACAACCTCGATTTCAAGCCCATTTCTGACCAGCTCGGTAAATAATAAATACTGGCGCTATGAAACCGGACACAAAAAATTGTAAAATGAACTGCAACAAAATTTGCAGTCAGGTCGTAAGCTTTTCAGAAGCAAGTTAATCAGGAGGAATTTATGAAAAGACTGAATTCAATCATTGCAGCCCTGTTGTGTTTTATGCTGGTTTTTAACCCGGTAATTTTTGAAGCCGCTCTCTGGGCTGAAGACAGTGTTCCCTCAGCAACCGCAGAACCCGCTAAACCCGAAGAAATGAAAGAATCGGAGAAGAGTGCTGACGACGCTACTGCTGAAACCGATGATGCATACCAGCAGCTCCTCAACACCAAAGAAGGCAAAACCAAATGGGGCATGAGCAGTGGTACCAAGAAAAAAATTCGCGAAGCCAATACCAATCTTCGCGATGCCAAGGGCCAGGTTGGTGATGTTAAGAGCAGCCTCAAAGATACCAAAGGCGAACTCAAAGCCATCGGCGATACTGTCAAGGGCGATGACAACACCTTCGACAAAATGACCAAGGTTGCCGCCGGCATTCAGAAGGCTCTCATCAAAACCGGTCAGTTACTGCAGAAAATCGGTCAGCTCCTGAAAACCGTCGGTCAGGCTCTGCAGGCTATCGGTAAGATCCTCTCGGCCATCCCCTGGACTTCAGCCATCGGCGCGGCCCTCGAAAAAGTCGGTGCTGTACTGGTAAAAGTTGGTACTGCGCTTGACTACGTTGGTAAAGCCATCGAAAAAGTCGGCCAGACTGCCGCTAACTCCGATCTCAAGTTCGGTGACCTGCTCGGCACTATTTCGCAGGCTGCCAAAGACGGCTGGAAACAGGGCGAAGCCGATGCCAACGCCTACAGCCAGAAACTTGACGAAAACCTCAAGTCATCAGATACCTCTGAAAGTATGGGTGGCGCTACCGAGTCGAACGATACCTCTTCAGGCGATGATGCGCCCGAAGTCGAAGATGCCTCTCAGGAAGGCGTATTAGACAACTGATCGATTTGTCGAGTCTTAGTTTTGGAAAAGAGACCGGCCGGGTGCCGGTCTCTTTTTTCGTAAAAAAAACGGCGATTGTTTCCGATTAGACCGGTGCGGAGGAAATCGCTATGATTAAAAAACTTCTGGCTCCGGTTGCGGCACTGCTTCTGGTTGTTGCGTTTCTGCCATATTCATATAGTGGCGACCCCGGAATTACCGGCTCGATCGTAAAAGACCGCGAACGATATTATCACCGACTCAAGGATATGCGGGCCAAAGACCCGCAGAACGCCGAGCTCAGTTATCGTATCGCGAATCTTTACTACAGCCTGAAAATGGAAGATGAAGCCATTAAAGAATACCGCCGTACCCTGAAGGTTAACCCCGAACACGAATATGCTAAATGGTTTCTGAGTAAGGTTCTTGTCAGCAAGGGCTATCTCGAAGAAGCCTTCTGGCTTGTTAGAGAACTGATCGACAAACACCGTGAGAGTGCCGAACTCTATTCTTCGGCCGGCGAAATTCTGGTAAAGATGGATCAGGCAGACGCCGCCCGCGAATATTTCAATCGTTACGACGAATTGAAATATGGCGAAAAAGACGGTTCAAAACCGCTCAAGACCAGATCACAGCCAACCACCGGCAACTGGAAAAAAATGTTCTACTGATCTGAAGGCCGGTTTAAAAGCTCGATACGCAGATTGCTCTCAGCGGTATATTCGATCTTGAGAGCCTGGCTCGAGAATTTTTCGAGAAAATTGTTCAGCTCAAGATCAGAACCAAAGTCTCTATACACCGAGGTCAGCATTTGACTGGCCTCGGCGCTTCTTTTCCGCAGCCGGCCGTGTTCAAGGGTAAGTTCTATCTGCCGTTTGCGCTCGTTCAGCTCCGAAATCAGGCTGGTAAGCTTTTCTGAAACTTTCTGTTCACCGTTCAGCGAAGTTTCAAGCATGCTCCTGCGTTCATCGGAAGGACTGGCAGATTCTGCAGACTGTTTGAGCTGCCGCTCAAGGCCGGCCCGCGCTGCCATTGAATCGGCCAGACGAACTTTTGCGTCTTCGATTGCCGAGCCGATCTGCTGGTGCAGATGCTTCAGGCGGGATTCATCTGACCGTTTCCATGGCCAGAACCGCGAGAAAAAATCTTTTAAGCTCATAATGTTCCGCCTTTTCGTATTTTTTCTTCTTGTTTGTAGGCTTCTCTGACTTCTTCAACCCATTCAGAGCCGAAGAGGGTGGTAAGCAGGTCAGAAAAGCTCAACAGCAGGGGCGGGGGATTGTCGATTGACCGACAGAATTCCGGAATATGGCAGTTTATCAGCCAGCCGGTCGCGGTTTTTTTGATGATCAACGGAAACAGAGAACACCACAATGGCTTGACATCGAGCAGTGGCAGACGGTTTTCGAGCGTGTAACGATGCAGCGAGCAGAGAATTACCCCATTCTCGTCGGTGAATGAGAGCGGGCACGGTGTATTTTCAGCCACTTCGACAATATGCAGATTGCCCTTGTAATGTTCACTTATGCCGCCTTTCAATAATTGCAGATTCTGCCGCGACAATACCGGCGCCACTTTATCAAGGTGATCCCTGATCGTTGCTTCTTCTTCTTCGCTGATCGGTGCACCCAGGTCGCCATATTTGCAGCAGCAGCCAAGACACGCTTCGAGATTACAGCTGAAGCGGGTCTGCCAGACCTCATCGGATATCAGAACATTGCCTATTTCCCGCACTGTAGTTGACCGCCTAAGAAAATTTGCCAATTCGTATTGTTAATATATTATACTATGAAGTCGATAAAGTAACGCGATGACAAACATAGATTATGCACTGATTGTTGGGGTTGTGGTTCTGATGGCGGTTGTGGCCGTTCGTATTTTTGTCGGCCGCCGGCGCAAAGCAGAACAGATGTCTGCACCCGAAATCAAGGTGCCGAAAACCGCGACTGCCAGTGAGCGGGTTGCACCGCAATTTACACAGCCAAAGCCGATCAGAACAGATGAAGCTGCCGCTGTTGCACCTGCCGATAGTTCTGCCAAGCATGAAAAGAGCATTGCAGAAGAACAGCCGGCCGCTGCTGAACCTGTGTCGTCTGTCCGCGAACGCCCGGCCGAAAAAAAGCCGACCCCGCAATATGAAGAGATAACCGACCCGCTGGTTCTTATCAAAACCTTTTCTGCGCCGGTTGAAAAGCGTATTGAAGCCATCCGGGAAGCGGGGCAGAAAAAAATGGCAGAAGCGGTCCCCGCATTGATTGAGGCTCTCTATGAGCCTGATCAGAGTATATCGCTTGCCGCAACCGAAAGCCTTGGCCAGATCGGTGACCCGCGCGCCATCGAACCCCTGCTTGAAGTTTCGCGTCGCAGTGATGCGGCACTTATCAGGGCGATTGGCCATGATAGCGAAAAACAGCCGAGAGTTGAAGCCGAAAAAGCCCAGGAAGATGAAGCCAACGCCAATCCTTATAAATTTAAAGAAATGGTTGTCTTCAAGATCGACCAGCTTCCGGTCGAATATTTTCAGCCTGACGGCACACCGCTGCCACGCAAGGAGCTTGTTGTCAGAGGCCTGAAGGATAACAGCCAGCAGATGCGCCAGATGGCCGCCAAGGCAGCAATCGGTCTCGACAGTGAAGACGTCGTCGAACCGCTTATCGAAGCACTTGCTAATCCTTTCGAGGTCGAGTCTGTGCGTTTTATGGCGGCCGAAGCTCTTGGCGGCATGCAGAATGACAAATCGGTAGAATCATTGCTGCGGGCACTCAAAGACGAGAATGTTGCAGTAAGATACTCTGCGGCAGCGGCATTGAGCGGTCGAAAAGACGAGCGGGTTCTCGCGGCGCTCATTGAAGCGATCGATGACCCGGACCGATTCGTCAAGGCTTCGGTTGCCTATGCTCTCGGCACAACCCTTGAGCCCGAAGCACTGAAGGCGCTTTTCAGATGCGTTGCCGACGAAAATGACGTGGTAAGATTTTCTGCCGCCAAGGCGATTGCCGCTTTTCCTTATGACGAGGTTTTTACCCAGCTCGATGCCATGTCCGGCCAGAAAAGTCGTGAATCAAAACTGGTAAAGGTCGAGGTTCTCGGGCAGATGAAGGATGAACGATCGATCAGGGCCTTAAAAGGCCTGTTGAATGACTCCGATTCCGAAGTCAGCTATAAGGCTTCTCTTGCCCTTATGGGCAACGAAAACCTTGAGGTGCTTGAAGAGCTTATTGTCGTCTCACGAAGGCTCGATGATGAACTTAAACAGCTTGCCAGCCGGAACGCCCAGCTTGGGAACCAGAAGACCAGAACCGCAGAGCCGTCGGCACCCGAAAAGATGTCGACCGGGCAGGTTAAAAAGCTTGAAGAAATAGGCTCTTTGCCACCCAATCTTGAAAAACTGCGCCGCAGCCTGCTTGATTCCAGCCCCAATATCAGAGGCAGCGCTGCCAATACTCTTGGCGACTTTCAGCAGCCGGAAGCGGTTGCTTTACTTGCCGCGGCCGCCCGCGACGAAAACGAGTTCGTCAGAGCCTCGGCAGTTAACTCGCTCGGTCGCATCGGATCGGCAGAAGCTATTGATTTTGTCGTCGTTTATGAAAAGGACGCCTCGGAAGAGGTCAGATATGCTGTGGTCAAGGCCCTGTCATCGAGCAGCAGCGAGATTGCCATAGAATGCCTCGGTCGCATTTCCAAAAATGACCGCTCGAAAAATGTGAAGAGAGCTGCTCGACTGGCCCTTGAAAAATTGAATGCCTGAGCACCTTGCGCTTTTTATTTTAAAATGGAATACTGATACAAACAATCCTGGAGGGGCACCATGACTGACGCAGAATTTAACGAACTCGTCGAAAAAGTTTATAAATTTCATACCAAGCGCGCACCCGGCATTCCGATCGGCGTAGAAATGGTTCTGCTCGCCAAAGAAAAGCTTGGCGATGTCAAAAAGCTTGGCGCCGTCACCGAAACGCAGGTCTGCCTTTCCGATGCCATTCAGTTTCTGACCGGCTGTACTGTAGGCAATAAATATCTGATCATGAATGATAAAATTGGCCGTTATGCTCTCACCCTTTATGACCGATCAAATGGCCGTGGCATAAGAGTTTTTGTCGACATGAAGAAGATCGACCCGGTCAAAATGCCCGAAACCCACAAGTTTTTCCTGCGCCAGCGTTCACCTGAGGTGCAGAGTGATGATGCCGCCCGCAAGGCTTCGGCGAAGATCATCGTCGATGAATTCATGGCAGCCGGCCGTAATATTTTTGGCTGGCAGTATGTGCGCATGAAAAAATACGACAAAGACCCGGTTTACCCGGTAAAAATCTGCCCCACCTGCGGCGAATCATTCATTTACAGCGAAAAAGACAGCAAGAATTGCCTTTACTGCTCACGTCAGCTCGATTATTACGTCTCTGAGCAGTAACCCTGAAAGCATCCTGAAAAAAGCCGGGCATAATTCGCCCGGCTTTTTTGATTCAATGTTTTCGGTAAAAAATAACCCGGTGTTTTGCACCGGGTTTGCGGATTGACAAAGTTTTTCTTAATCGTCGTCGGGTCTGAGAATGGCCATGAAGGCTTTCTGCGGGATTTCGACGTTGCCGACCATTTTCATGCGCTTTTTGCCCTCTTTCTGCTTTTCTAGCAGTTTGCGCTTACGGCTGATGTCGCCGCCGTAACACTTGGCGGTAACGTCTTTGCGCAGGGCGGCGATGTTCTCGCGCGCGATGATCTTGGCGCCGATCGCTGCCTGTAGCGGAATCTGGAACTGATGGCGTGGAATAAGGCCGCGCAGCTTGGTGATGACGTTGCGGCCACGGTATTCAGCGCGTTCGCGATGACACAGAAATGACAGGGCGTCGACCCGGTCACCGTTTACGAGAATGTCGACGCGCGAAATGTCGGCGGCACGGTTGCCGATGTGCTCATAATCAAGAGAAGCATAGCCGCGGGTGCGACTCTTCAGTTTGTCGTAGAAGTCAACGACGATTTCTGAAAGCGGCAGATCGAAGGAAATTGAAACACGGTTTTCAGAGATGAATTCCATGTTTTTCATGACGCCGCGGCGGTCCTGGGCGAGTTCCATGATCGTGCCAATGTATTCTTTCGGCATGAAGATGGTTGCATGCACGAATGGCTCGCGGATTTCTTCAAGTTCATTGTAATCAGGCAGTTTTGCCGGTGAGTCGATTTCGTAGGCGGTGCCGTCTTTCAATACGACTTCGTAAATGACGTTCGGGGCAGTAGTGACCAGATCGAGGTCATATTCGCGTTCAAGGCGTTCCTGAATGATTTCCATATGCAGAAGGCCAAGAAAGCCACATCTGAAGCCAAACCCAAGCGCCAGCGAGTTTTCAGGAAAATACGACAGGCTCGAATCATTGAGTGTGAGCTTGTCGAGGGCGTTGCGCAGATCATTGAAGGCATTGGTTTCGACCGGGTAAAGACCGCAGAAAACCATCTGTTTTGCCTTCTGAAAGCCAGGTATTGGCTCGACTTCCGGGCCTTTTTCGAGCATGACGGTGTCGCCGATATTTACATAGCCCATTTCCTTGATCGTTGCGTGAAAAAAACCAACCTGCCCGGTGGCGAGCTCGTTGGTGATAACCGGTTTTGGCGTAAAAACCCCGGCTTCGATAATTTCGAAAGAGGCATCGGTAGCCTTGAATTTGATGCGGTCTCTTGCTTTGAGCATGCCGTCAACAACGCGGCAGTAGACGATGACACCCTTGTATGAATCATAATTTGCGTCGAAAACCAGGGCTCTGAGCGTTTTATTCTGTTCGCCCTTGGGGGCGGGAATCCGCTGAATAATTGCTTCAAGAAGCTCAGGCACGCCGCGTCCTTCTTTGGCAGAGACGAGAATGGCTTCTGAGCAGTCGATGCCGATGAGGTTTTCGATTTCTTCTTTGACTTTGTCGGGGTCGGCAGCCGGCAGGTCAATTTTGTTGATGACCGGTATGATTTCGAGGTTCTGGTTGATCGCCAGGGTGGCGTTGGCCATGGTCTGCGCTTCGACGCCCTGACTGGCGTCGACGACCAGCAGCGCCCCTTCGCAGGCAGCGATCGATCGCGAAACTTCGTAAGAAAAATCGACGTGGCCTGGGGTGTCGATCAGGTTGAAACAGTATTCTTCGCCGCTTTTACTGGTGCAAAGCATGCGCACAGCCTGGGCTTTGATGGTAATGCCGCGTTCTCTTTCGAGGTCCATTGAATCGAGAAGCTGATCTTTCATTTCCCGTTTGCTGACGGTCGAAGTAAACTCGATGAGGCGGTCGGCCAGGGTCGATTTGCCGTGGTCGATGTGGGCGATGATACAGAAATTGCGAATTTTGTTCAGTGACAAGAGCTTACTCCTGGGATTGTGTAAAGATGAATCTGGTAAGCAGAACCTTGATTATCCAGACAATAATCAGACCAGCTATGACTGCTATGATGCCAAAAACTATCGAAGCAATCAAGCCCTGATTTGCAGCCCAGAAAATTGCATCGAGCTTTTGCGGGATATTGGCGTCGTCAGGCCGGTATCTGAGCACCCGGCGGTAGAATTCTTCAGCTTTGTAATAGTCACGTTCATTGAAAGCGCGATTGCCGAAGAAATAGAGGGCGTTAACCATCAGGTCGCGGGCCTGTTCATTGTTTGGCTGCAGATAGAGAACTTTTTCGATGCGGGTCAGCGCCGCATCCCAGTCATCTTTGAGTGCCAGCTGCTTGGCTTCGCGTAAGGTTATCGTCGCCTGCCCGGGCTGGAAAAAATGCACGCGGTTGTTGCCCTGATCTGCGATAATAAGCGTCTCATCGCGGTTGAGCGCCATGCCGCGCGGCATAAGAAGGCGGCCGGGGGCTGAGCCACGGCGGCCGTGATGTTCAAAAAACTTGCCGTCGCGGGTGATTTCAACGATGCGGTGATTGAGGGTATCGCTGATCAGCAGGTTCTGATCGAGGCTGGCGGTTATGTAAGACGGGCTGTTGAGCATACCCTTTTCGCTGCCCTTGCCGCTGCCATAGCGCCAGATGATTTTGCCATCTTTGGGCTCCCAGCATACAACCTGATGAAAAGTGGGGTAGGTGACCACCAGATTGCCGTCGTTCAGCCAGTAGACCCCACGGGGTGGCACGGCGTTGAAGGCACCTTTCTTGGTTTCTTCCTGGTAAACAAGCTCTTTGAGACATTTGCCGGCTTCGTTGAGAATCTGAACCCTTTTGTTACGGCCTTCAGCCACGGCAATACGCCCGTCGGGGCTGATGTCTATGTCCATCGGCCCGAACAGCTCGCCCTGGCCCCTGCCTGAACGGCCGAATGTGCTGACGACCTTGCCGCTGTTGAAGTCGAGGACTGCAATGATATCGCTTTCACTCAGCGACACATAAAGCTGCCCTTTGCTGTCGAAAGCCATGCCGGTTGGTCGCGGAAAATAACGTTGTACTTCAGCGAGAAACGCGGGGTCAGTGCAGATGTTACCGGATTCAGAAGCGTTGCGCGGTGGCAGCAGGGCTTTGGCCGATGTCTGCTTTTTACCGTCGGCGCGGATCGGGTCTGAGGCCACCAGCTGCGGAATTGCTCTGGTAAAATCGCCGTCGGGTGTAAGAACCTGCAGGCGGTTGTTTCGCTGGTCGGCAACAATTATTCGACCGTCCTGAAGCAGCAGCAGTTCTTCCGGGGCGTTGAATTCGAGAGGCCCCTTGCCCTCAAAACCTCTGATAGTAAAAACTGAGAGGTCGAGCGCTGCATTGGCCTGCGAAAGAGTTACTGCAACAAACAGCAGAACGGCAAACAGCTTTTTCAATTATTAATCTCCTCGATCCGGTTGAAGGTCAGATAACGGTCTTTGCTCAGGCGCTCTTCTTTGCTTGGCTTTCCATCTTTGATGATGGTTCTGTAGGCTTCGACACTGTAACCATGCACCCCTGGGTGAACGATTTTGACTTCACCCTTTTTCAGAGAAGAATTGTTCTTTTTCTGAACTTCGTAAGGATGCTTCACTTCGTTTCTGGTTACAAGAACGACAGTGTCAAAAGGCTTTCGCTCAGCATAGATTTCGACTTCGACCTTGCCTTTGCCGGCACGACTTACAATCAGAACCGGAATGTCGAGAGTATTGGTGAATCTGAAGTCCTTGAAACCCCAGGCTACTGCTGCGTCAAGGCCGCGATCGGCGTATTCGATGCCGTCATAGATCGAGTGATTGTGGCGTTCATCGATTTTCATGCCACTGAGAAGGGCAGCGCGGTAAAGAGTGGTGCTGACCTGGCAGATTCCACCACCAAGGCCGGGGATAACTCTCCCCTGAGAGATTACTCCGGCTTTTTTGAAGCCGTATTTTTCGGTGCGGGGGCCGACAACTTTATTGAAGCTGAACTTGCCGCCTGGCGGAACGATGAGGCCGTCGATTTTGTGGCTGGCGATTTCGAGATTTACGTTTCGTTCAGGGTCATCGATATGACCGGCATGCAGGGTCGAAAAAGTGGCGACGAGTGTGTTAAAACCCATTTCACGCATTTTGCTTGAGAAGCCATCCTTTCCTTCGATCGGTGCGATTGCAAGATCCACCGCAAAACTGGTGGCGTTGTAGTTTTCAACCAGACTTTTTTCAAGGGCGGCGAGGGTTTTTTCCTTGTCGATGCCAAAACCTGGCTCACCCCTGACGATTCTCTGAAAATCGTTTTTCCCGCCTTCAATTCTTGCCGGTGCTGCCTGCTTTACGGTTGGCAGAGTCAGGCTGGCGATGACCTGCTTTGCCAGTTCGCCGTCGGCTTCGATTTTAACAATCTGGTCATTCTTTTTGGTGACCGAGAGAAGTGGCAGCTCGTTGACCGGAATCTGCTGCAGGCCGTCGGTAAAAACGATCTGAACTGGCTTGATTTCGGTTTTCAGATCCGTTTCAGGGCTTTTCTCGACAGCGGCTGTCGGGGCGTCGGGCGAGGCCGGCACCGGTCGCTCCGGCACCGATTTCTGAAAGTAGACGATCGTGAAAAAAATCGATGCAAGAAACACCAGAACCATCGTAATGAACAGACCTGAACGGAAAAACTTCATTATCTGCAACTCCTGAAATTATCAGTCGGTTTCGGCCTTTAATGAACGCCCCATCAAATTTGCGGCAGCAATATCCGGGGGGCGACCGTCAAAAAGTACCCTGCATAATTCTTCGGTAATTGGCAGCTGAAGAGTTAGTTTTTTGCCCCACTCACTTGCAATTTTTGCAGCCTCGACTCCTTCAACCACCATTTTAGTCGATTCGGTAAAATCTTTAAGGCTGGTGCCGCGGGCAATGGCCTGACCGAGACGATGATTGCGCGAAAGTGGCGAAGACGCTGTCGCCATCAGATCGCCAAGTCCGGTCAGCCCGTAAAAAGTCTGGGGTTCGCCGCCAAGGGCGGTGCCGATCCGCACCAGTTCATGCAGGCTGCGGGTAAGGTAAGCTGCCTTGGCGTTGTCGCCAAGCTCAAGACCATCAACGATGCCGGCGCCGATGGCGAAAATGTTCTTCAAGGTGCCGCCCAGTTCGACCCCGGTGCGGTCTCCGTGCCGGTAAACTCTGAAATATGGCGTCGAAAAGCATTGCTGTAAAATCTCTGAAAGCTCTTCATCGGGGGAAGCGATGACCGAAGCTCCCAGCTTCTTCTGAGCAACTTCGTCAGCCAGGTTTGGCCCTGACAGACATGCGACATGGTCGGCCTGTGAGTCTGGTGCTACGCCGAGAATTTCGCAGATGACCTGTGATATGCGTCGGCCGGTACCTCTTTCGAAGCCTTTGGCAACGTTTGCAACCCCGCGCATTTGCCTCAGCTCTTCTTTGCATGGCTCGATGACCGACCTGATAAAGCTTGAGGGAATTGCCAGCAGCGCAATCTCTGACCCTTTAAGAACTTCTGTGAGAGAATTAGAGCAGGTCATGGCGCTGTGCAGCTCAAGATGTGTTACAAAATACGGGTTTCGGCGCGCTTCTGCTACACCCGCAACGACTTCTGGTTCCCTGGCCCAGAGTTTGACACGGTGTCCGTTGCGACACAGAAGATCAGCCAGGGTCGTGCCCCATGACCCGGCTCCGATGACGGCAAAGTTCATTTTGCTTTTGCCTCCTCACTGTTTTCTGATGCAGCTTCTGCCGATGCCGCGGTTATCCGCCATGGCAATCTGGATTCTTCACCTTTGAGAATTCGCTGCACGTTGGTTTTGTGCTTGATAATGACGAACAGGGCGATAAAAGCCGCAAAACCTGTCAGGTAGGGGTTGTAAATCGGCCCAAGTTCCTGAAAACGATAAATGAAAACCGGCAGCAGAGCGGCTGCCAGAATTGAGCTCAACGAAACCATTCTGCTGACGAGCAGCGTGGCCATGAATACTCCCAGACTTGCCAGAGCCGCATGACCCGCCAGAGCCATAAAGACTCCCAGGCCGGTCGCCACGCCTTTGCCACCCTTGAATCTCACCCAGAACGACAGGGTATGACCGGCCATGGCTGCCGCGGCCGCGGTAAAGTAAAGCGCCGGTGCCCCTGGCCAGAAGTGGGCGCTTGCCAGAACCGCCACCATGCCCTTGAGAACGTCGACAGCAAGGGTGACGGCAAAGGGCCAGGTGCCCAGAACACGGTAGACGTTGGTCGCTCCCATATTTTTACTGCCGTGTTCGAAGATATTGATGCCATAAAACAGCCGCGCAACCACATAGGCGGTCGGAAGCGAGCCGCATAAATAAGCGAGCAGGGCGGCATAAAGGAAATTCATCGGTCAGTGTCCTGTGATCATTTTTACCGGCCAGCCCTCAAAGGTTTCTTCCTGGCGGATATGGTTGAGAAGATAGCGCTGATAAGAGAAATGCACGCCCTTCGGTTCATTGCACTTGAGTTTGAAAACAATGGGCGGGCCCTCGAGTTGTATCAGCGATTTAAGCTTGAGTTCGCGGGCTTTGAAAGTCGGCGGTGGCTGAATGGTGACCGCATCGTAAAGAATGGTTTTGAGAACTTCAGGAGCAATGCGGCGTCTGCCGGTCTCCTGCACGTGGTCGATCATTTCAAACAATTTGTTGACGCGCAGCCCGGTTTTGGCAGAAGTGGCGATCATCGGGGCAAAAGCCAGCAGCGGAAACTCTTCGCGGGTTTCCTTGATCAACTGGGCCCAGAAATGTTCGTCGTGCTTCGCGATATCCCATTTGTTCCAGACGATGATGCAGCCGGCTCCGCTGTCGATTATCCTGCCGGCAATGCGCTTATCCTGATAGGTGATGCCACCTTTCGACGCGTCCATGACCAGAATGGCCAGGTCGGTGTTTTTGATGGCGCCCAGAGTGCGGTAGACCGAATACTGTTCGACATCGTCTTTTTCGCGGTCGGGGCGGCGCAAACCGGCGGTATCGATAAAATTATAGGTTTTGCCGCCACGCACGTGCTTGTAAAGAATTGTGTCACGGGTTGTGCCGGCGGCGTTGTCGACAATCGAGCGATTTTCGCCGATCAGCTTGTTGAACAGCATCGACTTGCCGACGTTCGGCTTGCCAACGATGGCAATGCGCTCGAGAGCCCGTTCCTGACGCTCTAACTCTTCTTCATCGAGCCCGTTTAACGGCATCTTTTCGACCACAACGTCGAGCAGATCGGCAACCCCGTGCCCGTGCACGGCCGAAATCGGGTAAAGCGTGTCGATGCCAAGCTCGTAAAATTCTGCCAGCTGTGATTCATCGTTCGGATTATCGAGCTTGTTGATGACGACATACATCGGATGCCCCGAGCAGTGCTTGCGCAGGAAATTTAAAATCTGCTTGTCATCAGGAACCAGGCCGGCTCGGCCGTCGCAGACAAAGATGATCGCTTCGGATTCCTTCAGGGCATAGTCGACCTGCTGCTTGATTGAAGTCATCAGAGGCTGAGAATCATCGGGATCAAGACCACCGGTGTCGACCAGGTTGAAACGCCGGCCGTTCCAGGTTGATTCGGCATAATTGCGGTCGCGGGTCACACCCGGGGTCGGGTCAACAATTGCGTGCCGGTAGCCGACGATTCTGTTCATGAGCGATGACTTGCCAACATTTGGCCGTCCTACGATTGCGATTGTGGGGATTGACTCCATGGCTACCTCCAGTTAAATGAGAAAAATCAGTCTAGCATTTTTATTGCTCAAGGTCAATGGCATTCGCGGTAAAAGCCTCATCAAATGCCATATCTGCCATGTGTGCCGGGTTGAATTGATTGACACCCGGGCCGGCTTCTGATAATGTACAGCCTGTTAATTCAACCCCGAATCATTGAGGTAGCAAGTGATAGAATGTAAACCGCTGATTCCGCTTCAGGAGCTGGATCTGAAAATTGATGCAGCCAGAGACCAGATTGAAGAAAAGAAACAGAAGGTTGCCCGGATGCAGAACGAAATTGAGGCAGATGCTCAGCTGATCGAAAAGAAGCTGGCGTTGCTCAAAAAAATTCAGCTGCGTCGGCGCAAAGCTGAAACAGAGCTCAACGACCTGAATCAGCAGGTCAAGCTTGCTGAAATCAAGATGCAGAGCGCCGGCCTTTCACCGGCCAGCTACAAGGCAATCGAAAAAGAACTTGCCGGCATGAAAGAAAAGGCTGCGAGCGAAGAGGGCAAGATTCTCGAAGACATGGAAAAAATCGAAACCCTCGAAAAAGATACCGTCAAAGGGCAGAAAGTCGTTGCCGGTCGTCGTGACCACCTTGAACAGATCAAGATCAGGGTTGCCGAAGAAATAACCGGGGTTCGTAAAGAGCTCGATCTGCTGCAGACCCAGCGTTCTCAGATAAGTCTTAAAATTGCAGCCGATCTTCTCGAAAAATACGAAGAACTTCGCCAGAAAAGGCGCGGCCAGGTACTGTTCCCCACCGAAAACCCATCGTGCCCGGCATGCGGCATGGGTATGCCGGCAGGTCTTATGAGCGCGGTAACTTCACATGAAGGGGCGGAAACCTGCTCGAACTGCAGCATGCTCATCTACTGGACAGGCCAGCGGGTTTAATTATGAAATCTTTCAGGTTAGTTCTGTTTCTGGTTATCGTTTTCTGCTTTTGCAGTCATCAGTTCCTGCTGGCACAGAGCGCCTCTGAGGCAGTTTCTGCTCCCGGCAGTGATTCTGTTGTGGTTAAGGCCCAGGTGCCTGATGCTGCCAAATATGTCGACGACAAGGCAGAGCTGATCAAGCCGGAGCTTCGCCGCCAGATCGTTACCGACTGCGCCGAAATCGAAGAAAAGATGCGCATCAGAGTCATGATCAAGACCCTGCGCGTCGACAACCTCGCCGAAGCTCAGAGTCAGGTCGAAGCTTTTTTTTCAGAATGGATCCGCTCGATCAGTCTCGATAAAAGAGGCATTCTTATTTATGCGCTGCTGCCTGAAGGCGCCGCCCACGGAAAAGTTCACCTGCGCGTCGGTATTGGCCTTAAATACCTTATCACCAGGGAAATGGGCGAAAAGATTCTCAATCAGGTGATTCTGCCAAATAACGCTGCCAATAACGACGGGGTTGGCTTCCTTGAGGGCGTAAAAGCTATCAGAAGAATGCTGCTCGATGAGCTGAAACGCGACGAACAGAGAGCTACCGGGGCTTCACAGGTGTTCGATCTGCAGTATTTCCTCTGGACCTCAAAAGAAATTCTGCTTGCTCTCCTGATTGGCCTGTTTCTGTTTTACATCATTTTCTTCGTCGAACGCTGCCCACGTTGCAACGGGGCATTGAAAGTCAGCAGCGAAACTCTCAAAGAACCTGGTAAAAATACGCTCGGCCTGCAGCGGCGCATTTATGCCTGCGAACGCTGTGGTTTTTCGCGACGAAAAAAAGAACCGCTTTATCCGTCGGGCAAGGCTGGTCTGATTATGCGTCTGACAGGCGCCAGACGGAATGTTAAGGTTGAATAGTTTTTGAAAAGGTAGATTTGCAGGGTAACCGGTCGGTCGCGTCCGCAAGGATGAGGAAAGTCCGGGCTCCACAGGGCATGGCGCTGGGTAACACCCAGGCTTCGGAAAAGGAATTTTCCGGGGACGGAAAGTGCAGCAGAAAATACACCGCCGATGGTCGCAAGACACAGGTAAGGGTGAAAAGGTGCGGTAAGAGCGCACCGGAGCACTGGCGACAGTGTTTCCTGGTAAACCCCGCCGGAGCAAGACTAAACAGGGGGATGAAACGGCCCGTTTCGCTACTACTCCGGGTAAGTCGCTTGAGGTCAGGGGTAACCCTGATCCCAGATAGATGACCGACGCCTCACAGGAGGTACAGAACCCGGCTTACAGGTTACCCTGCTTCTCTACTTTTTCACTTGATTTGCATATAAGGCGCCGCAAAATTTATTTTACCAGGCCCTGGCTCTCGGGTTTTGGGGCGGCATCTCAGAAGCATCGAATAAATTCAGGAATCGAATAATTCAGAAATTGTGGGCCTGAAATTTATTGAATTTTAGTTGTCGAAACCGACTGACCGGCAGCTTTGCGGGCACGGTTGAACTGCAGAAATTTTGCCATCCAGCTAAGTCCGATAAAAGCGACAAGTAATGAGAGAGTTATTGTCAGTGACCCGTTACTCGCCGATTTTGGCGGCAGCCAGTCAGAAGGGTCAGGTTCGCCGGCCTCTTTGGCTCCTTTGAGATACATTACTCTCGGCAGCAGCACGCGGTTCTGATCAGGTGTAATTTCTTCGCCCTCGATGGTAAAAGCCAGTTTTATGCCGGTCGAGGCAATCGCGGCGGCGGCAGAGGCGTTGAAGTCGCCGTAGGGGTAGGCATACCAGTCGACAACGCTGTGCAGCCAGGCCGAAAGCTCGACACGGGCCTTTTCGATTTCGCCGGTCAGGTCGCCGCCTTCCTGAAGAATTTTCGTGACTTCATAGTGTCGTTTGCCGTGCAGTGCAACATGACAGCCGAAATTGTTCTGCAGATCGAGAAGTGTTGGCCGGTCGACATAACCCGGAGTGCCGACCAGGTCGGTGATGATGAAAAACACGGATCTGATGCCGTAATCACGATAGAGCTTTCTGATGGCTTCTGCTGAAGTTGCCAGGCCATCGTCGAAGCTGACGAGAAAGTGACGCCCGGAAAAACCCTGATCGAGCATTGCGGGCAGGCTGGCCGGGGTAACCGGCGTGAATTCGTGCCGCCTGAACTGCCTGATAAAGCTGTCAAAAGGTTCGGGGTGAATTTCCCATGGGTAGGAAGGCTTTTCGGTCACCCCATGAAAGGTCAGGGCGACCAGAATTGGCCTTTTGATCTGGCCCCAGCCAAAGTAAAAGCCCAGAATTGCCGCAGCAAAAAGAAAAACAGCGATAGCCGCAGCAAAAATCGTCTTTTTTAAAAGCCCTTTGTAGTTGGTTTTGTTGCTCATGGGGTATTGAGTTTGTTGCCGATCAGTTCGAGAAATTCAGGCATCTCTACCAGGCAGTCGAGAATTTCAATTCTGACATGCGGGTATGTCTTTTTTATTACATCTGCCGCCGCCGGAATATCTTTGCGGGTGTGTGTGCCGGGCAGAAGAAACAGCGGTATCAGGCGAATTTTTCTGAAGCCTCTGGCGACCACCTCTTCAAGGGCCATGGCCAGCTCCGGCGCAACCCCCTTTAGAAAGCAGATCGAAAAGTCGGTCATGCCAATACGCTCTTTGAGGCGTTCTGCAAAGCCGACCGCTGCGGCATTGGCTTCGGGAAGCGCCGAACCGTGAAATATCAGTAAAGAAAAAGTTTCATTTTCCATGCGCAGATGATACTTTAAATCAGTGCTGATGTAAACATGAACGGTAATTGCAATGATTCTGACCATTACTCCTAACCCTTTGCTCGATTATCAGCTTTTTAACGAGCCTGGCAGGCTGACAGGCGGCACCCGCGTCGATAGGATTCCTTTCACGGTCGGCGGCAAGGGTATCAATGTGGCGCGCATGCTCAAGACCCTTGGGCGGCCGGCTCTGGCCCTTACCTTTGCCGGCGGCAGCAATGGCGAAAAAATCAGGGCCGAACTCAATCAGCAGAGTATCAATGCCAGATATGTCGCGGTCTCGACTGAGACCCGCGCCGGCATCAACGTCTTTGACGGAAATTCCGGCCGGCACCGCTGGTGGATAGAAGACGGCGAAGAATTAAAAGAAAACGAGATACTGGCCATGCTCGATCTGGTGGCAGCCGAATCGAGTTCGGCCTCGTTTATTGCCATGTCAGGAACTATTCCCGGAAGAAGAAACAATGATTTTTATCGCCGCGTTCTCCAAACTTTGCGCAGCTTTAAAGGTGAGATATATCTCGATGCCCGTTGCGAGCCACTTCGCCAGGCTGTTGCGGCCGGCGGCTTTTTTCTAAAGCATAACCGCGATGAGGCGAAAGAAACCTTTGCCCTTGATCCATTCGCTGTCGAACATAAATCTGATTTTTATGGCCTGCTGAAACGCCATGGAATCTGGGGCGCCATGATTACCGATGGTCGCAACAATGTTCTCTTATGGGACGGACGTGAAGAATATGAATTTGTTCCGGCGCCGGCCGAAGAAGTTTCGGCCGTTGGCTGTGGTGACGCAACTCTTGCCGGTCTTGTTTTCGGCCGTAGTCAGGGAATGACGCTTCCGGAAGCAGCGGTGATCGGCCTGGCAGCCGGTGCTGCTGATGCCGAGAAAGCCGGGCCATGTGCCGCTTCCTATGAAGAAGTTTTCAAAAAAATCAGCAGAGTCACACTTGTTAAAAAAAGTGAATTATTTCAGGTATAATTAACGTATAGCTTACAGAAGAAGTTTTGCCCGAGGGGGGTAATATGCATATTAAAAAGGTATTGGGTCTGTGTACGATTTTTCTTTGTATGGTCTTTTCGCCGCTCGACCTTATGGCCTGTTCGGCTAAAGGGCCAGCCGACCCGGTGACCGGGCTTATTTCTTATCCACCCGGAACCGGTAACAGTGAAGGGCAAACGACAGTTCCTGTCGCTGGTCTTGAAGGAACCCCTTTTGAGGGCGGCAAATATTACAAGGGCTGGGCTGACAAGGCCATGAAGCTTCTTGTTGTGCCGGCCGGTGCTAAACTGGTATTTGAGGGGGTTATCGAAAGCACGACGACTACCAGCACCCCCCCCGGCTGGGAAGAAGGTGTAATCAAAGGGGTTGGTGGTACCACTGTCGCTGCAGCGCCTCTGCCAGCCTGGACACTCTCCGGCAACGGCCGCGGCGACTACCGCGACGGTAATTTCCCGCCGGCCGCCGTTGGTCTTAAATATGTTAATTTTGAAGCGCCCCCCAGCGTTATTATTGCCCCCGACACACCGAACGAAAAAGCAACTTGGGTCCTTACCTACGATCGCGAAACCGCAGTTCGGGCTCTTGTTTCAGTCTGGAATGATCCGATTGCCCGCGCCACCTTCATGGAAAGTGGTACGGTTCCGGCTGATTTTGATATGGATGAAATCGCTGCGGCCGCAAAAGAACCTCAGGGTGACGACGGCGCCAAAGGCCTGAGTAACTATGAGTTGAGTGGTAGCGGGCCGTCAGGGATTCAAGGACTCAAAGACGGTCTTGATTCAGCCCTGACTCAGCGTTCCGGCACTATAATGCAGACTGGTGGCATAGTTACCCGAATCTTTAAAGATGCCGATGATGAAGACTTCACAGTTGACATGGCTGAAGAGGCGAGGGTGATCGTAAAAGCCGGCTATGTTGCCATGCAGGGCGCTGCCGACATGGATTTCTACCCAACCGGCCGCTATAATACCAAGTATCTTGTCACTCCCCCTTCATCGACTCAGTATGAAATAGGCAAATCCAAGCTTGCTCTCAATTTTTCAACGCCGACAGCTCCTGATTATTGGATTGTCGATCTGCATTCAGGCCTTGAATCAGCCCGCGACTGTGTCTGGTGCTGGATCGAAGTCGAAGCTGAACTGAAGCCTGAAGGAACAAAGATTACCGACCAGTCTGATGTTAAGAATTTTTATGACATACGCGACGGAAGCTATGCCGTTGGTGGCGTATTTGTCAGAGGCCTTTATATGAGCGATAGCGATAAATCATCGGTAGGTCGCAACACCATGGTATATGTTGTAGTTGCCGACACTCAGCCGCCAGCGCATTATCACTGGATTAGTTCAGCTGCTTCAGGTGAGACCGGCAAGGCTCTTGAATCTTCGATCAAATTCAGAGTTTTTGATAATAATCCGGTGATTGGCGCTAACGGCAGTCACAATAATATCTACAGCGTATTTGGTGATGATCTTGCTGATTTTGAATATGTCGAAGCTGGGAAACGACCTCAGAATCTTGAAGATAACCCTGACGTTTTTACCAGATATCTTGAACCGGTAAAAGATGGTTTCAAGGAAAAGAACCTGAGACCGACTCTGCATTACAACGTCTGTGTTCCGGCTTATGCTGGCTTCAAGGTTGCGGGCGATGCGAAGGCCTATACCGGGCCATTGCCCCTTGTCGATGACAGGCTGGTTCTGCCGCTGCAGAAATTTGTCTGGAAATCAGTAGCCCCTGACAAGATAACCGTTTCTGATTTCACTATCCACAATGAGAGTGGTGCCGATGCATCAACCCTCGATTCTCTTTCTGACGAACCCAACTGGAAGGGTTATTCTTCTTACCTGGTCACGGTCGCTGCCGATGGCATGGACGAGCCAATGGGTTTCGGCCTTGCCGACAATTCAGCTGCCTATACCCTTTCCATATCAAGCGACCTTAAGGCCGCTGCTCCTACGAAAAAAATGCTTTCAGAAGGCATCCCGGTCGATGAAAACAAGGTACAGTTCTTTGGCTGGAATAAAGCGCTCAAGATGTTTGTTTCTGCGTCAGACGGTATTCTGGTGCGCAATTCCTACCCCGATGGCGACATCAACTACGCCTGGAGCAACCGCAGCCCGCGTTTCACCGGCGATGAATCTGTCGGAAAAGTGCTTGGGAATAAATTTTCTGGTGCCGAGATTGCATTCGCCGCAGCCACAACTGATTTTCTCTGCACGGTAAAAGAACCTGCAAATGTCGACAGATTTGCATTGAAACTCGAAGTTGATAAAGTCATCAAGGGTGGTTCTCTCGGCGGTTGCACGCTTCCGGCCGGTATCAGCTCGCCTGATGGTGCCTGGGGCAGGTTTGCCTATGTTGCTTCATTGCTCGACACAGGTCGCCCCAACATCGCGCTCGAAGTGCTCAACTCAAAGAATGAGAAGGCTGCTGTATTCGGGAATCTTTTCGCCATGGGCGAAAGTGATAATATGGCCAAGGCCATTGACGGCGCTGGAACCGATAACTGGGTGTATGCAGCCGACTCGAATACCGGTGACAAGACCTATTCTTCGACCTCTTCTTATTACGAAGATACCGCCTGGGAATTCAAAGAAGACATCGAAAATGACCTGTACATGGCCATGAAAAACAGTATGGATGCCGGCACTTTCAAGCCATGGCTGTTTGCCTTCCCGTCCAGCGACCAGGCAAAACTCTGGAAAACCGGCTACTGGAACGGTGCTGATACCTTTAATAATAAACGTCTGGCTTTCCAGCAGGGTTCACGCGATCGTCTTGTGTTCAGATACTGGGTGTATGACAACATCAATCCGTTTAACCTTGCCGGTGGTGTGCCCAACGGAGTTAAGACCTATGCCGCTGGCAGAGAACGCTTCAAGAGCGTCTCAGGCTTTGTGACGTCGGAAATAAGGCTTACCGACGTGCCTGGTTATCGTGGCGAAGTGGCTCTCGACAAGGTCTGGTGGCCTGATTATATCTTCCATAACCCGTCGGGCGGCTCTTCAGAGGAGTGCTCGATCTCGTTCAAGGCTGAAGACGAGAAAAATAACCCCAGAACTTTGAAACTCTGGTTCAGAATTATTCCGCCAAGCCGCGAGCTGATCAGAACGATCGAAGACCGCCGCAACCGCGACTGATCTTGCTTGTCAGTTAAAGCACAGGGCTGTTTCACAAAAGTGAAACAGCCCTGTTTTTCTTCGCCTGTAATTTTTAAAAACCCCTTGGGTGTGCCTTTGCAACACTGGAGTTTTGATTTTTACTGCTGCTGCTGAAAGTGTTCGAAGACCTCTTTGGCCCGCTGTTCGGCGCTCGGATTCATCTGCAGGATCTTGCGTTTCGCGTCAGAGGCGGCCATGGTGCCGGGAAACTTTTCCATTATGGCACGATAGGTCGAAATAGCTTCTTTTTCAAAACCCTTGCGTGAAGCATAGAGATCGGCCAGACTCTGGTAATACTGAGGCTCGGCATTGCCCTCTTTGATTGCCCGGCCAAGAAGGCCAATGGCTTTTAACGGCCGGCGCTCGGCGAGGCCCATTGCTTCGCTGTAAAGCTGTGCTGAATCCATGCCGGCATATTCGTCGACCTTCGGCGTCTGAACGTAAACCGGCGTTTCTTCATTGCTTTTTGGTTCATCAGTTTTAGCTGTTTCAGGGTTGGCTTCAGCAGTTGTTTCGCCTGGTTTTTCTTCGGGCTGTTTTTCGGCCTGTTTTACCGGCGGTTTCTCCGGGGTTTTTGCTGGTGTTTTCATTGAGCGCAGCTGCTCTTCGAGCTGATTTATTTCGTCGAGCTGCTGTTTGGCCTTTGCAACTTCGCTGCCCTCAGGGAATCTGGTCACATAATCTGTCAGTTCGCGGCGGGCATCGGCGTAATTGCCGGCAAAGAAAGAATAAAAGCCGAGATAACAGGTTTTTTCTTCGGTGGTAAAAAGGTTTTCGGGGTTCGAAAAGAACTTCAGGCCGAGGTCGATCATTTTCTGTTCGCTGCCGATAAGGCTGCGATCAAGGTAGACGGCCTTTACGAATTCGACCAGGCCCTTTTTGGTGTTGCCTGATTCGACAAAATATTTGGCGCGGGTAAGTGTTTCGGTGGCTTCAGAGGTGGTCGTTGCCGGTGCCATTGTGCCTTTGAGAAGGTTTTCGAGCCGGGAGATTCTTTCTTTGAGACCTTCTGAATCTGCTTTCAGTTTTCTTGCTTCGTAGAAAGCTTCGAGTGCCTCCTGGTATTTGCCATCTGCTTCTGAAATATAGCCCATTGCCAGCCAGAGGCGGTGCGATTCTTTTTCCTTTTCGAGGCTCTCAGAAACCAGCTGTCTCGCTTCCTGGTATTTTCTTTCGCGCATCAGTTCGCTGGTTTTTTTTAATACTTCTGAGACAACCTTGCTCTCAGCAGCATTGAGCATACAACCAGAAGTCAGAAACAAAACGGCAGAAAGGGCAATCCTTCTCATAACGTCTCCAGTTATTGAATTCTTCGATGCAGTTCTATAGACTTGGTAACTTTTTCGCGGCGGCCGGTCTTGCTGGTTCGCGGGTCATAAGAAGTTCCGAGGGCCGTGACCTTCGCGACCTGTCTGACTGAGCCATCGGTAGCAGAGGTGTAATAAGTCGAAACTTCTAACTCGGTCACTTCATAACCCCAGACGAACTCATCATCGTTGGGCATGGCGAATTCTGCGCCACCGTCGTTGAGAATGCTTACCGGGAGCTGACCCGAATTCAGATCAGTCATGAAAATATTGCGGGCCTTGAAGGTTTTGGTGGCGCCGGTAAGGTTCGAGGCCACCAGATTGTCACCATAGGGATTGAAGAACGGGCAGATGCCGCGTGCCAGACTGCCGGCATCGTAGGCTTCGCGGTGTAGAAGGCGGATTTTCAGCAGGGCCTGCTGAACGCCGCCCATTGCCATATAGTATGCCTGCCTCTGGTTGAGATTTGAAAGGCCCTGCCGCCGTGTTTCCGTGCGAGTGAAGGCCATCGAGAAAAAATAGACCGAAACGACGAAAACAAACAGCAGAACCAGCGGAATTGCGATACCACGTCGGCGCTGTACGTTCATAGCCGGGCCTTTCTCGATATCAGAATTATCGGGTTCTTCATGAACTCTGTGTCTGCAGTTCCTTTGGGTTTCCAGTCTACGATCAGCTTTACATCCATCAGATCGAAGTCATTCTGCGATGCATCGATACCTAGGCGGTCGACCGTTTCTTTGTCTATGGTCGCCAGATCGCGGGTTTCACTGAGAATGTCGGTCTCGAGCTGCCCGATAGCGGTTTTCTCAACGCCGTCAGCGCAGGTTGGGTGATATCTTATTACCGGTTTGATAATGGCCGGCCAGGCAACTGGTCTTACCAGAATCTGGTAGCGGATGTCAGTATGCCCGCGCTCAACGATCTGCCAGGCGGGGCTGGCAATGATACCCGGGTCATAGTCCATTTTCATCAGAATGTTGTCCATCATGTCGCTGGCGAACTGCAGAGCTTCAGCCTCGCTGCGGTCTGACTTGGTGCCGCTGCTGACGCCGCTGAGCATCCTGACGATCGGCAATATCGCCATGCCCATGATCAGAACCCCGACCATGATTTCGACGAAAGTCACACCGGCTGGGCGCTTTTTCATGGGTGCCCTCCGCGTTTTGTCGGCACTTCGAAGGTGGCTTCAAGGGATTCGGTGACAGTCGAATTCTGATATCTCGGATGCTTCGAAGTCAGCGAAATGGTGAGAATGTTGCGATTTTTGACCGACAGGTCGTTCAGATCGGCCACCTCTTTCGAGGAAATGGTGATCTTGCTGATGTTTTCCGCGATAACCTG